>Ga0210406_10004050_pt1 | contig 15868 bp, 13 predicted proteins | sample IncBWC30MmetaG_FD_155454 | JGI IMG/M metagenome (GOLD analysis project Ga0210406, IMG submission 155454) | Forest soil microbial communities from Barre Woods Harvard Forest LTER site, Petersham, Massachusetts, United States - Inc-BW-C-30-M | ecosystem: Environmental > Terrestrial > Soil >... | reverse complement strand
CGGCCACGCGGCATTCACCTCGATGCGCGCGCGCGGCGCACAGGTGACGGACATCGTGATTTTGGTGGTCGGCGCCGATGACGGAGTCATGCCGCAGACCGTCGAGGCGATTCAACATGCTCAGGCGGCGAAAGTACCCATCGTCGTGGCACTCAACAAGATGGATAAGCCCGAAGCCGATGCGGAAAAGGTCAAGCAAGAACTGACCAAGTACGGCGTCATTCCCGAAGAGTGGGGCGGCGAGAATATCTTCGTGCCGGTGTCGGCGCGAACCGGCCAAGGCGTGGATCAGCTGCTCGACAGCATTCTGCTGCAAGCCGAGGTGCTGGAATTGAAGGCGCCCACCGCCGGTCTTGCCGCCGGCTATGTCATTGAATCGAGCCTCGAGAAAGGCCGCGGTGCGGTGGCGACCGTGCTGGTTTTGCGTGGCACATTGAAATTGGGTGATCCGCTGCTGATCGGTCAGGAATTCGGTCGGGTACGTGCCTTGTTTGATGAGGCCGGCCATCCGGTCGAGTCGGCCGGGCCCTCCATTCCTGTGGTGGTGCTGGGCTTGTCCGGCGCGCCGAATGCCGGCGATGAATTGCTGGTGGTGGAAAGCGAGCGCAAGGCACGCGAAGTGGCCATGCACCGGCAGTCGAAATCGCGCGACGTCAAACTGGCGGCGAAAGCGACCAACATGCAGGACGTGTTTTCGACCATGGGCGAGAACAAAGCCGACCTGGTACAGCTGCTGGTGAAAGCCGACGTGCAGGGCAGTGCCGAGGCGCTGCGCGATTCATTGAATGGCTTGTCGACAGGCGAGGTGGCGGTCAATATCGTGGCCTCCGGCGTAGGCGGTCTCACCGAGTCCGACGTCACCTTGGCGGCAGCCTCGAAGGCACGCATCATCGCCTTCAATGTGCGCGGCGACGCCGCTGCGCGTGCCGCGATCAAAGAGCATGGCGTGGATGTTCGCTACTACAGCATCATTTACGAGGCCATCGACGACATCAAAGCCGTGCTGACGGGCATGTTGTCGCCGGAGGTCAAGGAACAGATCGTCGGGCTTGCCGAAGTGCGCAGTGTGTTCCGCTCGAGTAAATTCGGCACGGTTGCAGGGTGCATGGTGATAGATGGCTATGTGCGCCGCAATTTCCCCATTCGCGTGCTGCGCAACAACGTGGTGATCTTCGAGGGCGCTTTGGAATCCCTCAAGCGTTTCAAGGACGATGTGAACGAGGTACGCGCAGGAACCGAGTGCGGCATCGGCGTGAAGAATTACAACGACGTCCAGGAACGCGATCAGATCGAGTGCTACTCACGAGTCGAGGTCGCACGCACTTTGTAAGGCGCGACGCGCCACCTTTGACGGGGTATTCCCATGCTCGCGCAGCGAGCACTTAAAGACGGGGTCGCTTCGACCCCGTTAATAGTTGCGCGAAGCGCATGGGAATAGGCGCGGTAGAATAACTTATGGCAAAAGACAATCCGCGGGCCAAACGGCTGGGTGAGCAGATTCAGCGCGAGCTGACCGATCTGCTGCGCCGCGACGTCAAGGACGAGCGCATCGGCAACGTGACCATCACGGCCGTCAATGTCACCGGTGACCTGCGCACCGCGCGGGTGTACTACCTGGTGTTCGGCAAGGAAGGTCCGGATCCGAAGGTACAGCAGGGGCTGACCAGTGCCGCGGGCTTCCTGCGCAATGCGCTGTCGAAGTCGTTGATGATTCGCTACACGCCTACGCTGACCTTCGAACTCGATACCTCGATCGAGCACGGCGTGCGACTGACGCAGCTGATTGACTCGCTGAAGAAGCCGGCCCCGGGCGACGCTGCAGAACCAAGCCATGCTGCGCAGTCCAACGACTCTGCGGAATCCGGCGGCAGTACCGATCACGACCACATCATCGACGAAGGCTGAACACGGTGGCCGTCGATATTCACGGGATTTTGTTGCTCGACAAACCCTTGGGATTGAGTTCCGCCGGCGCGGTGGCCCACGTAAAACGCCTGTTCAACGCACGCAAGGCGGGGCACACCGGTTCGCTCGATCCGCTGGCCTCGGGCTTGTTGCCGATTTGCTTCGGCGAAGCCACCAAATTCGGGGCGCAGCTATTGGAGGCTGACAAGACTTATCGCGTGACGGTGCGTCTTGGTGAACGCACACCGAGTGCAGATCGCGAATCGGAGGTGGTGGAGACTCGGGATCTGCCCCCCATCTCGCGAGAGCAGCTACAGCAGGCGCTGGCGGCTTTTCCGCGCGATTACCAGCAAGTGCCGCCCATGCGTTCTGCCCTGAAGCAGGACGGCAAGCCCTTGTATGAATATGCGCGCGCCGGCATCACACGCGAGCGTGCGGCGCGGGCCATCATCATTCACGAGCTGCAATTGCTCGACTGGCAGCCGCCGGATCTGTGCTTCGATGTGCGCTGCACGAAGGGTGCCTACATCCGCGTTCTGGCGGAGGATTTGGCGGCGCAATTGGGGACCATCGGTCATTTGGCGGCTTTACGCCGTATCGGCGTGGCACCGTTTGCGGCCGAGCGCCAATGGTCGTTCGAGGCACTGGAATCCCTGTCCATGGTGCAGCGCCACGAGGCCCTGCTGCCCGTGGACGCCGCCCTTGGAGCCTGCCGGCGCTTTGACCTGCCGGTCAGTGGCGTCAACGCCTTTCGCCAGGGTCAGACCGTCAGCGTCGAGGCGGAATTGCCCGGAACGGCGCCCGGCACGCTGCGTATCTATGCAGCCGGCCTGGGTTTTCTGGGTTTGGGCGAACTCGAGGCGGCGGGCCTCCTGAAGCCGCTGCGACTTATTTCATCCGCCGCGAATCGTGCTTGAGAGCAGGTGCCGCGACGCGTACAATGCGCGGCTTCTAAAAAGTCCTAAGTTATTGATTGAGGTTTGATTTCAATGCCACTTACTCGTGAAGAAAAGACGGGCGTCGTCGGTAAATTTCAGCGCAGCGCGCAAGACACCGGTTCCCCCGAAGTTCAAATTGCCTTGTTGTCCGAGCGCATCAACGGCTTGAGCCAGCATTTCACCACGCACAAAGCCGACCATGCATCGCGTCGCGGACTGCTCAAGATGGTCAATCAGCGCCGCAAGCTGCTCGATTATCTGAAGAGCAGAACTCCCGACAAATACACGCAGTTGGTCGAACGCTTAGGGTTACGCCGCTAATAGGCGCCGCTGCAGGCGCGCATTTAGCGCCTGCGTCTTTCACTCCGAATTACGCAAAGGGGCTCTAAGTGAGCGCTATCAAAAAAAGTTTTAAATATGGGGATCACACGGTAACCATAGAGACGGGCGAGCTTGCCCGGCAGGCCGACGGTGCCGTGCTCGTGACCATGAACGAGACGGTGGTCCTGGTGACGGCGGTGGGCCTGAAGAAGGCGACACCGGGGCGCGACTTCTTCCCGCTCACCGTGAATTACATCGAAAAGACCTACGCTGCGGGACGCATCCCCGGTGGATTTTTCAAGCGCGAGGGACGTCCTACTGAAAAGGAGACTCTGACTTCGCGCCTGATCGATCGGCCGATTCGCCCGCTGTTTCCCGAAGGTTTCATCAACGACGTTCAGGTCGTAGCCCAAGTTATTTCCGTCAACAGCGAGATGGATCCTGATATTGCCTCGCTGATCGGCGCGTCCGCAGCGCTGGCCATTTCCGGCATGCCATTTCTGGGACCCATCGGCGGCGCCCGCGTCGGCTATATCGACGGCAAGTACATTCTGAATCCCACAACCACCCAACTCGCTACGTCGCAGCTCGACTTGGTGGTAGCCGGCACCGCGGAAGGCGTGCTGATGGTGGAATCGGAAGCCGCCGGCCTCAATGAAGAAGTCATGCTGGGTGCGGTAACGTTCGGTCACGAGCAGATGCAAATCGCGATCAAGACCATCAATGAACTGGTGGCAGAAGCCGGCAAGCCGAAATGGACCTGGGTTGCGCCGGAGCCGAACAAGGAACTCCAATCCGCACTCAGCGGGTTCGCTGAGACGGCCGTTGCCGCCGCGTACACGCTCACCGAAAAGATGGAGCGCTACGCGAAGATCAAGGAGATCAAGACAGCGGCGGTCGAAGCGTTGAGCAAGGGCGAGACGCCTAAATTTACTGCGGAACAAGTGGGCGCCGAGTTTTCCAATCTGGAATATCGGTTGGTCCGCGGCAAGATTCTCGACGGGCATCCGCGCATCGATGGCCGCGACACCAAGACTGTTCGCGGCATCAGCATCCGCACCGGCGTGCTGGCACGAACCCACGGGTCGGCGCTGTTCACCCGCGGCGAGACCCAGGCGCTCGTCGTTACGACGCTAGGCACCGGGCGTGATGCGCAGATCATCGACGGCCTGATGGGCGAGAAGAAAGAGCCGTTCATGCTGCATTACAATTTTCCTCCCTTCAGCGTCGGTGAGACCGGCATGATGGGTTCGCCGAAGCGGCGCGAAATCGGCCACGGCAATCTGGCGAAGCGCGGCGTCAAGGCCGTGATGCCGGGCGTCGAAAAATTCCCGTACGTCATTCGCGTCGTATCGGAAATTCTCGAATCCAACGGCTCGAGCTCCATGGCCTCAGTGTGCGGCACCAGCCTGGCGCTGATGGACGCGGGCGTTCCCATCAAGGCGCCGGTGGCCGGCGTCGCCATGGGGCTTGTCAAAGAGGGCGATCGATTCAAGGTGTTGACGGACATTCTCGGCGACGAAGATCATCTCGGCGACATGGATTTCAAGGTCGCCGGCACCAAAGACGGCATCACCGCCTTGCAGATGGACATCAAGATCACGAGTATTACGCGCGAGATCATGAAAGTGGCATTGGATCAGGCGCGCGATGGCCGCCTGCATATTCTGGGCGAGATGAACAAAGTTCTCTCCAAACCGCGCGAGAACATGTCTGAGTGGGCACCCACCATCATCACCATGAAGATCGATCCTGAAAAGATCCGCGAGGTGATCGGCAAGGGCGGCGCCGTCATCCGTCAGATTACCGAAGAAACCGGTACTTCCATCGACATCGAAAACGATGGCACGGTGAAGATTGCCTCGGTGCAGGGCGCGGCGGGGCGCGAGGCGCAACGGCGTATTGAATTGATCACCGCTGATATCGAAGTGGGGCGGGTATATGAAGGCAAGGTCGCGCGCCTCATGGATTTCGGTGCGTTCGTGACCATTCTTCCCGGCCGCGACGGCCTGGTGCACATATCGCAGATTTCCGAGGAGCGCGTCGAACGCGTCGGCGACAAGCTCAAGGAAGGTGACGTGGTGCGCGTCAAGGTACTGGAAGTGGATCGTCAGGGGCGTGTGCGCCTTTCCATGCGCAACGTCGACGCAGCTTAAGAATCGGGCGCGGTGACGGTGGGCTTAAGTCTCAAGCCCGCCGCTCATCGAACCGGACGGCTCTAGCCGTCGCGCAGCGGATTCGATGCAACTCGCGGTCGTGGAGGTTCTGCCGGCGGCACCACGGTCTTGACCCGTTCGCGAAGCTGGGGCGTCGGCTGCTGGCTGAAGAGCTGCTTGAGGCTCTGTTCCAAATGCGGACTCACCTGGCCTTGCAATCCAGTACCGTAAGCGCGAATCACACCGACCATGAATTCCTGGCTTAAGATGGGCTCAGCCAGATGCTCCTGTTCGGCAATGACCTGCAGCAAAATACTGCGCGTAATGTCGGCGCTGTTTTTTTTGTCGACGACGACGAATTCTATCCTCTCGAGGACCAGGCGCCTGACATCAGCCAAAGTGATGTAGCGGCTTTCGACGGTGTCATAGAGTCTTCGATTCGGATATTTCTTAATCACTCGCGGTTCGCTCATGGGGCTCCTCGCTCGTGTTGGCCGACACCGCCGGAGGATGCCGGTTCGTGCCAGTCCACGTTTGATCAATATTGGACCTACAGCTCAAGAATAGCGCAATGCAGCGCTAAGGCAAACCGGCATTTTTTTGTATAGTTTTTAGCCGTTTACACGCAAATTGAGGCGTTTCGGCACTTTTTCGATGCTCCATGCCGCCGTCGCCCAGGCCCAGGCCTCGTGAATCGAGGCCGCCCGGAGCGAGCCGGGAGGCGCCAATCCCAGCATTGAAAAGACCGACAACAGCTGCGGCAGGGGCGAATCCGAGCCCACGTGCACGCTACGCCGCGATTTGGCCAACTTTGCGTCGTTGGCCTCGGTGAGCACCGGAACATGTGCATAGATCGGTTCGTCCAGCCCCAATGCTCTCTGCAGGTAAACTTGACGGGGTGTGTTATCCAGAAGATCCGCGCCGCGAACGATATGCGTGACTCCCTGCGCGGCGTCATCGACCACGACTGCCAGCACGTAAGCGAATATTTGATCACGACGCTTCAAAACGACGTCCCCGACAGCGGCGGATACGTCCTGACGGTATACGCCCTGAATGCGGTCCCGGAAGGTAATGTAGCCAGGTTCGATTCGCAGGCGGAGCGCGCATTGCACCCCCGCGCTCGCCGCACCGCTGCGGCATGTCCCGGGATAGCGCAGCTCATCTTCCAATTGCAGTCGGCTGCATGAACACGCGAACGTCAGGTTTGCGGCGGCGAGCTTGAGCAGCGCCGCATCGTAATGCGTGCCGCGCTCGAATTGGCGCGTGATCGGCCCGTCCCATTCGAAACCGAACCGCTCGAGGGTGTGCAGTATTCCCGCCGCGGACCCGGCAACCTCTCTGGGCCGATCGAGATCCTCGATTCGCACCAGCCACCGCCCGCCATGGGCGCGCGCATCCAGATAACTGGCCACCGCGGTGTACAAGGAGCCCAAGTGCAGATCGCCCGAGGGCGTCGGCGCGAATCGCCCCGCGTAGGGCCGCGCGGTCAGGCTCCTATCGGTACCGGTCGTCGCGGTCGCCGTACTGCTTTTCCCGGCGCTCGCGCCGTTCCTGGGCCTCGACAGACAAGGTTGCGACCGGGCGGGCCTCCAAGCGCTTGATGCCTATTTCCTCGCCGGTTTCCAGGCAATAGCCATAGGAGCCGTCTTCGATGCGCTTCAACGCTTCGTCGATCTTGCGGATCAACTTACGTTCGCGGTCGCGTGTTCGAAGCTCCAGACTGAACTCTTCTTCCTGCGTGGCTCTGTCGTTTGGATCCGGAAAATTGGCCGCCTCATCTTTCATGTGCAGCACGGTGCGATCGACCTCGACCATGAGGTCTCGCTTCCAGTTCTGCAGAATGAGAGCAAAGTGGTCCAATTGCTCCTTGTTCATGTATTGCTCGCCGCGGCGGGCAATATATGGCTTCACATTGCGCGGGCCTGCCAGCAGGCTTGCGGACGCTGAGTTCTCTGCCTCTCCGTCCTCATCGTTTTGCAGCGCGCGCGGCATCACGAGGGGTCGAGGGTCGAATTGAATCGGCGCGATCCTTTCGGCGACGGCGGGTCGGGCAGCCGGCGTTGGTACGGCCTTGAGCGCTGCGGGTTTCGCGCGCGGTGCGCTGGCCGCAGGTTTTGCGGTCGCGGGATTGGTTGCGGGTTTTGTCGGTTTCACTGTTACCTTCGATGTGGCGATGGGCTTTGCTTTCGTCGGCGGCCGTGCCGCCTTTTTAGGAGCGGCTGCTTTATGAGTCGCTTTTTTTGGGGTCGCCTTGCCTGGCCGCTTGGCCGTTTTATTTGGTTTCTTCGAGGGCATTTGAATTTTCCGCCTCCTAACGAAAGAGCGCGCGATTATACCGACGCATTCAGGCCTGTACAGAGCGCACGCGAAACATATTTTTTATCTTAAGCCTATGATTGGGAAGCAAATCCTCCGCAGGGGAAAGGGCCCGCGCGGGGCCTCGGCAGGCCGATTACCCCAGGGGAGCGAGCCAAGGCTCCCGGGGAGCGAGAGCAGGCACTCCTAGCCAAGGGCGACCGGGGCAGGTGCGAGCCAGCCAGGGGCCCGGTGTTCCGCCGAGACACTGGTGTAAATGCCGCCACGCACGTTGAATTTGGCCGAAATCCGCATAAACCGGGGCGCCGTGGCGGCAACCATATCCCGCAGAATTTCATTGGTTACGGCCTCATGGAATACACCGCGATCCCGGAAAGACCAGATATACAGTTTCAAGGATTTCAACTCGATGCAGCGTTCATTCGGCACGTACTCCAGTTCCAGCGTGGCAAAGTCCGGCTGGCCGGTTTTCGGGCACAGGCACGTGAATTCCGGAATAGTCATCCGGATGGTGTAGTCCCGTTCCGGCGCAGGATTGATGAAGACTTCGAGGCGAGTGTTGGAATCTGTCATGGAAGAATGGGCGGCGATCTTAAGGGGTTTACCTGTGTGACGTTTACTTTACACTACGCGCCAAGTCGTGGCCCGTGACGGTGAGTCCAGGCCGGCAGGAATTGAAAGGTCACTGAAAAAATGCGCTTAACGAAACTCAAAATCGCCGGCTTCAAATCCTTTGTCGATCCCACGACAGTCACCTTTCCCAGCAGCTTGACCGGCGTCGTAGGTCCCAATGGATGCGGAAAATCCAACATCATCGACGCGGTTCGTTGGGTGATGGGGGAAATCTCGGCAAAGCACTTGCGCGGCGAATCCATGGCCGACGTGATCTTCAACGGCTCCTCGTCCCGCAAGCCATTGGGAAACGCCTCGGTGGAGCTGGTATTTGACAATTCCGACGGCAAGATCGGCGGCCCCTATGCAAACTATAACGAAGTGGCGCTGCGCCGCGCGGTGAGCCGCGACGGCAGTTCGGATTATTTCATCAATGGTCTCAAAGTACGTCGCAAGGACATCACGCAGCTGTTTCTCGGCACCGGATTGGGAACCCGCAGCTACGCCATCATCGAACAAGGGATGATTTCGCGCGTCATTGAAGCGCGGCCGGATGACTTGCGCGCGTTCCTGGAAGAGGCGGCGGGCATTTCACGCTATAAGGAACGGCGGCGCGAAACCGAAAGCCGCATCGGCCACACGCGCGAGAACCTGGATCGACTCAACGATCTGCGCGAGGAGGTGGAGAAACAGATTCGCCACCTGCAGCGCCAAGCGGCCACCGCCCGACGCTATCAGACGCTCAAGGAGGATGAGCGCAAGCTATTCGCGGAGTTGCTGGTGCTGCGCCTGCAGAGTCTCGATCTCGAGGCAGGCACGCGCGATGCAGCAACCTCGAGCTGCGAGACAGCCATGCAGAGTGTGCTGGCGGACCTGCGGGAGGCCGAGGCGCGGATAGAGCGCATTCGCGCCGATCAATCCACGAAGACCGACGCCTTGAGTGCGATTCAGGCGCGTTTCTACGAAGCGGGCGCCGAAGTGACGCGGATCGAACAAAGCATGGAGTACGCGCGCGAGCTGCGTCAGCGGCAGCGCTCGGACTTGGAACAGATCGATTCGCAGGCCGGCGAACTTGCCGGCGTGGTGCAGCTCGATCGCGTCCAGTTGGAATCGCTGCAGTTGGAACTCTCAAGCATGGTTCCCGCACTCGACGCGGCGCATGATCGAGAAAGAATAGCGTCGCTGGCACTCGACGGCAGCGAACAAACCCTGGCATCGTGGCAGCAGTCCTGGGACAAGCATTCGCAGGCGGTGGCATTGGGTCAGCGCGAGACGCAAGTCGAGCGCGCTCGCATAGAGCAGCTGGATAGCCAGCAGCGGCGGCTGTTGCAGCAGCAAGAGCGCCTGGACACCGAACGATCCGTGTTTGCGCAATTGCAGCCGCCGATAGCGCTGGAAACCCTGTCTGAGCGGGCGGAAGTTGCGCGCACCGTGGGCGAGAAGGCCGCCGCCGAGTTGCAAGCACTGCTCGCGGAGATATCGGCCACGCGCGATCAGGAGCGGGAACAGAGCCAGGCGCTCAATGCACTGCGTACGCGGTTGCAGAAAGCACAAGGCGAGCACGTTTCGACCGAAGCCCTGCAGCAGGCGGCGCTGGGCAAAGCGTCGGGGAAGGTAACGCAGTGGCTAAAGTCCCAGTCGCTCGACCGGCAGCCTCGCGTCGCGCAGCAGCTTCGTGTGGACAAAGGTTGGGAGCGCGCAGTCGAGACCGTGTTGGGATCGTACCTGGAAGCGGTTTGCGTCGACGGCTTGGACAGCGTCACGGATTTGCTGGCGAGCTTCGACGGCGGTTACCTGGCCGTGGTCAGCACCACGGAAGGCTCCGGCACCGTGCGTGATGCGGCCTCGCTGCAGGCGAAGGTGCAGGGCACCAGCGTACTCGCATCCGTGCTGTCGCCGGTGTATACGGCCGAGAGCCTGGACGAGGCAATGAAGCTGCGCCGCCAGCTCAAAGTCGGTGAGTCGGTGGTCACGCGTGATGGCATCTGGCTGGGCAGCGATTGGCTGCGCGTGTCGCGCGACGCCGATCCGCACACCGGCGTGATTGAACGCGAGGAGACCCTGCGCGAAATTCGCGCGCAGGTCGCCTTACTCGAGAACCAGGTGCAGCTGTTGCAGCGCAGTCTCGATGAGACCCGCGAGCGAGTCCGCGACCATGAAGATCGCCGCGAGCGATTGCAAACGGATGTCAACCGGCTGCACCGCGAGCACGTCGACCGGCGTGCTGAACTCAATTCCGCGCAAGCCCGCACCGAGGAGGCGACGCGCCGTTTGAGTTTGCTCGAGACGGAGCTGGCCGATGTGGGCGCCGAACTGTCGCGCAGCGAGAACGAGCTGCGCGAATCGCGCGGCCGAATGGAGACCGCCATCGATGCGCTCGCCGCGCTCGAGCCGCAGCGAATGGAACTTGAACAGGAACGCGAAAGAATGCGCGCGGCTTTGAGCGATGCGCGGGCGGCGGCGAGCGCCGCGCAGCAGCAGGCGCGCGAGCTGGCGGTACAGGTGGAATCGCGACGTTCATCGCATGCCTCGTTGATCACCACGCTGGGCCGCCTCGAGAAGCAGCTCGAGGATTTGGAAACCCGAAGGCTCGAACTGGTCGCGCAATTGGCGGATGGCGAAGCACCGCTGGCCGATGCGCAGCGGCAGCTGGAAAGAGAGTTGCAGCTGCGCGCCGGGGTCGAGGGCGAATTGCGGGCTGCGAGAATTGCGAGCGACGAATTGGAGACGCTGTTACGCGAGCACGACGCAGACCGGCTGGCGGTGGACCAGCGCCTGCAAGCGGCGCGAACCAGTCTGGACGAAGCGCGTCTGGCGGCACAACAGGTGCGCGTGCGGCGCGAAAGCGTCGCAGAGCAGCTGACGGCGACGAATTACGAATTCAGCGTGCTGGTGGCACAAATTGCCCCGGACGCCACCGTGGGCGGCTGGGAGTCGCAGCTGGAGGAGACCAAGGGCAAGATCGAGCGCTTGGGACAGGTCAATTTGGCGGCGATCGGCGAATTCAAGGAGCAATCCGAGCGCAAGGAGTACTTGGATCGGCAGTGCAAGGATTTGACCGACGCGCTGGAAACTCTCGAGTCCGCGATGCGCAAGATCGATCGGGAGACCCGCACACGATTCCAGGACACCTTCGATCGCGTGAACGCCGGGTTGAAGGAAAAATTTCCTCGCCTCTTCGGCGGTGGTCATGCCTACCTTGAATTGACCGGCGAGGAGTCGACGGCGGCCGGCGTATCCGTCATGGCGCGTCCACCGGGCAAGCGCAACAGCACCATCAGCCAGCTGTCGGGCGGCGAGAAAGCGCTCACGGCAGTGGCCCTGGTTTTCGCAATATTCGACTTGAATCCCGCGCCGTTTTGTCTGCTGGACGAGGTGGATGCACCGCTAGATGAGAACAATGTCGGGCGTTTCTGCGACATCGTGCGCGACATGTCGCGCAGCGTGCAGTTCATATTCATCACGCATAACAAAAGCACCATGGAGATGGCGTCGCAGCTGGTCGGAGTCACCATGAACGAGCCCGGCGTATCGCGTCTCGTGTCCGTTGATGTCGATGAGGCCGTGCGTATGGCAGCGATGTAGCGCGGATCTGATGGCTGCCGAGCTGCGTTGGATACTGTTGGCCCTGAGTCTGGTGTTTCTCGCCGGCATCTGGTGGTGGGGCCGGCGCCGATCGACACAGGCTCCCGGAAACGCCGCATTGCGCGAGATCACGCCCACGCCCGATCCTGTGCGCCATGAACCGCCCGCCGCCGAGGCTTTGTCCACTGTCGAGACGGCGCCCGAGGCGCAGGGGCGAGAGTGGGGCGTGCCACCCTTCGAGCCGCTGAGTATCCATACCCAAGAGTACGACCACGTTCCAATATTGGACGGCCCCATGATGGTGGATGCCGATCCCGCGCCGGGGCGAGTGCCAACGCTGCTGCCTGAGTCCATCGATCGAACGACGGCGGTGGCCGCGCAAACGCCCAACTTGAGCGCGCAGCAAAAAATCGTCACCGTGAGGGTGTGCGCGCCGGGTGAGGTACGCTGGTCCGGCGCCACATTGCTGTCCGCCCTGGAATTGCATGGCCTGGCCTACGGGCGCTACCAGGTCTTTCACCGCCGACATGTCGACGGCCGCAGTTTGTTTTGTGTGGCCAGTTTGATTGAACCCGGTACATTCGATGTTGCCAGTATGTCCACGGAGGAGTTCCGGGGGGTCACGCTGTTCGCGGTGTTGCCAGGGCCCATTGAGCCGCTGCTGACCATCGATGAGTTGCTCGGCGCGGCCCGTGGCTTGGCGCAGGAACTGGCCGGGATGGTACAGGACTCCAAGGGTATGCCGCTGTCGCCGCAGCGCGCAGCGGCCCTGCGCGACGACGTGGCGCGTTTCCAGGCCTCGTTGCCGCAAGCTTAGCCAAGGAGCCTGTCCGAGTAATGATGCGCCTGCTGCGGCCGCCCCACATCGGCATCTTTCTGCGATCATTTCGCTTACATGGTACCCACCATGCGCGCGAAATGATCGCAGAAATCTGCTCGATGTGGGACGCCCTCGCGACGGCGATCATTACTCGGACAGGCTCCTAAGGAATCCGCCAATGTGCCCGCAGAGCCCGGCCGGTCCGCCAAACAAAGCAGCGGCGCGCGCGGCGGAATTGCGGGAGCTGCTCGAGCGCTACAACTACCGCTATCACGCGCTCGATGACCCTGAAGTTCCGGACGCCGAGTACGATCGGCTCATGCTCGAGCTGCGAGCGCTGGAGACCCAGTTTCCGCAGCTGCTCGTTCCCGATTCGCCCACCATGCGAGTGGGCGCCGCGCCGATTGCCGCATTCGGCACCGTGAAACATCGGGTGGCGATGCTGTCCTTGGACAATGCATTCAGCGAGGAGGAGGTGGGCGATTTCGACCGCCGCATTCACGAACGCCTCGCGCAGACCGGCGCCATCCGCTATTCGGCCGAGCCGAAGTTGGACGGCTTGGCAATCAGTGCGCGCTATGAAAACGGCGGCTTTGTGCAAGGGGCGACGCGCGGCGACGGTGAAACGGGCGAGGACATCACCCAAAACTTGCGCACCATCAAGGCGCTGCCGCTCAGGTTGCGCGGCGCCGATGTGCCGCGTGTGATTGAAGTGCGCGGCGAGGTCTTCATGCCATTCGCCGGCTTCAAGCGCTTCAATGAAGATGCGGCGGCCCGCGGCGAAAAAACCTTTATCAATCCGCGCAACGCCGCCGCCGGCAGTTTGCGTCAACTTGATCCGCGCATGACCGCGGCGCGTCCACTGGATCTGTTCATCTACGGAGTCGGGGTCATCGAGGGTGGCGAGCTTCCGCCCTACCATAGCGAGACGCTGAAGGAATTACGCCGTTTCGGCTTCAAGATTTGTCCGCAGTCCAAGGTGGTTGAATCGATCGACGGCTGCCTTGAATACTACCGGGAAATGGCTGCGGCACGCTCCGCACTGCCGTACCAAATCGACGGCGTGGTCTACAAAGTGGACGATGTGAAGCTGCAGCGCAAGCTGGGATTCATCTCGCGCGCACCGCGCTGGGCCATCGCACATAAATTCCCGGCTGAGGAAGCGTTGACGGTGGTCCGCGGCATCGAATTTCAGGTGGGCCGCACCGGCGCTTTGACGCCCGTCGCCCGCCTGGAACCTGCGTTCGTGGGCGGCGTCACGGTAAGCAATGCAACGCTGCACAACATGGATGAATTGATCCGCAAAGACGTGCGCGTGGGCGACACGGTCGTCATCCGCCGCGCCGGCGATGTGATACCCGAGGTCGTGCGGGTGCTGCCGGAGCGCAGAGCCGACGGCGCGCAGCTCGTGACGCTGCCGAGCGTGTGTCCCGTGTGCGGCTCGCCCGTGGTCCGGGAGGGTGATCAGGCGGTCGCGCGCTGCAGCGGCGGGCGGCGCTGTGCGGCTCAGCGCAAAGGGGAAATCCAACATTTCGCGTCGCGCCGCGCCATGGACATTCAGGGGCTGGGCGACAAGCTGGTGGAGCAGCTCGTCGACTGCGATTGGATCAAAACACCGGCGGATCTTTTCTCTTTGCAGGCGGAGCAACTGGCGACCTTGGAGCGCATGGGCGAGAAGTCGGCGCAGAAACTAGGCTCTGCCATCGAGAATGCCAAGCACACCACATTGCCGCGTTTTCTCTACGCGCTGGGCATACGTGACGTAGGCGAGGCAACCGCGCTGGCGCTTGCGCAAAATTTCCCAGAGTTGGGGGATTTGCGGCGCGCCTCCGAGGAGGAGATCCAGCGCGTGCCGGATGTGGGTCCGGTCGTCGCGAAGCAGGTGGCGGCTTATTTTAGCGACGCCGACAATGCCGCCATGGTGAATCGCTTGCTCGCCGCAGGGATGAGCTGGCCGCAACCCTCGCCGGCGAGCGCAAGCAGCGCGCAACGCGACAAGACCTTCGTGTTGACCGGCACTCTGAACTCTCTGACGCGCGAGGAGGCGACGGAAGCGATTGTGCAGCGGGGCGGAAAAGTGAGCGGCAGTGTCTCGAAGAAGACGCACTACGTGGTGGCGGGCGCGGAGGCCGGCTCCAAACTCAAAAAGGCCGAACAGCTCGGCGTGCCGATTCTCGACGAAGCTGCGTTCTTGAAGCTGCTGAAATCGTAGCGGATTCACCTGAATCCGCTACGTAGTTTCGGACGCGGGCTAAATTACAGGGTTTTTTCGATCTTCGCGGTTTTCTTCAAGCCATCCACATATGCTTGAAGCTTCTTTTGTATCACGCCGTTGTTGACCTGCTGCTTGACCTGCTCGAAAGGCGGGGGCGCGGTTTCGCGCGTATCTTCCAGCTTGATGACGTGCCAGCCGAATTGCGTCTGCACCGGTTCCTGAGTCATTTCGCCCTTTTTCAGAATCTTTACAGCGTCGCCGAAAGGCTTGGCCATGCGCGTAAGCGTGAACCAGCCCAGGTCGCCGCCATTGGCCTTGGAACCATCTGTTGATTGGGCCTTGGCCACGTCTTCAAACTTGGCGCCGCCTTTGATCTTCTTGATGACCTGCTCGGCCTGTTCCTTGGTCGGTACCAGGATATGGCGCGCGTGGTATTCGGTCTTATCCATGGCCGCAATGGCCGTGTCATATTCGGCGTGCAATTCCGCGTCCGTCGGTTCCTTGTCTTTCAAATATTTCTGCGATTCCGAATCTGCCAGAACGCGCATGCGCACGACGTCGAGACGCGCAGCCACGTCCGGATCCTTCTCAATGCCTTCCTTCCCACCCTGCGTGGCCAGCAGCTGCATGCTGATCAGTTCATCGAGTACCTGGCCGCGCTGTTCGGCGGTCAGTTCAGTGGTGGGCCGGCCCTGGAGCAAACTCTTCAGATAGATGTCATATTCCACGCGCGAGATCGGCGTGCCGTCGATAGTGGCAACGGGCGCGGGCGCCGGGGCTGCTGCCTTGTCGGTCGCGGCGGGCGTTGCCGCCGGCTGGCCCTTTCCGCAAGCCGTCATAACCACCACTAGCGCGGTCACGGTGGCGATACGGATCCACGGTGTACTCAAGAATTGGCTCATTTGGTCCTCTACGCAAAAAAAAAGCGACTATGGCCAAATGGCCGACGCGCCCGGGGGCGGCAGTTTAGCTCAACAGTGGGATCTCACCAATTTTT
>Ga0210406_10004048_pt1 | contig 15871 bp, 11 predicted proteins | sample IncBWC30MmetaG_FD_155454 | JGI IMG/M metagenome (GOLD analysis project Ga0210406, IMG submission 155454) | Forest soil microbial communities from Barre Woods Harvard Forest LTER site, Petersham, Massachusetts, United States - Inc-BW-C-30-M | ecosystem: Environmental > Terrestrial > Soil >... | reverse complement strand
CTACGCCCGGCGGCTGAAGACCCTGAAGGGCCTGACGCCCTACGAATACATCTGCAAATGCTGGACTTCCCAGCCGGAACGATTCAAACTTAATCCGCTCCAGAAAATGCCGGGACCAAACACCTAGGTCGCCCGGTCAAGCCGGGCGATGACAACCGAAGCCCGAACTAATGCGCCTCGTCCCAGTTGTTTGCCGCGCGTGCGTCGACATGCAGCGGCACGGAGAGCACGACGGCCGGGAAGGGCGCGTCCTGCATCACATGCTGCACGACCGGCAATGTCGCAGCGACCTCGTCGTCGGGCACCTCGAAGATCAGTTCGTCATGCACCTGCAACAGCATCTGCGCGGACAGCTTCTTCGCGGTGAGCGCGTCTTCCATCCGGATCATGGCGCGGCGGATGATGTCGGCCGCCGAGCCCTGCAGGCGTGCATTGATCGCGGCGCGTTCGTTGAAGGAGCGGACCGAGGCATTGGAAGCCTTGATCTCGGGGTAATAGCATTTGCGGCCGAACAGCGTCGTGACATAGCCGTTCTTGCGGCAGAACTCCTTGGTCTCGTCCATATAGGCGCGGATGCCGGGAAAGCGCTCGAAATATTTCCTGATATAGGCGGAAGCCTCCTCCCGCGCGATGCCGAGCTGGTTGGCAAGGCCGAACGCGGAGATGCCGTAGATGATGCCGAAATTGATCGCCTTCGCGCGCCGCCGCACCTCGCTTGGCATGTCCTTGATCGGCACGCCGAACATTTCGGACGCGGTCATCGCGTGAATGTCGAGCCCGTCGCGGAAGGCCTGCTTCAGCACGGGGATATCCGCGATCTCGGCCAGCAGCCTGAGCTCGATCTGCGAATAATCCGCCGACACCAGCTTGTGGCCGGGGGTTGCGATGAAGGCGCGGCGGATCTTGCGGCCGTCCTCGGTGCGAACAGGGATGTTCTGCAGGTTCGGCTCGTTCGACGACAGCCGCCCGGTCGTGGTCGCCGCCAGCGCATAGGTCGTGTGCACGCGATGAGTCTGCGGATTGACGTAGGTCGGCAGCGCGTCGGTATAGGTCGATTTCAGCTTGGAGACCTGCCGCCATTCCAAGATCTTCTTCGGGAATTCGTGGCCCTGCTCGGCGAGATCGTCGAGCACCTGCGCCGAGGTCGACCACGCGCCGGTCTTGGTCTTGGTGCCGCCGGGCAGCCCCATCTTGCCAAACAGAATGTCGCCGATCTGCTTGGGACTGCCGACGTTGATCGGCTCGCCGGCGAGTTCCTGAAGCTCGGCTTCCACCCGCGCAGCCGTCTGAGCGAAATCGCCTGAGAGACGCGACAGCACCTGGCGGTCGATCGAGATGCCGCGCCGCTCCATGCGCGCCAGCACCGCAACCAGCGGCCGCTCCAGCGTCTCATAGACCGCGGTCATGCGTTCGGCGACAAGGCGCGGCTTCAGCACGCGCCATAGCCTCAGGATCACGTCGGCGTCCTCGGCCGAATAAGCGGTCGCGCGGTCGACCGCGACCTGATCGAATGAAAGCTTGTTCTTGCCGCTGCCGGTCAATTCGCCATGGGTGAGGGTGGCATGGCTTAGCCAGCGCTCGGCCAAGGCGTCAAGGCCGTGGGCGTTGCGGCCGGCGTCGAGCGCGTAGCTCATGAGTTGCGCGTCATCGAAATTGCGGATGATGATGCCGGCCTGCGCGAACATCACCGCGTTGAACTTGATGTTGAAGCCGATCTTGAGGATGCCGGCCGACTCCAAGAGCGGCCGCAGCGCCTCAAGCGCGTCGCTCTGCTTGATCTGGTCCGGCGCGAGCCCTGCGTCGAACAGGCCGACGCCGTCGCCGGACTGCTTGTGCGCCAGCGGCACATAGCAGGCATCGTTGGGCGCGAGCGCGAGCGCGATGCCGCAGATCTCGGCCTGCATCGGATCGATCGAGTTCGCCTTGGCCTCGATCGCGAACTGGCCTTCGTCGCGCGCGCGGGCGAGCAGGGCCTTCAATTCGTCGAGCGTGCGGATGGTCTGGTACTTCGTGCGGTCGACCGGCAGCTTCCGTGCCGCTTCGGCGCGCGCGGCCGCGAGCGAGATTGGCGTGCCCTTGGGGCTCGCGGCCTTTTCCGCCTTGTCCGCGCCTGCTCTGCCCGGTTCGCCCGCTTTGGCCGGTGCGCTGCCTCCGCTCTTGACGGCGGGTTGCGAACCGGTGGCATCGGCAGTCTCGCGGGCCGTTTGCGGAGCAGACGACAAGGGCATCGCCGCTTCGATCTCGGACGCGTTGGTCTGCGAATATTCGGCGACGCGCTTGGTGAGCGAGGAAAACTCCATCGCCTTCAGAAATGCGATCAGCTTGCGCGCGTCGGGTTCGTGCACGGCGAGATCGTCCAGCGGCACGTCGAGCTTGACATGGTCATCGAGCAGGACGAGCTGGCGCGAAATCCGCGCCTTCTCGGCATTCTCGATCAGCGCCTCGCGCCGCTTCGGCTGCTTGATCTCGCCGGCGCGCTTCAATAGCTGCTCGAGGTCGCCATATTCGACGATCAGTTGCGCCGCGGTCTTGACGCCGATGCCGGGCACGCCGGGCACGTTGTCAGTGGAATCGCCCGCCAGCGCCTGCACCTCGACCACCTTCTCCGGCGGCACGCCGAACTTCTCGACCACCTCGGGAATGCCGATGCGGCGGTCCTTCATCGTGTCGTACATGGTGACCTTGTCGGTCACGAGCTGCATCAGGTCCTTGTCGGATGAGACGATCGTGGTCGAGGCGTCGCGCTCGCGGGCCTGCCGCGCGTAGGTCGCGATCAGATCGTCGGCCTCGAAACCATCCTGCTCCAGGCAGGGCAGGTCGAAGGCGCGCACCGCCTCGCGGATGAACGCGAATTGCGGAATCAGGTCGTCGGGTGCCGGCGGCCGGTGCGCCTTGTAGTCGGGATAGAGCTTATTGCGGAAAGTCACTTCCGACTTGTCGAAGACGATGGCCAGATGCGTCGGCCGGTTGTCCTCGGGCATGTCGCGCACGAGCTTCCACAACATGTTGCAGAAGCCGAGCACCGCGTTGACCTGCAGGCCGTCGGATTTGCGGTTCAGCGGCGGCAGCGCATGATAGGCGCGGAAAATGTAGGACGAACCGTCGACCAGGAAGACATGGTCGCCCTTGCTGGCGGCCTTGGCGGCGACGGGTTTGGCGGCGGCGGCTGTGGAGGAGGTCTTGGACGCTGTTTTGGGCATGGCCGCAATTTAAGAATTTTTGCGGCGATTGACAGCCTTGGCGAGCTGAATCAACGCGATATTCTCGTCATGGCCGGGCTTGACCCGGCCATCCATCGAACTTTTCAAGGCATGGATGCCCGGATCAAGTCCGGGCATGACGTGAGAAAATGCCGAAGGCACCTACTCCGCCGCCTGCAATACCGCGCGAGGTTTCTTCGGCACGATCCAGAATGCGGGCGGCCGCTCGAACAGGAAGTCGACGCCGAGTGCGAGCGCCATACGCCAGATCAGTACCGCGCCGACCACGCCGATGGCGGTGACGACGAGCGAGATCATGCCGATGTCGTGGATCAACCCCGTCTTCAACAGCAATGTGCGCGTCGTCGCCATCGGCAGGAAGAAGGCAAGATAGATCACGATGGAATGCTCGCCGCAAAAGCGCAACGCGGTCGGCCAATTCATCCGCGCCAAGAGCGTGCCGATCGTCACGATGGCGCAGGCGCCGGCCAGCCCAAGCGTCAGCGAAACGAACGGCCATTCGCTCGCACCGAGCGCAACAAGGCTGCCGTTGAAGAGCGCCCACAGCGCGAGCGCGGAAAGCGCCAGCGCGGGATGTGCGCGGGCGCGGTCCGATAGCGCGAACACATAATCGGCGAACAGATAGCCGGAGCGGGCGCGGTCCGACCGCGCGCAGAACTCGTCGATGACGGTCCAGCCCGTTCCGACATGCGCGGCCTCCAGCAGCGCGGCGATGCCCCAGACTAAGGGGGGCGCGATTCGACGTGTCAGTTTTATGACAACAAAGGCAATCGGCAGAAGATAGATGAACCACAGCGTGCCGAACGGTTCGATGAAGGATTCGAGGTAAAGGTATCCAGCATGACTCCAGCTCGTTTCGGCCGCGAAGGCCGGCGCCTTGAAGCCGAACTGGATCGTCACCCACAGCACATAGAAATAGGCGAAGTGCATGACCTTGCGGTCGAGATAAAGCCGCCAGTCCCGGTCGATCACCAGCGGCAGAAAAAGCCCTGAAATCAGGAAGAAATCCGGCATCCGGAACGGTCTTGCAAAGGCGACGAAGGCGTGCATGAAGCCGGTCTGGCCAGCCGCGAGCTCGACACCCAGCACCGAGTGCATCATCACCACCATCACGATGCAGATGCCCTTGGCGTAATCCACCCAATCGACGCGTTCGGCGCCTGCGGGGGCTTTGACGGTGACTGTGCCGTTCGAAGTCATCGGTGTCTCTTTTCGGAGCGATGTCGCGGCATCTTGGGCCGCACCGGTTTCTTTCCCCTTTATTCATTCAAGCGATGTGCCGTTTTCGACTTTCCCCCCGGCCGCCAAATGTTTTAAGAGGCGGGCGCGTTAACCATTCGAGAGGCGGGACATTTCATGCGCATCGCCATGATTGGCACGGGCTATGTCGGGCTGGTTTCCGGCGCCTGTTTTGCGGATTTCGGTCACCAGGTCACCTGCGTGGACAAGGACGCGGGCAAGATCGCGGCCTTGCATCGGGGCGAAATACCGATCTTCGAGCCGGGCCTGGATACGCTGGTTGCATCCAATGTGAAGGCCAAGCGGCTGGATTTCACGACCGAGCTGTCGGCACCGGTGGCGGAAGCGGATGCGGTGTTCATCGCGGTCGGCACGCCGTCGCGGCGCGGCGACGGTCATGCCGACCTCACTTACGTCTATGCCGCCGCGCGCGAGATCGCCAAGGCGCTGTCGGGCTTCACCGTCGTCGTCACCAAGTCGACCGTGCCGGTAGGCACCGGCGACGAGGTCGAGCGGCTGATCCGCGAGACCAATCCGGCGGCCGATGTCGTGGTCGCATCCAATCCGGAGTTCCTGCGCGAGGGCGCGGCAATCCGCGACTTCAAATTCCCCGACCGCATCGTGGTCGGCACCTCCGACGAGCGCGGACGAAAGGTGCTCGGCGATGTCTACCGGCCTCTGTCGCTCAATCAGGCGCCCTTGATGTTCACGGCGCGGCGCACGGCGGAGCTGATCAAATACGCCGCCAACGCCTTTCTCGCCACCAAGATCACCTTCATCAACGAGATCGCCGATCTCTCCGAAAAGGTCGGCGCCGACGTGCAGGAGGTCGCGCGCGGCATCGGCCTCGACAATCGCATCGGCTCGAAATTCCTCCATGCGGGTCCGGGCTTCGGCGGCTCGTGCTTTCCCAAGGACACCCGCGCGCTGATCAAGATCGCGCAGGACTACGACGTGCAGCTTCGCATCGTCGAGGCCGTGCTCGGCGTCAACGACAATCGCAAGCGCGCGATGGCGCGCAAGGTCTCTTCCGCCGCCGGCGGCAATCTGCGCGGCAAGACGGTCGCGGTGCTCGGGCTCACCTTCAAGCCCGACACCGACGACATGCGCGAGTCACCATCGATTCCGCTGGTGACGGGGCTGCTCGACATGGGCGCGAAGGTGCGCGCGCATGATCCGGTCGGCATGGAGCAGGCGCGCAAGGAGTTGCCCGACATCGACTATGTCGATGACCCCTATCTCTGCGTGAAGGGCGCCGATGCGATGGTGGTCGTGACCGAATGGGTGCAGTACCGCACGCTCGATCTGGAGCGCCTGAAAAAGGAGATGGCGCAGCCTGTCGTGATCGATCTGCGCAATGTCTACCGTTCCGAGGACATGGCGGTGCACGGCTTCGTCTACGAAAGCGTCGGCCGGCCGCCTTTGCCGCGGGAGTGATATCGACTTCCCTGCCGCAAGGGCGGGAGGGAGAAAGAGACGCAGGACGCCGGACGAGCCTTGGCCCGCAGCTTCGACACCCCCCTTCCGATCGACGCGGTGCTCGACGAGCTCTCGCGCACGCTTGAGGCTCGCAATGCAGCCGTGCTGGTCGCGCCGCCCGGCGCCGGCAAGACCACGCGGGTGCCGCTCGCACTGCTCGATGCGCCCTGGGCCAGGGGTAAGAAGATCATCGTGCTGGAGCCGCGCCGGATCGCGGCGCGCGCCAGCGCCGAGCGCATGGCGAAGTCATTGGGTGAGCGCGCCGGCGAAACCGTCGGCTACCGCGTCCGCTTCGGCTCGAAAGTGTCGCGCGCCACGCGCATCGAGGTCGTCACCGAGGGCATTTTCTCCCGTCAGATTCTCGACGATCCCGAACTGTCCAATGTCGCGGCGGTGCTGTTCGACGAATTTCACGAGCGCTCGCTCGATGCGGATCTCGGCCTGGCGCTCGCCCGCGATGCACAGACCGGCTTGCGCGAGGATTTGCGCCTGCTCGTGATGTCGGCGACGCTTGATGGTGCGCGGGTTGCGAAGCTGCTCGGCAATGCGCCCGTTGTTGCAAGCGAAGGCCGAGCCTATCCAGTGGAGACGCGCTATCTCGGCCGCAAGCCTGACGTACCGCTGGAGCGGCAGATGGCGGATGCGATCGCGGCTGCGCTGCGTGCCGATTCCGGCTCGGCGCTCGCCTTCCTGCCGGGAGCCGCGGAAATCCGCCGCACCGAGAATTTCTTGAGAGAGCGCATCAACGACGCGAGCATCGAAATCGTGCCGCTGTTCGGCGCGCTGGATGCGAGCGTGCAGGACCGCGCCATCGCGCCGGCGCCGAAAGGCACGCGCAAGGTGGTGCTGGCGACCTCGATCGCGGAGACCTCGCTCACGATCGAGGGTGTGCGCATCGTGGTCGATTCCGGCCTGGCGCGGGTGCCGCGCTACGAGCCGGACATTGCCCTGACGCGGCTTGAAACCGTGCGCGCCTCGCGCGCTGCGGTCGATCAGCGGCGTGGCCGCGCCGGCCGCACCGAGCCCGGAATCTGCTACCGGCTGTGGGACGAGCCGCAGACGGCCTCGCTCGCCGCTTACACTCAGCCCGAAATTCTGAGCGCCGACCTTTCATCGCTCCTGCTCGACTGCGCGCAATGGGGTGTCAGCGATCCGACGGCGCTGTCATTTCTCGATCCGCCTCCCGCGCCGGCCCTGAAGGAAGCCAAAAGCCTGCTTGTCGAACTCGGCGCGCTCGACGCCGATGGCCGCATCACCGAGGAAGGTAGGCGCCTGCGTGCGCTGGCGCTGCCGCCCCGGCTTGCGCGCATGATCGTGGACTCGCGGGGCTTCGGCGCGGCTGAGGCGGCCGCAGATATTGCCGCCATCCTAACCGAGCGCGGTCTTGGTGGTGACAGCGTCGATCTCGACGCGCGGCTCGATCAGTTCCGCCGCGACCGCTCGCAGCGCGCATCGAGCGCGCGGGACATGGCGCGGCGCTGGGCGGCGCAGGTCGCGTCTCCCACAGAGCAAGGGGGAGGGGAGCTTTCCACGGGCGTCATGCTCGCTTTCGCCTTCCCCGATCGCGTCGCCCGCAATCGCGGCAATGGCAGCTTTGTGCTGGCCAATGGTCGCGGCGCGGCGGCGGAACAGACCTCGGCGCTGGCGCGTATGTCATATATTGCCGTCGGCGAGCTTACGGGCGTCGCGGCGAGCGGGCGCATTCTGCTGGCAGCGCCGATTTCGCAAGACGAGATCGAGCTCCATTTCGCCGACCATATCGAAACCGTCGATGAGATATCCTTCGACCGCGGCGCGATGGCCTTGCGGGCGCGGCGCAAGCGGACCCTGCACGCGATCACGCTGTCGGAAGCGCCGCTCGCGCTGTCGCCGTCAGCGGAGACGGCAAAGGTCTTCGCCGATGGGCTCATCGCCGCCGGGCTCGACAGACTGCCCTGGTCGAAGGCCGCGAAGCAATTCCGCGATCGCGTGATGTTCCTGCGCAAGGCCCAAGGAAACGTTCAAGGAAAGGCTCAAGGAAACGTTCAAGGCGAGAGCTGGCCCGACCTCTCCGACGACGCGCTGGCCGCCCGCCGTGAAGAATGGCTGGTGCCGCTGCTCGCCGACAAGACCTCGCTCAAAGATGTCTCAGTGGGCGATCTGTCGGAGGCGCTGATGGCGCTGGTTCCCTGGGACCTGCGCGCGCGGCTGGAGCGTGAGGCCCCGACCCATTTCGAGGCGCCGACCGGCACGATGCTCGCAATCGATTACGAGGCCGAGCAGGGGCCGACCATCGCGGTTCGCCTGCAGGAATTGTTCGGGCTCAACACCCATCCCTCGATCGCCAAGGGCGCGGTGCCGCTGGTGCTCGAATTGCTGTCGCCCGCGCAGCGCCCGGTGCAGGTGACGCGCGATCTACCGGGGTTCTGGCGCGGCAGCTATGCCGCCGTGCGGTCGGACCTGCGCGGCCGCTATCCCCGGCACCCCTGGCCGGAAGACCCCGCAACCGCGCTGCCGACCCGCCGGGTCAAGCCGCGCGGAACGTAAGGCCAGCGTGTCACAAGGATTAACCACTCGCTCATCCTTCGCAAGCTCTACCGCCGCGGCTTAGTCGCGCCGTCGCGGCTTACGTGCTGAAATCGCAAGGATGCGTCCTCAAAGCGTAATGTCATGCGTAATATTCTGATCACCGCAGGGATCGTTGCCGGCCTCGGCACCTTCATGGCGCAGATGGCGGACAGGTTCACGCCGGCGCCGGCTTCGGCGACCGCCTCCGCCTCCGCCGCCGTCGCCTTGCCTGCGGACGTGCCGGCACAGACGGGCACCCGCAGCCTCATCATTCCCCACGACGCGCGCGGTCATTTCGCGACCGAGGGCCGGATCGACGGCCAGCACATCGCCTTCATGATCGACACCGGCGCTTCCGTGGTGGCACTGAACGAAACCTCCGCCGCGCGGTTCGGCCTGCGCCCGCCACCCGGCCAATACACCGCCGCCGTCACCACCGCCAATGGCACGATCAAGGCGGCACGCACACGCCTGCCCATGATCGAGCTCGGCGGCCTCATCGTCCGCGATGTCGACGCCATGGTGCTGCCCGACCGGGCATTGTCCGAGAACCTGCTCGGGCTGTCGTTCCTGTCGAAGCTGAGGCGCTTCGAATACGCCAACGGCCAGCTGGTGCTGGAGCAGTAGACCGGCTGCAAGGCGCAGTGCCTGGGACGGCTCGAAGTGCGCTGCTGGAAAAAATGGTTTTTGCCGTTATAATTAAGGCCATGCGCCGCGACGACGTCATTGCCCAACTCAAACGGACCGAGCCCACCTTGCGGGGCCTCGGCGTGGCCGGCCTTTACCTGTTCGGTTCGCACGCGCGCGATGGAGCCGGCCCAGACTCGGATGTGGATGTCTTTGTCGATCCGGCATCCGACAACGCTTTCGGGTTCGTGCCGTTCATGGAGGCATACGAGGCGCTCCGGAGTGCATTCGACCGTCAGGTCGAACTCGGCTATTCCACCCGTGAAGGGTTGTCTCCCTACATCCGCGATGATGTGGAACGTGAAGCGCTGCGGATATTTTGATGGCTGCAAGCAAGAGCCCGCGTGCGCGGCTGCTACACATTCGTGACGAGATCGAAGGCGTCGCTTCCACAATCAAGGGGCTCACCTTCGAAAAATATTGCGCCAGTTACATTCACCGCCGCGCGGTCGAGCGGCCGCGCAAATCATCTCGGAAGCTGCCAAAGCGCTGCCACGGGATTATTTGGCCCGGTATAGCGAGGCGCCGTGGACATCCATCGTCGGCATCGGAAACGTCTTGCGCCACGAATACCAGCGCCTTGATGATCGGCTGCTTTGGGAGATCGCGACGATACACCTCCCCGCCCTGGAGCCCGTCGTGCGACGGATGATCGCCGAGCTCGAAGTCGAGTAGAAGGCTGCCGCCTTCCAAGGGTGTAAGGGGGAGCGATCCGCCCGAATTATTGTCATCGCAAATCGCCAATCCGCCTTTCGCTCTTGCTGCGCTTTCGCTAAGCCTGCGCTGGAGCGCGATGCGTTCAGGTGGAATCGCTATCGCGCTCTAGCTCCTTGTTTGAGCATGATCCCTCGGGTCAAGCCCGAGGGCGTGCTTTTCGGAAAACCGGTTTCCACTTTTCCGGATCATGCTCTAAGCTCCTGTTCTGCGTTTCATGACGAGGCCGTCCCGATGTTTCCCAAGCCGAAATCCGTGCTGGTTCCCAATACCTATGCCTTCGAATCCGAGCCGATGGTGAAGCCGACCGGCTTTCGCGAATATGACGCGCGCTGGCTGCTCAACAAGGAAATCAACCTGATGGGCATCCAGGCGCTCGGCATGGGGCTGGGCGCGCTGATCGCGGAACTCGGCGCCAAGCAGGAGATCGTCACCGGGCACGATTTCCGCGGCTATTCGGCCTCGATCAAATATGCGCTGATCTCGGGCCTGATGGCGGCGGGCTGCAAGGTGCATGACATCGGGCTGGCGCTGACGCCAATGTCCTATTTCGCGCAATTCGAGCTCGACGTGCCCTGCGTCGCGATGGTGACGGCCTCGCACAACGACAACGGCTGGACCGGCGTCAAGATGGGCTCCAACCGTCCGCTGACCTTCGGTCCGGACGAGATGACGCGGCTGAAGGAGATCGTGCTCAATGCCGATTTCAAAACCAAGACCGGCGGCTCCTATCAGTTCCACGAAAATTTCCCGGCGCGCTACATCGCCGATCTGACCAAGCGGACCAAGCTGAAGCGCAAGCTCAAGGTCGTGGTCGCCTGCGGCAACGGCACGGCGGGCGCCTTCGCGCCGCAAGTGATGCAGGCGATCGGCTGCGAAGTGGTCCCGCTCGACACCAATCTCGATTACAACTTTCCGAAATACAATCCGAACCCCGAAGACCTGGAAATGCTGCACGCGATCCGCGATGCTGTGCTGGCGCACGGGGCCGATGTCGGCCTGGGCTTTGACGGCGACGGCGACCGCTGCGGCGTGGTTGACAACACCGGCGAGGAAATCTTCGCGGACAAGGTCGGCGTGATGCTGGCGCGCGACATGTCGGCGATTCATCAGAACGCGCAATTCGTGGTCGACGTGAAATCCACCGGCCTGTTCGTCACCGATCCCGTGCTTCAGAAGCAGGGCGCGACGACGACCTATTGGAAGACCGGCCACTCCTACATGAAGCGCCGAACCAACGAGCTCGGCGCGCTCGCCGGATTCGAGAAGTCCGGCCATTTCTTTTTCAACAAGCCGTTCGGCCGCGGCTATGACGACGGCCTGGTTTCGGCGATCGCGGTCTGCGAAATGCTGGATCGCGCGTCCGGCAAGACGATGGCGGATCTGAAGGACGCGCTGCCGAAGACCTGGTCGTCGCCGACCATGTCGCCGCACTGCGCGGACGAACTCAAATACGGCGTCGTCGATGCGGTCGTGAAACATTTCGAAGCGGCGCAGAGAAAGGGCGAGAAGGTCGCAGGCCAATCGATCCGCGATCTCGTTACCGTCAACGGCGTGCGCGTCACCGTCGAAGACGGCAGCTGGGGGCTGGTGCGCGCCTCATCCAACAAGCCCGAGCTCGTGGTGGTGGTCGAGAGCCCGGTGTCGGAGCAGCGCATGCACGACATGTTCGCGGCCGTCGACGGCGTGCTGCGCACCCATCCTGAAGTCGGCGAATATAATCAGAAGATCTAAGGGCCGCTGTTTCACGCAGCCGATTGTGTGATACCCCGCGAAAGCGGGGTATCCAGTGCCTCGTGGCCGCTCGCTTCCGTAGGCGCAGTTTGGGATACCGCATCGCTCGCATTGTGGGCGATGCAGTGGACAGACGGCAAGCTTAGGCCGCGTTGAGTGAGCCGAGGAAGCTGCCGACCTCGGCCTTGAGCTGCTCGGATTGCGCCGACAATCCGTTGGCGGCGTCGAGCAGCCGGGAGGCCGCCGCACCTGCTTCCTCGGACGTGCGCGAGACGCTCAGGATGCTGTTGTTGACGTTCCTGGTACCGTTGGCGGCCTGCTGCACGTTACCGGAGATTTCGCGCGTCGCCAGGCCCTGCTGTTCGACGGCGGTGGCGATTTCATTCGAGATCGAATCGATCTCCGCGATGGTGCCGCCGATCGCCTGGATCGCGCTCACCGCATCGCCGGTCGCGTTCTGGATGCCCTGGACCTGAGCGGAGATCTCTTCGGTCGCTTTGGCGGTTTGATTGGCCAGCGCCTTCACTTCGCTCGCGACGACCGCAAAGCCCTTGCCGTGCTCGCCGGCGCGGGCCGCCTCGATGGTGGCGTTGAGCGCCAACAGGTTGGTCTGGCTCGCGATGTTCTGGATCAGCGTCACCACCTCGCCGATCTTGTGCGTGCCGGCGGCAAGCCCCTCGACCACCGTGTTGGTGCGGCGCGCTTCCTCGGCGGCCTTGCCGGCGATCTCGGCCGAGCGCGTCACCTGCTGGGAGATGTTGTTGATCGACGCCGTCAGCTCTTCGGTCGCGGCCGCTACCGTCTCGACATTGCTTGAGGCCTGGGTCGATGCGGAGGCCGCCGCCGCGGTCTGCTGCGCGGCCTCGGTGCTGCTGCTGCGCATGGAGGCGGACATGCCCTGCATCTCGCGCACCGCGACCGCGACCGCTTCGACGATGCTGCCGATCTTGCGCTCGAAGCCGGCCGCGAGCTCGCGCCGCGCCGCGTCGCGGTCCTGCTTGGCGCGCCGCGCGGCCTCGCTCCGCTCGCTGTTGGCGCGGGCTTCGGCCGCATGGGCCTTTTCGGCCTCGGCGGTCTTGCGCGCCGTGGTCTCGAACAATTGCGAGAGCTTCAGCCCGAGTGCCATCAGCACGCCGGCTTCGATCAGAAGAATGACGGCATGGAGCACGACGCGACCGAAATCGGTGCCGCCGGGATAGATCGCCGCCGGAAGGATGAAATTCAGCGCCAGATGATGCAGCGCCACCGCGATCGTGCCCGCAATGATCGGACGATAGTCGCAATAGGCGACGAGGCAGGCGAGCGCAGCGAAGAAATACATGTGCATGTCGATCTGCCAGGCGTGCCCTGTGAGCTGGTAGACCAGCATGGACACGCCGCCCATCAGGGCCACCGCGACGATCAGGCGCGTGGAGAGCGCGTTGCCGGCCGACCGCCACGACAACGTCGCTGCCAGCGCCATCAAGGTCAGCACCGCGGCCGGCATCAGCCAGCCTGTGCCGCGCATTAGCCCGATCGACACGGGGATCGGAACATGCAGCCACAGCACCGCAAGCAAGACCTTGCTGGTGGTGTCGCGCAACATGGCCAAGTCGCCGCCCAAGTCACGGCCCAAGTCACGGCCCTTGTCGTCGCTCTCGTCATCGCGCTCGGTGCTCATTTCCAGTCCCCCCAAAACCCTATTTCGAAACGCAGGCGGCGACCGCCTGCGGGTCCATGGCCAGCCAGGCGCCGGCCTTGCGCAGTCGCGCCAGTCCGTCCTGCCCGTCAGGCCGCACCACCAGCAGCGAGGGTATCGCCGTCATCCTCACGATCGCGGCACCGGCAGAGGCGGCCGCCGTCATGGCTTGATCTGCGCCCCACCAGGGCGGGAAAGCCACAGCCACGACCTCCGCGCCGGGGCCAGCCTGCAGGGCCAGCCCGGCAATCACGAGCCAGCTCGCCACCAGCAAACCGGCAGCGTTCAGCCACGCGGGCCATCGCGATGTGGAGATCGATTTCCCCCGCTCCATGCGACGAAAAATACCGCGCGGAGGGCTAACCGCTCGTGAAGATCAACGACCGGAATTCTACGGAGAGCCGGTGGCCACCTGTCAGGCCGCCGGTACCGGAAACGCGGTGACCGATTTGATCTTTTCCATCGCAAAGCGCGATGTGACGTTCTTCAGCGGCACCGCGCCGATCAGCTTCTTGTAGAAAACGTCATAGCTCGGCATGTCCGCGACGACCACGCGCAGCATGTAGTCGACGTCGCCCGCCATCCTGTAGAATTCCATCACTTCAGGCATCGCGCTGACGGCTTCGGCGAATTTCTTCAGCCAGGCTTCCGAATGGTCGGCGCTCTCGACCGAGACGAACACGGTGATACCGAGCCCGATCTTGTTCTGGTCGACGAGCGCGACCCGGCGCTGGATGACGCCATCGGCCTCCAGACGCTGGATGCGCTTCCAGCACGGCGTTGACGACAATCCGACCCGGTCGCCGATTTCGGCCACCGACAGCGAGGCGTCGTCCTGCAATACCATCAGGATCTTGCGGTCGATGGCGTCGAGACGCCGGTTGGGCTCATTGACCTGTATCGCTAGATCGCTCATGAGAATAAAGTTCCAACTTGTGGATCATGAGCCGTCATATATAGAAAATTCTTCTCTAGCAAGCCTCTTATCTGGGCGCCCGCGCGGGTGTGCCTGGCGCGGATCGGGTCAAAAGACCTTCAACTTCAACACGTTGCGGGGCGGCGAGGGCGCCGCCGAAGCGGGTGCATTTCAGGGCCGCGGCGGCAGAGGCGAAGCGAAGCGCCTCGCGCAACGGCCGCTGTTCGGTGATGACGAGCGCAAAGGCGCCGTGGAAGACATCGCCGGCGCCCAGCGTATCCACGGTGTGGACCGGGAAGGCCGGCGTCTCCTGCAGCGCGCCATGTTCGTCGAGCCAGATCGTGCCGCGCGCGCCGCGGGTGCCCGCGAGGAAGGAAGAGGTCAGCGTGGCGATCTTCTGCAACGCCTGGCCGTCGTCGGTGACATCGGCGGTCTCCTGCAGCGGCTCGCTGGAGAACACCAGATGCGAGGAGGCGGTGAGCAGCCTTTCCCGCAACGACATCGCGCGATCGACATCGACGATCACGGGAATGCCGCGCCGCCGCGCCTCGGCACAAAGGTCGGTGCAGAATTCCGCGCAGCGGCTTTCGACGAGGATCGCACTACAGTCTCGCAGCAGCGTGTCGGACGGTGGCAGGCGAACCTTCCACAGGTCCGGATCGCGGAAGGTGACGATGGTGCGTTCGCCGCTCGGGTCGATCATGATGCCGGAGATCGGCGTGACCAGCCCCGGCATATGCACGATCGGCGTTGTGTCGATGCCCTCTCGTGCCATCTGCTCGAAGATGAAGCGGCTTGCGCTTTCCTGCGCGTCGCCCATCGGTCCGCAAATTGCGGCGCGGCCGCCGAGCCGCACGATCGCGATCGCCGCATTCAGCGCGTTGCCGCCACAGATCTCCTCGAGATGACTGGCATTCACCTTGGAGCCGTGCGCGGGCACGCTTTGCACGCGAAAGGTCAGGTCGCGAACCGGTATGCCGATGCAGAGGATGCGCGGCGAAGCCGACTGGGACATGGCGCTGTCGCGGCTATGCGCCCTTTCCATCATGCACCCAGCGCCCGAGCAGATGATGGGCGATGGCGAAGGGATGGGGGCCGGCAAGCCCGTCGGGATGTTTCCGTGTGATCATCAGACGCGCCTCGTCACGATCGAACCAGCGCGCGTCTTCGAGCTCGACGCGGTCGACGATGATATCCTCATTGGTCGCGCGCGCGGTGCAGCCGATCATCAGGGAAGACGGGTAAGGCCAGGGCTGCGTCATGTAGTAGTTGACGTCCGTGCAACGGATTCCGGCTTCCTCGAACACCTCGCGCCGGACCGCGTCCTCGATCGTCTCCGCGGCCTCGACGAAGCCGGCGAGACAGGAATACATGCCCGGAAGAAAACGCTGCTGCCGGCCGAGCAGGCATTTGTCGCCATGCGTGACCAGCATGATCACGACCGGATCGGTGCGCGGGAAATGCTCGGCCTTGCAGCTCGGACATTCGCGCTTCCAGCCGCCCTCCTTCATCGTGGTGCGCTGGCCGCAATTGGCGCAATAGCCGTGGCGCTGATGCCAGTTCACCATCGATTTCGCCATCGCAATCGCGTTGAGCTGGTCCGGCGGCACCACGCCCTGCATCGCCATGCCGCGCAATTCGGAGACCGAGATCGGA
>Ga0210406_10004047_pt1 | contig 15872 bp, 7 predicted proteins | sample IncBWC30MmetaG_FD_155454 | JGI IMG/M metagenome (GOLD analysis project Ga0210406, IMG submission 155454) | Forest soil microbial communities from Barre Woods Harvard Forest LTER site, Petersham, Massachusetts, United States - Inc-BW-C-30-M | ecosystem: Environmental > Terrestrial > Soil >... | reverse complement strand
CGCGAGCCTGGGCGTCCCGCTTCTTTAGACCCTTAAAATAGTTCCTAAGGAAGAAAACAGTAAGGGCTGCTGCGACGATGAAGGCTATCAGTGTGTCCATACCAGCCGACCAACTCTACCACCGGTAGCCCATCATCAATACCGCTCCTATGTGAACCATCGCCAGGAGCGCAAACGTGTAGCTAAACGGCTTGTGAACTACGTGCCACAGGTGAAAGACCTGTTCCGAGCGCTTCAGGAAGAGAATGCGCTTCGTGAGGGCCGCATCTTCACGCGCGGCTCCAACCGCGCGCTCGACATCGCGGTTCCCCGTGCTGAGAAAACCTCCCAGCGTCTTGACCTTGTCGCCGAAATCGAGCGCGTGGCGGCGCAGCCGGGCGACACGAACGGCGCGGGCGATATCCAGCGCGAACATGTACCCCAAAGCGGAAATCATCGAGAGCTGGCGTACCCGGTCGGGACTGGGCAGGGTCAACAGTGCGCGCAGATCGCGCTCCGAAACCAGCTGCTGTTGAGTCAACTGCCCCAACAGCTTCTGGTGAAAGTCCTGGAGCTCCTTCTGAGTCATTTCCGCGGCTTTCAGGTTCCGTGGAATCTGCCCATACAGGTAACGGCCGATAATGCCGCTGACCGAAACGGCAAACATGATCCAGAACGCCATTCCTGCGAAGCCGCCAAACTTGAACGACGAGTGGAAGGCGATCACGAAGGGCGCCGCGATCCCCAGGATCACGTGATAGTCGAGCCAGTGCCGGGAATTGCCCTTCTTCATCAACCACGACCAGTGCTTACGCAGCGGGTAGAGGAAGATGATCAGGAACATGAAAACGCCGAGCCACCCCAGCTTGATGCCGACGACACCGCTGGGCTTCAGCGCGGCAAACTTCGGGGAGAACGGGCGGTCGTCTGACCCTAGTGTGTAGTAGTCGAAACCGTAAACCGTCAGCGCGAGAATTAGGGTCGCAAAAAGGATATATCCGGCTGCCACTCGAGAGCGATGGCCGCGTTCACGATCGCGAACGGGCGCCACCGCAGTGGCAACAGACGCATTAGCACTCATTTAGCAGCAACTTTCTCTTCCGTACTCACAGAGAATTGTTTGTAGTCCGTGAAGTTATGGGTATTCCGCCAATGCTGGCGCGGAGTCTCGACTTCTACACTGGCCTGAGCGGGAAACCAGTACACATCCTTTACGTCTTTAAAGGGGACCGGCTGAAACTGAACCTCAGAGCGCATCGACTTCAAGCCGATGTCTTCCATGCTGGAAGCAAGACCTGCATCAATTTTACCAATAATTCCGGTGCCAGGGTCGATCCAGGCTATACCCGCAAGGTCCAGCGGGTACTCGCGGCCGCGCAGCGACAAGGCTGCCGGCGAACGCATCCCGGAAATGTGTTTGAACTGGATCTTGTGAAACGAGTGTCCGGCAATCTGGTCTTCTCCCAAGTCCGTGAATTCAAAGCCCGATGAGTAATAAGGGTGGAATACCAGGAACAAGGTCGCAAATCCATTGCTGACCAGCATGGAGACGCCCTTTTTCTGCTCTTTTTTCTGCTCACGTACTGCCAGGCGCGACTCGTCCAGGCTGATTTCGCCACCCGAATTCGTAAGAATTACCAGGTAGTCATAGGTCGATTCTTCCTTCAACTCGACCTTGCCATCAGCCTTGAATTTTTCCTGGGTGACGTGCTCGGTGCACTTAACATCCGAGAAGCGCTCAACAAACTTGGCGACATGGTCGTTTGCGCGACCAATCATCTCCTGCAAAGAGCTCGTCTCAGCGGTGGAAAACGGCGCGATTACACACAAGAGGAGTGCTGTGATCAGGGGTCTCACGACTAGGGACTTGCAAGCAGCTTGCCACTTCATTGGGCCTTGCCCCCTCGGGAGTCGAACCGGTAGCCGATACTGAACAGCCACTGGTCATAGCTCTGGGTCACACCCCGGCTCACCGTGAAACCGCCCTGCATGAAGTAGTGCGCTCCCATGTTCAATTCCAGGTTGCTGGTTACAAATTTCGACTTGGTATTGCTCGAAAGGGGCGAAACGAAATTCTGCTGCCCGCCCAGCAATTCCAGCCGGAATTTGTCGCCCAGGCTGCGCGAAAGCGAGATCGACTCGTAGGTTCCGTTCCCGAATGAGCTGTTGAAGTGAGCATAATGGCCATCAGCGCGTACGTGGATCCAGGGCAGCCGATCGAACGTCAATCCGTAGAGGGCGTTCAGGGAACTGGAGCTGTCTCCCGAGCGATTGCTCCTGCCCAGGTTCGTATAGACCCACACCGTTTTAATCACTTCCAGCCGCACCCCGCCGCTGAAGCCCTGAAACAAATACTTGTCGAGCAGGCTGGTCCCGACCAAGGTGGGGTCGAAGGTCGGTAAGTCCCTCAAATACGTATAATTGCCGTCGAACTCAATGCGTTCATGGGGCTGAAAACGGACGGTCAGGAAGTGCCGCGCGATTCCTGCCCCCAGTGAGCTGCCGGCAGTGTACCCGACGGGGCTATCTGCCTGCAGTGAGTCATAAATCGCCACATACCGCTTGTAATAAATGCCGTTTTCAAAGAAGACGAACGGGCGATCAATTTTCCACTTCAGCGTGCTCAAGGCCATGCCTGAGGTGCTGGTGTAATGGAAGCTGTCGTAACTGCCGCCTTCGAAATTCACGAACACGCCGCCGATCCGGCGGTCGGGACTGTAGCTCCACGAGGTCGGGTCGGGTGTCGATCCACCGAAAATGCCCAGCGTGGCCGAGTGACCGAGCCGCCGCCCGAAATATCCCCCATCGATTGTGTCGAGGCTGGTCGCCCACGGAAGGTACATGCGGCCGAAGCCGGCGACCCACGGCGAGTTCGGATTGTCGTACGTCATGCTGAGGTGATAGGTGCGGTTAATGAGATCCTGCAGCGTGGAGTTGCCGGAGTAATTGTTGGCGGTCAAGCGCCCTCGCCAGTAGCCGCTGGCATTCCAGTAGGTACCGCCGATGCGCGTCATGTCGAGGCGCGCTACCAGTCCGAGGTCGGTGTTGGATCCGCCTGTTGAATTGTGAAATGCCGTGCCCATGTAGTCAACGCCGATCCGTCCGCGTGCGCGGTTCACTGACGGCATTGGCGGGCGCGGCACTTGGACACGCGCTTCTTCATCGAGCGTGTCGCTTTCGGTGAACGAAATCACGGTCGGATATTTGCGGGTCGCACTCAGAGTGCTTTGGTTTACCAACGCCTGCTCGTCGTGCGACGACAGGTAAGCCAGATCGCCAGCCTTGAGGTCGCGCTTCGGCGTGCGCACGTCCGACACAGCCGAGGTTTCCGCGACGGAAGTGACTTCCAGTTCCGCCACCACGTCGTCGGGATTACCGTCGGCCGCTGCGATCACCGAACCGGTGGGCGTGTCGCGAACCACCAGCTTCATACCTTCGGAGAGACCGGCGCTCCGGCCTCCATCGATGTACGCCGTGCCAGCGGCCACGTACTTCACTTTGAAAGCAGTGCGGAAGTCAGGGTGTGTGGCACGCAATGCAAGGGCTGCCGGGATGTCCGGTTCGCCGGGCTTGCCGACAATCAGATTCTGGTCCGCCGCCGTGATCAATGGCACTTCCTGCCCCTTCTGCGAGGTCGCTTCCGGCTCAGGTGTGACAGCCTCGGTTTCCTCGATGGCCATCTCGGCCTTCTCCCCCGGCGCCAGACCCAACGGATTTGAAACCGAAGCTCCCTGGATTATCGGGGTCGGCGGAGCAGGCGGGGCGGCCTGCGTTGCGACGGGCGCAACGGCCACCGCCGCGGTCTGTGTCGCAGAATCCGGTGCCGTCGCAGACGCAGGCGTCTCCGACGGCTTTGCTGCTCCTGCGGTCTGCGGCGCAGATGTTGTCTTGACGTCAGACACTGAAGCCGGAACCGCGGCTTGTGCCGGGGTGGGAGCCTTAACGTCGTTCGAGGCCTGCGTTGGAGGCGGCGTTACTTTAGCCGAGCCGTCGCCGGTCGAGGCAGGCGCAGATTGCGCCACAGTTGCTGCCGCGGGCGCTGACACTGTAGCCGACAGAACCTTGGCTGTGATATTAGGCGATCCCGCAGAACTGGGTTTCGCGGTAGTCGGCCCGGCAGCTGCCGGAGCGGCGCTCGCGCTGGCCTGGTCAGATGCTTCGGTCTTTGCAGTCACGGGCGCCGGGGCAACGGACGCGGTGTCAGTCTTGCCATTGGCAGAGCCTGCAGGCAGCGTAGGCGCGACACTTACACTCATCGAACTCGGCGCGGCGTTGGAAGGTGCCGGCGACGTCGGAACCGTCTTTACGACGAGTTCCGCATTCGGCTTGGCAGTCGCAACGGCGTCGGTCGGGGTCTGGGCCGTGGGCACGCTTCCCGCTCCTGGTGTACCCATGCCGGGGAACACTGTGCCTTGCTGCAAGCTGCCGAGTTTCGGGTGCGCGGGCGAAGGCGTTGCCACGGAACTCGCAGTTGTCGGCGCAGGAGCCGATGCGGGTTTCTCAGGGAAATTAATCGGCGGGAACTTGGACGGTACCGGGATCGGTGCCTGGGTTGCCGTCGCATCAGGCGCGGGCGCCTGGGGTTTACGCCGGAAGACACCCAGCAGGGGAGCACTGGCCGCAGGTGCCGGTACGATGTGCCGCTCGACTACTTCCGCGTTCTCGGAGGGTTGCACCCGCAAGGTAATGCGCTTGCCATCGGTGCTCAGGGTATAGGGATGCGCGCTGTCCAGATCGACCACCACGCGCGTCACCGGCGGATTCGCGCTGTTCAGTCCCAGGCGGACGGCGCGCACGCCGTTGGTATCCAGCGGAAAGTGTTTCTGCTTTGCGTCGGAAAGCGTGCCCGGAAGAACTAATACCAGGCGGTCAGGATTGATCGCAGTTTCCACTGCCGGCTTCACCGCTCCCGTCAGCACGACCTGGATGGTGACGTCAGCGCCGTCGCGCTTTACTTGTAACTGCTCAATCTCAGCCGCGCCGCCCGCTGTGCTCTGTGCAGCGCCCAGCGAGCCCAGTAGCAGGAGCACAGGAACTAGCCGCGTACGGTTCATCAGACCTCATAACTCACGGGCATCATCGCCCGCAGGGGAAAAGTTATTTAGCTTTGTTGCACTTCTACTACCGGCCCGGCACGACTTCGACCTGCACCGTCTAATCGAAAGTTCTAGCCCTTCCCATGGCACTGGTAGCAATTCACGCTGTTGTAAACGTACCCACCCACATTGGGATGGTGGAAGTTGGCAGCGTTGTTGTTGCCGTGGCAAGCCGTGCACTGGAAGACCGTGTAGTCGCTCGCATTCGTATGGCAGGTCGCGCAAACTCCGTTGGCGTTGCCGTGGTTCACGTTGAACCATGTGTGATTGAAGACGGCGCCCGTCCAGGCGGTTGTCGTATGGCACGTGGCGCAGGTCGTGGGGAAGCCGGCCGACTTATGGTTCGGATTGGTCGTGCCGTTATAGTCGGTCTGGTGGCATCCCACGCACGCGGTCGGCAGCGTCGTGTAGTTGTTGTTGACGTGGCACATCACGCAGGTTACGGCTGGGGTCGCGTGGAAACCCGTCAACGGGAACGTCGTGTTGTTGTGATTAAACGTTGCGCCGGTCCAATTGGTGGTGCTGTGACAGGTGTCGCAGGTCGTCGGGAAGCCGGCTGTCGCATGCGGCGGCGAGTTCGTATTGTTGTAATCGGTCTGGTGGCACGAAATGCACGTTGTGTTCGCGGCCGTCAGAGCGTAATTCCCGTTCACGTGGCATTGGCTGCACTGCATCGTGGTATGGAAGCCGGTGAGCGTGAAGCCCGTGGTCGAGTGGTCGAACGTCCCATTGCCCCAGTTGGTAGTGGTGTGGCACTGGTCGCAAGTCTGCGGGAAGCCGGCTTGCACGTGATTCGGAGCAGTCGTGCCCTGAAAGTCTTTCAGGTGGCACTGCACGCACGCGCCGGTGGTCAGGTTGTAGGCGTTGTTCACGTGGCACTGTGCGCACTGCAGTGATGTATGTGCCCCGGTCAGCGCAAACCCGGTGGTCGAGTGATCGAACGTCGCCGACGTCCAGTTGGTCGTGCTGTGACACTGCTGGCAGGTCTGCGCGAAGCCGGCCGCTGCGTGCGGCGGATTGTTCGTGGTCTGGAAATCGTTTAGGTGGCAGCTCACGCAGGTGGTGTTGGCCGCGGTGAGGTTGTAGTTACCATTTACGTGGCACGAAGTGCAGGCCACCGTGGTATGCGCGCCGGTCAACGGGAATCCGGTCGTCGCGTGATCGAACGTGGCGCCGCCCCAGTTCGTGGTGTTGTGGCACTGCTGGCAAGCCTGCGGGAAGTTCGCCTGCACGTGGTTCGGATTCGTCGTGCCCTGGAAGTCAGCCAGGTGGCAGCTGGCGCAAGGTGTATTGGCTGACGTCAGGTTGTAGTTCCCGTTCACGTGGCACTGCACGCACTGCAGGGCAACGTGCGCGCCGGTCAGCGGGAATCCGGTCGTCGAGTGATCGAAGGTCGCATTGCCCCAGGTCGTCGTCGTATGGCACTGCTGGCAAGTCTGCGGGAAGTTCGACTGCACGTGATTCGGATTGGTCGTGCCCTGGAAATCTTTCAGGTGGCAGCTGATGCACGTCGTATTGGCGCTGGTGAGGTTGTAGTTGCCGTTGACGTGGCAGCTGGCGCAGGCGACGGTCGTGTGTGCGCCCGTAAGCGGGAATCCGGTGGTCGAGTGATCGAAGGTGGCGCTCGTCCAGTTCGCCGTGCTGTGGCACTGTTGGCAAGTCTGCGGGAAGCCCGAGGTTACGTGATTCGGATTGGTCGTGCCCTGGAAATCTTTCAGGTGGCAGCTGACGCAAGTCGAGTTCGCCGCCGTCAGGTTGTAATTGTTGTTGACGTGGCAACTGGTGCAAGCGACCGTCGTGTGCGCGCCGGTCAGCGGGAACCCGGTGGTCGAGTGATCAAAGCTCGCACCCGTCCACGCCGTCGTGTTGTGGCACTGCTGACAGGTCTGCGCGAAGCCGGACGTCACGTGGTTCGGATTGGTCGTACCCTGGAAATCTTTCAGGTGGCAGCTGACACAGGTCGCCACGGTGAGGTTGTAGTTGTTGTTCACGTGGCACAGGGCGCATTGCAACGTGGTGTGCGCGCCCGTCAACGGGAATCCCGTGTTGTTGTGATTGAACGAGGCCTGCGTCCACGCGGTCGTATTGTGGCACTGCTGACAGGTCTGCGGGAAGCCCGAGCTGACGTGGTTGGGATTGGTGGTGCCCTGGAAATCCTTCAGGTGGCAATTGACGCAGGTCGCGTCCGTATTGGTCAGGTTGTAGTTGTTATTGATGTGGCAGCTGGCGCACGCGACCGCTGTATGCGCACCGGTCAATGGGAAGCCAGTCGTCGAGTGATCAAAGCTCGCGCCCGTCCATGCGGCCGTGTTGTGGCACTGCTGACAGGTCTGCGCGAAGCCGGACGTCACGTGGTTCGGATTGGTCGCGCCCTGGAAATCTTTCAGATGGCAGCTGACGCAAGCCGTATTTGCGCTGGTCAGGTTGTAGTTGCCATTCACGTGGCACTGCGTGCATTGCACGGTAGAGTGCGCCCCGGTCAGCGGGAATCCGGTGGTTGCATGATCGAAGTTGGCGCCTGTCCACGTAGTCGTGTTGTGGCACTGCGTACAGGTCTGCGAAAAACCGGACTGCACGTGATTCGGACTGGTCGCGCCCTGGAAGTCTTTCAGGTGGCAGCTGACGCACGCTGTATTTGCGGTGGTCAGGGTGTAATTGCCATTCACATGGCATTGCGCGCACTGCACCGTCGAGTGCGCCCCGGTCAGCGGGAAGCCGGTCGTCGAGTGATCGAAAGTCGCGCCTGTCCACGTAGTTGTGTTGTGGCACTGCGTACAGGTCTGCGGGAATGCGGACTGCACGTGGTTCGGATTCGTGGTTCCCTGGAAATCTTTCAGGTGGCAGCTGACGCACGTGGTATTTGCGGTGGTCAGGGTGTAGTTGCCATTCACGTGGCACTGCGCGCACTGCACGGTCGAGTGCGCCCCGGTCAGCGGGAAGCCCGTGGTCGAGTGATCAAACGTCGCGCTGTTCCACGTTGTTGTGTTGTGGCACTGCTGACAGGTTTGCGGGAATCCCGACTGCACGTGATTCGGATTCGTCGCATTGTTGAAGTCCTTGATGTGGCACGAAGCGCAATCGGTGGCCGTCCCGACAAAGTTGCCATTGATGTGGCACTGCGTACAGGCGACGTTGGCGTGCGCGCCCGTCAGCGGGAACTTCGTAAAGGTATTGTGATTGAAAGTCGTCGGATCCCACGCGCTCGAGTTGTGGCAGGTCTGACAGGTAGTCGGGAAGCCAGCCTGCGCATGCGGCGGATTGTTCGTCTTGTTGAAGTCCGCCAGGTGGCAGCCCACGCAAGTGGCGGGCGTGCCCACAAATTTCCCGCCGATGTGGCAGGCGTTACAGTCGAGAGCAGCGTGCGCGCCCACCAACGCAAATCCGGTGAACTTCACGTGATCGAACTTCGCGCCCATCCAGTTGTCCATGGAGTGGCACTGTTCGCAGGTGACTGGCAAATTCAGCGCCACGTGATCAATGCCTGCGGACCTGGTATTAACGAAATCTTTCTGATGGCACGAGTAGCACTGCGTCGACAGTCCCTGGAACTGACCAACGGCGGCGCCTTTGTGGCACGAGTCGCAATCTACCGTGGCGTGTGCGCCGATGAGGGGGAAGCGATTCATGTGCTGGTTGATCTGCTGGATTGAAACGTTCCAGCCTTTGACCGAGTGGCACTGCTCGCAGTTCGCGCCCATCTGGGCCTTGTGAATGTCCGCGTGGCACTGGCTGCACTGCTGGCCGACATTCGTGAACACCGGCTTCGTATGGCACTGCGTGCACGACACGCCTTCGTGCATTCCCCGCAAAGGATATTTTGTGGTGTTGTGATCGAATTCAGGAACAGCGCGGATCGGTTTCCATCCGCTGAGTGTGTGACAGTTCTGGCAGGGAATGCTCAGGCTTCCGTGCGGACTCCGCGTATTCGCAGACGACTGCGACTGCGCCGCCGGCATGCCCCAAGGCAGCGTGGCAAAAAAGACCGCCAAATAAAGTAGGAATGTCGAACCCAAGGTGTAGCCCCAACTCCAGACGAAAGGATTTCGACTCGCGAGACGGAACTTCAATTAGTGATAGTAAAGTTATGAGAAAGAACAGCAATCAAACGCCCAGCAAGCTTAGTCACGTGAGAAATGTTGTGGAAGGTTACACAAGTACATGGATCATTGGACTCATTTCGTAACTGCGCGGTGGGGTGGGACTTGCGAGGAGGGGGCTTTGGATATTCTGTAAAAAATGTAAGTTCTGCCACTTGCAGTGAGGTTTTTTCATGCTCGGAAATCGAACAGTAACTAGCTGTTCAAAAACTTGGACGCAAAATTGCTAGTCGTGCAAAAAATCTAACTCTTTTTCAGGGGCTTGATTTCCGGTCCATGGCAATCGGCGCATGTCTTGGGTGCGGGTGCATAGAAAAGGACCTTCTTGCCGTCCACATCCTTGAATAGTTTGTGGCAGCCGGCGCAAGCCACGTTGCGGTGTTCGCCTTCCAACGCGAAGGTCGTGCGCTTGTCGTGATCGAACGACGACGGTTTCCACTTGGTTGCGTTGTGGCAGTCGCCGCACTGCGTCACCTGGTTCGGGAAGAACTTCACGAACTGCCCGCCGTGGACGTCCTGGTGGCAGTCCTCGCATTTTTCCGGTGCTTTTTTGAAATCGACGTTGATGAGCTTGGTTTCAAGATTGGCCGGCTTGTGGCAGTCGATGCAGGCGACCGCTCGATGCGCGCCCTGCAGCGGAAACGTGGTCGTGCTGTGGTCGAATCCGTCCAATTCTTTCCATGACTTGGTGGAGTGGCACGCCTCGCAGCCCATGGCCTTGCCATCCTTGCCGATCTTCGCCATCCGCTCCTGGAACTGTCCTTTGTGCACATCTTCGTGGCAGCTGGTGCACAAGAGATTGTCGAAGTGATAAGGAATTTTCGACTTCGGCTCATTTTTGTCGGCGAGCTTGTGGCAGTCGGAACAGGGCACAGCAACGTGGCCGCCAGTCAACTCGAACTTCGTCTTCTTGTGTTGCGCCAGCGTAAAGGTTGACGGACTGTACCCTTTGAGAGTGTGACACTGGTCGCACTGGTTGTCGTACGGCTTGCCGGCAAACTGGTTGTTGTGCTCGTCTTTATGGCAATCGGTGCAGCGCTTGAAGTTCGTAATCTTGAAGATCGTGTCTTTGCCTTTCGGCGTGTGGCACTGCTCGCACTTCAATTTGGCGTGCCCGTCGATCAGCGGGTAGTCCGTCTTGGCGTGGGCCTTCACGTCGAACAGCGATGGCTTCCAGCCCTCCACGTTATGGCAGCTTGAGCATTCGATGCCATCGGGCTGTCGTTTCGCGAACTGTCCTTTGTGATCATCCTTATGGCAGTCGGTGCACTTGGCGAAGGCGAGTTCCTTCTTGAAGTCGCCATTCGCGTGGCAACGCCCGCAATCCACAGTGGCATGCTTGCCCAGCAACGGATACTTGGTCTTCGAGTGATCGAAGGTGCTGTTTAGGTTGCTGCTGTTAATGCGTTTCCACCCGCCGGTGTTGTGGCACGACTGGCAAGTCTTGTCTTTGAAACTGCCTTTGTGCGGATCCGCGTGACAGTCATCGCACTTCCCGAAGGGCAGCCCTTTGTAGCGCGGCGCGCCGCTCGCGTCCGGCGTGTGGCACTTTTCGCACTTCACCTGCTGGTGCAGGCCGGTGAGGGGGTAGCGCGTCTTGGAGTGATCGAATTTCCCGGACGTGTCTTTCCAGTCGACGAAGTTGTGGCACGTGATGCAGTTCGGGCCCAGCCGTCCTTCGTGAAAGTCCTTGTGGCAGGCTGTGCAGGTCTGCGGAATGCCCAGGAAGGTTCTGTTCAGATCCTTCGATTTGATGTTCGCGCGATCCGCTGCCGGAATTTTTTCGGGTAGATGGCATTTCTTGCAATCCAGCCCCGCGTGTTTGCCTTCGAGAAGGTATCCGGTTTCCTTGTGATCGAACTTTTTGGGATCCCATTTGATCAGCGGGAAGTTCGGTCCATTGTGATCGGAGTGGCAGCGCACACACTCCTGGCTCGATCCAGCGGGGATGTGATACGACCCGTGCAGGCCGCGCTTGGCGGCGACGCGCGCACCAATGTCGGAATGGCACCCGATGCAGCGAAATTCCGGCTTGCCACCCCCGATCTTGTGGCAGTCGGTGCAGTGCATGGCGCCGTCGAGAAATTGATGTTGCCTGGCCAGCGGACCCGGAGAAATCTGGGCGTGCGCCTTCGTGGAGACGAGGCAACCGAGCAACGCGCAGCAGAAATACAGAAGCAGCCGCGATGATCGCACCGGCGCAGGGCGCCGAAACCAACGGCTCGGTTGTTTCTGAATTCGCAGATCGCCCAAAGCGAGTTCCGTCCCCGAAGTCTTACGGCTGGATTCTATCCCGTCTGTCAGTGCCCAAGGTTTGAGAGGAAAGTCTATCAAGACGCGCCGATTACGCAACAGTCCCCGAAAGGGCACGCGCAAACCTGGGTGCCTGCCGGGTCTTCTGCTTACCACTGGACGTGATGTTCGTCACACCCTTGGCTGTGATTTTCGTCACCTGGAAACGGTGCCACATCACAGCGTACGAGTCGGTCTGTGCGTAGCATGGCAAGGGAGGACACACGGCATGTCGACCGCCTGGACGTCGCGCTATGCGCAGCGCACGAAGGGAATCAAGAGCTCTGCAATCCGCGAGCTACTTAAGTTCACGCAGCGCCCGGAAGTGATCTCTTTCGCCGGCGGACTGCCTGCGCCGGAAGTTTTTCCAGCCGAGCGTTTCCAGCAAGCTTGCCAGAAGGTCCTCGAAGAGCAACCCCACCTCGCCCTGCAGTATGGCGCCACCGAAGGCTACGAACCTCTCCGCGAAATGGTCGCGCGCCATATTGCGCGCTACGGGATCAAGGCGAAATCCGAGAACGTCCTTATTACTTCAGGATCGCAGCAAGCCCTCGATCTGATCGGCAAGTTGCTCATCAATCCGGGCGACCGCGTGCTGGTCGAAGCCCCGACCTACCTGGGCGCACTGCAAGCTTTCAACGTGTACGGTGCCGACTACCTCAGCGTGCCCAGCGACGATGATGGTCTGCGCTCCGATCTGCTCGAAGCTCCCCTGCGTTCCGGACCCAAGTTCATGTACGTGCTGCCCAACTTCCAGAATCCGGGCGGCACGACGCTCTCAGAAGGCCGCCGTCACGAACTCGTTCTTCTCGCCGACAAGTATGGAATTCCGATCGTCGAGGACGATCCTTACGGTCAGCTGCGCTACGAAGGCGAGCACCTTACGCCGTTAGTCGTGCTCGATCGCGAAAACCTCCGCCGCGATCAGGGCTATTCGATCGGCAATGTTCTCTACCTGAGCACGTTTTCGAAGACGCTGGCTCCCGGATTGCGGCTGGGATGGATCGTGGCCCCGCCCGACGTGATCGCGAAACTGGTTCAGCTCAAGCAAGGCGCCGATCTGCACAGCTCGACATTCGTGCAGATGGTTGCGTACGAAGTCGCCCGCGACAATTTCCTCGACGAGCACGTCAAGCTGATCCGTAGCGTCTATCGCGAGCGTCGCGATGTGATGCTCGATGCGCTTGCCCGCTACTTCCCGCCAGAAGTCACCTGGACCAAGCCGAAGGGCGGCCTCTTCCTGTGGGTGACGCTGCCCGCCGGTGCCGATGCCGATAAGCTATTCGAAGCCGCGGTGCGCGAGAACGTCGCCTTCGTTCCCGGCGGTTGTTTCTACGCGCCCAATGGACACGGCGATGAGGGTCATAGGCACATGCGCCTGAATTTCTCGGCGGCCGCACCGGACCAGATCCGCGAAGGCATTCGCCGGCTCAGTATCGCCGTAAAAGAACAGTTGGCCCATTTGCAACCGTCGCCGGTCGGCAGGTAAGTAGCGCGACATCTTGGGTCCTGCTTTGAAAGGGCTCGCCTTGAGCCGAGCCGTAACAGCCCCTTTATGAATGTCGGCTTTAGCCGCCGAGGTCAATTGTTGGGCGCGGGGACTTCTTCCTAACCCAAACCTACTTCTTCCCAAAGGGCTGCTCGACCGACGGACTCTGCGGTGTGAAGAGTTCCGCTCCACTCTCCGTAATGTGCATGTCATCTTCGAGGCGCACCCCGAACTCGCCGCGAATATAGATGCCGGGCTCATCGCTGAACGTCATGTTGGGCACCAGCTTGGTCGTGTTCCCGCGCACCAGATAGGGCCACTCGTGTCCGTCCATGCCAATGCCGTGCCCCACTCGATGCGTGAAGAACTTGTAGTCCGGACCATAGCCGGCATCCGTGATCACCTTTCGCGCCGCCGCATCAACAGCGCCGCATTCCACGCCCGGCCGCGCCGCGGCCAGCGCCGCCGATTGCGCCCGATGCACCACATCGAAGACTTTCCTGACTTTGTCGGGCGCCGAGCCCAGAACAAATGTCCGCGTGATATCCGATTGGTAAGCTTCCACCTTACAACCGCCATCGATCAGGATCGGCACTCCTTCGCGAATCACCTGGGGCTGGGTTGACCCGTGCGGAAAAGCGGAGAACTCTCCGATCTCCACCAGGGCTTCACCGTCGAAGCCCAGCTTTTCGTGCGCCGCCTCGATCCATCGCCCAACATCAATCTGTGTCATTCCATCGTGCAAGCTGCGGTAAACAGCTTCATACGCCATAAGCGTAACCTGATTCGCCAACTGCATCAGATCGAGTTCCGCTGCGCTCTTCATCATGCGACATCCCGCCGTAATCGAGGTCGCACTCACGAGCCTGGCCTGCGGCGCAGCTTTCTCGATGCCTTCGCGAAAAACGAAGCGAATGGTTTCTTCGATACCAATTTTCCCCGCCAGCACATTGCGGTCTTTCAGTCCCTGCGCAAGCCGCTGGTTGGGGTTTTCGTCTTCCTGCCAGATGCGCACGTCCGCCTGTGCCCCTTCCGGAGATTGCGCGATCTGCTCGCGGGCGCGACCCTCTTCAAATACGGGGCAAACGTAGAACGCCGTACCCTTGGCCGGCAGCACCATCGCGAACAGACGCTCCCCGCCCCACCACCGGATCCCGGTGAAATAATTCAGCGACGTTCCCTCCATCAGAAGGATGGCGTCCAGATCGTTGGCCTCCATCAGCGAGCGAGCCTTTTCCTGGCGCGCCAGCCGCTCCTCCGGACGGATCGGGCGCGCCTGATCTTTCATCGACTTCAAGGCGGCGATCGAAGGGGGCAGCGCCAGAATCTGTTCGTCTGCCGGGGGAAGGGATGCGGGTGCCAGGCTCATGCCCAGCATGGCGGAACCCGTCTGCAGGAAAGTTCGACGCGTTGCGATCATTGGGAGCGCATTATAGAGGTTGTTCTGCCCGCGGGAAGTTTTCCACAGATGAAAGTCCCCGTAAAAGCCCGTCTGACAAGTCTTTTGACATTTTTGTAACGTCTTTTTAACTTCGCTCTAACCCTCCCGTAACCTCTCGCGAGTATGAACGATTGGCCTAGTAGATGGAGGCGTCTGGATACACGACGCTCTGAGGCAAAAACGGAGGAAATGTGCGCAAAGTTTTTTTCGGACTTCTGGTAGCCGCTCTTCTTGCAACGTCTCTCGCCGCACAGCGGCGCACGGCCGCTGCAGACGTAAAACACGTTCTGCTGATCAGCGTCGACGGCTTGCATGCCCTCGATGTTGCGCGATTTGTGGCAAGCCATCCCCATTCGGCGCTGGCGGAGCTCACGCATCATGGTGTGACCTACACCAACGCCCGCACCCCTGCCAATTCTGATTCGTTTCCAGGTCTGCTGGCCCTGGTCACGGGCGGCTCTCCTATTTCTCATGGCATGTTCTACGACGTCAGCTACGACCGGTCTCTATTCGCTCCGAGCAACACTACCTGCTCCGGAACGCCCGGCAATACGATCGTTTATGACGAGACCATCGATGTATACAACGCCGCGGGCGTGTCGCAGGATGTCATCGATCCTGCCCAGTTGCCGCGCGGCTTCGATGCGCACGGAAATTGCGGTCCCGTGTTTCCGCACAATGCCATTCGCAGCAATACCATTTTTGAAGTCGTCAAGGCTCACGGTGGCGTGACGGCGTGGGCTGACAAGCATCCCGCATACGATCTGGTGAACGGGCCCTCCGGCAAAGGGGTGGACGATTTGTATACGCCCGAAATCACCAACGCTCCCGGCTTCGATAACACCGTCAGCGTGGTGTGCACGGTCCAGAACGATTCTTTGAAAGTGCAGGGAATACTCAACCAGATTAAAGGTCTGCGACACGACGGCACACCCGGCCTGGGTGTTCCCACCGTGTTCGGAATGAATTTCCAGGCGGTGAGCGTTGGGCAAAAACTGGCAAAGGACAACGCGGCCGGCGACTGCACCACCGACACCGATCCAAAGATCAGCGGGCAGCCCGGCGGGTATCTGGACGGCTCAGGCACTCCGACTGCGGTGCTGGCTTATGGACTGCAAAAAACCGATGATGCTCTCGCCGCGATGATCCGGGCTCTCAAGGATCAGCATCTCTATGAATCCACGCTGATCGTCGTCACGGCCAAGCACGGACAGTCGCCGATCAATCCGGCAAAGGTGAACAAGCCGGGACATTTTGCAGACCTGGTCGCAGCCCTGCCCGATGCGGCCACCGATCCCGGTGGAATCGCCATCGCCAACGCAGCAGCCTGCACCACTGGCCCCTGCGGCTTCGTGATGGATGACGACGTCGCGCTGATCTGGTTGCAGGATCAAAAGAAAACGAACGCCGTGACCCGCTACCTGAACGCTAACGCCGGCGCGCTGTTCATCGAGGAAGTGATGTCCGGGGACGAGCTG
>Ga0210406_10004046_pt1 | contig 15874 bp, 12 predicted proteins | sample IncBWC30MmetaG_FD_155454 | JGI IMG/M metagenome (GOLD analysis project Ga0210406, IMG submission 155454) | Forest soil microbial communities from Barre Woods Harvard Forest LTER site, Petersham, Massachusetts, United States - Inc-BW-C-30-M | ecosystem: Environmental > Terrestrial > Soil >... | reverse complement strand
GAACTGCATTTCATTCTGGCAATTGCCGCGCCCACACTCTGCGCTATCCTTACTTTCATGTCTGATGCACGGCAACAGACGCATAACTCCCTGGATGCTGGCCTCTGTGCCGATTGTCTTCATTCTAGCCGGATCGAATCTGCCCACGGATCCGTCTTCATCCTGTGCAATCTCTCCCTCAGCGATCCCCGCTTCCCCAAGTATCCCCGCCTCCCCGTTCTCTCCTGCGACGGTTACAAAAAGAAGCCCTGACGCGAACCCGCAGACTGACGATTCGCATTCATCGTCCGCCCCCGATGGCGTCGGTACGGTCTGTTTCCTCGGATCCCGACGGCGCCGAATCTTCATCGATGACAAATTCATCGGCAACGCTCCCGCCACTTTGAAGCTTTCCCCCGGTAGCCACGCGGTGCTTTTGAAGTTCCCCGGCCACGCCGACTGGCGCCGCACTCTCGAAGTTCTCAAGTCCAGCAAAGTCTCTCTCAAGGCCACTCTCGAACCAATCTCCTGAGGTCCTTTTTCCCTGCGGGTCCTTGCCGTCACACGGACAAAGCTAAAGTCTCTGCGCGTAGCCGTCGCTTACTTGTTGTGTGAAACGAAATGTCCTCTGGTAATAGAGCACTCTTCACCCTGATGTATCCCAAAAAATGGCAGGGCGCCGCGATGGACGCCCTGCCGGATGCGTTGTTATCTCTCCCTATTGTTCGGGTTGTTTGGGACTCTGTGGAATCTGGTCCGGCGGCTGTGGGTGCGCCGCCACCGGTGTGACGGTGGCTGCGCCGGTGCTGCTTGCGGCCAATTCTGAAGGCTTGTACTTCGGTGCGCTCACGTATCCGTGCACGAGGTTTTTCTCCACGCGGTTCACCACCACCTGCACCGGCTGCGAATCATTCTCCGTATGGATCCAGATCGGCTCATATAAGTTTACTTTCTTCTTGGTCAGTTTGTTGTCGTCCACGATCATTTCCAGGTCGTAGCTCTTGTGCTTGGTGTCTGCCTTCCGCAACGACAACGTCAGCGGTCCCACGCGCTGGAATTGCTTTGATTTTGTCAGATCGAACTCAAAGTAGCTCCGCTCTCCGCGCTTCGCCAGGGCCACCAATTCCTCGTGGGTCTTGGCGATGGAACCGTTCAGCTCATCTCGTGTTGAATTCAGATTTCCTTCCAGGTCGGCGCGGTTCTTGGCCACCTGGTCCTGCGTCTCTTTCAACTGTTTCTGCTGTTCGTCGATTCTCGCCTGAAGCTCTTTCAGCCGCTTGTTTTCTGTCGCGCTTTTCTTACCGGCCGCGAGCTTTGCTCCGGCAGCATTCGCGTGCACTACTGGTGTCTTCTGTTGCGCTGCGGCTGCCGCCGCAGCTTGTTGTGCGGCCGACATCTCATTCAGCTTTGCCGTCAATGTACTCATCTGCTCTTGCATTTCGTTGATCGTCGCGTTTGCCACGGACGCCTGCGCGGTCATATGGCCGACCGCAATTTGCTGCCGGTAGCCATAACCAACCGCCAGCCCCGCGGCCACAATCAGCGCCAAGACGGCAACCATGAGCCAGCGATTCACGCCGAAGCTCGCAGGTTCTCTGTTACTTTCGTTTTCATTCGGTTCCAGGTTTTCTTCCATGATCCTTCTCCTTAAGCTGGTGCCCCTACAGTATAACTCGCCGCGGAATGGCGACCAATCGCTGGCCAACTCAGACCGCACAAATCCAACGCTTCACCGTCTGCGCGGGTTGGCCTAAATCCGCCGTCTGGTCATAAGCAACGGAAGCGCCAAGCAACGAGAATCGCATATTTTGTTAAGTCCCCTGTTGTCAGAAAACAAGGGCACGGTTACGAAAATTTTGCAGAGAGTTGGGGGTACTAGGCCCGGCACTTTTTCCCTGTCATCGGTGCGGCTTTCTCTATTCTCAAGTCTCCCTTATCCTGCCTGAAATCTCTCTGCATTGCGTTGCTCCATTGCGTTCCCTATGCTAGCATCCGCCTCGTCAGGAGATCGGACCAGGGATTGTTCGTCAGCCCTTCGCCCCCGCCCACGGGGACCCAGGTGCAGCGGCCACGTTCTCCTCCCTCATTTATAACTTGCCAGGCGCAGGCCCGCGCCCGATATCTTCCGCACGGACCTCGCCTTCTGGAGGTTTGCATGAAGACCTATCTCACGAAGGACATCCGAAATGTTGGCATTGTCGGCCACGGCGGCACCGGCAAGACGCAACTGGTGTCGTCGTTACTCTTCACCGCGGGCATGACTCCGCGTTGGGGAAAAGTTGCGGAAGGCACCACTCCTACCGACTGGGACGAAGAAGAAATCGCCAGAAAAATTTCTATTCAAACCGGTCTCGCTCATGCCGAATGGCCGGCCACCCCGACGGGACCCTCCGGTTCTTCCGAAAAAGTCAAAATTAATTTGGTCGACCTCCCAGGCTATTCCACTTTCATCACCGAAGCGAAAGCCTCTCTCATCGCCGCTGATGCCGCCCTCATCACCGTTGACGCCCACGTCGGCTCTCAGGTCACCACTGAAAAAGTTTGGGACTATTGCACCGAGTACGACATTCCCCGCGCCTTCGTTCTCACCTGGATGGACCGCGAGCTCTCCAGCTTTGAGCGCTCCATGGAATCTCTCGAGCAGGTTTTCGGCCGCAACGTCGTCGCTCTCCAGTTGCCGATCGGCGCGGAACGAGGTTTCCGTGGCGTCATCGATCTGGTGGCCATGAAGGCTCACCTCTATAATCCCGATGGCGACGGCAAACCTTCCATCGAAGAGATTCCCGCCGCTCTTGCCGGCGACGCCAAGGAAGCTCACGAAAAACTCGTCGAGATGATCGCCGAAGGCGACGACGAAATGATGGAAGAGTTTTTCCGCGAAGGCACTATTCCCATCCACGATCTGATCCCCGCCGTTCGCAAAGCCATCGTTGCAGAAAAGATTTTCCCCGTCTTGATGGTTTCCGCGCTTCGCAACATCGGTACCGCCAGCCTGCTCACTTTTCTTGCCGATGCGTTCCCGCACCCCGATGAGCACGCCCAGGTGGGCTTCAAAGACTCCGGTGGCAAGGGCGATCGCCTCGAGCGCAAGTACGACGACAGCCAGCCGCTCTCTCTCTTTGTTTTCAAGACGCTCGCCGATCCTTTCGCCGGCCGCATCAACTACTTCAAGGTAAAGAGCGGAGTCCTGAAAAATGACGCCACTCTCACCAATTACAATCGCAATCTTCCGGAACGCTTCCAGCATATCCAGGTCGTTCAAGGCAAGCAGCTCACCGAAGTCGGCGACCTTCGCGCCGGAGATATCGGCGCCATCGCCAAACTAAAAGAAACGACCACCGGCGAAACTCTTGGTGACAAAGCTTCGCCCATCTTCTACTCACCCGCGCAGCTTCCCGAGCCGTCCATCACCTTTGCCATCGAGCCGAAAACGCGCGCCGATGAAGACAAGATCGGCGTCTCGATTCATAAAATTCTGGAGGAAGATCCCGCGCTCCGTTTTTCGCGCGATCCGCAAACCAAGGAATTCCTTCTGGCTGGCTCGGGCCAGCAGCATATCGAAGTCGTCGTCGCCAAGCTCCACAAGCGCTATCACGTCGATCTTACTTTGAAGCCGCCCAAAGTCCCGTACCGCGAAACCATTCGCGGCAAAGCCGACGTCGAAGGCAAGCACAAAAAGCAGTCCGGTGGCCACGGCCAGTTCGGCGTTTGCCGTATCAAGATGGAGCCGGTTGAGCGTGGCAAAGGCGTCGAGTTCGTCGACGACGTCTTTGGCGGCGCCATCCCCAAAAACTGGATTCCCTCCGTCGAGAAAGGCATCCGCGATGCTGCCGCCCGCGGCTTCCTGGCGGGATTCCCCGTGGTGGACTTCCGCGCCATCCTCTACGACGGCAAGTATCATGATGTCGACTCGTCGGACATGGCTTTCAAGATTGCAGGCTCTCTCGCCTTCAAGGAAGCCATGAAGCAGGCGCGTCCCGCGCTCCTTGAACCGGTCATGCACGTCGAAGTCTATGCCCCCGACCAATACTCCGGTGACCTGATGGGTGACCTCAGTGGCCGCCGCGGCCGCATCGCCGGCAGCGAAAGCCGAGGCCACAACGTCATCATCAAAGCGCAGGTGCCCTTTGCCGAAATGCTCACCTACGCTAACGACCTCATCTCAAAAACACAGGGCCGTGCCACCTACTCCATGGAATTTTCGCACTACGACTACGTGCCCAACGAACTTGCGGAAAAGGTCATCGCTGCCCACAAGGCAGCTCACGGCGAACAACTCGTCGAAGAAGAGGCCTAGTAGCGCTATTTCTTCAACTCGATGTATAGGCGCGGCTCTTTCGTCAGCGAAAACGAAGGACCGCTGCACTGCCAGCCCCGCGAGGTCGCGACCGTCCGCCTTCCTGAGTACTAATTCTGTAAATTCCTTGTTAAATTTTCTGACCAGCGCATCAGGAAAGTGGTATGTTCAGGACCTGTTTGTTGGTTCCCCCTGCGGGACCCCTAGGTAACTGCGTTTAGATCGCGGCTCGTCCGGCCCAGCGCCAAGGAAACGCCTTCTAAATGGAGAACAACTCATGCGCATTTTGTTGTACAACCCCGATAACGGGGTCACCCGTAATTTTATGCCCCATCTCTGGATGTTTCTTCTCCAGGCGTTGACCCCCGCAGGCCACGAAGTAGTGCTCATCGACGGTAACGCGCAACCCATGGATGAAGCCGGCATCGCCCGTTTTGTGCGTGAACAAAACATCGGACTTGTCGGGATCGGAGCGATGACCCGCATGATCGCCAAGGCCTACCGCATGGCGGATGCGATCCGCGCCGTTGGTGTGCCGGTAGTGATGGGGGGACCTCACGTTACCGAAGAAGCCGACGAAGCCCTCGGTCGAAACGGCGGTCCGCGCCATGCCGACGCGGTGGCGCTCGGGGAGGCCGATGAAACCTGGCCAAAGATCGTCGAGGATGCCGCGCGCGGCAAGCTCAAGGATATTTATGCGCCGGTGGATGACTTCGGCCAGGAACGCAAACCCAGTCTCAAGGAATATCCCGCTATTCCGTGGGACAAAATAAATCTCGACCAGTTTAATCTCGTTCCAAAAATGGCCAAGCGCACGCTCCAGCGTATCAGTGATGGCTGGGGCACGTTTCGCATCATTCCGATGGAGTCCGGGCGCGGCTGTCCTTATGGCTGCGAGTTCTGCACGGTAACCGGCTTTTTTGGCGACTCCATCCGCTTTCGCACCAACGAAAGCGTGGTGAACGAACTGCTCCTCTTGAAAGCTCGGGCCAGAAGCGAAGGCGGCCAGATTGCCGTGTTCTTCATCGACGATAATTTCGCCATTAACATCAAACGCACCAAATCGTTGTTGCGCGATATTATCGCCGCCGGCGCCCAGGTGCACTGGGTCGCGCAGATCAGCGCCAATCTTTTGCGCGACGAGGAACTCGTCGATCTGATTGCCGCTTCAGGAGGGAAGTGGGTCTTCATCGGCATGGAGTCCATCGACCCTACAAACCTCGCCGACGTAAACAAGGGTTTCAACAAACCGGGCGAGTACGCCGCCGTGCTCCAGAGGCTCGCCCAGCGTAACGTTTATGCCATCACGTCCTTTATTTTCGGCATGGACAACGACACCGTAGGTGTCGCGGAGCGCACCCTTAAAGAGATTCATACTTGGCCCGCAGGCCTGCCCATCTTTGGCTTGCTCACCCCTTTGCCAGCGACGCCGCTCTACAAACGGCTACTGGCCGCCGGGCGATTGACGCGCCCGAAGCACTGGCAGGAGTTCATCCCTTTTGCGATGGCGCACACCCCGTTGAAGATGACCATTGAGGAAGCTCATGCCGAAGTGAGAGCGGGATGGGCTCATGCCTACAGCCCGGAAGCCATGGCGCAAGCTGTCGACTCTCTCAAGGACAAGCCTTTGGGCTATCGAATAAACATTTTCATCGCCCGCATGTGTTTCCGCGGAATCTATTTCCCCCAAATGGGTCCCTTGGCATGGCTGAAATTGATCTATCAAAATCGGCGCACCATTTCCAGCCTCGTCAGGGAGGGTTTCGCCACTTGGCGCGGCCGGCCCACCAACCCTGTTGCCGACGGAAGCCTCCAAACCGGAGTCGGCGCCACGTAACGGCTGAGTGCCACCTCAAAGCTCTTTTCTTTCTGTGTCGACTCCCGCGAACCCGTCACAAACGACCACTCTCGCCGTTACATCAACTCTTCGACGAACGTTGAGAATCACCAGATGCGGCAGGCAGGCTGGTGCACCATTTTCTGTCCTTCGCGGCACCCGAAGGCCCGCCGGAACTCGGGGCTGTTCGCGACCACATTGTTCACGCGGTACTTAGGATAGGAGTGCGGATTGGTGAGGACCAACGTGCGAGTCAGCTCTGGCGTGTACTGCTCACACCAGCTGAATGCGTAGGCCAGGAAGAAACGCTGTAGTACCGTGAAACCGTCAGCTCCCTTTTCATCCATGCTCCTGCCGCTACGGGCCAAGTCGTCTTGCAAGGCCATGAAGGCCAAGTGCAGGCCGCCGTTGTCGGCGGTGTCTTCGCCCTGGGTGAGGCGGCCATCCTGCTTGACGCCTGGGCCGGCCTCGGGCACTTCTTGCGTGTACTGGTCGGAGATGCACTTGCCCCGTGCCTCATACTCTTTGGCGTCGTTCGCGGTCCACCAGTCCCGGAGGTTACCCTGCGCATCGAACTTGCGTCCCTCGTCGTCGTAACCGTGAATGATTTCGTGGCCGATGACCGCGCCGATGGCCCCATAGCTCACCGCGTCCTCCTGATTGGCCTCGAAGTAAGGCGGTTGAAGGATCCCTGCGGGGAAATTGATGGTGTTGGATTGCGGATCTTCGTAAGCGTCGATTGTGGGCGGAGTCATTCCCCACTCGGTCCGATCCACGGGCTGCCCGATTTTGTTCACCCAGCGTTGGAATTCGAAGGCCGTGGTGTGCTGGCGGTTGAGGAGGGTACTGTCGCGGCCAACGGCCACGCTTGAGTAGTCACGCCATTGGTCGGGGAAACCGATCTTATTGAGAGTAGCGTGTAGCTTCTCCTGCGCCTGTTTCTTGGTTTCCGGCGCCATCCAGTCGGCAGCCTCAATATCCTTTGACAAAGCGGTCTGGATGTCCTTGACCAGATGAAGTACGCGCTGCTTGCTGGAGGGTGGGAAAGCCCGGTTGACATAGACTTGCCCCAGAGCTTCCCCCAAATTGCCATCAACGCTGCGTACACAGCGCCGCCAGCGCGGCAGCATTTCCTTTGCGCCAAAGAGGGTGCGGCGGAAGAAGTCGAAGTCTTCCTCGAGGAAAGGCTCACTCAGCGAATTGGCGCTGCCGTGAAGCATCTGCCAGCGAAGGTAAATCTTCCAGTGTTCGAGCGGATGCTGGTTCAGCATGGCCTCCGCGTTCTTGAAGAAGTTCGGTGAGGTCACTATGTAGTGAGGTGTCGGAGGTGTCGTGACCAGTTTCAAGTAGCGGTCCCAATCGAAAGAGGGCGTGAGCGCTTTCACCTGCGTGAACGACACTTTGTTGTTGATGTTCTTGGGATCACGCCGCGCGATCGGGTCCATGGCCGCCTTCGCCATGTCCGTCTCCATTTCCAACACCATGTCCGCATCGGCCTTGGCTTGCTCTGGTTTTTCGCCCGCCAGCACAAGCATGTTGGCGACATGCTTTAGATACTTTGCGCGAATTTCCTTCGCTTTGTCGTCTTGATCCAGATAGAAGCTGCGTCCCGGCAGCGATATGCCGCCCTGGTCAATCATGGCAATGTTATGGGAAGCGTCATCGAAATCGGGCTGGCCGGAGTAGCCGAACAAGGCGGCATTGGTCTGATTGTCGTTTCCCGCCCAGGCACCCGGAATCGTCTGGTGCAGATGCGCGAGTTCTTCCGCTATGTCTGACTTGCTGTTGATGCGAGCGATACGGTCCAGCTCGGGCTTCAGCCACTCCTTTGCGTGCGCCTCTATGCCCTTGGTATCCATGCAGGCGAAGTAGTAGTCGCCCACTTTCTGCTCGCTGGGCGTGCGTTTGGGATCATTGGCTGAGTTCTGTTCCAGGGCCAGGAGCAGCACTGTTTCGTTCCAGAGATTGAGCGGGCTTCCCACCCCCCACGTCACCTGGTCGGCCGGAATGGGATGGGCCGCCAGCCACTCGCTGTCCGCATATTTATAGAAATCATCACAGGGTTCGGCCTTTGCATCCACGTTTGCGGTATTGAAGTGCTCCAGGTTTGGGAGCGCCTTGGGTGGCGTCTGTGGAGACAGCGAAGTTTGCTGGGCGAGCCCCGAGGAGACAAAGAGAAGTACCGTTGCCAGTGATACCAGAACGCGCATGCAATCCTCACAGGATTTAGGGTCGTTACATCAACTCTTCGATGAACGAGCGGGCCACGTCGGGGGGCACCTTCGGGTCAAGATGGACCAGCGGGCCTTCGTTCAACACTGGCTCTGCGCCGTGGAGCGTGGGAACGTCGGTACGCTCGAAGAATTTCCCGATGGGAATCTCATCGCCCCAGAGCAGAGATTTTTCCATGGCGGCCATCCAGTTCGCGGGGTCATGCGCGGAGTCGTCCTCGAGTTTTTTCACGCGGGGACGGAACCACTGGTAGGTATTGTCGTGATTGTAGGTGACGCACGGACTGAAAACATCCAGGAACGAGAAGCCCGGATGCTCGATGCCTTGCTTGATCAGTTCGGTGAGATGTTTTTGTTCACCGCTGAAGCCGCGCGCAACAAAGGTGGCGCCTGCAGCCAGAGCTAGAGAAATCGGATTGACGGGAGCTTCGATGTTGCCGAAGGGCATGCTTTTGGTCTTCATGCCGACGCGGCTGGTTGGCGACGTCTGGCCTGTGGTCAGGCCGTAGATCTGGTTGTCCATCACGATATAGAGCAGGTCAACGTTGCGGCGCATAGAATGAACGAAATGGTTGCCGCCAATCCCGAAACCATCACCGTCGCCGCCAGTAACCAGGACGGTAAGCTCGTGATTGGCGAGCTTCAGACCGGTGGCCACCGCCAGGGCACGGCCATGCAGGGTGTGCATGCCGTAGGTATTCATGTACCCGGGGAAGTTGGAGGAACATCCGATACCGCTGATGGTGACGACGTTATGGTTAGGTATGCGCAGTTCGACCAGGGCTTTCTGAACGGCAGCGAGCACGCCGAAATCTCCGCATCCGGGACACCAGTCGGGATCGACTTTGCCTTTCATGTCTGCCATGGTCAGTTGACTGGCACGCTGTACGCTTGTCGCCATCGGCGTTTCCTCCTCAGACCATAATCTCGTGCATGGGAACGGAAAGTTTCGTCTGCCCGGCGAGTTGTTCTTTCACTGCCTCCACAATGTGGTGCGGCATGAAGGGTTCGCCGTCGTACTTGCGAATGTGCCCGTTTGGCACAAAACTGGTTTCGCTGCGCAGGTAGCGCGCAAACTGGCCGCTGTAGTTGTTCTCCACGATGATGGTGTGGCGCGAGTCTCTCAGAATTTCGAGAATCGCATCGCCGTGCAACGGCACAAGCCAGCGGATCTGCAGCTGGTTCGCCGAGATACCTTCATCATTGAGGATCTCGCAGGCTTCCTCGATTACACCCTTCGTCGAACCCCAGCCGATCAAGGTAACATCGGCGTCGCGAGGACCCGACAGCGTTGGCGGCGGCACTGCGGCCTCAATTCCGGCCACCTTGCGCATGCGCTTTTCCATCATGGCGCGGCGCTTGATCGGATTGGTGAATTCGTCGCTGATCAGCACGCCGTCCTCCATGTGTTCGTCCGTCGCAACCGTGTGGATATGGCCGGGAACACCGGGAACAGCGCGCGGTGAAATGCCGCTGTCGGTGATCTTGTAGCGTTTGTATCCCCCGTTCGTGGTACCCGCGCCAGGCGATCCGTTTGTACCTATAAGTTCCCCACGGTCGATGCCCGGGCTGAAATCGAGATCTTTCGGATGGACGCTGAGGCGGCCCTCGGAAAGCAAGAGATCGCAAAGCACTAGACCCGGGCACTGGAACCGGTCGGCAAGGTTGAATATCTCAGGGATAAGCTGGAAGCAATCGCCGATGTCCAGCGGAGCTGCGATCACTCGTGGATAATCGCCAAAAGCCGCCCCGAGCATCTGCCAGAGGTCGCCTTGCTCGGTCTTCGTGGGAACGCCTGTGGACGGGCCGGCTCGCTGGCAGTTGATCACCACCACCGGGGTTTCGATCATCGCGGACATGCCCAGGCCCTCGCTCATCAAGGCGAATCCGCCGCCCGATGTAGCGCACATGGCGCGGACGCCGGCATGTGCCGCGCCGATCGTCATGTTGATCACGCCAATCTCGTCCTCCACTTGGCGCACCATGATCCCCGCTTTGCGCGCGTGCGCCGCCATCCAGTGCAGCACGCCGGTCGAAGGACTCATCGGGTAGGCACAATAGAATTTCACACCGGCTGCCGCCCCGCCCATGGCCATCGCGATATTCCCGCTCATGATCGCGTATCGATTTTCCGTCTTGGGCATCGGATTCGGAAAATCCGCAAAGTGAGCCGCCGCATAATCGTAGCCGGCCCGCGCGACTCCAACGTTTTCTGCCACTACGGCATCGCCTTTCTTCTTGAACTGTTCTCGAAGGACTTCCTCCAATGCCTGGAAGCCGATACCGATCATGCGAAGGCCGGCGCCGACCGCCAGCGTGTTCTGCGCAACTTTATTTCTGGTGATGTCGGCCAACTCGGAAACCGGAAGAGGGCAAAGCTGTACGCCGCTAGCCGCAGCGCCTGGCTTAATGGTGTCCGAATTATAGATACATGCCGCGCCCGCAGTGAGCAGCCGCAAATGCCGATCCATGGTGTCCTGATTTAGGGGAATCAGGAGATCGATACGGTCACCCATGTTAGTGACCTTTTCCGTGCCCGATCGAATCGTCAGTAAGGTGTGGCCGCCACGAATGATGGATTGGTAGGCGTTGTAGGCATTCAGGTGCAGGCCGCGCCGGCTAAAAATCTTCGCGAAAATGTCGCCCGGCGTAGCGACACCCTGTCCGGCTGCGCCTCCGATACCGATAGCGAAGGTCTGCTTCATTGCACCCTCTCTAACTTGAGTGCCGGCCGTTCCACTGCTCCCCAGCGCTCGGCCGGGCTCAAATCAAGATTTGTAATTCCGTGATAGAGACTTTTCCTCCGAATGACCAGTTGGCTTTTCCAGCCAGCCGGAGTATACACCCAATTCTTCCGTATGTTCTCGCCACGCAGAGATTTAGCACGACCGCCCGGACTCGGTTTAGCACAGTGCATGGGGAGGAAGCCAAGGCCCAATCGCAGCGATTCGTCCATCGAACTTGGATCCCGCCAAGGTTCGGTTGTTCGCCGCCATCTCGAGAGCGTGCCGTTGGACCGGCCCTTGCATCCGCCATGGCCTAGACGTAAGATTCCATCTCCAACCACATTGAGCCTCATAGCCATTCGGCAGGATGGTGATTCATAACGCCTGCCATTCATGGCTCTTAAGGAGGTCCCCGGCATGCCCATCACCAAGGAATTGACCATGCGCATGGACAATCGTTCTGGATCGCTCGGAAAAGTCTGCCGCTCGCTCGCCGACCAGGGCATAAACATCCTGGCTTTTCAATCGATTCCTTCGGAGAGAACAATTCTCGTGTGCATTGTCGTCGATAAACCGGCAGCTGCGGAAGCCGTCCTGGAGAAGGAACGGATAACATACACGGAAGGGGAAGTGGTTCAAGTCAAGCTTCCGCACACGCCTGGCGAGCTGGCACGCGCTGCCTCCAAACTGGGCGACGCCAATATCAACATCAACTACGCGTACTGCGGTGTTGAGCCAAGTACGAATTCGCCGTTGGTGATTTTTGGGGTGACGGAAGTAGGCCGCGCCGCGTCAATTCTGGATCACTTTGTTGCAGCCGCAGCCGCTATGTAGAACCGCAATTGGACATCTCCTTCGCGCAAGCGGCCGGGACTCTGCTTCGCAATAATAGAAGCAGTTAGGGCGCGGCCAGTTTTCTGTTTCCTCTCGCCAGCCCAAATTGTCTATGCCCCCGCCAATTTGGCGGCTGTTTTTCTCCGCCTACAAGGCGCACACTCTTGCACATGAAAACCAGCAAGCCCGCAAAACTTGGGCCGCAGACACAAGCCATTCACGGCGGCGAACCCAACCGCCGCGGCGTCAACGGCCCGGTCGTCACGGAGATTATCCGCTCTTCCACTTTTACATTCTCTTCCACGGAGGAAATGAAGCTGTGGGCCGAGGGGAAGAACAAGGCCTACATTTACACTCGTTACGGCAATCCCACTCTCTCCGTCGCCGAAAAGAAAATCGCCGCGCTCGAAGGCGCCGAAGCCGCCGTGGTCACCTCTTCCGGCATGGCCGCCATTTCCTCCGCGCTCCTTGCCGCGCTGAAATCCGGCGACGAAGTGATATCCACCGCGCAACTCTACGGGGGATCGTACCGTTTGATGCGCGACGTTTTCCCCAATATGGGTATCACCGTCCGCCACGTCGGAACCGACCTCGCGGGAATCGAGAATCTCGTCACGCCGCGTTCGAAAGTTCTTTACGTCGAAACGCCCACCAACCCCACGCTTCGCCTCGTCGATATTCACAAAGCCGTGGCCTTCGCCAAGAAGCACAAACTCGTCTCCATCATCGACAACACTTTTGCTACGCCTGTCCTGCAGAATCCCATCGCGCTCGGCTACGACATGGTTGTTCACAGCGCCACAAAAGGTCTTGCAGGCCACTCCGATATCATCGCCGGCGTCGCCGTCGGCAATTCGAATTGGATGGAGCGCGTACGCCATATGATTATTTACCTGGGCGGCTCGATGGACCCCGGCGCCGCGTATCTCCTGATTCGCGGCATCAAGACTCTCGGCGTTCGAATCGAGCGCCAGTGCGAAAACGCCATCGCCATCGCCAAATTCCTGGAGAAGCATTCGAAAGTCGAGCGTGTGCATTATCCCGGTTTGAAGTCGCATGCGGATCACAAACTCGCCAGGAAGCAGATGCGGGGATTCGGGAGCATGCTGGCGTTCGACATGAAGGGCGGGCTGCCCGCGGCGCGCCGCTTCTGCGATCGCGTGCGTCTATTCCTTCTTGCGGCAAGTCTTGGTGGAGTTGAGTCGCTGGTGATTCTTCCGATCTACAGTTCGCATTACAACATGACGATCGAAGAATTGCGGCGGGCGGGGGTTAGTCCGGGAACGGTGCGCGTTTCCATGGGTTTGGAAGACAAAGAGGATTTAATCGAAGATTTGAAACAGGCGCTCGGATAATTTTTTCTCGCGCTAAGAATTAAATGAACATTTGAAGCCTGCGCTCGGTTGATTTTTTCGAACGGCGCCACGAAAATTCGCCGGACTGAAGTCCGGCCACTACAAAAACAAAGACGAACAACCTCTCGGCCGGCCTAAAGGCCGCCGCTAGGAAAAAAAAGAAGCGGGCGGCAGAAGCCTAAACTTTTTCCACGGGAACCGGAGTCGCCCACTCGTCCTGCGCGGGGAGCAGGGATTTCACGATCTCTTCCAGTTCGTGCGAGCTTTTCACGTGTTCGGGATAATTGTGCGCGGTAATGTCAAACGCCAGATTGTGTTTGGCGCGGACGCCTTGCAGTTCTTCCTGCAAGCGGACGGCGATGCGCTTCGCATTTAGAACGTCGGTTTCCGGAAGGACCAGGGCAAACGTATCGGTCGAAAGCCGGTAGATCGAGTCCGTGGGCCGCAGTTTGCGAGACATCGCTTTGGCGGCATCGCTCCAAGCTTCCGAGCTTCCGTCATTATTTGCGGACGAATTTGCGGATTTGGCCTTCACGAGCAAGAGAGAAAGGGTCTTCTGCATGGTCATGGCCCTCCGGTATTCCATCGTCAGGCGATCCCAGAAATGATTTTGATCCGGCATGCTCTGGAGCAAGTCCACGCTGGCCTGATGCTGCAACGTAACGTTACGGTCCAGCTCTGCCAGAATCTGCTCCTTGAGTTTGCGCACGGTACGCTGGCGATCGAGCAAGTAGCCGACAAAGAGCAGCGTCAGCGCGCAGAAGCCGAAGAAGGCGACGCGCAGTGTGTACTTGTTCCCGACGGGATGGAGGAAAACTAGGGGGTACATGAACATGGCCAGGCCGGCCGCCTGCACAAGGACAAAGGCAGCGGCCAAAATCGTGAGTTGCAACTCACGGCGTTCGAGATTATCCAATTCTGCGCGGTTCAGCATACCCATGATGTTCTGCTTAGGCTCCCTTCGACCAACGGCCACGCGTGAAAGGCGAGCTTCGTTTCGGACCGTACTTCTATCGTCCGGCTCGGAGGCGCGTCCCACAAGGGGCGCGCGGTGCTGTGTAGCGGAAACGCTACTGTCCTTCTGGAGAGGGAAAAAGTGGGCAGTGATCAGTGGACAGTGAAGAGAAGAGCCGGAACTAACACGCGAACCCAGTCCCGGGGAGGCTCGTGGCGGGCGTCGGCTGCAGAGCGGCTGGTCAACAAGAAGCACCCCCCACCCCGCCTTTCCAACAGACCGCAGAAAGGGCGGGCGACCTGGGCGTGCGCGGGCGGGGCGGGGGTAGGCAACCCACGCGTGTTCCTTCTCCATGATAATCCGCAGCAGATTCGAGGCTTCACCTTATCCAGAATCCCGCAGGCTCGCACCCTTTACTTACAGAAGGAGGCCCAACCGATGATGAACGGTAGCGAAGGCCTTGCCAACAAAGGCATAGAACGAATCCTGGAACTCTCGGCGGATGCGCACATACGAAGACGGGGAACAGTTAAGGATTCTGCGGAGTTTCACAATCTAACCGGGGCGATCGCAGCCTACGGAAAAGCGCTCGAGCTTCTCACAGCCATGCAAGAGCTGGAAGAATTCTACGCCATGATCGATCTGCTTGACGTACCCGCCAGCGCCCAACCGGTTTGTTGAGGGAAAGGCTGGTCCAATATGTGGCGCAAAAATTGTCCCGTCTGCCGACAACCGCTGGCAAAGAAACAGCCCACGGAGTCGGTGCCTTGCCCGTGCGGGAAGTACGTTTGGAAGGGCTAGGCGCCCGGATTCAATACTTCTGTGATTGCCGCACCCCTCTCAGCGCAAGCACGCCCCGACTCGGGTCGGGCCGCGGGCCAAGCGGAATCCTCAGGCGGCAGTGCTGGTTCTGCTGGTGCGGCGGTATCCCGACACGCTGGAGCGGCTGGAAAAGGTGGCGGCGGGGTGAAGCAGTGCGATGAAATAAGAACAATTAAATAGTTATTTAGATATTATCATTCAAATGGGGCGGTAAGACGTTGAAATGTTTGGAGGTTAGAGCGTTTGAACGTTCAGTGGCCGGAGTTCAGGGATGGGGATCCGGGGGGCGGAAAGTAGAAGGCAGAATAGGGGAAAATCAGGGGGGACGAGCGGCGCAGAGGTGGGCATGACATGGGATGAAGCAATGGTGAAGGTATGGCGGCGGGCGCTGGTGGAAGGCGCGGCGGAGGTCGAGTTGGATGGAAAGACGTTTGCGGTGCGAGAGACGCCGCGAAAGCGTTTGCGCGAAGTGGATTTTGAGTTTGACGGGCAGCCGCTAAGGGGGCTGGAGCAGAATCCGAAAACGGAATCGCGCTGGGCGCAATTGGCGCGCGCGGGGCACAAAGTGATGCAATTTCTTTCGGCGGGGCGGTACATCGGGGTGGTAGTGGATGGAAAAGTGACGCTGTATGGAGGGAAGAAGGTCGACAAGCCTGTTAGCGGGAAAAAGACAAAGGCGTGAGGAAAGAGAGAATAGAGGTAGAGAAGAACGGGTCTAAAGACCCGCCACTACAAGAGGGAAAAGCAAAACGGGCGCCCCGGTTTGAAGCGGGACGCCCGTTTTGTATTTTTGTGAAGTGAGGCTGAAACCGGCTGGATCGGAGTTAAGCCCGATCAG
>Ga0210406_10004044_pt1 | contig 15880 bp, 17 predicted proteins | sample IncBWC30MmetaG_FD_155454 | JGI IMG/M metagenome (GOLD analysis project Ga0210406, IMG submission 155454) | Forest soil microbial communities from Barre Woods Harvard Forest LTER site, Petersham, Massachusetts, United States - Inc-BW-C-30-M | ecosystem: Environmental > Terrestrial > Soil >... | reverse complement strand
CGCCGACGCTGCCGCCGACCCTGTCGCCGACACCCATCGTTTCGACGGAACCGGCCGAGACGGCAGCGCACTCGGCAGGCGATACGGAGACCGACTCCTAAGAAAGATCTACGGCGCGGCGCTGGGTACGATCCCTGGGAATAGCACGGCGATCAGAAGGCTCAAGAACAGGGCGAAGAACAGCGCCAAGACCTGACCCAATACCCAGACGCCGAACGCCTTGCGCGTGGCCAACCCCAAGATCTCGCTGAACCCCATCACTTGGAGCACGAAACTCCACAGCAGCAGCAGCATGTAGGATGCGAACTGGACACGAAGGACGAATGCCACGAATCCGTCGATTTCGACTCCCGGCCTTTCGACCACGGCGGCCTCACCAACCAGCAATGCAGTGAACATCCATAAAATCAGCGACGCCGCCACGGGTATGCCGCCGTAAGCGAGGACATGGAACACCTGATTGCGCGTCGACTTGCCGCCGGCCCGCGTGCCCAGACGAGCGTAGATGGCGGCAAACAAGTACATGCTCACCACACCGGCCAAGGGGCCGAAAATCAAGGCACTGCCGAGAATCTCCGCCGTGCCGACATTGGATCCTGCCGATTGGGTTCGTGACACCATGATGGAGGTCGCGACGCCCTGGGTCGCAGCCAGCAAAAAGTCGGCGGCGCCGATGGGGCGTGTCGCCAATTCGCGAAACACCCGCCGGGGTCTTAGCCAGACATCTTTCAGCGGGTGAATGGGTTCTGTTGATGACACAAAAGCAGCCTACGCAATCCGTGCCAGCGACTCCAGTGTTCACTCACAGATGACAGCAGACTTTTTCAGGGCTACTCTCACAGCGAGTTCGAACGATGTTCAGGAGAAGAGTGATCATGGCAAAAAAGAGCAAATCGAAGAAGCGCAAGTCGAAGCGTCCGGTGGCGAAGGCCAAGCGCAGTTCGGCCACACGCATGTCCGCCAAGAAGAGCGCCGCAAAAAAGAAATCACGCCCGATGAAGGCAAAGAAAAAGGTCGCGGCAAAGGTAAAGAAAGCCGTCAGAAAAGCGGCGCCCAAGAAGAAGGCAATGCCGGCGGCGCCGAAGCCGGTTGCCAAGAAGGCCGCACCGAGGCCGAAGCCCGCGCCAATGAGACCCGCGCCAATGGCTCAGGCGCCGATGGCACCGCCTCCAATGCCGGCCTCGGAGCCAGAAATGCCTCCGGCGATGAATTCCGGCGTGGAATCATCGGCAATGTAGATTGCCGGGGAAGCAGTTAGGCGCGTATCAGCCCTTGTAGGGGGCGCGCGCCGCTGCTGTCAGGGAATACTCGTTTGGCCAGAGCATTGGCATCGACGTGCATATGCTCGTCGAGCACGGCTTTGAATACGCTGCGCAAATCGAGCGTGGGCCGCAGGTCGCGATTTTCGATGAGTGCCGTACGGCTCAAGCCCGGCCAGTCGGCAATCACTTGCCCACCGCGAACCGCGCCGCCCACCAGAAAGGCGCAACCGCCCGTGCCATGATCGGTACCGCGCGTGCCGTTGACGGCGGCCGTTCGGCCAAATTCCGTGACCACCAAAACGGCGGTCTGCGGCCACAACGGCCCCAGTTCATCGGCCAGCGACTTCAGCGCCCGGTCGAGGCCGCCTAACCTCGCTGAGAGAATTCCCTTGGCGCCGCCTTGATTGGCATGGGTGTCCCAGCCGCCGGCCTCGATGACGGCGATCTGCGGGCCGCCATCGCTGCGCATCAAGTTGGCCGCCATGTGGGCCACTGCGGCAACCCGATCCGGATATCCGGCGCGAGCGGACTGTTTGGCGGCCGCATCCCCGGCGTCGTCCACCATCTTTTCGGTTTGCGTCGCCTCGCTCAGACGCGCCGAAAACCAGTCGTCCTTGGAATATAGGTCAGCCAGACGCGCCAATAAATCCTCGTCCACATCCGCGGTGAATTGCGGGGACTTGGAAATGACGGCCGCCTCGCCGCGCAAAATCAGCGGCACATTCTGACTGATGGCGACGGCGCGATCTGCGGCCCGTCCGGAACCGATCGGCAGGGCAGCCAGCGCCCGGTTGAGCCATCCGTCGGCGCTGCCGATAGGCTTGGCCAGGCCGTTTTCCAGCACGTTTTGACCGTCGAAATGCGATCGGTCGCGGTAGGGCGAGGCGACCGCGTTGAATACGATCAATTCGCCCGCGACGAAGCGCTCATGCAGGTAGGAAAGTGACGGATGCAAACCAAACGTGCCGTTGAGCGCCAGCGCGCCATCGGCGGCGCCCGGCGGGGCGATCGCCAGTTCGCGGTGCAGGCGCGCATAATCAGGATCCCCGTGAGGCGGGACTGCCGCCAAGCCGTCGAGCGCGCCGCGCAAGATCACCACCACCAACCGCGCGGTGGTTGCAGCATGGGCAAACAGAACGTTCGGTATCGTGGCGCTCGCGGCAAGCGCTCCCGCGCCCATCAGAAATCGGCGCCGACCGGTATTCACAGGCAACGGGCGCTGCATCTTCATCTCCTTTGAAACTCAGGGCTCATGAGCAACAGCGCCACTGCCTGCCCCGAAGTCGTGGCGCGACGCAATGCCGTCAAGGTTTCGGGGCGCGCGTACGCGCCCAAACAGGAAGCCGCGAGATCCGAAGGCTCGATGCCGTTTTCGTACTTCGCTCCCACCCGCGAGGCCCATAGCACGCGGTGCATCAGTGCGTCGGAACCATCCCAGCTCTTGGAAGTGTCCGGCCACCCTGCCGGAGATCCAGGTGTGTATTGGCGCTGACCCAGGAGATCAAAGGTGCGAACCACCTCTTCGGGTTGAGCGGGCGAGACATTCAGCGCTCTTAAAGTGGAGAAAACGAAATCCTCGGGTGTCTTGAATTTGCGCGCAGCGGTGTCCCAAGCTTCGGGCGATTCGATCAATGCCGCATATACCTGGGGCAGGTCCCCGCCGCTCTTCAGGAAAACACGCGCGACCCGGTCCACGGCGGCCGGCGGCGGATCGTCCGCGATAAAATGGCGTACCAGCTTGGTGGCAATGAAGCGTGCCGTTTCCGGCCTTCGCGACAAATCCGCCAGCACCGCCTCGCCCTGGCGGATACCTGGCTCGGTGTACGTCTTGCCCAGGACGACCTTTGGACCCGGCTCGTGCAGATTGTCGCGAAAATAAAAGCGGCCGGGCTCGCCGCCCGCAAGCCGGCCCTTGCCCCCGCCGATGGACCACCCCGTGATGACCTGCGCGAAACTGGTCACGTCGGCTTGGCTGTAGCCGCCGTTGACTCCCAGGGTGTGAAGCTCGAGGATTTCTCGCGCCAGATTTTCATTGATGCCGAACTGACGATTCGGCGCGTTGAGGTCGGGACCGAATCTTCGCGATGCCGAGCGCGCCGCCATTGAATCCTTGCCCACCGAGTACTGATTGTCGAGAAACGCAATCATGGCGGGGTGTTGCTCCACCGCGGTCAACAGATCGACGAAGCGGCCCCCAACATGCGGCCTGATGGCCTCGTTCTCCAGCGTGCCGGCCAAGCCGAACACCACGCCTTTGTCGGCGGAAACGGCGAAATGATTGGACCAGAAGTGCACCAAGCGCTCGGCAAAAGGGCGGGTGGTGAGCGCCGCGCTTTGAGCGCGTGCCAGCACCTGCGCGCGGTAGTGGGGTTGATAGGCCTCACGAATGGCGTTGCCCAACTGCGCATCGGTGGCCGGTGCGGCCGCGGCTTTCATTCTCTGACGCTGCTCGCGCGCCGCAAGCCATCCTTCGAAGATTTGATCGGAAGGCGCCAACGGCGTATCGACCGCCAGTGGGACGGCACCCTTGATCTGGGTCTGGAGCCAGGCGCGGGGGTCTGCGGCCGCCGCCGCCAAATCACCGGGCTTGGCACCCAATCCAAAGCGCAATACGGCGATTTCGGCTTGCATCATGCGAATAACGGCACATCGCCCGCTTCGTTGACCGACCCTTGGCCGGCGAAGTGCACCGCAACGGGGCAGGTCTATCCGCCACCCTTCGCAGCCATGAGAAAATGCAGGGCAAACATCGATGCGATCACTGCGATGATGACATTGAGCACAACGCCGACCTGTGTCCAATATCCCGGCGGCACCACCGCCGGATCCAGATCCTTGACGACGGCGCGAAACTGACGCGCCGAAATCAACGCGACGACCGCACCCAATACCAACAGCAAGACGCCGGTGACGAGAGAGAAGCTGCGCTGCGCCGCCGACTCAGATTGGTGCGCGACCATTTGCAAGAACAGCCCGAAGCGCTCGACGACGAACCCAAATCCCATGAGCGCAATGGCGGTGCGTTGCCAGGCGAGCAAGGTTCGCTCCGCCGCAAACAACACCCGGGGATCTGCCGTGTAGGACATTTTTTGGGCTCCTTCGACCGAGGTGCAAACTGCGCCGGTCAGTCAAATCTTACATGGTGATCAGGGACGACCCGATCGCGAAGTCTCCCCCAGATCGCTGAAGATGGCATGGCTCATTGAGGAATTCGGAAAGCTACTATGGCATATGCACAGACTCGTGTGGTTCCGGACGACACCGCGGCCGACCCGGCGCCGCGGCGCAATGCCGAACCGAAATCGCGCAGCCGGCGGATCAGCTCTGCGGAACTGCGCGAGATCGAGAGCTTGCGCGCCATCAATGCCCACCTTTTGCGCGAGCTGGCAGCGCTGAAAGCACGCGAAGCCGAAACCAAGAGACTCGCGGATCGCGACGGCCTGACCGGTCTGTACAACCGGCGCCGCATGCTCGAACTGCTCGAAGCGGCGATCGGTGACGCTGTACAACAAGATCTGCACGTCGGGTTGCTGTTCATCGACTTGAACGGTTTCAAGGCCATCAACGACACCTACGGACATGCCGCGGGCGACAAGATTCTCACCACGGTGGCCACTCGGATTTGCGCGCGCGTGCGCACCGGGGACATCTGCTGCCGTTATGGCGGCGATGAATTCGTGGTGGTGTTGCCGGGCGTGCCTGATCCTTCCCCCGTGAGCCGTGCGGCCGATGCGATTCGCGAGCGCATATCGCTGCCGTATTGGATCGGCGACGAGCAGCAGCAATTGACTGCCTCCATCGGCGAGTCCATTTATCCCCATCATGGCGAGAACGCCGCGAAGCTGTTGCACCGGGCCGATGAGGCCATGTACCGGTTGAAGGCGCGCATCGTGCGTCCGGGCTCCGCTTTTGCGTATGCAACGCCGCGGCTGACCCGTCGCCGCAACGACAAATCCAAGCCGCGCTCGGGTGGTGCTGTGTAACCGACGGCGGTATGCTCGCCGCTCTTCGGTCAACGGCATGGGACGAAAGGCGTTAGAGTCCCTATCGTTCTCAAGCGAAGCGGTAGCAGGCATGAATCGGCGCAACTGGGTAAACGCAGCAGCTTTGGGCTTCGGCCTTCTCATCAGTCTGGCGCTGCCGGGATGCGTGATCGCTCCCGACCAGGATCACTATGCGGGCGGTGTCGTGATGGTGGCGCCGCCGCCGCCGCGTGTCGAAGTCGTCGGCGTCGCGCCCGCAGCCGGCTACGTTTGGATCGGGGGCTACTGGAGCTGGGTCGGCGGTCGCCACGAGTGGGTTGGCGGACATTGGGCCGCGGGGCGGCAGGGATATCACTGGGTCGGTCATGCTTGGGTGCGTCAAGGCGACGGCTGGCGCATGAGGCCGGGCCATTGGGAGCGCGGCTAGGAGCCTTGTCGTTGGGGGGCTTGCGGGCTCGCGGGCCAGGATGAGGCCTTCAGCACCTGGCTGAGTTTTTTGTCTCCGCCGGCATTGAACCAGTGCTCGATCAGGCGGAACGAAATCGATACGTTCGGCGGCACGATCGGTCGCCCTGACTCCAGATCCTGGCGCGTGAACCACTGCGCGTCTTCCAACTCATCATCGCGCATCTGGATCTGTGTCGTCAGCGCGTGGGCGGTGAATCCCAGCATCAGCGACGACGGAAAGGGCCATGGCTGCGAAGAGTGATACTCGATCCGATCGACTTGGATGCCGGTCTCCTCAAAAACTTCGCGTGCCACGGCATCCTCGAGCGACTCTCCCACTTCGACAAACCCGGCAATGGTGGAATAGCGCCCGACGGGCCATGCCGCCTGGCGTCCCAGCAGTGCGCGTTCGCCATCGGTCACCAGCACAATGATGGCCGGATCGATACGCGGAAATTGTTCGTGGCGGCAAGCCGGGTTCGTGCACACCAGCACATGTCCGCCCTTGGCAGCCAGCGTGGTCGCGCCGCAGGTACCGCAGAAGCGGTGCCGCGCTCTCCATGACACCATCCCGCGCGCGTATCCGAGCAAGCCCGCATCTTCGGCCGGCAAGGCGGCCGCGATCACGCGCAAATCCTCGAAACGCGTCCCGGCTTTCAGCTGCGGCGGCTCCGGCGACTGCTCTTCGTAGGCAAAAACATCCGCCCCATCGAATCGGCCCAGAAGGATCAGATCGTCGGCGCTGCGCCTCTCCTGCGGTATCGCCGGCAATTCGAGCAGTGCCGCACGCGGCGCATCGCCCTCGACGATGAGATTGCGCGAATTCCATACGGGCAGTACGCGGCTGCGTGCATCAGCCAGTGCGCTCGCCAACCATGCCGGATCCTTTCGCAAATGCGCGGCGCGGTCCACGTACGGACCGGCAAGAATATTCCTTGGCTGCATCCTTCAGGATTCTAACAGCGGCTCACGTGGAATGCTTCAGGCAGACTGCTCCCGCCCGCGCCGTCGCAATTGCCGCAGGCAAGCCTGTGTTTTGCCAGCAGGTCCCGCACGCGCACGCCGCCGCAAGTTGCGCAGCGTGCGATGCCGACCTCGTCGTGGCGTGCCAGAGCCAGCAACAGGAACCATGCGTGCTCGAATGAAATGCTCGCCGGCCTGTGCATTTCTTGATATGCCTCGTACGCATGGCACAGCAGCGCTCCGGACTCCAGCGAGCCCACACGATAGCGTGGTTCGACACCGCGCGCGTTGCCGTGGACCAGCCCGTACATGAGAAAAAGGCTGGCGAGCTGCGCCGCTTGAAAATTGAGTTCAGGATTGCGGAAGAAATATGCCGCCTGCCGCGGCGACTTGCCGCGATGGCGCAAGACGGCGCTGGAATCGTGTTCCAAGACGTAGCTGCGGTACAACTTGCGTATCCGATCGTCGCTCAAGCCCGTCCATTGGCGAATGGTAAATGTGCGGGCTTCGTGACGGATCAGCCGCAGCGCAAGATCAAATTTCTGCCGGTCTCTCGTATAGCGATCATCGGATACTCTCATGATCTACTCCGTTGCAATTCACGCGATTTCGGGTCAAAAGGAATTTGACAGAAATTAATCACAAAGTTAGCTTGGTTGCCAAGAGGTGTTGCCCCCATTTTGCCGCTGCCTTTGCAGGGAAATGCGCCATCTCTTCGCAAGCACCGTAGGACGGACAAAGGAGGTCCCCATGCTCATCGGCTGGGCGCAAGAGCCCCACATATCTTCCGAACATCTCGTCTCGATACGCGGACTGAACCGCCGGTTTCTCGATCTGGCCGGCAAAGGCATCGTCTGGCCCGCACTGGGCACGCGCGTGCTGTTGCTGTCCTCTGCACAGCGTGCGGCGGCGGCGGATTGTCCGTACGCCCTGTTCGATCTGCGTTTCCAGGACGACGCTCACTGGAAAGACCGCTTGGCCGGAGGCCTCAAGGTCGCCGACGAGCCCAAGGCCGATGAGGACAGCGTGGATTTCACACGGATGGCGCTGTTCTACGCCTGGCACGTCGCATCGAGCGCAGGCCTGGCCGCCCATCTGCTTCTCGGCATGCATGCCACCACCGCGGATGCTTTTCGCCGCGTGTCGGTCGACGAACTGCCGGCGCTGGCCGTCGCTGAAGCGCCAAATCTCACGCCCAGATGGAGCCACTGCAACGCCTACTGGAGCGCGTTGATCAATGCGGCGGCCAGACCCGACCCCGGCGCCCTGCGCCGCGTTCAGTTGTCCGGGTTGCAGCTTGCCGCTGCGACTCAATTGCCAAGCGAGCCTCGCGAGGTTTAGGCTACGCGGCTCTTATGCATGCCCTAGTCCTCCGACAGCTCACCAAGGTATACAAAAACGGCATCAAAGCGCTCAAGGCGATCGACCTCGAGGTCGAAGAAGGCGACTTTTTTGCACTCCTCGGACCGAACGGTGCCGGCAAGACCACCGCGATCGGCATCACCACTTCGCTGGTCAACAAAACCAGCGGCGTGGTCGAGGTCTTCGGCCACGACATCGACAAAGAGCTGGAAGCGGCCAAATCCTGCATCGGCCTGGTGCCGCAGGAAATCAATTTCAACATGTTCGAGACCCCATTCACCATCGTGGTGAATCAAGCGGGGTTCTACGGCATACCGCGGCCGCTGGCGAAGCAGCGCGCGGAAAAGTATCTCAATCAGCTGCAGCTCTGGGACCGGCGCAACTCGATCGCGCGCGCACTGTCCGGCGGCATGAAGCGGCGGCTCATGATTGCACGCGCCCTGATGCACGAGCCGCGCCTGTTGATTCTGGACGAGCCCACCGCCGGTGTGGATATCGAAATCCGCCGCTCGATGTGGGAGTTCCTGCGCAATATCAACGAGCAGGGAACGACCATCATTCTCACCACGCACTATCTCGAAGAGGCTGAGAATCTGTGCCGCAACATTGCCATCATCGAGGGCGGCAACATCATCGAGCGCGACAGCATGACCAATGTGCTGCGCAAGCTGCAAACGGAGGTGTTCGTGTTCAATCTGCGCGATGCGCGCACCGCGGCGCCGCGGCTCGAGGGATTCACGGCGGTGCTGTCGGATGATCACACGCTGGAAATCGAAATGTCGAAAATGCAAAGCTTGAACGACATATTCGCGCAGCTCTCGGCGCAGGGAATTGCGGTCAACAGCATGCGCAACAAGGTCAACCGGCTCGAGGAATTGTTCATCCGCCTGGTCGACGGCAGCGTCAAGACCGCCGCCGCCGCGAAGGCCTCCTGATGCCTGAGTCGCGTGCGCTCACCGATTGGATCGGTTTCAAGACCATCATCATCCGCGAATTCAGCCGCATCGTGCGCATCTGGGGGCAGACCATCGTGCCGCCCGCCGTCACCGCCACGCTGTACTTCGTCATTTTCGGCAGCTTGATCGGCCGGCGCGTCGGCCAGGTGGGCGGCTACGATTACATGCAGTTCATGGCGCCGGGCATCATCATGATGAACGTGATCCAGACCTCGTACGGCAACGTGGTGTCATCTTTCTTCGGCGCAAAATTCGGCAAGCACATCGAGGAACTCCTGGTGTCCCCGTTGCCGAACTGGCTCATCGTCCTGGGCTACACCATGGGCGGCGTGCTGCGGGGCGTTCTGGTCGGATCAGTGGTCACCATCATTTCGCTGTTCTTCACGCATCTGTCCGTCACGCACGTGCCGGCGATCATCACCGCGGCGTTCCTGACCAGTTTCATCTTCGCGTTGGGCGGATTCATCAATGCGCTGTTCGCGAAGAATTTCGACCAGATTTCCTGGTTCCCGACCTTCGTGCTCACCCCGCTCACTTATCTCGGCGGCGTGTTTTATTCCGTCACCATGCTGCCGTCCTGGGCGCATGTGACCTCGAATGCCAACCCCATTTTGTACATGGTGAGCGCATTCCGATTCGGCTTTCTCGGCACCTCCGACGTCGATTTGCGCCTGGCATATGCCATCATGATTTCCGCCGCCGCGGTGATGTTTGCACTCGCGGTAACCCTGTTGAACCGCGGCACCGGCATCCGCGAATAGAGGAGAAGCAAGTGGTTGTTACGTTTTCGCGGGTTTCGAGCGCGCTCATCGCGGCAATTGCCGGCTTAGGTGTGGCCGGGGCGGTCGGGGCCGATGCGCCCTCGGGCGCCAACGACCTCGAGGGGTTCTCCAGCGGCGCGGCGGCCGCCGAGATGCAGTTGGAGCAGCGCTTCGATTCCGACCTGTCGGCCGCGGACCTGCGCGCGTGGATGCAACAGATGTCGTCCGCCCCGAATCACGTGGGCTCGGCGCATGACAAGGCCAATGCGGAATTTCAACTCGCGAAGTTTCGCGAGTGGGGCTGGGATGCCTCGATCGAAACATTTTCCGTGCTATACCCGACGCCGCGCGAAGTGTCGGTGGAGCTCATTGCCCCGACTCATTTCAAGGCACGGTTGAGCGAGCCGCCCATCGAGGGCGACAGCACCTCTACGCAGACGAAGGACGAATTGCCGCCCTACAACGTGTACGGCGCCGACGGCGATGCGACGGGGGAACTGGTCTACGTCAATCAAGGCATGCCGGACGACTACACGGAACTCGAACGCCAAGGCGTCAGCGTCAAAGGACGGATCGTGTTGACCCGTTATGGCGGCGGGTGGCGGGGCCTCAAGCCCAAGCTGGCGTATGAACACGGTGCCGTGGGCTGCTTGATTTACTCCGATCCGCGCGATGACGGTTATGGTCAGGGCGATACGTACCCGAAAGGCGGCTATCGTCCGCGCGATGCGGTGCAGCGCGGCTCGGTACAGGATATGACCCTGTACAGCGGCGATCCATTGACTCCCGGCGTCGGCGCGGTCCCGGGGGCCAAGCGGCTGGCGATCAAAGATGCGAAGACCTTGTTGAAAATCCCGGTGCTCCCCATTTCGTATGCCGATGCGGAACCCTTGCTCGCGGCCTTGGGCGGACGCATCGCGCCCGCCGGATGGCGCGGCGGTTTGCCGCTGACCTACCACATAGGCCCTGGTCCCGCCCAAGTGCACATGAAGATATTGTCGGACTGGAGTCAGAAGCCGATCTACGATGTGGTCGCGAAGATCCGGGGCAGCCAAGAACCCGACCGATGGATCATTCGCGGCAACCATCACGATGGATGGGTATTCGGCGCCACGGACCCTCTCGCCGGACAGGTGGCGCTCATGGCCGAGGCGAAATCCATCGGCAAATTGCTGAAAGATGGCTGGCGTCCGCGCCGCACGCTGGTTTACAACAGCTGGGACGGTGAGGAGCCGGGCCTGATAGGCTCCACCGAGTGGGCCGAGCAGCACGCCGCGGAACTCAAAGTCAAGGCCGTGATGTACGTCAATTCCGATACGAATGGACGTGGCTTTTTGCAGGCGGAAGGCAGCCATGCCTTGCAGCATTTCTTGAGCGAAGTGGCGCGGGACGTGAAGGATCCGGAAACCGGCGCCAGTGTCCTGGCGCGATCGCTGGCCCACAGACGCGTCGCGAGTTACGACTCGCCGGGCCAAAGCGATTCCGCGCCGCGAGGCGATTCCGCGGCGCGAGGGAGCGCGAACGGCGACTTGCAGCTCGGCGCGCTGGGATCGGGCTCCGACTACACGCCTTTTCTACAGCACTTGGGCATCAATTCCGTCAATCTCGGCTTCGAGGGTGAAACGCAGTACGGCGTCTATCACTCCGCTTACGATTCATTCGATCACTTCCGCCGCTTCGTCGATCCTACCTTCGAGTATGGCGTTGCTCTGGCGAAAACGGCGGGCCGGATCATGCTGCGAGCGGCGCAGGCAGAAATGATTCCGGCGCGCGAGAGCGATTTTGCGTCCTCGGTCGCGGCATACAATGACGAACTTCACAAGCTCGCCGATGCCATGCGCAACAAGACGCTCGAACTCGACAAGCTGCTCGACGATGAGTCCTACAAGCTGACGGCGAATCCTGATTACCCGCGCGCGCCGCCCCCCCGTGTGGCTGAAGTGCCGCACCTCAATTTTGCCGAGCTGGATAATGCGGTGACCAAACTTGAACAGAGCGCCAAGGCTTTTGACAGGGAATATGCGCGCCTCAATGCCGCCAACGATCCGGCCGGCGGCGCCGCGCGCGAGCGCGTGAATTCGACCCTCACGAATCTGGAACAAAACCTGACGGATTCGCATGGTTTGCCGGGTCGAGAGTGGTATCAGCACATGATCTATGCACCGGGACTGCATACCGGGTACGGCGTCAAGACCCTGCCGGGCATTCGTGAGGCCATCGAAGAGCGGCGCTGGGATGAGGCGAACCAGTACATAGGGGTGGTCTCCCGCGCTCTCAACAACTACAGTGCCCGGATGGACCGCGCCATCGCGGCACCGTAGACTGCGGTAGCTAATTTAAAGGAGTGGGTACATGACCGAAGAAAAGCAGCAAAAATTCACGGCCAAAGTGCGCCGCGGCTTGGTGTGGGTGCATACCGTGGCGGCCGCTGAGCTCGCCAAGAAGAAGGCGGAAGCCACCGGGGTGAGGATCGAAGGATTCACCGCAAGCGAACTCGCCGATGTCGAATCCGCGTTGACCTGGATTTCCCAGAACAAGGAATCGCAGAGCGCCGAACCCGCGTAAGCTTGCGCGGGTCGCCCCCAAGCTCGACGCCCTGAAGCCCAACCTTAGGCTCAGGGCGAGGACGCGCGGTCTCGTCGCGAATTCGCGACGGGAAGGGCATGGCACGGCGACCGTGCGCTTTGAAGGACTGCGCTACACTAATCTCATGGCTCGCAAAAGCGCATTGGTCGTTGACGACTCGAAGTCGGCACGTGTCATCTTGAGCCGCATGCTCGAAAAGTACGACATCGAAGTCGACATGGCCGAGTCTGCCGAGCAGGCCATTGAATATCTGAAAACCAACCGACCCGACGCGATTTTCATGGACCATCTCATGCCGGGAATGGATGGTCTGCAAGCGGTGCAGGCGATCAAGGGAAATCCCAAGACCGCGATGATTCCGATCATGATGTACACCTCGCAGGAAGGTGAGCTGTACGTCGGCCAGGCACGCGCCCTGGGCGCGATGGGCGTCCTGCCCAAGCAGGTTCGTCCCGTGGACGTGTCAAAGGTGTTGTACGAGCTGCACTTGTTGCCGGATCGGCGCGACCTGGCGGAGCCTGTCTTGCAGCCGGTGGAGCTGGATTCCGGCATTCCCGTCGAGCGGCCGCCGCAGCACAGACCCGCGGCCGGCGGCTCCGTTGATTGGGGACGGCGGATAGAAGCTGCGGTGAAAGATCAGGCGGTGGACATTCGCCGCTTCATCGTGGCAAGCCTCGATAGCTTTTCCACACGCATCATCAGCGATGTACGCGACGCCATGCCGATCCAGGGTGCTGATCCCATCGCCCCGCCGCCCAAGCCGCCCAAGCCGATATGGCCCTGGGTGACGGCGATACTGGCGGTGTCCGCAGTCGCCGTCGCATTCGCCGCGAGTTGGTTGACGTCGCGCAATGAACTCGCGCGCGCCAATGCGGAAATCACGGGACTGCAATCAGCCAATGCCGAATTGCAAAGCGCGCGGGTGGATCTTGCCGCCGCGGTCAAGGACCTGACCGGCGCGCTGGCGACGGCCAACTTGAGCACGGTAGGCGCGACACCTGCCGGCCCCGGGGGCGCGGCAGTGGCCGCCCGGGTCGAGCCCGTACCTTATGGAGAGATCGCATTCGATCGCAGCCGTCTGGATGTGCTGCGCGATATGCTGACCAAACTTGAAGCCCAAGGCTTTCACGGTGTCGTGAAGATTTCGAGTTCGGCGGGACTCTTCTGTCTCAGCGGCAATGCCACCGATGGCTATGTACCCGCGCTGCCCACACTGCCCATCAACCGCTGCGACATGATCGGCAATCCCCTGGATGAGGCATTGTCGGGCCAGCAGCGCCAGTCGCTGGCGTTCGCGAATTTGGTCGCAGGCGTGCGTCAACGCACCTCGGGCGCGATAACCGTTGCGCTGGAGAGCACCGGCACCACGCACGCCGGCACGCCGTATCCCACGAAGACGGAAAGCCTTACGGCCGGTGAATGGAATCGCGCTGCCGCGGCGAACAATCGGGTCGAGTTCTCCGCGGAATCCAGCACACCCACCTCGGCCCAGTGATCGTGACGTGTTGGCGGATCAGAAAGCGACCCTGAGGAAAATCTCGGGGCCGCTCGAATTGAAGTTGAAAAATCCCGCCTGCCTGACCTGCGCCGAGGTCAGATGCGCCCGCAAGGAGGTGTAGCCGACCGCGAAGGAGATGTTGGGACGCAGGCGGTATAGACCATCCAGTTCATAAATGCCCAGGGAGCCGTCGAGGTCGTCGACGCGTATCCTGAAGTACTGGGCACGGCCGTCGAAATAAAAGCGCTTGCTCACCACGTAGGTCGCGTCGAGTCCCAGCGTCGGGATGGGACCTGCTTGATCCTCGGTCTGATCGACATGCCGCGCCTGCGTCTGCACTCGTGCGCGGGCCGAGATGTCGGTGTCGTTGATGCCTATGGTGGCTGCCACTTCGTATCGATCGCTGTGTAGAAACGAATAGCCGTACGTGATGCCGAACGTGCGGATCGACAGATCCGAGTTCAGAGGATCGCCGGGCTGAAGCACCACATCGCGAAATACGATGGGTTGTGTCACCGTGGTCTGGCCGGAGCGGTCCAGCGAGAAATAATCGAATCGCAGTCGATGCCGCTCGCCGACGCGCACCATGGCTTGGACTTTCGCTTCGTAATCGGACTTGTCCAATCCAAATTGATCCTCCGCGTTGATCGGCGTGCCGGGGACGTCCGCGCTGCTGTTGATTTGAATGTCCGTGTTGTTCGAGTAGCGCGCGACTCCCAGCGACAAGCGAACGCGGTCCTCGGTCGGGCTGGAGTAATCTTCTGCCTGCGCCAGCGTCGCGAACAACGCCAGTGCGATAAGCCCCACACCATGCTTCTTCATGTCGGTCTCCTCAAAATCAACAGGTCCGTCTCAGCTCGCTTGTCCGCAGGGGGGAGGGAGGAGCCAATGCGCTGCATCACATGGACTGCCGCCGCGCGCCACCCGGTCAGTTTGCCGCCGTAGATGCATAGAACGCGCGGGCGTGCGTCTCGATCCGTGGTGAATATGGTCTCACGCGACCGGTCGAAGGCCGCCTGCGTGGCGGCGGGCAGCACGCGAAGTCCGGCGAAGCGCTCGGTGATGTCGTCGCGTGTCAGGGCGCTCAACGCGGGAAAATAATGGCGCACGACCGCCAGCAGGTATTCTTCTTCCTCCGGCAGCGGATGCACCTTGTCGGGATCGCCGCGATACGGCGTCTCGGTGGTCCCGATCAAGGTGGCGCCGGCCCACGGCATGACGAACACCGCGCGTCCATCGGTTGGGCTTTCGACGTAGTAAATGCCCGCCGCCACAGGATGGGGAATCACGATGTGCGTGCCCTGAACCAGATCCACGTCCGGAACCGCGATCGCGGGCTCGACGGTGCGCGCCACCTGGGTCGCCCACGGCCCCGCGGCATTGACGAGCACCCTGGCCTTGACCTCGATGTTCGAGCCGGACATGGTGTAGCTCACCGCCGCGCCCTCGTCGCTCAAAACGGCGCGCGTGAATCGCGCAGGCATCGCAAGCTCCGCACCCAATCCCAGCGCGGATTTCACCACCGCTCGGGTCAACAAGGCATCGTTGGTTTGCGCATCGTGATAGCGGATCACCGCATCGAGATCCTGGGTCTTCAAGCCGTCGAGTTGCGACCACTGCGCCTTGGGGACGCTGCCGAAGCGCGTGGCCGCATCGAAGCCGCCGAGCAGCGCATACAACCACAGGCCGATTTTCAGCCGCCATGGCCGGCGGCGGGTGTCGCGGTACACCGGAATGAAAAATGGCTTCAGTTCGACGAGCTCGGAGGCGATGCGCAGATGAATGGCACGTTCGTGCAGGCTCTCGCGTACCAGCGCGAATTGACCCGATTCCAAGTAGCGCAGGCCGCCGTGAATCAGCTTGCTGGACCGGCTCGACGTGCCGCTGGCCAGGGCCTGCCGCTCGATGAGCAGGGCCTTATGGCCCGCCGCGGCTGCTGCTTGAAGTACGCCGGCGCCGTGAATGCCACCGCCGATGATGACCACATCGTATTCTTTCATTGAGTTCGAGGTTCGAGAGTTGGCTGCTAGGATGCGTGATTACGCTCGAACACACCAACTTT
>Ga0210406_10004041_pt1 | contig 15888 bp, 12 predicted proteins | sample IncBWC30MmetaG_FD_155454 | JGI IMG/M metagenome (GOLD analysis project Ga0210406, IMG submission 155454) | Forest soil microbial communities from Barre Woods Harvard Forest LTER site, Petersham, Massachusetts, United States - Inc-BW-C-30-M | ecosystem: Environmental > Terrestrial > Soil >... | reverse complement strand
TTGTCGGGGCGCTCGGCGGCGCTGCAAACCTTACCGAAGTGACCGCCTGTACGACGCGATTGCGTCTGGGCCTCATCGACAATCGCGCGATCGACGAGGCGGCGCTCAGGCACTTGGGTTCGCGTGGATTGCTGCGCTCCGGGGCGACAGGCCTGCAAGTGGTGCTAGGGCCCATTGCCGACCAAGTAGCGGGTGAAATCCGCGACGCCATGCGTGCGGAAGCCGGCACTCGAGCCGCGCCCATCGCCGCGCCTCCGAGCCAAGCCGCGCCACCTAGCCAAGCCGCGCCACCTAGCCAAACCGCGCCGGCGATGCTCGCCGCGCTCGGCGGCCGCCGGAACGTCGCCGACCTCGAGATTGTCGCGGGTCGCTTGAGCATGAGCATCGCGGACTTGAAGGCGGTTGATGAGCGCGCTCTCGGTACTCTCGGCATTCGCGGTGTCGCACATCCGTCCGCAGGCTCCATTCAATTGCTGATCCCGGGGTCCGCGGAGGAGTGGGCGCAGCCGCTGCGGCTGCTGCTCGCCTGATAGGCTTCGGAGAAAGAACATGAGCGACACGGCTACTCTCTATAACCGTACTGCAGAGGAGAGCATGCGCGGGCGGGCGCGCCGCTCGGCCCTGCCGCCGACGGTGCGGCGCATCCTGGTGGTGGGCGGCGGAACGGCCGGCTGGATGACCGCACTGATTCTGGCGCGCTCACTGATCGAGCAGGGTGTTGAAATTACCTTGGTCGAGTCGCCGACGGTCGGCATCATCGGCGTGGGCGAGGGCTCGACTCCGTGGCTGCGGGGTTTCTTCGATAGCTTGGGGATCGAAGAGGCGGAATGGATGCCGGAGTGCCATGCCACCTATAAGTGCGGCATTACCTTCGATGGTTGGTCGACAAAACCGGGCTGCGAGAGCTACTTCCACCCGTTCGGCTCGATGCTCGACAACCTCACGATGACTCAATTCGTCTCCAACACCGATGCCAGAATCAGGGGTGCCGATGTCTGCGCCGATCCTGATCGATATTTCATCGCGGCCCGCCTGGCGGCGAAAAATTTGGCGCCGAAGCCCAATGAGCATTTTCCCTTCGACATCTGGCACGGATATCACTTCGACGCGGTATTGCTCGGTCAATTCCTGCACAAGAAGGCGTTGCAGCGCGGCGTTCGTTATCAAACCGCTCACGTGACTCAGGCGAATCTCGATGAACAGGGTGCGATCGCCTCGGTGAGCACTCAGGAAGGCACCACCCTCGGCGCCGACCTGTTCGTCGACTGCACCGGTTTTGCGGGGCTGCTCATCAATCAGGCGCTGAAAACCCCGTTTGTCAGTTTCTCGGAGAACCTGTTCAACGATGCCGCGGTTGCCATGCCCACGCCCATCGGCGACACCGTGCCCTCCGAGACGGTGTCCACGGCCATGAAGCATGGGTGGGCATGGAAAATCCCGCTGACGCAGCGTTTCGGCAACGGTTATGTGTACAGCTCGCAATTCTGCTCCGCGGACCAGGCGGAAACTGAACTTCGCGAGCGGTTGGGATTGCTTGATTCGCAAGTAACGGCGCGGCACCTGAAAATGAGAATCGGGCGGGTGACTCAGCACTGGAATAAAAACTGTCTGGCGGTCGGACTGTCTCAGGGGTTCATTGAGCCCCTGGAGGCAACCGCGCTGTTGTTCATTCAGCAAACCGCAACGGCCTTTGTCGACTGCCTCGAGCAAGGAGACTTGAGCGAAGCTGCGCAAGCGCGATTCAATGCCCGCGTCAACGAGCACTTCGAAGGCACGCGCGACTATATCGTGACGCATTACAAGACAAACAGCCGCAGCGACACGGAGTATTGGCGCGCCAACGCAGCCAACCTCAACCTGTCGGAGCCATTGAAGCAGTTGCTCAATCTCTGGATGTCCGGAAATAGCATCGCGCCCACGGTGCGCAAACAGACCTTGGGGCGCGGCTATCCGGTATTTTCATGGTATTCGATCATGGCCGGAATGGGCATTTTCCCGGACGCGAGAGACCTGCATCCGCCCACGGCGCAGGAGGTCACCTATGGCGTTGCGGAAATCGACAACCTCTTGGAGCGCAGTGCCGCCAACTACCGCGATCATCGCGAAGTTTTGAGCGATATTCCGCCGCGGCGCAAGGGACAAACGCTTCAGGTGTACTTCTGGTGACGCAGTGCTCCTTGCGGTGAAGCGGTGTTTCCGGTGAAGCGGTGCTCGTTCCGATGAAGGAGTACTCGGGCCTGACCATCGACGAGATTCGCCGCGATGTGCTGCCCGAGAAGAGCCCGGCGATATTGCGGGGACTGGTGCGCGACTGGCGGTCGGTGCACGAGTTTCTCGATTCGCCCGCCGCACTGGTGCGCTATTTGCAGCGGCACGACAGCGGCGCGCCGGTGGATGCGCTCATGACCGAGCCCGAGATCGAGGGTGAAATTTTCTACAACGCGGCGATGAGCGGCTTTAATTTTCACCGCAACCGGCTGCCCCTGTCGCAGATCGCCGCGCAAGTGTTGCGTTATGCGCAGTTCCCCAAGCCTCCCGCGGTGGCAGCGCAGAGCGCGCTCATCCGCGATTGTTTGCCGGCCTTTGAGCAGGAAAACAAATTGCCGTTGTTCGACGGCACGGTACTGCCGCGCATTTGGCTGGGCAATCGAATCACCACGCCCACTCATGTGGATGAATGGAACAATGTGGGCTGCGTGGTGGCGGGCCGCCGGCGGTTCACGCTGTTTCCGCCGGAGCAGATCGCCAATCTCTACATCGGTCCGCTGGACTTTGCGCCCACCGGCGCGGCGATGAGCCTGGTGTCGCTGCGCAATCCGGATTTCGAGCGGTATCCGAAGTTCCGCGACGCCTTGAGGCAGGCGCAGACGGCCGAATTGGCGGCGGGAGACGCCATATTCATTCCACCTCTGTGGTGGCATCACGTCGAATCGCTCGAGCCGTTCAATGTGCTGGTGAATTACTGGTGGCATGACTTGTTGGGCGCTCATCCCGGCGCCGATTCGGCGTTTGATGCGCTGCTTCACGGCATCTTGAGCATCCGCGCACTTCCGCCCGAGACCCGCCGCGCGTGGGCTGCGTTCTTTGAGCAGTACGTGTTCGGCCCGTCACTTGAGTCGACGGGGCATATTCCGCCCGAACGGCACGGCATATTGGGCGCATTGTCCGCGGAGCAGCGGGCGGCGCTGCGCGCCCACCTGGCGGGAAAGCTGCAGCGCTAAAGGAATGCAGAATCGGCCCGCTGCGCAGCGGGCCGATTCTGCGAGGTACTAACCCGCGGGGCTGCCTTCCACCTGGATCTGCAGCTTCACTTCTTGATTGAAGCCATATTTGTCGCCGTAGTTCACGCCGAAGTCGGCACGGCTGAAGGTCGCAGAGGCTTCGGCGCCGCACACTTCCTTCTTGGTCAGTGGACTCTGCATGCACTTGAATGACTCAATCGTCAAGGTCACCGGTTTGGTCACGCCGTGCATGGTCAGGGTGCCCTGCGCTTCCGCGGGTGCGCTGCCGTTGAACTTGGTGAATTTGCCCGAGTAGGTCGCCGTGGGATACTTGGCCGCGTCGAACAACTCGGCTGATTTGGCATGCGTATCCAACTTCGGCATGCCGAAGTTGATCGAGCTCATATCGACGGTCACTTCGATGGAGCCGGATTTCGCGTCCTTGTCGTAGACGACCTTGCCCGCTGTGGTGTTGAATTTACCGCGCCATACGGACAGGCCGCCGAAATGGTCGGCTGAAAAGCTCGGATAGGTGTGGGCGGGGTCGAGAGTGTAAGTAACCGGCGCTGCGAACGCGCTCGCGCCCACCAGCGCGGCCATTGACGCCAAAACAATACGGTTCATTGAGGGCTCCTTAAGTCGTACGGGTATAATTTCGAGCTGCCTACCCGGCATCCCGGGCGCAAATCATAGCCGAAAGCCATGGCTTGCTGAGGGCTTATCTCCTTATGTGCTCATGCAGGGGTCTTTTGATGGAATTATTCGATGCGATTGTCTCACGCTCAACGGCCAAGGGCCTGTCCGAGCCGGGGCCCAGTGCGGAACAAATGGAACGGCTGTTGCAGGCGGCCGCTCACGCGCCGGATCACGGACGCCTGAAACCCTGGCGTTTCATTGCGGTCAACGGTGCGGCGCGCGAGGCCTTCGCAAACGCCGTGGCGGAGGCAAGGCGTGATCAAATACCGGCATTCACGGATGAGCAGATGGAGCTTGAACGCGAGAAAATCCGCCGCTCCCCGAGCATTCTGGTCGCCGGCTGCGCGGTGCGGAAGGATATTGCCAAGGTGCCGGAAATCGAGCAAGTGATCGCCGTCGGCGCGGCCGTGGAAAATCTGCTGCTGGCCGCGAATGATTTGGGCTTCGGCGTGATGTGGAAGACGGGCCCCGCTGCCTACAGTGCGAGGGTCAAAGCAGCGGTTGGCCTCGCGGCAGACGACCACATAGTGGCCATTCTGCACCTTGGCACGAAGGTCAAATAGGGTGGGGGCGCAGCGACGCGGTCTTCACCAGCGCCCACACCGATAATCCGGCGACGAGCCCCAATTCGCGGGTGGCCGCTTTGGTGACTCGCGCGATGATGATCGTGCCGCCGATGTCGATGGCGATCAAATCCGAATCCTCATGGTCATCGGTGACCGCCGTCACCACCCCGGTCAAGCTGTTGCGGACGCTCAACTGCTGCGGCGCCCGCGTTGCGACAATGAGATCGCGCGCCAACAATTGCACCCGGAGCTTGGCGCCGTGAGCGGCCTTGCCGAAGTGGACTTTCAGTTCGCCATGGCCCACCTGCACGCGCAACAGTCCGCTTTCGGGATCGATGCCCAAGACAGTGCCATCGACGATCGCGCCCACCGCATCGGCACCGATGATGGCGCGCACCCCGGGATTCAAGCTCATGTCGCTCAAGTTTCCTTGAGCGGTGGTCGTGCCCGATTCCATCAGAACGAGATGCGTGGCCAGTCTCAATACATCGTCGAAATCATGGCTGACGTACACCATCGGGATCGCCAATTGGTCGCGCAGTGTCTCCAGGTACGGCAGCAACTCTTCGCGTCGCGACGCGTCGAGGGATGCCAGCGGTTCATCGAGCAGCAGAAGACTTGGCTGCGACAGCAGCGCCCGACCGATGGCCACGCGTTGACGCTCGCCGCCCGAGAGCTGGTGGGTGCGCCGATGCATCAGCGCGTCCAAATCGAGCAAGTCTGAGACCAGGTCCATGCCCACGAACGCGGGAACCCTGGCCCGGTCCTGCGCGTAGCGCAAATTCGCTGCGACGCTCAAGTGGGGAAAGAGCTTCGCGTCTTGAAACACGTAGCCGATGCGGCGGCGTTCAGGCAGTACGTCGATATGCCGCTGCGTATCGAGCAGGACAGCATCATCGAGCACGACGTGGCCTGAATCGGCTTTGAGCAACCCGGCTATCACATTGATCAGTGTGCTCTTGCCGCTGCCGGAACGGCCGAACAGTGCGACCACTCCCGGCGTGGGCAACTCGAATTGCGCCTCCAGCGCAAAGCTGCCGCGGCGCTTCTTGACAGCGACCTTCAGCATCACCGGCCCAGCATGTGCCGTACGCGGCGCGCGAACCACTCGGACAAGAGCAGTCCTGCCAGGCCCAAGACGCAAGAGATTATTGCCAGGCGGGCCGCGGCCCCATCGCCGCCCGGTGTCTGCAGAGCGGTATACAAGGCCAGCGGCAGGGTGCGCGTCTCGCCGGGAATGTTGGACACGAAAGTAATCACGGCGCCGAATTCGCCCAGCGCTGCGGAAAACGCGGTGATCGCGCCCGCGAGCACCCCGGGCAGCATGAGCGGCAGCGTAATGGTCGCGAAGCGATCGACGGCGCCCGCGCCCAAGGTGCGCGCCGCATCCTCCAGTCCGCGATCGACGTTTTCGAGCGAGATGCGCATGGCGCGCACCATCAAGGGAAAGGACATCACCGCGGTGGCCAGCGCGGCGCCGTTGCGGGTAAAAATCAGTTCGATGCCGAAGGCACGTTCGAGCCAGCCGCCGATCGGCCCGCGCGCACCGAACAGCAGCAGCAACAGGTAGCCGATCACCACCGGCGGCAGCACCAGGGGCAGGTGCACGAACGCATCGAGAACGGTGCGGCCGACGAATTGCCGCCGGGTCAACACCCACGCCAGCAAGAGTGCGAAGGGCAGGCTCAAAAGAACACTGCGTGTGGCCACGCTCAAGCTCAAGGCAAGCGCTTCACTTTCGTTGGCACTCAGCCACGTCATTGTCGGTACGCTTGGGTGCAGGGCTTCATGCGGCAGGCAGTATACTGTGCGGGCTCCTGGCTCGAGGAATCCGATAAATGGCCTATTTTCACGCCGTGGCCGCCGCCGGCGCGTCCAAAGACTCGCAGGGGGCGGGCCGAATTGGTGTGCTGATCGTCAATCTGGGCACGCCCGATTCGCCGTCCTACTTCGCCGTGCAGCGCTATTTGCGCGAATTCCTGAGCGACCGCCGCGTCATCGATACCTCGCGTTTGATCTGGCTACCGCTGCTCTATGGCGTGGTGTTGCCGTTTCGTCCCTTCAGAACCGCGCGCAACTATCGCAAAATTTGGATGAACGAGGGCTCGCCCTTGGCGGTGTATTCGACACGCCTTGCCGCCAAGATCGGCGCGCTGCTGCAGGCAGACTTCGGCGATCAAGTGCGGGTCGAGGTGGCCATGACCTACGGCAACCCTGCCATTGCGCAGGCCATGAAAGTCTTCGCGCAAGCCGGGGTGGAGAAACTGCTGGTGCTGCCGTTGTATCCGCAATATTGCTCATCGACGACCGGATCCGTGATTGACGCGACCCATCGTGCGCTCGAGCGCTGGCGCTGTTTGCCGCAGATGCGCTTCATCAACGACTACCATGACGATACGGGCTTCATCGATGCGCTGAGCGGTCAGATTCTCAGGCACTGGACCCAAATCGGCGAGCGCTCGCATTTGTTGTTCTCCTATCACGGCATTCCGGCCTCATACGCAGCCAAAGGCGATCCCTACCAGCGCCAAACGGAGACCACGACCCGGCTGGTGGCGAGCCGCTTGGGCCTAAACGAAACTCAGTGGTCGCATTGTTATCAGTCGCGATTCGGCAGGGTGGCATGGCTTGAGCCCTATACGATCGACAGACTGAAGGAGCTTGCCGATCGCGGCGTTCGCAAACTGACGGTGGCATCGCCGTCTTTCGCCGTGGACTGCTTGGAAACGCTCGAAGAAGTGGCCATTGAATACCGCGACAGATTTCTGGAATGGGGCGGCGAGCGACTGACGCTGGTGCCGGGACTGAATGATGACGATGATCACGCTGCGGCATTGGCTGCCATCGTCAAGAGTCGTCTCACCGGCTGGATTCAGGAGCGTTAACGGCTTGGTGTGAACGCTCGGCCGACGAGATGTGATTTTCCCGCCGACGAATGCGGATGACGGCGGGCGCACGACCGCGGATGGCCCTTCGAAACTCATCCTCTGCACGTGATGTTGAGCGGTCCGGCTCAAGGACTAGGGGATGGGAAGCTCCAAGGTAACTGGCTCTTTTTTACCTTGGAGCTTCCTATCCTCCAGTCCATACGAACCACCGCTCAAATTCACAGTGCCGAGTACTAGTTCCGATCCCAGGCGCGCGTCAGAATCGCATTGGTATCGACTTGCGCGTCGCTGGCGCCAAACACGGCGCCCCAACCGCTCTCACCGAGGCGCGTTGCGCAGAATGCTTCCGCGGCGGCACGCGAGGCAGCTCCGGTCGCGCCGGCGATCAACAGTTGTGCCTGCATCAACGTGACGAAGGATTGCGTGAAGCGGCGCGCATGCGCCTCATTCAAGCCGCCGGCGCCTAAGCCTGCGGCGAAGCGTTCGAGGGCGGCATCGTAGTGCCGATGGTTTCCTCGCGCAGCGGATAGTTCATGCAGAACCACGTCGCGAACGGCATTTGACCTGCCGAATGCACGCAGCACGTCAAGACACATGATATTGCCGGAGCCTTCCCAGATGGAATTGACCGGCATCTCGCGCGCCATCCGCGCCAGCGGCAACTCCTCCGTATAGCCGTTCCCCCCCAGCACCTCCATGGCTTCCGCGGCCAGTTCGCAGCCGCGCTTGCACACCCAGAACTTGGCAGCCGACGTGAGCGCGCGGCGCAGCGCGATCTCCTCAGGCTGTTCGCTGTCGAATGCGCGCGCCAGGCGCAAGCTCAACGCGGTTGCGGCCTCAGATTCCAGTGCCAGATCGGCGAGCACGCTGCGCATCAACGGCTGCTCGATCAACAATGACCCGAAAGCCTTGCGATGATGCGCGTGATGCAAGGCCTGGACCACGGCCTGGCGCATCATGCCGGCGCTGCCGGTGCAGCAATCCAAGCGGGTAAACGTTCCCATTTCGAGGATGGTCGGAATGCCGCGTCCTTCCTCTCCCAGCAGGGTCGCCCAGGCGTCGACGAATTCGACTTCTGAAGAGGCATTCGAGCGATTGCCGAGCTTGTCCTTGAGCCGTTGGATATAGATGCCGTTGAGTGTGCCGTCGGGCAATCGCCGCGGCATGAAGAAACACGACAAACCCGTGCCGGATTGCGCCAGTACCAGGTGTGCGTCGCATTGCGGCGCCGAAAAAAACCATTTGTGCCCGGTCAGGCGGTAAGAACCGTCCGTCGAGCGATGGGCACGCGTGGTGTTGGCGCGGACGTCCGAGCCGCCTTGCTTCTCGGTCATGCCCATGCCGATCAGGCCGCCGCGTTTGTCCTGAAAGCGAATGTCGCGCGCGTCGTATTCGCGCGTGAGCAGCCGCGGTACCCATTCGCGCGCCAGCGTCGGGTCGCGGCGCAGGGCGGCGATGGCGCCATAGGTCATGGTCGTGGGGCACAGGGTGCCACTCTCGATCTGGGCCTGCATGAGGTAGCCCGCGGCGCGGGCAGCGTGCGCACCCGACTGTGCCGTGTCGCCCTGTATCCAGGGGCTGCTGTGGTAGCCGCGGGAGGCGATGCCCTGCATGAGTGCATGCCACGACGGATGAAACTCGATCGAGTCGATACGTTCGCCCTGCGCATTGAAGTTATGCAGCACGGGCGTAAAGCGATTGGCCAGGCGGGCATGCTCGTAAAGAGTGCACGTGCCCAATTCAGCACCCGCTTCGTGAAGCTCCGATGCTGCCCAGCCGGCGCCTTCGCGCCGCACCGCCTCCTGGAGCGCCGTATCGCTGGCGAAGAGGTTGTAGTCCGTCAAGGGCGGGGTTTGATTGAAAATTGCGTGCGTGCCGGATGCATGTTCCATGGATACAATCTTGCGCCCGGCGCGCGAGCAGTGCTAGATTCCGGGGTAATGCATTTTCTCAGCCGCATATTCTTTGGTTCCCCGGGCACCCTGCTGTTCTTAAGCCCCCTTGCGCTGCTGCTGCGCCGCTAGGCGCCACTCTCTCACGCGCCATCGGTCGGCGCTTTTCAGACCGAAAAATCTCTAAAACGCGCCAACAAATGGCGGCGAGTATGTCTGGTCTCTCGAGCGAGAAAAAATCATGTTGCGCAATCCTGCTTCCAAATATCGTTCCTTTCCCCCGATCGATCTAGCTGACCGCTCGTGGCCAAATCGGGTCATTTCGGCGCCGCCTACGTGGTGCAGCGTGGATTTGCGGGACGGCAATCAAGCATTGATCGAGCCCATGGATGCGGCGCGTAAACGCCGTATGTTCGACATGCTGGTGAAAATCGGCTTCAAAGAGATTGAAGTTGGATTTCCCGCCGCATCGCAAACCGACTTCGACTTCGTGCGCGAACTGATCGAGCAGCAATTGATTCCGGATGATGTGGTGATTCAAGTGCTCACCCAGGCTCGGCCCGAGCTCATCGCCCGCACCTATGAATCCCTGCGGGGCGCGCGGCGCGCCATCATGCATGTCTACAACTCGACCTCGGCGGCGCAGCGGCGGGTGGTGTTTCGCACCGACCGCGCGGGCATCATTGATATCGCGGTGCGCGGCGCAACCGTGGTGCGAGAGCATGCCCTGCGGCAGGCCGACACGGACTGGACCTTCGAATACAGCCCGGAGAGCTTTACCGGGACTGAATTGGATTTCGCCGTTGAAATCTGCGATGCGGTCAACGCAGTCTGGGAACCGAGCCCTACCGCCAAGTCGATCCTCAATCTTCCGGCGACCGTGGAGATGGCCACCCCCAACGTCTACGCCGATCAGATTGAATGGTTCTCGCGGCACGTCAAAAACCGCGACTCCATTGTTTTGAGCGTACACCCGCATAACGACCGCGGCACCGCGGTGGCCGCCGCGGAACTGGCCATGATGGCCGGCGCGGAGCGCATCGAGGGGACCTTGTTCGGCAATGGTGAGCGCACAGGCAATGTGGATATCGTAACGTTGGCTCTTAACCTTTATTCCCAAGGCATTGATCCTAAACTGGAGTTTTCTAATATTAATGAGGCGGCACGGTGCGCTGAGGCCTGTAATCAGTTGCCCATTCACCCGCGCCACCCCTATGTTGGAGACTTGGTGTTCACGGCGTTTTCAGGATCGCACCAAGACGCCATCAAGAAGGGCCTCGCGGCGCGAAGCGACGCGGATATCTGGGATGTCCCGTACCTACCGATCGATCCTTCCGATCTGGGCCGATCATACGACTCGATCATTCGAGTCAATAGCCAGTCGGGGAAGGGCGGGGTTGCCTATTTGTTGGAACGCGACTACCAACTGGTCATGCCGCGCAGGCTGCAAATTGAATTCAGCCAAGTCGTGCAGGCCGCGGCAGATATCACCGGTAAAGAACTGACTTCTCAAGAAATATGGGATCTGTTCAGCCGCGAGTACTTGGCGCCACGGGTCCCTTATGTATACCGCTCGCATCAGCTGGCGGCGTCCACCGACGGCGCCGACACGGAACGCCTGACGGTTCAAATCGACAATGGGGGGCATCTCGAGACCTGGCTTGGGGCTGGGTCGGGACCCATCGATGCGATGGTCAAAGCCATCGCTCTGCCCTTCGATGTCTTGTCCTATGAGGAACACTCTCGCGGTCAAGGCAGCACGGCCAAAGCGGTGTCCTACATCGAGATCACAACTCGATCCCGGCGGACCTTGTTTGGGGCAGGTATGCACCCCAATATCATTACCGCTTCGCTGCTCGCCATTTTATCGGCGGTTAATCGCGCGATAGTGCAGGGAGCATTGCCCGCGCGGGCCGACTCGGCGCGCACTGGTACTTGAGGTGTGGTATTTAACCTATTGATATGGAACGGTAAACTTTTCCGCATAGGGGCTGTCTAAACTGTGCCGATGCGCGCAAGGTTAATCGCAGGCGATTCTGACCGCGCTAGTTGAATGCCGGGCAGAATCGGATATAGTGCGCAGCTTCACAATCCGAGCTGATCGATCCCATTGATTTCAGGGGCTTTTCTCGAAAAATGAGCGAACGCGAAGACGAACATTTCGATATTGACGATGAGTTTCTCGGGGAGGCCGAAGAAGCACACGACTTCGATCCCCTCATTGAGCGCGTTGAGCGCCGTCCCAAAGCGGTGGCCGCCAGCAAACGCGGCAAGGCGGCGTGGAGTCGGGTCGAAGACGTACTCGCCGAGCGCCAGCTGGAAAAGGAACTGCGCGAAATATTCGAGGACGATTAGACACTCGTAAACTCGCTTACCTTGGCGCCACGCGCTCAAGGCTCGCAGGACTGAATTCAAATGTCCTCTTCCTCGACAGCGAACCAAGCCCAAGCTTGGATTGTGCTCAAATTCGGCGGCACCAGCGTGTCCAACGCGGCGAATTGGCACAACATTGCGCAGGTGCTGCGGACGCGCATTGCAGAACGCTTTCGGCCCGTGGTGGTTCACTCCGCGCTGTCTGGGATCACTGATCGGCTGGAGTCGCTTCTCTCGACGGCCATGGCCGGAACGCACGCGCCGGTTCTGGAGCACATCGACGCGGCGCACCGCGAGCTGGCGCAGCGCCTGAGTATCGTGCCGAATCCGCAATTCGAAGCCTTCATGCGCGAGCTTCGCAACATGGCCGCATCGCTGGCCGAACGCCGCAGAATCGATGATGCGATGCGCGCGCGGGTGATGGCCATGGGCGAATTGCTCTCGACCACCTTGGGCGCAGAGTTTTTGAACGCACAGGGAATCAGCACCGCATGGGTGGACGCGCGCCGGGTGCTGCTTGCCGACGACCGCGATCATGCGACGCATCAGGCCAGCCTGCTGTCGGCGACCTGTGACTTTTCCCCCGACTTGAAATTGCAGGCGGATTGGCATTCGCTGAATCGAGTGGTGCTCACGCAAGGTTTCATCGCGGCAAATGCGGCGGGGGATACGGTGCTGCTGGGCCGGGGAGGGTCCGACACATCCAGCGCGTATGTCGCGGCGAAACTGCAGGCTGCGCGCCTCGAGATTTGGACCGATGTGCCCGGTCTGTTCAGCGCCAATCCCCGGGCGGTGCCCACCGCGCGGCTGCTGCGCCAGCTGCACTACGATGAGGCGCAGGAAATCGCCAGCAATGGCGCGAAGGTCCTGCATCCGCGGTGTGTGCTGCCGGTACGCCAGTACAAGATTCCATTGCATGTATATGCGACTCAGGCACCCGGCCTGGAGGGTACGGTCGTTTCGGAAAACGTCGCCGATAGCGCCGCGCAGGTCAAGGCGATCGCGATCAAGAAGGGAATTACCTTGGTTTCGATGGAAAGCCCCGGAATGTGGCATCAGGTGGGTTTCCTGGCCGACGCCTTCCAGGTATTCAAGCAGCACGGGTTGTCGGTCGATCTCGTGTCGACATCGGAAACCAACGTCACCGTGTCTTTGGATCCCACCGCCAATAGCCTGGACGGCGCGGCGCTCGAGCGGCTGACGGCGGGCTTGAGCGAATTATGCAAGGTGGAAATTCTGGGGCCGTGCGCCTCGTTGAGTCTCCTGGGTCAAAACATTCGCGGCATCTTGCATGAAATGGGTTCCGCCTTTGAATTGTTTCAAGACCACAAGATTTACCTGGTGACTCAGGCCGCCAACGATTTGAATTTCACTTTCGTGATCGACGAGTCTCAAGGCGACCGCTTGGTGCAGCAGCTGCACGAGCGGCTGATTCAGAGCATCGGTTCCGATAGGGTGCTCGGCCCCACCTGGGCGCAATTGTTTTCCGACAAGGACACGAGTGGTGTCCCGGCTGCCAATTGGTGGGAACAGCCGCAGAAGCGCCGCGCGCTGCTCGATATTGCGGCGCGCGAATCGGCGGCCTTTGTCTACGATGCGGAGACTTTGGACGCGAGCATTGCGGCGGTTTTGCAGGTGAAGTCGGTGAAGCGCTGGGCGTACGCGATGAAGGCCAATTGGCATGCGGAGATTTTGCGCAAGGTGTACGGCGCAGGCCTGACACTCGAGTGCGTATCGCGTGGCGAGCTCGAGCACGCATTTGCCTCCGTGCCGGCGCTTGACCCGGAGCGGGTTCTGTTCACGCCAAATTTTGCGCCCAGAGCCGAGTATGAGTTTGGCTTCGTCAAAGGCGTGCGGGTCACGCTCGACAATCTTTATCCATTGAAGATGTGGCCTGAAGTTTTTCGCGGCAGAGAGATATTCCTGCGCATCGATCCTGGGTTTGGCCGGGGACACCACAGTCATGTGCGCACCGCCGGCGTGCACACGAAATTCGGCATCCCTCTGCCTGAGGCGGACGAGCTTGTCGCGCTCACCAGGGCGGCGGGCGTGCGGGTGACCGGGTTGCATGCGCATACCGGCAGCGGAATCTTCGATGTGGCGAATTGGACTGAAACGGGCGCGCTGCTGGCGGCTCTCGCCAAGCGATTCCCGGACGTCGCGGTCGTGGATTTGGGCGGCGGCATCGGGGTTCCTGAGCAATTGGGGCACAGCGAAATCGATCTTGGCGTGCTGGACCGCGGGGTCGCGCGCCTTGCCGAGGAATTTCCACACATCGAGTTTTGGATGGAGCCGGGTCGATTTCTGGTGGCGAAGGCGGGCGTGCTGCTGGCGGTGGTGACCCAGCTCAAAGGCAAGGGCGATGTGCGCTATGTCGGTGTCGCAACCGGCATGAATTCCTTGATCCGCCCCGCGCTTTACGGGGCGCACCACGACATCCGCAACCTCACCCGGCTCGAGGAACCGATGAGTCATCGCGTCAATATCGTGGGTCCGATCTGCGAGAGCGCCGATCAGTTGGGATCGGACCGTTGGCTTCCGGACACGCGCGAGGGCGACGTGATTCTCATCGCCAACTGCGGTGCCTACGGTTACGCCATGTCGTCGAACTATAACCGGCGTCCTGCGGCCCGAGAGTTTATGATCTGAACATGAAAGAAGTCGGCATCATCGGTTGGCGCGGCATGGTGGGTTCGGTTCTTCTCGATCGTATGCGCGAGGAAAAGGACTTCGACCTCATCTCGCCGACTTTTTTCAGCACGACGCAGGCCGGTGCGGCCGGGCCTCGAGTGGGCTCTTCCCCCTCCAAGGTGCACGACGCCAACGACATCGCGGCGCTGGCCAAGCTGCCCATGCTCATCAGCACCCAGGGCGGCGACTACACCCAGGCCATTCATCCGAAGCTGCGGGCCGCCGGCTGGCAGGGTTTTTGGATCGATGCTGCCTCTGCACTGCGGATGGACGAGAACGCCGTGATCGTTCTCGACCCGGTCAATCTGCCGGTCATGCAGGCCGCGCGCGAGCGCGGCATCAAGGATTTTATCGGCGGCAACTGCACGGTTTCGCTCATGCTCATGGCGGTCGCAGGATTGCTTCGCGCCGGCCTGGTCGAGTGGATCACGGCGATGACGTACCAGTCGGCGTCGGGGGCGGGCGCGCAAAACATGCGTGAGATGCTCGAACAGATGGGCGTGTTGCACGGGTCGGCATCGGTTCTCTTGAAAAATCCAGCCTCCAGCATCCTCGAGATCGACCGGGCTGTCAGCGCTGCCTTCTCGAGCGAGGGATTTCCCAAGACACACTTTGACGTGCCGCTGGCGGGAAGCCTCATCCCGTGGATCGACAAGGATCTGGGCAATGGCCAGAGCCGCGAAGAATGGAAGGCCGCCGCGGAGGCCAATAAGATCCTCGGCCTCGAGGCGCATCCTGTTCCCATTGAGGGCATCTGCGTCAGGGTGAGTGCGATGCGCTGTCATTCCCAGGCCCTCACCATCAAGCTGTCGCGGGATGTGCCGCTGACGGAAATCGAAAAATTGCTCGCGGCCGGCAATCCGTGGGTGCGCATCGTGCCCAACAACAAGGACGCCACGATTCGTGCGTTGTCGCCGGCCGCGGTGAGCGGCAGATTGGACGTACCCATCGGCCGGCTGCGCAAGCTGGCGATGGGCGGCGAATACCTGTCCGCCTTCACCGTGGGAGATCAATTGTTGTGGGGAGCGGCCGAGCCGCTGCGGCGCACTATGCGTTTCCTGCTTCCGCATGTGTAAGCAGGTGAATCGGCACCGACTTCACGCGCCAAATATCCGAACAGTACTCCCGGATGGTGCGATCCGATGAGAATTTGCCGCTGCGCGCCGTGTTGAGAATCGACATCCGGGTCCAGCGATCAGTATCGCGGTAGGCCTCCGAGACCTTGTTCTGGCAGTCGATATAGGATTGAAAGTCCGCCAGCAACAGGTAAGGGTCCTGGTACAGCAGGCCGTCCAGCAGCGGCCTGAACAATTCCGTGTCGCCACGCGAAAAGAAGCCGCTGCGAATGAGATCGATCACATCCCGCAGGCCCTGATTGGCGTTGTAATAGTCCATCGGGCGATAGCCCTGCGCCTTCAGAGCATAGACCTCCGGCGTGCTCAAGCCGAACAAGAAGAAGTTCTCGGCGCCGACCTCATCGCGAATCTCGATGTTGGCCCCATCCAGCGTGCCGATGGTCAGCGCGCCGTTCATAGAAAATTTCATGTTTCCCGTACCCGAC
>Ga0210406_10004040_pt1 | contig 15897 bp, 17 predicted proteins | sample IncBWC30MmetaG_FD_155454 | JGI IMG/M metagenome (GOLD analysis project Ga0210406, IMG submission 155454) | Forest soil microbial communities from Barre Woods Harvard Forest LTER site, Petersham, Massachusetts, United States - Inc-BW-C-30-M | ecosystem: Environmental > Terrestrial > Soil >... | reverse complement strand
GCGGCGCGCTCGGGCGCAAGTTCGAGCTGGTCCCCTTCGATGACAAGCTGCAGCCGGCCGAAGCGCTGATCGCGCTCAAGAGCATGACCGACCAGAACATCCCGTTCGTGATGCACTGCACCGGCTCCAATGTCGGCGCGGCGCTGATCGACGCAGTGTCGAAGCACAATGCGCGCAACCCCGATAACCGCATCATTTATCTCAACTGCGGAGCGCTCGCGACCGAGCTCACGAACGAGCAATGCGACTTCTGGCATTTCCGCTTTGCAGGTTCCGTCGACATGCGTGCCGCCGCCCGCATCAAGGCGCTGCCGCAGGACCTGAAGAAGGTCTATCTGCTCAACCAGGATTATCTGTTCGGCCAGTCGATCCAGCACGACACCAAGAAGTGGCTGGCGAAACTGCGCCCCGACATCGAGATCGTCGGCGACGAGCTGATGCCGTTCGGCAAGGTGCAGGATTTCTCGCCCTATGTCGCCAAGATCAAGGCGTCCGGTGCGCAGAGCGTGGTCACCGGCAACTACAACCGCGACCTCAATCTGTTGATCAAGTCCGCCAACGAAGCCGGCCTCGACGTGCGGTTCGACACCTTCCTGTCGCATCTGATCGGCGGCCCAACCGCGATCGGCGCGGCCGGCGAGAACCGTCTGACCTCGATTATGGAGTTCAACAGCAACGTTGCCGTCGATCTCAAGGTGCCGGAAGCCGAAAAATTCGCCAATGACTGGCGCACAAGCGGCCATGACACCGATTTCTCGACGCTCAATTTCGTGACCATGATCGACATGCTGGCCGACGCCATCAACAAGGCCGGCTCGACCGATTCCATGAAGGTCGCGCTCGCGCTCGAGGATGCGCATTCCAAGGACCTGCTAGGCCAGGACGTCATCATGCGCAAGGACGACCACCAGCTGCTGATGCCCTATTACGCCGGCGTCTTCTCAAAGGGCGTCAAATACGACGCCGAGCACACCGGGTTTGGCTGGAAGAACTACATGACGGCATCAACGGCGGACCTGACGTTGCCGACCATCTGCAAGATGAAGCGGCCGGAATGATGTGAAGAGGTAGACATCGGGAAGCGGGGACCTCAGGCTCATGGAAATCGTCCTCGTTTCCCTGCTCAACGGCCTTGTCTACGGCATGCTGTTGTTCATGCTGGCGAGCGGGCTCACGCTGATCTTCTCCATGATGGGTGTGCTCAATTTCGCGCACGCCTCGATCTACATGATCGGCGCCTATCTCGCCTTCACCGTCAGCCAGTTCTTGGGCTTCTTCCCGGCGCTGATCATTGCGCCGCTGCTCTGCGGCCTGTTAGGGGCCGCGATCGAGGTGTTCGGGCTTCGCCGCGTGCATTCCAACGGCCATATCGCCGAGCTGCTCTTCACCTTCGGCCTCGTCTTCATCATCGAGCGCGTGGTGCAGATGACCTGGGGCATGCTGCCGATGCCCTACCGCATTCCGCCCCTGCTCGATTTCCCGCTGTTCACCTTCTACGGCCAGTATTTCCCAGCCTATCGCGGCTTCATGCTGCTGGTCTCGGCCGGCATGCTGCTCGCCACCTGGCTGCTCCTGAAAAAGACCCGCGTCGGCCTGATCATCCAGGCCTCTCTCACCCATCCGCAAATGGCGAGCGCGCTCGGCCACAATGTGCCGGCCGTGTTCACGCTGGTGTTCGCCGGCGGCTGCGTGCTCGCGGGCCTCGCCGGTGTCATCGGCGGCAATTACCAGACCACCGAGCCCGGCATGGCCGATTCCATGGGGCCGATCGTGTTCGTGGTCGTGGTGTTCGGCGGGCTTGGCTCGCTGATGGGCTGTTTCGTCGCCTCGATCCTGATGGGCATGATCATGACTTTTGCCGTCGTGATCAATGTCTCGCTGCTCGACCTGCTCAAGCCGCTCGGCATCACGCTCTCCGGCGACAATCTGTTCACGGAGTTCATGACCGTCCCGGTCGCGCGCATCGGCGCGCTGCTGCCGTTCCTGCTGATGATCTTCATCCTGATGGTGCGGCCGCGCGGCCTGATGGGAACGCGTGACACATGAAGAAGGGGTCTTCGACGCAAGGCTGGCTCTGGTTCATCGTGCTGCTCGCGGCGATCGCGATGCCCTGGGTGTTCTACAACTACCACACCGGCCGCCACTCCGGCTTCGTCATCTCGATGCTGAGCCAGATGGGGATGATGAGCATCCTGGCGCTGTCCTACAACATGCTGCTCGGCCAATCCGGCCTGTTCTCGTTCTGCCACGCGGTGTTCTTTGGCATCGGCGGCTACGCCACCATCCACTTCCTCAATCTCGCCGGCGACGGCACGCTGCCGATTCCGCTCGAACTGGTGCCGGTGTTGGCGGGCCTGTCCGGCGGCGCACTCGCGGTCGTGTTCGGCTACATGGCGACCAAGCAACGCGCCACCGCCTTCGCCATGATCACGCTCGGCATCGGGGAATTGATGACCACGGCCGCGCTGATGTTCCATCATTTCTTCGGCGGCGAGGGCGGCGTCAATTCCAACCGCATGATCGGCCACAGCCTGTTCGGCTTCAAATATGGCCCCTCGATCCAGGTCTATTACCTGATCCTGGCATGGACCGTGATCTCGGCGCTGTTGATGCTGTATCTCACGCGCACGCCGCTCGGGCGAATGGCCAACGCCTCGCGCGATAATTTCGAGCGTGTGCAGTTCGTCGGCTACGACCCGCGCATGGTGCGCTTCACGCAATTCGTGCTCTCGGGCTTTTTTGCCGGCATCGGCGGCGGGCTCTATGCCATCACCTATGAGATCGTCACCTTTGATGCGCTCGCCGCACCCTTGTCGGCCAACGCGCTACTGATGGCCTATATCGGCGGCTCCGCGGCCTTCGGCGGGCCGATCCTTGGAGCCGTGCTGATCACGCTGCTCCAGAGCGGCGTCAGCCTGATGTCCAACTCCTGGCTGGTCTATGTCGGCGTGCTGTTCATCACCATGGTGATGTTCGCCCCGCAGGGCATCATGGGCTTGATTGCCGCGCACGGCCCGATCGTGCGCGGCGGGCGCTTCGGCAAATTGCTGCTGCCTTATGGCCGAGTGATCCTGCCTTGCCTCGTCATGGTGCTCGGCTTTGTCGGCGTCGTCGAACTCGCTTCCTTCCTCACCATCGGCGCCGCGCAGGGCAAGACCCTGGTGCTGTTCGGCCACAAGATCGACGAGCACGATGTGCTGCCCTGGCTCGCCGCGCTGATGTGTCTTGCCGTCGGCACGTCCTGGTTTGCGCTGGAGGCGCGTTCGTTCCGGCGGGTCTGGGATGGCCTGATGAGCGAGCTCAAGCCGGAGCGGAGCGCCGCATGACTGAACTTGCGCTCAGCCTTCGCGGCGTCAATAAATCCTTCGGCAACATGCAGATCATCCGCGGCGTCAATCTCGACATCAAGAAGGGCGAGCGCCACGCCATCATCGGCCCCAATGGTGCCGGCAAGACCACGCTGTTCAATTTGATGAGCGGCCGATTTCGCCTGTCTTCGGGCGAGATCCTGCTCAATGGCGAGCGCGTCGACGGCCTGCCGCCGCACCAGATCAACCGCAAGGGCCTGTCGCGCAGCTTCCAGATCACCTCGATCTTCCATCGTCTCTCGGTGTTCGAGAACCTGCGCTGCGCGCTCTTGTGGAGCATGGGCTATCGCTATTCGTTCTGGACCCCGCTGTGGCGCCAGCGCGAGCTGAACGAAAAGACAGGTCGGATGCTGGAGGAGCTGAATCTCACCTCGCGCAGCGACACGCCGGCGGGCCTGCTCTCCTATGCCGATCAGCGCGCGCTCGAGATCGGCATGACGATTGCGGGCGGCGCTTCCGTCATCCTGCTGGACGAGCCGACCGCAGGCATGAGCAACACCGAGACCGACAATGCGGTCGAGCTGATCCGCCGCGTGTCCAAGGACAAGACGCTGGTGATGGTCGAGCACGACATGAAGGTGGTGTTCGATCTCGCCGACGTCATCACCGTCCTGGTCTACGGCCAGGTGATCGCCTCCGGTCCACCGGCCGCCGTGCGTGCCAATCCGGCGGTGCAGGAAGCCTATCTGGGTAGCCCGGCCGCATGATCCTCGAAGTCGAAAACCTCCACGCTTATTACGGCCAGAGCCACATCCTGCATGGCGTCGACCTCAATGTCGGCGACGGCGAGATCGTGAGCTTGCTCGGCCGCAACGGCGTCGGCCGCTCAACCGCCTGCAAGGCGATTATGGGGTTGGTGCCGGCGCAAGGTACGATCCGGTTTCGCAACAGAGATATCGCGGGCCTGCGGCCTGACCAGGTCGCCCATTGCGGCATCGGCTATGTGCCGGAGGATCGCCAGGTCTTTCCGACGCTGACGGTGCGGCAAAATCTCGAGCTCGGCCTGAAACGATCCGGCAAGTTCGGCCGCTGGCAATTCGACGACGTCTATCGCCTGTTTCCGAACCTGAAGGCGCGGGCGGATGTTTCCGCGGGCGTGCTCTCCGGCGGCGAGCAGCAGATGCTGACCATGTGCCGCACTTTGATGGGCGATCCCGACCTGATCCTGATCGATGAGCCGACCGAAGGTCTCGCGCCAAAACTGGTCGAACAGGTCGGCGAGCTGCTCGCCGAAATCTCCCGCCGCGGCGTCGCGATTTTGCTGATCGAACAAAAACTCGGCATCGCGCTGAAGATTTCCAACCGCCTCTTTGTCATGGGTCACGGCCGCATCGTGTTCCAGGGCAAGCCGGACGATTTCGGCGCCAATTCGGCCGTGCGCAAGGAATGGCTGGAAGTCTGATTTGGCAGGCGTGAAGGCCGCTATTTGCTTGCGCATCGGGCGTGACGGCGGCACATTTGCGGCGCAGTGCGAAGCACCGCCAATAAGCATCTGAGGAAACAAATGGCCACGGCCACGCGGATCGATTGCGACATCCACCCGGCGGTGGGCGGCACACGCACGACGCTGCTGCCCTATCTCGACGATCACTGGAAAGAGCAGGTGGTGAGCCGCGCCATCGATGGGCTGGATCTCACGAGCTACCCGCCGAACATGCCGCTCTGCGGCCGGCCCGACTGGCGGCCCGCGCAGGGCAAGCCGGGAAGCGATCTCAAGATGGTCCAGCGTGGCGCGTTCGATCAGCTTGGCGCCAGCCACGCGATCTGCAACGTGCTCTATGGCGCCTCCGCTGTGTTCGATTCCTATATGGCCTCCGCCTTCTGCAAGGCGATCAATGACTGGATTGCGGCCGAATGGCTGTCGCAGGATTCGCGTCTGCGTGCTTCGATCCTCGTGCCGATACAGGCGCCGGATCTCGCGATCGAGGAGATCGAGCGGCGCGCCGGCGACAACCGCTTCGTCTCCATCCTGGTGCTGGCGCAGGGCGAGATGCTGCTCGGCCGCCGGCAGTTCTGGCCGATCTACCAGGTTGCCGAGAAATACCAGCTACCGCTCGCGATCCATGCCGGCTCTTCCTACCGGCAGGCGCCGAGCTCGGTCGGCTGGCCGTCGCATCGCTACGAATATTATCTCGCGGAGGCGCAGGCGTTCCAGGCGCAGGTGCTGAGCCTGATCTATGAAGGCGTGTTCGGCAAATTTCCCGGGCTGAAGGTCGTACTGATGGAGTCGGGCGTGAGCTGGCTGCCTACCTTCATGTGGCGCGCCAACAAGACCTGGAAGGGCGTGCGCGTCGAGGTGCCCTGGGTCGAGCGCGAGCCTTCCGCCATCATCCGCGACCACGTCCGCGTCACCACGCAGCCGTTCGATGCGCCTGACGACGCCAAGGCCGTCGCCGACGTCATCGATCAGATCGGCTCGGAAAAGATGTTCCTGTTCGCGTCCGACTATCCGCACTGGCAGTTCGACGGCGACGACCCGATGCCGCCGCATCTCCCCGCAAGCATCATCTCGCGCATGTGCGCCGACAATCCGCTGGAAACCTTCCCGCGGCTGAAGCTCAATTAGGAGGATCGCATGAGTGACGTCATCGACCGCCCGATGCTGGAGAGGGAAGCAACCGCCGCCACAAGGCTGCGCATCATCGATTGCGATGTGCATCCCAGCCTGCGCTCACGCGCCGACCTCAACGAGTTCCTGCCGAAGCGCTGGCAGGAGCATTTGAAGACCTACGGCGATCATCTGCGCACGCCCTATATCGGCACCACGCCCTATCCGCGCTCTGCGCCCCTGATCTGCCGCCGCGATGCCTGGCCGCCGGGCGGCGGCGTGCCCGGCTCCGATCTCGCCTTCATGCAGAAGCAGCATCTCGATCCCTATGATGTCGAGTTCGGCATCCTGCAGGTACTCGATCTCTTCATCTTCTCGCAGCAGAATCTCGAATGCGGTGCCGCGATCCAGCGCGCCATCAACGAATGGCAGCTGGCGCAGTGGACGCATCGCGATCCGCGCCTGAAGGCCTCGATCCTGGTCAGCCAGGACGACACGGTCGCCGCGATCGAGGAGATCGATCGCTGCGCCAGGATCGGCGAATATATCCAGATCAACATCTCGCCGCGCGCCAACGAGCCGCTCGGCCGCCGCCGCTACTGGCCGATCTATGAGCGCGCGCAGGAACTGGGCCTGCCGATCGGCATCCATACTGGCGGCTATGGCGGACATGCGCCGACCGGCGGCGGCTGGCCGTCCTATTATTGCGAGGAGCATCATTCCAACGCCCATACCATGGCCGCGATGCTCGCGAGCATGGTGATCGAGGGCGTGCCCGAGCGCTTCCCGAAACTGAAATTCGTCTTCATCGAGGGCGGCTTCGGCTGGGTCCCGCCGACGATCTGGCGGATGGACCAGCATTTCGAGCGCTTCCGCAGCGAGGTGCCGCACCTCAAGCGTCGCCCAGGCGAATATGTGCGCGAGCATTTCTGGTTCACGACGCAGCCGATCGACGAGCCGGACGAAGCCAAACATCTGCGCCAGCTGATCGAATGGATCGGCATCGATCGCCTGCTGTTCTCCTCCGACTATCCGCACTGGGACTACGACGACGCCCGCTTCGCCTTCAAGACGCCGCTGTCGGAAGCCGAGCGGCGGAAGATTTTCAACACCAACGCCCGCGCGGTTTACAAATTCTGATCCCTCACGGTGAGGAGGCGCGCAAGCGCCGTCTCCGGACGATGAGGCCCCGACGGTGGCTCTCATCCTTCGAGACGCGCGTTCCGCGCTCCTCAGGATGAGGGGATAGACCTGCGTCTGGCTCTTCCAAAAACATACATATATGATATATCTTTCCGCGCCAACCCGCGGAACCACACCCATGCGCCTGACCCATTTCTCCGACTACGCCCTGCGCCTGATGATGTACGCCGCCGCGCGCCAGGAACAGCGCAAGGACCAGCTCGTCACCATCGAGGAGACCGCCGAGCTGTACGGCGTGTCGCGGGCGCATCTGATGAAGGTCGCCAACCAGCTCACTCGTGCCGGCTTTCTGAAAGCCACGCGCGGCCGCAATGGCGGTTTGTCGCTGGCGAAAAAGCCGGAGAAGATCAGGCTCGGTGACGTCGTCCGCGCCACCGAGCCGGATTTCGCGCTGGTCGAATGTTTCGAGAGCGGCAATCAATGCCTGATCACCCCGCGCTGCCGCCTGCGCGGCGTCCTGCACGAGGCGATGGGCGCCTTCATGCGCGTGCTCGACAGCCACACGCTCGCCGACCTCCTGCTGTCGCCGTCGGATTTCGGCATCAAGGGCGCGGCGTGAGGCGTCAGGCCGTGCGACGGCCCATGATGAGGCCGTAGATAAGGAGCAGGATGACGGCGCCGACGATGCTACCGAGGAAGCCCGTGGATTCGCCGGGACCGTACCATCCGACCGCTTGCCCGAGATAGGTCGCAACGAATGCGCCGATGATTCCCAGAATAGCCGTCAGGATGAAACCCTTCGGCTCGGTCTTGTCGCCGGGCATGATGAATTTGGCAATCACGCCAACGACAAAGCCAATGATGATTGTCCAAAGGATGTGCATCTCGCTGCTCCTCCTGAACCGGCATTCGGACAACGAGCATCCTGCGAGAGATCGCCTGCTGGCACCCTTGACATAGATCAAGGCCGCCATCGGCGCGACGCGCGCCAGAGAGATGGCCATCAGGTCAGTCGGAGGGCAATCATGGCAATGATTGGCGAGATCACGCACACCACGACCTACAAATATGCGAAGCCGGTCACGTTCGGCACACACCGGGCGATGTTCCTGCCGTGGCGCGGCGCGGCGCGTCAGCGCGCCTTCTCAGCTGGTCGGCAAGAACAAGTCCGCCCTCGAAAATCCACTGGATCAGCGATGCACAATCCAACGCCGTCACGGTGATGGATTTCGGCGAAGGCAGCCGGGAGCTGACCTTCACCTTCCGGGTGCGGGGCGTCTATTTCGGTGTGAAGGGGATCGAGTCGTTTCCCCTGGAATCTCGGGCCGAGATCGTTCTCGTCCAGTATTCTCCAGACGAGTGGACCGACCTTGCCCATTACATGCGCCCCCATGCCGATGACCCGGACTCAGGCCTCGCCGCATGGACAAAAAGTTTCGTCGCCGGAGACCAGGACCAAACGGCCGATGTCCTGCATCGGATCTTGACCCAATTCCGCGACGGCTTCACCTATCGCTCGCGGGAGCCGAAGGGACCCAGTCGCCAGGTGAAACCCTGCGCACGAAATCCGGCACCTGCCGGGACTATGCCTGGCTGATGATCGAGGTCTTGCGCCGTCTCGGCTTCGCCTCGCGCTTCGTCAGCGGCTATTTGTACGATGAGACGCTGGATGGCGGTGCCGTCGGCATGACCGGCTCCGGCGCGACGCATGCCTGGCTGCAGGTTTTTCTTCCGGGCGCCGGCTGGATCGACTACGACCCGACCAACCAGATCAATGCCGGGTTCGACCTGATCCCGGTGGCGGTAGCCCGGCATCCGGGGCAGGCCATTCCGCTGGCCGGTTCGTGGGTCGGTGACGCCAAGGACTATCTGGGCATGTCGATCAACGTGGCCGTCCACAAGCTCGGCGAGTTCCGCGATCCCTCGGAGGACTGACGAAGCCCGCAGCGCTCCCTTCACTGATGCCCTCCAGCCGCAGCCGGGACCCTTGCGCTCGCGCTTAAAAAGATATATGAAAAATATATGTTATAGACGAGGACTAGCCATGGCTGCTGTAGACGACCCCGAAAGCGCTGCCGAGCGGCGCGGGCGCATTACCGCCGATCTCATGGAGAAGACCGGGATCGACGACGCCATGATCGAGCGGCTGGTCCGCGCCTTCTACATGCGCGTGCAGGCCGATCCGCTGCTCGGGCCCGTCTTCGCAACACGCGTGCATGACTGGGAAGTGCACATCGCAAAGCTCTGCGCGTTCTGGTCGTCGGTGGCGCTGATGACGGGGCGTTATCACGGTCAGCCGATGCAGGCGCACGTCAGGCTCCCCATCGCACCCGCGCATTTCGATCGCTGGATCGGCCTGTTCGAGAATACCGCAAACGCGTTCTGTCCGCCGAAAGCGGCCTGCCATTTCATCGAGCGCGCGCGGCGTATCGCCGATAGCCTGGAGCTCGGCATCGCGAGCCATCAGGGCAGGATCGCGAGCCCGCGCTTTTCGGTCGTTCAACGCCAATCGGTGCGCCCGGCAGCGCCCGAAGTCTCCTGCGGCTGATTTGCGCGCCTCGTCTGGTCGGGCTAAACTTCTGTCTCACGGCCGCCTCTCGCGGCGTTGGACCGGAACCAGCCCTGATGACCCGTCACATCGTCGCGCGTACCTCTGACATTCCGCCCGGCGGCAACAAGGTCGTTGGTGTCGAGGGCCGCGACATCGTCGTGTTCCATGTCAATGGCGAGTTCTTCGCGCTGCTGAACCGCTGCCCGCATGAGGGCGCACCGCTGGACAAGGCGGCCTGCGTGGCGCGGCTGACCTCGCCGGAGCCCGGCGTCTATCAGCGTTCGCGCGTCGGCGAAATGTTGCGCTGTCCCTGGCACGGCTGGGAGTTCGATATGCGCGATGGCCAGTCCTGGTTCGATCCGAAGCGGTTCAAGGTCCGTTCCTATCCAGTCGCCGTCGCGAGCGGCGAGGAACTGCAAAAGGGCCCCTTTGTCGCCGAAACTTTTCCTGTTCATATCGAGGACAGTTACGTCATCGTCGAGACGTGAACGTGTACTCACGCAAACTTGTCATGTGTCTGCGCTAAATCACGCGCACTCCGAAAATCGGGATAGATCCGGATGTCGAAACAGTCGATGCGGGAAGAGGCCGAGCGGCTGATCCGCGAAACCATGGAAAAGCGCAACCTCGTCATCAAGGAGGGCAACACGCGCATCGAAGCCGTCTGCGGAAAATGCGGCGCGCCGAACCGGCTCTCCGCCGAACGCGGTGCTGCCCGCGTAAAATTCGCCTGCAAGAATTGCGGCCACAAGCAGGAGACGCTTTGAGTCGTTTTCGCAGGGTGGGCAAAGCGAAGCGTGGCCACCGTTACTGATCGCGATGTGAGAGGGTGGGCACGGCGCTTCGCGCCTTTGCCCACCCTACGAGCTCAACCCTGCTTCACAAACGCCGCGAACGCCTCCGCATAATCCTTATGCCAGCGCGACAGCGGCGGGCGGTTCTCGACGATATCGCCGGCCGCCCAGAGGATGCGACGCTCGTCCAGCTGTCGCGACACGTCATTGTCGGGGCAGAGGATGTAGAAGTCGCCCGCTTCCAGCTTCTCGATCATGAAGTCGACGGTCTGCTCCGCGGTCCATGCGGCGGCCGGCTTCTCGGTGCGGCCGCGCGAGGTGAGGCCGGTGAAGACGAAACCGGGGATCAACAGATGCGCGCTGATCTTGCTGTCGAGCCCGCGCAGCTCGTGCTGCAAGGCTTCGGTGAGCGCCTTCACGCCGGCCTTGGAGACATTGTAGGCAGGGTCACCCGGTGGCGTCGTGATGCCCTGTTTCGATCCGGTGTTGATGATGAGACCCGGCCGCCCGCGCTCGATCATATGCTGGGCGAACACCTGCGTGCCGTTGATCACGCCCCAGAGATTGACGCCGAGGATGCGTTGCCAGTTCTCGGCCGGTCCGAACATCTGGCTGCCTGGCTGGATGCCGGCATTGTTCATCAGGATGTCGGTGCCGCCAAAGCGCTTCTGCACCGCGCTCTCCAGCGCCATTACCTCCTCGACGCGGCTGACATCGGTGGCCGAGGTCATGATGTCGGCGGCGCCGCCCGCGACCGAAACGAGTTTCGCTTCGGCCTCCTTCAGCCGCTCGGCGCCGAGATCGGCGATGCAGACCTTCATGCCGGCTTTGGCGAAGCGCATCGCCGCGGCAAGCCCGATCCCGGAGGCCCCTCCGGTGACGACGGCAACATTGTTCGGCGACATCGCTGAAAGGGGCATGTTCGTTCTCCGTCCCGGTCAAAGAAGAGCACAGGTGATCTATTAGAGTCACCGATTCATTGGCAGCAGCATGGCTGCATGGGAGGTCTTCGCGCCGCGGTCCATTGCGTCAAAGTTTATTTCCGAACAAGATGCGGCCCAATGACATCCAAAGGTCACAGAAATTCCGGGGCAGCCATGAAATTTCCGCATCTGTTTTCACCCCTTAAAGTCGGACCCTACCAGCTCAAACACCGCGTTGCGCTGGCGCCGTTGACGCGGCTGCGCGCGGAAAAACCCTCGCTCGCGCCGCGGCCGCTGAATGCGGAATATTACGCGCAGCGCGCCACCCCCGGCGGCCTTCTGATTGCGGAAGCTTCGTCCGTTATGTCGAGCGGTTTCGGTCATCCCGGTGTCCCCTGCATTTACAGCGAGCCGCAGGTCGAAGGCTGGAAGAAGGTCGTCGATGCCGTGCACGCCAAGGGCGCCTTCATCTTTCTGCAGCTCTGGCATGTCGGCCGCGTCTCGCATTCCTCGTTCCAGCCCGGCGGCGTGCTGCCGGTCGCGCCCTCGGCCGTCGCGATCTCGGATGATCTCAAGACCTCGACCGCCGACGGCAAGATTGTATCGTATGAAACGCCGCGCGCTCTCGAGACCGATGAAATCCCTGAAATCGTCGCCGCCTACAAGCAGGCCGCGCGCAATGCGCTCGCGGCCGGCTTCGACGGCGTCGAAATCCACGGCGCCAACGGCTATCTCGTCGAGCAGTTCCTGCAGTCACGCAGCAATCTGCGTACCGACCGCTATGGCGGCTCCATCGAGAACCGCGCGCGCTTTTTGCTGGAAGTGACGCAGGCCGCGATCGACGTCTGGGGCGCGAGCCGCGTCGGCGTGCGGCTGTCGCCCTACGGCATCGCCAACGGCAGCGGCGAGGCCGAGCCGATGCCGCTCTACAAGCACGTGATCGAGCAGCTCAATCCGCTGGGCCTCGCTTATCTGCATTTCATCGAGCCGCGCTCCTCCGGCGCCGGCCGCGCCGAGGTGAACTGGCAGGGCGTGCCCTCGGCGATGGTGCTGTACCGCGCGATCTGGAAGGGCGTCTTGATCACCGCCGGCGGCTTCACCGGCGAGGCCGCGGAAGCCGCAATCGCGGAAGGCCATGCCGACGCCATCGCCTTCGGCCGCATCTTCATCTCCAATCCGGACCTGCCGCTGCGCCTGCGGCTCGGCTATCCGCTGACGCCTTATGATCGCAAGACCTTCTATGGCGGCGATGTGGCCGGCTACACGGATTATCCCTTCTACGACGCGATGGCGCCGGCGTAAGCCTGATTCGTCATTGCGAGCGAAGCGAAGCAATCCATCTCGCGGCGCGGGGAAAGAATGGATTGCTTCGTCGCTTGGCTCCTCGCAATGACGGGGGAGGATGCAACATGGCCAAATCAGCTCCCGCAGCAGGCATCGCCGCCGGCCAATGCCTGTGCGGCAAGGTCGCCTTCGAGATCGACGTGCCGGCGCGCTGGGCCTGGCATGATCATTCCGCTGCGAGCCGCCGCGCGCATGGCGCGGCCTACGCCACCTATGTCGGCAGCTGGCGCAAGCGTTTTCGCGTCATCAAGGGCAAGACGCTGGTTTCGCGTTACGAGGACGCCACGACCAAGACCGCACGCGGCTTCTGCTCAAACTGCGGCACGCCCCTATTCTACGAACGCCCGCGCTCGCCACACATGGTCAACATCCCGCGCGCGCTGTTCACGGGCCGCACCGGCCGCCAGCCGCTCTATCACATCGCGATCGAGGAGCTGCAGGAATGGGCCTACACCGGCGAGCCGCTGGTGCCGCTCAAGGGCTTTCCCGGCGTGGTCTGGCAGCGCTCGAAGAAGAAACGCCGCGCCGCTGGCGAGGACCCGTTCGAGTTGGCGCGGGACGAGATGTGACAGCCTGGTTGCGGCCATCCTTCGAGACGCCGCGGAGCCTGTCATCGGGCCGCGCTTCGCGCGGACCCGTTGGCGGCTCCTCAGGATGAGGTCCTGACAAGTTGCGAAATGCCAGACCCTCATGGTGAGGAGCTGCGAAGCAGCGTCTCGAACCATGAAGGCCCGCATCCCAGCGCCTGCAATGCAGCCATGAGCCGCGTCCATTGATCTCCGCACCGCAATCAGCATGATGCCCCAACCGCGTGGCCCATGAGCCCTGCGGACGGAGGAAACATGAAGAATCGCATTACCGGGCGTTCGGCCTTCCTGGCGCTGCTCAAGGACGAGGGCATTACCCATCTGTTCGGCAATCCCGGCACCACCGAATTGCCGATCATGCACGCGCTGAAGGACCATCCTGACCTCACCTATGTGATGGCGATGCAGGAGAGCCTGGTGGTGGCGATCGCCGACGGCTATTCCCGCGCCTCTGGCAAGCTCGTCGCCTGCAACGTCCACGTCGCACCTGGGCTCGGCAACGCGTTGGGTTCGCTGTTCAACGCAAAGTTCACCGGCACGCCGATGATCCTCACCGCCGGCCAGCAGGAGCAGGGCCACGGGCTGATGGAGCCGGTGCTTTATGGCCCGCTGGTGCAGATGGCGGAGCCGCTGGTGAAATGGGCGGTCGAGGTGACGCGTCTGGAAGATTTGCCGCGCATCGTGCGCCGCGCCGCCAAGATCGCGACCACGCCGCCGACCGGCCCCGTGTTCATCTCGCTCCCCGGCGACATCCTCAATTCCGAAGCCGGCATCGAGCTCGGCCGTTTCACCCGCGTCGATACACGCGTAAAACCGTCGGATGAATCGCTGCAGGCGCTGGTCGCGCGCATCCTAAAAGCGCAGCGGCCGGTGATCATCGCCGGTGACGAGATCGTCAAGAGCGATGCGCTGAAGGAAGCAGCCGCCTTCGCCGAGGCGCTCGGCGCGCCGGCCTATCAATGCTCGACGCCCTATGGCGCGCAATTCCTCTCCGAAAGCCCGAGCTTCATGGGCGCGCTGTCGCGCTTGCAGAAGCAGGTGCGCGAGGTGCTCTCGCCCTATGATCTCATGATCGTGCTCGGCGCCGATCCCTTGCGCATGTCGGTCTATAGTGAAGTCGATCCGATGCCGGACGGTCTTTCCATGGTGCAGATCGGTCTCGTCGATTGGGACCTCGCCAAGAATTATGGCGCGGAGATCGCGATCAAGGCCGACGTCAAGGAGACGCTGCGCGCGCTCACGCCGGCGCTCAAGGCCGCCGGTGGCGCCGCGCTCGAAAGCCGCGCCAAGCAGGGCCTTGCCGAGCTCGCCACCAGGAACTGGACCGCGCGGCGCAAGCCGCTGGTCGAACAGATCAGCAAGGCATCCTCTAAATCGCCGATCGATCCGGATTACATGTCGTTGCAGATCGTCGAGGCGATGCCCGACAATGCTATCCTCGTGGATGAAAGCCTGACCTCGGGCCGGCAGTTGCTCTCGCTGCGGCCGCATCGCGACCGCTACGGCTATCACGCGCTCGCTTCCGGCGGCATCGGCTGGGGCGTGCCGGCCTCCGTCGGCGTCAGCCTCGCCAATCCTGATCGTCCGGTGGTCTGCGTCTCCGGTGACGGCAGCGCGATGTATTCGATCCAGTCGCTCTGGACTGCGGCGAACCACAAGCTGCCGCTCAATGTCGTGATCTGCAACAATGGCGGCTACCGTATCATCAAGCAGCGCCTGCTCGCCTTTCACGGCGACGATCATTATGTCGGCATGGATTTCGCCGATCCGCCGGTCGATTTCACCGGCATGGCCAAGGCGCTCGGGCTGGAAGCGATCCGCATCACCGATCCCGCCGAGTTGAAGCCGAAGCTGTCGGATGCGTTCAAGCGGCCGGGTGCGAAGCTGATCGAGGTGGTGTTGAGTAACTCCGTCAATTGACGAAAGCGTAGGGTGGGCAAAGCGAAGCGTGCCCACCATTTCGCAGCCGGTGTGTGGAAGGTGGGCACGGCGCTTCGCGCCTTTGCCCACCCTACAAGATTACTCCGCCGCCTTCTGCGTCACACCCGGCCGATACTGCGCGGCCGGATGCGGCGCGCCCAATTTCGCACGGCCCGCCCCGAACAGCTTCTCCCGCAGCGTGCCGTCCGCATACTTCGTCTTGTACCGCCCGCGGCGCGTCAGCTCCGGCACCAGCATGTCGGAGATGTCCTCGAAATCGCCGGGCGAGACCGCAAACGGCATGTTCAGCCCGTCGACGTCAGTGGCCTCGAACCACGCTTCGATCTCGTCGGCGACTTTTTGCGGCGTGCCGACGATGACGGGTCCGATGCCGCCGATGCCGACATGCTCGGCCACCTCGCGCACGGTCCAGACGCGATCGGGATCGGCGCGGGTGATGTTGTCCATCGCGGTGCGGCCGGCGTCGTTGGTGACATGACGCACCTCCTGGTCGAGCGCCATCTGCGAGAAGTCGACGCCGGTCCAGCCCGACATCAGGGTGAGCGCGCCCTCGGGGCTGATGTGCCGGCGATAATCCTCGTATTTCGCTTTCGCCTTGGCCTCGGTCTCGCCCAGGATCACCGTGAACATGCTGAACATCAAAATCTCACGTGGATCGCGCCCGCACTTCGCGGCCTGCTCGCGAATCGCGGCCACGC
>Ga0210406_10004039_pt1 | contig 15897 bp, 17 predicted proteins | sample IncBWC30MmetaG_FD_155454 | JGI IMG/M metagenome (GOLD analysis project Ga0210406, IMG submission 155454) | Forest soil microbial communities from Barre Woods Harvard Forest LTER site, Petersham, Massachusetts, United States - Inc-BW-C-30-M | ecosystem: Environmental > Terrestrial > Soil >... | reverse complement strand
AAGTGTTTCCAAAAGCCAGGCAACAGCAAACGAAACCGGAACTAACCGCTTTTTTTCGCCGCAATTTTTTTGCGTACTGGGTTTCGACGTCTGTTCAAACCAGTCCGCTCTGAAAATGATGGAGATACTAGAACGAAAGCCGGGCGCCCAGCTGGATTTCGCGGCCCGGAGTCATGGCCATGGTGATGGTGCCGAACTGCGGCGTATTGACGAAACGGTTCGGCGTCCCGAGATTGACTTTATTCAAGGCGTTGAAAGCTTCGCCGCGGAACTGGAAGTTGAGTCTTTCCGTAATGCGGAACGCGCGCTGCAGAGCGATATCCATGGTCTGCATTCCCGGTCCAACGACGGTGTTGCGGCCAACGTCGCCGTAAGTAAAGGCAGCCGGTGTAGCGAAAGCAGCTGGGTTAAACCACTCGTCCGCAGTGTGCGTTCCGGGACCAAAAACAGGCCGACCGGTCACGTTGGCCCGGATCGGGTTTTCGCCGAGGACCGTGCCTGAATTTGCGGTGTCGCCGAAAACAGAAATCGTGAACGGCATTCCCGACTGGATCTGGTAAATGGTCGAGAAGGTCCAATTCTGTGTGAGCAAGCGGGTAAACTCCGCGCGTCTGTAGGCGGGGATAGCGTAGACCGCACTTAGCGCGAAACGGTGGCGCACATCGCATCCCAATCCTTTTTCCAAAGCCAGGTCATTGTTGTTTTGCGGAATCGATGATTCGTCCATCGGAGAACGGAAATCCGGGGCATTGGTGAGGCTCTTCGAGAAGGTGTAGTTGGCGAGAAAGCTCAAGCCATGCGAATAACGGCGGCGGACGTTGACGTAACCCGCGTCGTACCAGCTCTGCGCGCTGTTTTCGAGCAGGTTGATGGTGCTGACTGGGAAAGTCGTGCTCTGAATGACGGCATCGGTGCTGCCGGGAGGCAAAGTGGTGTCGGGCACGAAGGTAAGAGTTTTGAATGGGCGGCGCGGTCCGAGCGGGCCGGGTCCAGGAAGCGTGTTATTGATCAGATGCGCGCGCTGCAGGTGGAAACCCCGCGACCCGAGATATCCAACTTCGACCGAAGTGTTGGTATCGAGACTCTTTTGCACCGAGGCATTCCATTGCTGTACGTATTGCGCGGGTGAATGAGGATCGAAGGCAGTGAAGCTGACGGTCGTGGCCGGCAATGTTCCTGTTCCCAAGACGGGCGTGCCAAAATTCATGCCAGTGTTAAACAGCGCTGCGGGAGGAGTGAAATTGTCTGCTTGCTGCGTTTCCGGGAAAACATACGGGACGTTGTGGCGTTGATTGCACCACGTGTTCAGATCCACGGGCGTGAAGAAAATGCCATACGAAGCGTGCAACACCAAACCGCGATTCGGCAAATTCTTGGCGATACCCAGACGCGGCGCAAAGTTGTGCTGGTTAGCGTACATCAGTCCTCGCGGGTAGCCGTTTTGTCCGCCGACAAAAACGGAAGGGACGCCATTCTGGAAAATCAAGTTGGTGTTGGTGTTGTTCTTGTCATACAGAGGGCTCGCGTATTCGTAGCGAACGCCCAGATTCAGCGTAGTGGTCGAAGTCATTCTCCAGCTGTCTTCGATGAATGCGTCGCCGCCCCAATTTCGCAGATTCATCTGCGGAATTCCGGCCTGTCGCTGCTTCACCGCCGGCAGGCTGAGCAAGAGACTGGCGAATCCGGAGCCACTGCCATCATTAAATCCAGATTCAGTGGTGTAGCCGTTGGTGTACTGGTAAAAGCCGCGATTCTGGAAGAAGCCCCACATCGGCCAGGTATACCAGTGGAAATCACCGCCAAATTTTATTCCGTGCCGGCCCGTTTCCCAGGCGTAGGTGTCGCGGATTTCGTACATGGTGTCCCAGGCGTGCATAGGCGTAGCCGCAAAGGTATCTCCAATCCCGGTGTAGCCTTGTGCGGCAAACCACGGCGCTCCCCAGGCGTTTGCGCCGCCGAAACCTACTCCCTGAATGCCGAGTTCGCCGACGAAGTCATTCACGGCATCGTTTTGCGAGGTGCGATCCATCGACAGCCTCGACACCGCGATGGATACCGTATTCACTTTGTTCGCGTCGAAAATATGATTCCAAGAAATCACCGCTTGCTGTGAGCGGTTATCGAAGTTGGCGCCGAATCCGGGAAGATTCTCGGTGGTCGAAGTCATCCCGCTGCTCGGGGAAAAGCCGTTCTCCTGACCGATTGAATAGCGTCCGAAGAGGGTGTCGCCGCCGGAAAAGTTGTGATCGATGCGAACTGTTCCTTGATCCTGAAAATGAGTTTCATTGCGGACATCAAGATAATTGTTGGAGTCGGCGGCGCCGCTCGTCATCATCATGTTCGGCATCGGGACATGCTGCATCAAAAATGCTTCGAGCAAAGGATTTATCCGGTCGGTCGGAATCATATTTCCGGGGAACTGGCTGCGCGTGTATGGGAAATTGTTAGGACCGGTCGGCTTGGTCCGGTCAAAGTTGGGATTGGCGACAGCCGTTGTCGGATCGTAAATCTTGGCGTTGCTCATGCTGAAATTACCTTGAATTTCTTCAGGCGTGGGTACCGTCAGAATCTGAGCATCCGCTTGTGATAGCCGCAAACCTTCGTAGTTGACGAAGAAGAAAGTATTTTTCTTAACCAGCGGCCCTCCGAACGACGCACCATAATTGTTTTGCACCAGATGATTGTTGCCCATGGAATCAAATGTGCTCGCGTCCATCGCGCCGTTGCGAAGAAATTCGTAAGCGGTTCCGTGTAATTGGCCGGATCCGGAATGCGTCACGATATTGATCTGTCCGCCGCCCGCGCCGCCCATATCCGCCGTATAGCTGCTGGTTTCCACTTGGAATTCTTTTACCGCGTCCGGCGAAGGACTGAGATTTTGCGTGTTGAACGTGGGATCCGTATTGCTAGCGCCGTCCAACAGAAAAAAGTTCGCGTTCGGCCGTGCCCCGCCGATCACCACCGCCGAGCGTTGCCCGGGCCTCCAGTAGAGTGGATTTGTAGCGCCAGTCTGCGCGCCGAAGCCAACGTGAGCACCTGGAACGGTAAGGACGAGGTCGATCAGCATACGGCCGTTGAGAGGCAGTTCGCGGATGGAGGTTGGTTCGACGACTTCTCCGACGCTCGCGTCTGTCGTGTGCAGCACTTCGCTCCCCGCGATAACTTTCACACCCTCGGTTACGCTGCCAAGTGTAAGCGCTATATTCAGAGCCAGTTTCTCGCCGACCTCCAGTCGCAATGTCTGCCTGGTAGTGGCAAACCCGGGTGCCTGGATTTGCAATTCGTAATCGTCTGGCAACAGTGCGGGCGCTTCGAACACTCCTTGTTGGTTTGTAACCACGCGCCGGATCGCGCCGGTGCTCGCGGCCGTCAGCTGGACGGCAGCCCCAGCGACAGGGAGCCGCTGCAAATCAGTGACAGAACCCGACAGCACCGCGTAGTTGCTCTGGCCATCAGCAGGAAGGACGCATACCAATAGCAATAAAAGTAGACCATACCGCTTTGTCATTTTGTTTCCCCGAAATCCGCGCAGAAAACCGGGACGCCGTACACAGAAATATTGGCGATTCGAACGGACACAAAACAGGCAATCCCCGGTGCTGAGGACTCTAGTGGCGAAAGAAAATGACAGCAATAATTGGAAAGTACTAGAAGCTGTGCACTTCGAATCGAGCGGGAATTCACGTCTGAGCTAGCTCTGGTTAATTCAGGAAGGGAGCGGTGAGGCGAGTTTTGAGTGTCGCATTCATGCCTTCGAATTTGTAGTTTTGCGTGCAGGTATTTGTGTAAGAACGCTCACCGCCATACGGCATCAGTTTCGAAGCCCATTCGGCTATGACATTCATTGGAAGTCGCAGGCTCATCGATTTGATATTTGCACGCCGAAGGCTATCATCGTGATTCGGGGCGTTCGCCAAGATGGTGGTGACAGCTGACGTACCCACTCACAACGCGCGAAAATCGAGTCTCTGGCTCGTGGATGGGCCCGGTTCGTCGCTATGCGCTCACAGGGGTTTGTCTCCTGGTCTGGTTTGTGATGCAAGCCTGCCACAAGACTAGCCCTTCTGAACCTGTGAAAACCCTCACTCTTATGGATCAGACATGGGTGAGCAGGGACTATCAGCGTCGCCTCAACGGAGAACTAGCCCAGTTCACACGGCAAACTGGAATTCGGGTGGAGTTCCTTCCCGGACCCGAGACCACAACGGAGCAGCTGGCAACTTATCGCAAACTTCTGGAGGCCGGGGCAAAAGTGCCGGATGTTTACGGCGTCGATGTGATCTGGCCTGGGATTCTCGCCGAAAATCTTCTCGACCTCAGGGCGTATATTCCGGAGCCAGAGATCCAGGCGCACTTTCCTGAGCTCATTGCGGCCAACACCGTGAACGGCCGGCTCGTAGCTCTGCCGGCTAACTTGAACGAAGGGATGCTGTTTTACCGTGTGGATCTGCTGCGAAAATACGGGTACCGAGCACCGCCGAAGACATGGGAAGAGCTCGAAGTCATGGCGAGGCGGATTCAGTCGGGCGAGCGCGCGAGCGGGAACAAAGATTTCTGGGGTTTCGTTTGGGAAGGAGCACCGTCCGAGGCGTTGACTTGCAACGCGCTCGAATGGCAGGTGTCGGAGGGCGGCGGGACCATACTCGACGAAACCGGCAAGGTCACGGTAAACAACCCGCAGAACATTCGTGCATGGGAGAGAGCGGCGCGTTGGGTTGGGTCCATTTCACCCCCCGGAGTCGTGGTGTTTAAAGAGTGGGATGCGGGTAACATGTGGCAAGCGGGACAAGCGGCATTCCTGCGCAGCTGGGCAAGTGAGTATATCGCGGACCGCGGTCCAACCTGTCTGATACGAGACCGCTTTGCCATCGCTCCCCTTCCGGGCAAGGCTAGGATGGCCGCAACTTTCGGAGGATCTGGTTTCGGGGTTTCGCGACATTCGCTTCATCCAAGTGAGGCAGCGATGTTGGTTCGCTATCTGTCCGGCCGCGAGGAGCAGGTCACAAGATGCCGGAATACGACTGACGCGCCAACCATTTCTCAGCTCTATAACGACCCGGAGCTCTTGCCGACCAATCCACAGTTTCCGCGTGTTCTAGAAGTATTTCGTAAGGGCGTAGTCTTGCGGCCGTCCAGAGCGGCGAGCAAGATGTATCCGGACGTGTCGCGCGCTTACTGGGAAGCAGTACACGCGGTTCTCACCCGAAAAAAATCCGCCATACAAGCAGCGCAGGGATTGCAAGGCGAACTGGAGCAAATGCTGCAGGCACCCGCTGTTCGCGCTAATTCGGAATTCGATAAAACGGCTGCGCAAAGGTAGAGTAACCGGACGTCCCGGCTGATCGCTATAGGAACGTCAACATGGAAGCGAATGCGACCAAGGTGGTCCAAGCAACGCCCGGCGGGATGCGAAGTCTGTTTCGCCCAATCGACCTGAGCATTCGCTTACGCCTGATCGCATGCTTCATATTGATCGTGTTTTTTATTATCGCTGCGGATGCAGTAGCTGTATGGCAATACTGGCGAATAGAGGCTTTAGCGCAGCGGGTAAATAAGACCGATCAGATATCTGACGCCGTTGTCCGCGTTCATCTCGACGTCTATAGCTTCAGAGATCGCATGGTTGCACTGGCCAACAGTCATGACACTCGCCAATTTTCCAGCGAAGCGGCCGCGATCCGACATTCATTTTTGGAGCGCGTCGATCACGCCGAGGAGATGCTTATCGCCGCCCGCGACACTGAGCGAGACACACCCATATCCGAGGCCCTCGAAAGTCTGCGAGTGACACTGCTTTCGCAGCTCGACACAGCGGTCCGACTGGCGACCGCGGGTGAATGGAACGCCGTTCAGCTCCGGGCGGCCATCGAGATTCCGGCCCTGATCGAGTTCAGTTCATCCTTGGTGGAGAAAGTCCAAGAAGAGGCGCAGCAACAGCGAACAAGAGCCATAGCAGATGCCCAGAAGGCGCGCCAGCGCCTTTTCATAATCGTTCCGATTGCGGCTTTGCTGACATTACTTGCGGCCTCGGGACTTGGCTGGTACGTCACTCGGACCATCACTGGTCCGCTTTCCACACTGACTGTGTGCGCCGAGGCCCTGGCCCGAGGCGACTTTCAGCACAAGGTCCATTTACGCGGGAATAATGAGCTGGCTGCCTTGGGGAACGCCTTCAACTATGCCGCCCAGCAGCTTCAGAATCTCTATGAGGATCTCCGGCGGAGTGAACGAGAGCTTCGCGATGTCATCAATACGGTTCCGGCACATGCCTGGAGCGCCCTGCCGAACGGCGAGGTCGATTTCGTCAATCAGCGCTGGCAGCAGTTTACGGGTTTGCCCGCGGAGGACGCGTTGAGATGGAATTGGGAAGCAGTTGTTCATCCCGATGACCAGGCCAGGTTTGTTGCCGATTGGCGTGCAGCGCTCAATAGCGGGCAACCGATGGAGACCGAAGTGCGGGTTCGGCGGGCGGACGGAGAGTATCGCTGCTTGCTCGTCCGCAACGTGCCGCTACACGATGGACACGGAAAAATCCTCAGGTGGTACGGTATTTCAACCGATATCGACGATCGCAAGCGCGCTGAACAAGAGCGCGAGCAACTACGGGCGGACCTCGCACACGTGAACCGGGTCAGCATGCTGGGAGAGCTGGCCGCTTCCGTGTCCCACGAGCTGAAACAACCGATCACCGCGGCCATGACCAATGCCCGGACTTGCATACGCTGGCTTAAGCGCGACCAGCCTGATGTGGATGAGGCGCTCGAAGTCACAATGAGCATTGTGAGAGACGGGACCCGTGCGACCGAGATCATCGACCGCTTGCGGTCGTTGTATAAGAAATCCTCTCCGCAACGTGAGACGGTCGCTGTCAACGAAGTTGTGCGCGAAATGCTCGCGCTGCTGCGGGGCGAGGCGAACCGGTACTCGGTCGTCACGGACGCAGAACTTGCGCCTGACCTTCCAAAAATTACCGCAGACCGAGTGCAGCTTCAGCAGGTTTTCATGAACCTAATGCTCAACGCTATCGAGGCCATGAAGGACACTGGAGGTGAACTTACGATCAAGACGGAGCTGTGCCAGGAGGGACCGCTGCTGATCTCGGTCAGCGACACTGGTGTGGGTTTGCCCGCTGAAAACGCAGACAAGATTTTCAATGCCTTCTTCACGACAAAGCCGGAAGGATCCGGTATGGGCCTCGCGATCAGCCGCTCCATAGTCGAATCACACGGCGGTCGCCTGTGGGCCACTCCCAGCGACGGACGAGGCGCGACATTTCAGTTTACGCTGCCACACCAGAGAGCGGCGTCCTCGTGACCTTGCAGCAGGCACGGGGCGAATCAACCCAGATAATCTTCGTGCATTTACGATGCTTACGCGCATGACCGGATTAATTCTAGAATTCGATGCAAACGCCTAGCACCACCGGGGATTTCCAGCGTTGCTCGTGGGACAAGTCCAGACGCACCGAGACCACAGATCTAAGCCCGAAAGAGCCGGTCGAGTTTCTGGTTGTAGGGAATGTTTAGAAAAACTTCCCGGTCGTTTTGGCACCAGAACGCCTTTTGGCCGAGGGGCGAGACTTCTTGCCGACTGTTCATTTTCCCGAACTTTCTTTGGATTTGGCAGAGTCTGACGCCCCTCGCGCAAACTCAGAATAAATTCTCATCTGAGGGCCCGTGTCTTTTCCTACTGATCTGGAGATCGTTGCCGACTTGAACTTGCCGGTGCAATCCGAATGGGCGAGTCTCTCAAGTACTTTGAATCTCGACTTTGACACGCCGAGAACATGCGCGGTTTCTTTGGCAGTCGCGAACCGTGATTTGATTCGCGCTTTCAGATATTTCTACCTCACGGCAACGTGAACTCCGTTTGTTTGCTTATCTTCGGTACCTACATATCCTAAGCGAGGGAACGGAGCCCTTGAGAGGTTTATGCTAAATCGAGCAAAAGCTTGCTGCTATCCGGAACTTTAGGACTTTTTGTTTTTCTTCTTTGCTTTGGCCCATCGAATCTTTGCTGCCTTCCGTGCGAGTTCCTTCCTCTCGTCCGGGCTAAGGGCGGCCATGCGTGCCTTCACGCCCTTCCCTTTGGCGGCTTTGCCACCTTTTCTGCCCATCTCACGCATCACTTTGGAAACAAGGTCAGGTCTCATGGCCTCATCTTATGATGGATGAACTTCTTCTACCAATTGTGGGGGGTTGACAGTAGGTCCGCATCCTGCCACAATCTTGATGCACATAGCGCTATGAGCATGTGAACGCAAAGTGGCGCTATGGTCGAAAACCTAAAACAGAGCGGAGCGCACCCGTGCTTGAACACGTATGCGCCCCTGACCACCATCACCCGATTGGAGGCAACGATGGCTAGGAATGAAGGTATCGGTTCCCCGTTTCTCAAGCAACCTTCCGAACGTTCCCCGAAACTGCGTATTTATGAAAGTCTTTTTCTCTTGAACGAGGGCATAGATCACATCATCGCCGTCTTGCGCGAGATGGAGAAACTTCCCTTTACCGACAAGGAGTCGTTGCAGTGTGCCGTTGTCGAGATCGAAGAGGTCCGATGCGACATGAATGCCGACTTTGCGGAAAAATTGGTAGACAGCGAACGCTTCGATGAGGGTCGCTTCTGGAAGCAACGTCGGGAGTTCGAGAAGAAATGGCGCGACCCGGACGATGTGTATATCGAGGTTGGTCGGAGAGAAGAAGAACGCAAGAAGCAGGGTTTGCCGCCGCGCCTCGGCGTTCTCCCACATTCATCCGTTGCCGAGGAAGAGGATCGCTGGGAAGCCGAGCAGGAGCGCAAGAAAGAGCGCTCCAAGAGGCGCGACAGGTAGCGGTGTGGGAGAACAACCATGCCGAAGAAACCAAAGATCGTCTGGGTTGGAAACACGCCTGTAACCCTGATAACGCCCAAGGAGCGGAGGAAGCTGCAGAAACTCATGAAAAAACGCTTGGACGTGCGGCGCAGGAAGTACCCCGAGGTACAAGGAAAGGTTGTCGATTACATCAGCCACTCCATCGATGATGGAGTTCTTTGCATGAATGTCTGTTTCAAGGATAAAACTCTGTTCTCTATCCGCTTCGCCTGCGCCATGTTTATCGTTGGAGCCGATCTCAGCGATTGGAAGACAGGCAACTACAGCATCATTCGCGAGTACATGAAGCCGATTCCGAGGTAACGAAAATGGCGAATGGAGGGTCCAAATCATCGTCCGAGTCGGTCCCGAACGACCGTGATTTCGATTTTCATATTTGGCCCCACTCCACTGAAAACCAGATACCGAGTACTCCGCTTCAGACTCGCTTGCCCGCCCCCAAGCACGTCGGCGTAATTCAAAGTCGGCTTGTCTGGCGAGGTTTGTAATGATCGGCTTAGCACAATAAACGTCCTTTGTTTATTGTTCTTAATTATGTTTATACTTCTGATAAAAAGGTACTTAACATAGAGCCTGAAGGCGGCAGCCCTTTGCGACAAATGATCCCCAATGCCTCACCACGGACAAAGGTATAAAAACCTAGAGCGCCTCCGTAACCGCGCCGCATCAACGAAGCGCTCGTTGGCACTTCGCGAATTTGCTCTCGGCATTGAAGCACTGGAACGATTTGCTCGACAGGAACCACTTCGCCGAGTTCACGAATGCGTTTTTGGTGTTCTTGCGCTTGAGAGTGAGCCTGTCGATCCTCGACTCTAAGACGTTGCATTGCATCCGATTCAGGACAGGGCGATTGCGAAGCTAGGCATGGTGCCCGGCTGGCATCGGCCACGGAAAACTCCCCCTTCCACTTCCACTGGCTAACGAAACGATAGGGCTGTATAGTTTCGTTAGGAAATCTCTAACGAAACGATGGTTTTGTGATGGCGACGCCAACCAAACCTAACACCCGGAAAGACTCGTCCTTGAAGGTCTTGAGGACATCACGATCCCGGCGACAGCCGAGCAACTCTCCCTCTCTGCTCCCACTGTGGCGAAGGCTTTGCCGCACCTGGTGAAACTTGGCACGGTTCGTGAGGCGACCGGCAGACAGCGGCATCGGCTCTTTACGTATCATCGCTACTTGGAAATTCTCAATCGCGGCACCGAACTGCCGAAAGTGAACCACTGACAACGGTTTCATTGCTTAGGACTCAATGACGCCAGAAACTTTCGAAATGATGTTTTTTTCTCAACTTCGTGAGTTCTTCCCAGGCAGTTCTTCTGAATTCAAGCCACAAATAATCTTGTAAACGCGATCTCGTTCAGTCCTAAACTCTTGCAATTTTTCGACGAAATCCTGTTCTGTGGGCAGCCTGCTGTATTTTTCATACCATCTGCGCTAGAAGCGCAGGCCTTTGAGATGGACGCCGACGGCTATGCTGTGTACCACGTCCTCGCTCACCTAATCGATGGTCCGAGACGGGAGCCCTGGTGAGGCAAGCCGTTCTTACTTGATGTTGTAGGTCGCGCCCAATACCAGGCCGGGCATGTTGACGTCGTAAACGAATTTGGCCTTTCCGAGCGGCCGGTAGTTCACACTAAGGTAGCGATACCCGGACAACAGAACCCACTTGCGGCTAATCCGGTAGCCGATGAATCCCGCAACCTGGAAATCGGATCGCGCTGAACCTCCACCGGCATCGCCTCCCACTATTGCAAAAGCCTTCGGGGAAAGGGCGAGTTCAATCCGCCCGCCGGCCACAGCATCCACCCAATTTGCGGTTTGGGAAAAGCCGCCGAGAGGCTGCGTTGGTTCCAGGGTGAAGTCCGTCGTAAGATGCCAGTAACGCAACCCGAAGAGTGCGTCGACTTTGACTTTCTTCCCGTCAGCGATGCGATAGCCGATTTTTGGGGTGAGCATAGTCTCCGTCATCTTGGCTTTGATAGATCTCACGTTATCGGTGATGGGAAGCCCCTTCTCGTCGGAGAGCTTCATCCACATGAAATCTACCGGCATGAGCACGCGGTTGTAGCGGGTTTCCACTACGCTCATCAGACCTATGTTTAAATAGTTAAAGATGTCGCCGAAGCTCGCATGCACGCTGGCCTCATGGCCGAGCACTCCAGTGGCCCCGTGGACGCCGGAAAACCAGATGTACGGAGTAACGCCAATGTGCCAGCCCTGATCCGGGCTGGCCTCCTTCTCGTGCGCTTGTGGTGCAGATGGGGTCGTATCCGTCAGCGCTTGTGCGACCGATCGGGGCGAGTAGAGCAATGCCATCAACGCATAAATCGCTAAACTTGCTTTTACTGCTTTGTAGTAAAAGCGCATGGAAACATCCTTTCTTATCTGTCATCTGATTCTGCTAACGTGCTCTATCGACGAGATTGTCAAACGTGACAAGGCAAGCTCGGTGCAAGACGGCGAGGTCACCTCACCTCTAGCAAAAGTTGAACAGGTACTTGCCGCCCCTGGCAGGCGAGGGGTCATAAACAGCATTCTCTGAATCGAGCTACCAGCTAGATACTGTTAGTTTTGACGCTTCTCATAAGTAGTCGCCGCCGCGCATCTTGCCTCTGTTAGCCGAAAAGATTTGAAAGGAGTATCCCCTGCGATTTGCAATGCTTTGACTGGTGGCGTCCGCCGTGATCCCATGGGTCAGTCGGGCGCAGGCTCCCGTATTCAAGATACGCCGGAAGAGAGCAAGATCAACTTTTCCGTGAAGGCGTCGGTCGCCCCGGAGGGCAAATTCGAGAAATGGGATGCAACGCTAACATTTCCGTCTACGGATGTGACGACAGCCGTCATGGACATCAAGATTCAGGCGGACTCCGTGAGTACAGGAAGTGGGATGAAGGGCGGCAAGCTGAAGAGCAAAGAGTTTTTCAACGCCAAGGATGATCCCTACATCAGTTTCCACTCGGACAAGATTGTGCAGACCGATCCCAACACCCTTGACCTCCCGGGAACATTTACGATACGGGGAATATCTAAGCCCGAGAAGCTGACGTTTACGCTAGTAGACAAGGCAACGGCGAGAGCGACAGGGGAGGGTGAAGTGAAGGGGACAATGGCCTTCGACCGCAAGGAATTCGGAATGAACAGTGGCATTCCTTTCATTAAGATCGCTGATCGCGTCGAGGTGACTGTCAATCTGAAGGCGAAGCGAACCTCCGGTCCGCCATTGGACCTTAAAGAATAACCCGACAGGCAGAACTCCGGCGCATGACATCGGTGCTGACAGCGGCTCGCCGAAATCGACGGGTCGCGACTGTCGCATCGCCAATGACAACAATCTTCCGCTCTCTCGCGTAACTATCGAAGTGTTTTCCGTGCCCTGGCAAAATTGGTGGATCGGCTGAGCCGAAACAAAAATAGTGTCGTGCTTCATTGTTCGCTTAACGTCTGTCAGTTTTACTAGTTGATGAAGATTAAGCTGACGAACTAAAGTCCCGCTTAGTCGAAACGTGCGTTATTGCGTTACATAGAACGGTGAAACCTTTTGCAAATTCACTGACCTAAAGCCACCCCCCGAATGCAGCACACCATGATGTGCGCGTAGCGCATTGCGTTTTCGGGCTGACCAAAAGGCATAGCACGTGAAAAAGAAGAAGACAGTCATCAAGGCTGCGCAGGCCGTCCCGGCAAGACGTGCCCCCCTGCGCCTCACAGTTGCTATCGTTCTATTGCTCGTAGGTGTGGCGGCGTGGATGGTGGCCACGCATTCGTCCAACGCCAACCCAATTGTTGCAGCTTCTACATCGGTGGCTCTGCCCCCGACAGATACCAAGGCGAGCTCTGTGGACGACCCGACCACGGACCCGCGTTGGGGCAGAGTCGGCAAGCAGACCATCGCTGACGGTGGCCCGTTGCCTCCGCACCCAAACATGGACCCGTCCTCCAAAACCAACATGGAAGATATCGACACGGAGCTAGTCCGGCGTTCCAACGATTTCATGGAACGCTCCGTCAAGGCTGGCAAGCCATTTTTCCTCTGGCACAATCCCACCCGTATGCATGTCTGGACGCACCTTTCCTCGAAATGGGAGAACAAGAGCGGTTTCGGTCTTTACGCCGACGGAATGATGGAACTGGACTGGGAAGTCGGCGAGTTGCTCAAAAAGATTGATGACCTCGGCATCGCGGACAACACCATTGTGCTGTTCACCAGTGATAACGGGGCCGAGATTTTCACTTGGCCGGATGGTGGCAACCACCCGTTCCGTGGTGAGAAGGGTGTCACCTACGAGGGCGGATTTCGCGTCCCCATGCTGGCAAAATGGCCCGGCGTCATCAAGCCCGGAACCATCGTCAACGACATCATGGCGATGGAGGACTGGTTGCCAACTCTGCTTGCCGCTGCCGGCGATCCCGACATGAAAGATAAGCTCTTGAAAGGACTGAAGGTGGGAGACAAGACTTTCAGGACTCATCTGGACGGCTATAACTTTATGCCCTACTTCAAAGGCGAACTTCCCGCTGGCCCGCGTCGTGAATTCTTCTATTTCAGCAACACTGCGGACCTCATGGCAATGCGTTATGACGAGTGGAAGGTCAGCTTCAAAACCATTAGGGGAAATCTGTTCAACGGCTCGCCATCAAGCACCCAGGCTCCGATCGTGACCAACTTGCGGATGGATCCGTGGGAACGCTACCAGGACGAATCGATGAACTACGGCAAATGGTGGGGAGAAAAGTTGTGGACGATGGTGCCCGCGACCGTGATTGTGGGCCAGTTCCTGCAGACGTTCGAAACTTTTCCTCCCAGCCAGAAGAGCGGTGGACTAACTGTCAGCCAATTCCTTGAGGCCGTCCAGAATGGGGCTTCCGGGGCAGGTAAATAATTCAATGTTTGTTCCCACTGCAACTCATGAAGGAAGCTTGATGTGCTTTTCAACGATGGAGGATAGAAAATGATTAAGACTCTTACGAAACGGTTTTTGTCAACGACCCTGTCTTTGCTGCTAGTCATTGCGGCAACGCCCTATGATGCTGGCGCGCAGCAAACGGCGCAACAAGGAGCGTCGGGATATTCGGGCCAAGGAGCGCCGCTTTCTGCGGACGAGCTGCAACAATTGCTAGCTCCCATTGCGCTTTACCCGGACTCCCTGGTCGCGCAGATTCTTGGAGCCGCGACCTTTCCAGACCAGATTGCAGCGGCTGCCGGCTGGCTTCAGCAGAACACCTCCCTCAAAGGAACGGCTTTGATGCAGGCCGTTGATGCGCAACCATGGGATCCCAGCGTGAAGGCGCTCACACAATTTCCCTCGGTGCTCGACAACATGGCGAAGAACCTCAGTTGGACTTCAGCGATGGGAGAGGCGTATCACACGCAAGCCGCCGATGTCATGTCGGCTGTCCAGGTGTTACGCGCAAAAGCACAAGCTGCAGGCAATTTGAAATCAGGCTCACAGATTAAGGTGGTGCAGGAGTCGGCCCAAGTAATCGTGATTCAGCCAGCGAATCCGCAGGTGGTATACGTTCCCGTGTATAACCCTACGGTGGTCTACGGGTATCCCTACGCGACTCCCGCATACGTCGCGCCTCCCGTAGCGGCGACCGCGGTAGTTGCATTTGGAGTTGGCATTGCGGTCGGCGCGATGATGAGTAGTAGCTGTTGCGTCTGGGGTTATAGCAGTTGGAACTGTGGCTGGCACGGCACCACCACGGTCGTTTATCACGGAGGGGCGTACTACGGAAACAACGCTTGGCACGGCGGCTACTATGGTTCGAGCGCCTCTGCCTATGGCCCTAACGGCGCCGCGCAAGCCAGCCGTGGCTATAACCCGTCGACCGGGACCTACGCACGTGGCGCTACAGTCTCGAACGGTTACGGCACACAAAGTGCCGGTCAAGCGTATAACCCAAGGACCGGAACATACGCCGCCACGGAACAAGGCTCCAATGCCAATGGGAGCTGGGGAAGCTCGACGGTCTCGAAGAACGGGACCACTGCAAACACCCAGCATCAAACGACCTCTCAAGGAACCACCGCGTCGATGCAAGCTTCGAACGGTGCCTCGGCTTATGGCGCGTCGGGTAAAAACGGCAACAGCGCGGCGGTTGGTCAGACCGCAAACGGTGACAAGTATGCGGCGGCGAATGGTAACACCTACAAGAACACGGGCAGCGGCTGGCAGAACACGAATGGAAGTTCAACCAAGCCGAGCGGTGCAAGTTCTAGTTCTGCCGCTTCTAGGGGCTATGGAGGTCAGGAAAAGGGCAGCGGATCATCAGCCTTCAGCGGAAGCAGCGGCGGAGGCTGGCAAACCAGATCGGCCAGTGCTCGTGGATCGGCGAGCAGAGGCGGCGGTGGTCGCAGGTGAACCAGCGATGGGCCGCAAACGAAGACCAAGTCTGGTGAGTGGTATCGGTAAAGTGTCCGTAGTGACCGAGTTGGAGGAGGTTTATGTTGCTCAAAACCTGCAGAATCGTTGTTACAAAGTGGTGGCCGCTTCTGCCGCTGATCATAGCCCTTGCAGCGTGCAACAACTCCAATAAACCCTCGTTTAGAGTATTTACTTCACCGAAGACGCGAGCACTGCGCTGATGGAAGCGGCAAAATCAGGAGACCAAAACGCACTACTGGCAATTTTCGGCGCTGGATCGAAAGATATCATTTTTTCTGGCGATGCCGTGCAGGACAAGGCAGCGGTCGACAAATTCAACGTGGCTTATGGAGTGATGAATCGCTGGCGCAAGATGCCGGATGGAACACAAGTTTTACTGATCGGAGCAGACAATTTTCCATTTCCAATCCCGTTGAAGAAGGGTGATGGCGGGCAATGGTTCTTTGACACGGCAGCGGGAAAGGAAGAGATTCTGACGCGCCGCATTGGCCGGAATGAACTGGCTGTAATCGAAGTTTGTGGAGCAGTGGCCAACGCCCAGGCCGAGTACTTTTCGCAGCCACACGACGGCGCAAGCAAGGGGCAGTTCGCTCTGAAGTTCATCAGCGATACTGGAAAGCAGAACGGTTTGT
>Ga0210406_10004036_pt1 | contig 15901 bp, 15 predicted proteins | sample IncBWC30MmetaG_FD_155454 | JGI IMG/M metagenome (GOLD analysis project Ga0210406, IMG submission 155454) | Forest soil microbial communities from Barre Woods Harvard Forest LTER site, Petersham, Massachusetts, United States - Inc-BW-C-30-M | ecosystem: Environmental > Terrestrial > Soil >... | reverse complement strand
GCCGGCACCAGCGAGTCAGTCGATTTCAGCGCAGCGCTCGAGGAATTGCCGCCCGGCGTTCCGGTCACTTTGATCTTCAACAAAATCGACTTGACGGGCGCGGCACCCGCCGTCGATGAATCCTCGAGTCCCCCGCGAGTTTTCTTGAGCGCCAAAACCGGCGCCGGATTGGAACTGTTGCGCGCGCATCTGAAGGCCTGTGCCGGATACTCGAGCGGCGAGACGGGCGCTTTCTCAGCTCGGCGCCGACATCTCGATGCACTGGCTCGCGCTAAAACTTGCGTGGTGCAGGCCGCTGAGACCTTGAGGACCACTCACGCCTTCGAGCTCTTTGCTGAAGAGTTGAGGCGCGCTCAGCTTGCCTTGAGTGAAATAACGGGCGAGTTCAGCAGCGATGACTTGCTGGGGGAGATCTTCAGCAGCTTTTGCATTGGAAAGTAGTGCCGCAGGGCGACGGGGTCGCCGGGCCTGTCGCCATTTGCCGACAGTCAAACGCGCTGTTTGGTCCGATCCAAATCCGTCATGTCGACATCGATCGAGCGAGCGAGCCGCACCAGTACACCCAGCACTACGAATGCACCCACCGTTATGATCGCTGTCGGAAGAGGGAAGCGCCAAAATAACCACAGCATTGTGCCCGCAGAAAGCGTCAATATCGCTATAAATGCAACAATGCTCATCCGTGCGGATGATGAGACGGTCATGCCAATACCCCCGGAACACAAGATGACGCGACCGTAATAGTATACATACGGCGTTGTTGAACGCCTATACAGGAATCCCCTTAATCGCGATCGTCCAATGTCGCGTTATTAAAACCCACTCATAATAACTTTTATCCGAGCATGGTCTCCCGCCGCCAGTGGCGCGCGGTGAGAACGAACAGCAGCAACGCCAGCACGAGCGAGGCTGCGGCGGACACCAGCACATCCGGCAAAAAAATCGGTTCATCCTTGAGCACGCTGGTCATCAACAAATGCTGGCTCAACGATGGAATGAACATCAACGAACTCGTGGGTTTCAGCGAGTAGATGCTGGCAAATGCAATCGGCAGCGTGGGCACCAGCAGCACTGTGGTCAGGTACGTCTGTGCCTCGCGGTAGCTGCGGGTGAAGGAGGCGACGAAGGTCATGAGGGTGGCGCCCAGCGGCACGAAAGGCAAACAGATCGCAAAGAAAATAAGCGCTGTTTTGAGGCCCAAATTGGCGCTCATGCCGATCCGCTCGAGCGGCACGAAGCGAAACACACAGACGAACGCGGTCAAGCTCAGGCCAAGCGAAATGCACATATAGGCGCAGGTCGCCAGAATTTTTCCGCCCACCAGTGCCGAACGCGCCACCGGCAGGCTCAGCAGCGCCTCGAGCGAGCCGCGCTCGCGTTCGCCTGCCGTGGTATCGATCGCCAAGTACAGGCCGCCCATCAGCAGTGCAAACAATACGAAGTAAGTCATGAAACCCAACACCACCACCGCGCGGCCGGTGGGGGTCGCGACATCGACCTCGTTCACGGCGACCGGCAGAGACAAAAGCGGACTCACGCCCCGAAGCTCGAGCCGCAGTTGCGCGATGGTGCTGCCGTAAGCTCCCAGAATTGCCCGCGCCCGATCCGCAATTTTTCGCGTTTGCGAATCTGCGCTGTCAGCGAACAGAAATAGGGGGGCCGGCTTCGCCGCCGCGAACAGCCGCGGATATTCCTCGGGCACGAGCAGCACGACTTGAGAAACGCCGCCGCGTACGGCGGCGCGTGCCTCGGCCTCCGACAGTTCGTTAAACTTGAGTTTGACGCCGCGCGCTTTGAGGTACTGCGTGAGCCCCGGCGCGTGCTGGCTTCCCGAAATCGTGAGCCTCAAGGGCACCTCCGACTCGACCACGCTCTGCTCCAGCATGCGCGAGACCATGAGGCCGAAAAGTATCGGTCCGAACAAGGGGCCGAACAGCAGCGCCGACAACAGTGTGCGCCGATCGCGCAGATTCTCCAGAAACTCCTTGGCGAAGACGATGAACAGTGTGCGCATCAGCTCACGCCTTCGGTGTCGCCGAGCACCTGCAGAAACGCTTCTTCCAAGGTCGCCGTGCCGCTGCGCTCGCGAATTTCCTGCACCGTGGCGTCCGCCAACACTTTGCCGTGGCCGATGATGACCACCCGGTCGCACAGCGCCGCCACTTCTTGCATGACGTGAGAGGAGAACAGCACGCACCGCCCTTCCTGCTTCAAGGCCAGCAGCATTTCGCGCAAATTGCGTATCGCCATCACATCGAGCCCGTTGGTCGGCTCGTCCAGCACCACGTTTCCCGGATCGTGGACCAAGGCGCGCGCCAGAGCCACCTTGATGCGCTGACCTTGAGAGAATCCCTTCGCGCGCCGCTCGATGAAGGCCTCCATGCCCAACGCCTGCGACAACTCCGCGGTGCGCGACTGCAGGCGTGCCGTACTCATCCCGTGCAGCGAACCGAAATAGTGGATGTTCTCGCGGGCGGTCAGGTTGTTGTACAGCCCGGCGGCATGCGGCAGCACCCCCAGGTGAGCCCGCGCCTTGGAGGTTTCACCGCGGATGTCGATGCCGTCGATGCAGGCCTTGCCGCCGTCCGGCGTCAAAACGCCGTACAGCATGCGCAGACATGTGGACTTTCCCGCGCCGTTGGCGCCCAGCAATCCGGTGATCTCGCCGTCGCGCGCCTTGAAGGACACGTCCTTTGCGGCCTCGATGCTGCCGAAGCGCTTGCTCAAACCCGTCGCCTCAATCATGGTGCAGGGCCCGTCATGCTCAAGAAAAAAGGCTCCGGGGTGTGCTGCTCGAGGCAAGTTGCATCGAGCTCGTCCGGCGCTGCGCGGTCCAAAAAATCCGCCATGAGCCTAGGCATGCAGCCGGTGGCCAACTGACCGTGGCCTTCGCCTTTCAATATCAAGTGGCGATGGCGAGTCAGGCCAGAGGCTGCGCGTTCGGCATCCGCCGGCGGCGTCACCGGATCCGCCTCGCCTGACAACAACAGCGTCGGGATGTCGCTGTGCAAGGGGGCATGCAGATCCGCATCCACCGGACCGCGCGGCCATAGTTTGCAAATCTCGTGCAAGGCATCCACCAGCTCGGTGCCTTGGTAGGTCTTGGCCATGGCAGCGCGATCGATATTGGCGGCACTGAAGAAGGGTTCATCCTCGCTGCAAATGACGCTGTATTGCATGCCATTCGCCAGCTGATCGCCGATCTGGCGTGCGTTCATGATGGATTGGGATGCAATCGGCCTGAGCTTGCCATGCGCAGCTTGATGGATCAGCGCCGGCAGCAGCGAGGCCTGCATGGCGCTGTACGACAGGAACCGCAGAGCCGCCCCGAGAATCTTGTGGTTGAACTCGATCTCCAGCGGCAGCCCGCTATCCGGATCATCGATCGTCACCATGACTTTTTGCGGCCCGAATTGCCGCAGCAAGGACTCCAGGTCCTGCTGCAAATCGGGATACACCGCGGCGCAGTCAGGCGCTTGCCGACAGCGCGCTACGATGAGATTCAGCGAGTTCTCGCCATCCTGCGGCGTCTCCAGGCCGATCAACTGCTCCGGGTAGGTCACCCCGTCCAGGATGACGGCGTGCACGCGTTCCGGGTGGCGGCGCATGTAGAGCTCAGCAACCCGCGTGCCGTAGGACGCTCCGTACAAATCGATCTGCTGGAACCCCAAGGCCGCACGCGTCTCCTCGAGATCCCGAACCGCGGCGCCGGTGGTATAGAAGCGCACCCGCTGCCCGAGCTTGGCAAGACAATCGGTGGTTGCCTTGCGCAGCGCGGGGATCGGATCTGCGGGCTGCTGCCACTCCTCGGGATATTCGCAGGACTGGGGACTGGAACTACCAGTGCCGCGCTGGTCCAAGAGCACGATGGCGTGATCGCGGTTGATCCTCGCGAACGCGCTGTTCAAGGCCACGTACACTTGTATCGCGCTTTGCCCGGGCCCGCCCGCCAGCAGGAACATGGGCGCTGCCCTGCTGCGCCGATTCAGCGCCGGCACGACAGCCACTTTCAGCTCTATCGATCCATCCTTCGGATGCTCACGATCTTCCGGTACGCGCAATGTGCCGCAGCGTGCGGGAACCGAGAACAGCTTGAGCGGATGCTCGAGCCGGCATTCCGTCAGCGGCAGCGTCGCCGCATCTGCGGCAAGGCTCAGACGCGGCCACCAAGCGCACAAACACAAGCAAACCCACACCAGCGCCCCGCCCAATTGCCCCATGCCACCTCCGATTTAGCGCGATTGTATGGGATTCGCTCCCCACGCCTGGCCATATCTTGTAGATTTGCGGCACAGTTGGACTTTCGCTTAAGTTATGCCATGACCGTCATTCGCGAAGCTGATGTGATTGCGAGCGTTGCCGATGCTCTGCAGTACATTTCTTACTACCACACGCCGGATTTCATCAGCGCCATGGGACGCGCCTACGCAGTCGAGCAGAGCCCATCGGCGCGCGACGCCATCGCGCAGATTCTCACCAACTCGCGCATGTGCGCCGAGGGTCATCGGCCGATCTGCCAGGACACCGGCATCGTGGTGGTGTTCGTCAAAGTGGGCATGGGCGTCTCATGGGACGCGCAGCTCGATCTCGAATCGATGATCAACGAAGGCGTGCGCCGAGCCTATCTCAACCCGGAAAACAAGCTGCGCGCCTCCATCGTGTCGGATCCGGCATTCAAGCGCGGCAACACGAAGGACAACACGCCGGCCGTCATCCACACCGAAATGGTTCCGGGAGCCCAGGTCGAGATCACGGTCGCCGCAAAGGGCGGCGGCTCCGAAAACAAATCCATGTTTGCGATGTTGAACCCCTCGGATTCCGTTGCCGACTGGGTGCTGGAAATGGTGCCCGAGATGGGAGCGGGCTGGTGTCCGCCGGGAATGCTGGGGGTGGGCATCGGCGGCAGCGCCGAGAAGGCCATGCTGCTCGCGAAAAAATCGCTGATGGATCCCATCGACATCGGCGACCTGATCGCACGCGGACCCGCAACGCCGTTGGAAGAGCTGCGCCTGGAAATCTACCGCCGGGTCAATGCGCTGGGCATCGGTGCCCAAGGCTTGGGCGGCCTGACCACGGTGCTGGACGTCAAGGTCTTGGACTATCCGACCCACGCGGCATCCTTGCCGGTGGCCGTAATTCCCAACTGCGCCGCCACCCGCCATATCCACTTCACGCTGGACGGCACCGGCCCTGCGGTGCTGACGCCGCCGGATCTCGATCTCTGGCCCAAGGTTCAGTGGACCGCGGCTGCCGGTGCGCGCCGCGTGGCGCTGGATGGTTTGACTCAGAACGAGATCGCGACTTGGAAGCCGGGCGAACAGTTGCTGTTGTCCGGCAAGCTGCTGACGGGCCGCGACGCCGCGCACAAGCGCATCTGCGCATTGCTCGAGGCCGGCAAGCCCCTGCCCGACGGCCTGGACTTTACCGGCCGCGTGATCTACTACGTCGGTCCCGTCGATCCGGTCGGCACTGAAGTCGTGGGGCCCGCGGGTCCGACCACCGCCAATCGCATGGATCGATTTACCGACACCATGCTCGGCAAGTCAGGATTGCTGGCGATGGTGGGCAAGGCCGAGCGCGGACCTGAAACGGTGGCCTCCATCGCGAAGCACCGTTCCGCCTATTTGATTGCCGTCGGCGGCGCCGCGTTTCTGGTGTCGAATGCCATCCGCTCCAGCCGCGTCGTCGCCTTCCCGGAGCTCGGCATGGAAGCCGTGTACGAATTCGAAGTCAAGGACATGCCGGTCACGGTGGCGGTGAGCGCGGACGGCGAATCGGTGCATGAAACCGGACCCAAAAAATGGGCCGGAAAATTCGCCGGTATCCCCGTCACGGTCGAGTGAATAACGCCGCTAAAGCGGCAATCGCATCAGCAGGCCGGGCCCAAACCGAGTCGCGAAGCTACCGATGATGCTGAAACCGCAGGCGAGATAAAACCGTTCGGCGTGAGGATTGCCGACCACATGCAAGCTGGTAGATCCCTTGGAACGTGCGATTTTCGCGCAATGTTCCACCAGCCGTTTGCCGATGCCTTGGCGCTGAATGTTCGGCTCCACGAACAGAGCGTCGAGTTCAGTATCGCCGTCTTCGCGCGCCAGGATCGCCGAAAAGCCGACGACGGCGCCGTGCTGCTCCAGCACGAACACGCCGCCGGCCACGATCTGCTCAACCGGCAGATCGATGGCATCCGGATGCCGCAGCAACGCCTCGCGGTCCCCTTCATTGACGAGTGAGGCACGCAGCTGCAGCGCCTCGAGCGCTTCGCGTTCGGCGGGAATGGCGGGGCGGATGATCACGCAACAGACTATACCCGTTCAGCCGTCCTTCATTTGCGCGGCCCGGTTCGATTGCCCCGAGTCATTTGCCCCGGGCCGGCCCTAGTATTTGATCGAGCAACCGTAAGGTTTGCTCACGGCGTGCGCGACGGGTTTACCCTGCACCACCGCCAGCATCGCTTCCTTGAGATAGGGCTCGGCGCGGGCGATATCGGCCTCATCCGTGGTCGCGAGGCTGTCCATGCCTCCCATGTATTGCAGCGTCCCGTTCTTATCGATGACGAACATATGCGGCGTCGTCTTGGCGGCATACAAATGCCCGACCGCTCCTGAAGTGTCCAGCAGCACCGCGGTGGGTAGCGCCTTGCGCGACTGCGTCAGGGCGTCCGCGGCGGGGCCATTCACATAGCCCTGCTTGCCGGGCGCGGAAGAGATCACCGTCAACCACACCACGCCGTTCGTTTGCGCCAGGCCCTGCACGCTTTGCATATTGCCGCTGGTGTAGTGCTTCCGCGTAAACGGGCAATCGGCATTGGTCCATTCCAGAACGACGGTTTTCCCCCGGTACTCCTGCAGGCGAACCGGGTTGCCCTTGCTGTCCGTGGCGGTGAAGTCGGGGGCGGGCCGGCCGATCTGCGGCGCCGGGCCGAGCTGCGGTGCACCGACCGCGGCCAAGACGAGAATGCCGACCATCCCGAGCAGCGCGATCACGGCGGCCGCCGTAATGCCGGCGCGGCCGTTGGGGCTGAATTTCGGCCTCGCTGCGCGATTCGAAAGGCTGCTTGAGCTATCCGGGGCCATGATGCACTTAGTTCCGTAATGCACGCCAATGGTTCCCTGGTGCTTTTTCGAGCATGGGATTAGAGTACGCGCCCGGCTCAAAAATCGAGTGGATTCAGCATCATGCGTTTTGCGCAGGAATACGAGGTCATCGTCATCGGCGGCGGACACGCCGGCACCGAAGCGGCGCTCGCGGCTGCCCGTATGGGCCAAAGCACGCTGCTGCTCACCCATAACATCGAGACGTTGGGACAAATGAGCTGCAACCCGGCGATCGGCGGCATCGGCAAGGGCCACTTGGTCAAGGAAATCGACGCGCTCGGCGGGGCCATGGCGAGCGCCACCGATCAGGCCGGCATCCAGTTCCGCACCTTGAATGCCAGCAAGGGACCGGCCGTGAGAGCCACGCGCGCACAGGCCGATCGCCAACTCTACCGGCGCGCGATTCGCCGCATGCTCGAGACGCAAACGAATTTGACGCTGTTTCAACAGGAGGCGGCCGACTTACTGCTTGAAGGCGAACGCATCGTCGGCGTCGTCACCGCGAGCGGCATCGAATTCCGCGCGCGCAGCGTGGTGCTGACCGTCGGCACTTTCTTGGGCGGCAAAATTCATGTAGGCCTCGAGAGCCATGCCGGCGGTCGCGCGGGCGATCCTGCCTCGATCAGACTGGCCTCGCGGCTGCGGGAATTGAAATTGCGCGTCGGTCGATTGAAGACAGGCACACCGCCGCGCATCGATGGGCGCAGCATCGATTTCTCCGCGCTGCGCGAGCAGCACAGCGATGATCCGCGGCCGGTTTTCTCCTACCTCGGCACGCGTGCGCAACATCCGCGCCAGCTGCCCTGCCATATCACGGCGACCAACGAACGAACCCACGACATCATTCGCGCCGCCACCGCGCGCTCGCCGCTGTTCACCGGCGTGATCGAGGGCGTCGGCCCACGCTACTGCCCGTCGGTCGAGGACAAGGTCGTGCGCTTCGCCGGGAAGCAATCGCATCAGATCTTCGTGGAGCCCGAAGGCCTGGATACGCATGAGATCTATCCCAACGGCATATCGACCAGCCTGCCCTTCGACGTGCAGTACGAATTCGTGCGCAGCATCGCGGGATTCGAGCACGCGCACATCACCCGGCCGGGCTATGCCATCGAGTATGATTTTTTCGACCCGCGCGATTTGAAGTCCAGCCTGGAAAGCAAATATCTGTCCGGCCTGTACTTTGCCGGCCAGATCAATGGCACCACCGGCTACGAAGAGGCGGCCGCTCAAGGGCTGCTCGCCGGCGCCAACGCCGCCCTCCAAGTACAGGGACGCGATCCTTGGTGCCCGAAACGCAGCGAAGCCTACATAGGCGTGCTGGTCGACGACTTGATCACGCGCGGCGCCACCGAGCCCTACCGGATGTTCACCAGCCGCGCCGAGTACCGCTTGTCATTGCGCGAAGACAATGCGGATTTGCGCCTGACGCCGCGCGGCAGAGAGCTGGGGTTGGTCGATGATCAGCGTTGGGAATTCTTCCAGTGCAAGCGCGCCATCGTCGATGCTGAAATCGATCGGCTCGAGCGCACCGTCGTGCACCCGGCCCAGGTCGATGCGGCACTGCTCGGCAAACTGGGCGCACCGCTGTCGCGTGAGACGCACGCCTCCGATTTGTTGCGCCGGCCGGAACTCTCGTATGAAGATCTGCGTTGCGTGGCGCCCGCCGCCGCCGCTTGGGCGGGCGACGAGCGCTTGAGCGAACAGGTGAAACTGCAGGTCGAAGTGCAGGCCAAATATTCGGGCTATCTTAAGCGTCAGAGCGATGAGATCGACCGGCAGCAGCGCCATGAAGAACTGCGCCTGCCCGCCGATATCGACTACGCCCTGGTCGGCGGACTGTCGAATGAGGCGCGCCAGCGTCTTTGCGATGTGCGTCCGGAAACCTTGGGTCAGGCCGCGCGAATCCCGGGTCTCACGCCGGCCGCGGTGTCGCTCTTGCTGGTGCACCTGAAGAAGCGCGATCGCGCGGCTTGAACAAAGGCGAAATTCCAAGGTATGACATGAAAAATTCTTTTTACGATTTTGCCGTGCCGGGACTCGATGGCACCGCCAATATCTTGGAGGGGTTGCGGGGCAACGCGGTATTGGCGGTGAACGTGGCCAGCAAGTGCGGCTACACGCCGCAATATGCGGGCCTCGAGGATCTGCATCAGGAACTCAAATCGAAGCAGTTCACGGTCATCGGGTTCCCCTGCAATCAATTCGGCGCTCAGGAACCGGGCACGGCGTCGGAAATTCAAACTTTCTGCAGCGTGAATTTCGGCGTGACCTTTCCCCTCGCGGCGAAGATCGAGGTCAACGGCCCCCGCCGCCACCCGCTGTACGCCTGGCTGACGGCACAGGAAAACGGCTTTCCCGGCGACATCGAGTGGAATTTCGAGAAATTTCTCATCGACCGCGACGGCCGGGTGAATTGCCGATATCCGGCCGGAACAAAGCCGACCGACCCCGGCCTTCTGCAGGATCTGGCGAACGTTTTATAGCGAGCGCCCGCAAAATCAGGCCTGCAAACCACTTGAGTGGCAATTTACCCGCCCACTCTTTAACATCAACGCAACATTGATCCCCCGAAGGCTCGGAGAACTAGATGCTTTTTCGATTGAATCCCGTGAACTGGCTCGCCGGCGCGGCGCTGACTTTAGGTTTATCACTTGGCGCGCATGCAGCGGGCGATCCGGGACAGGGCGAGAAGAAGTTCTATACCTGCTATGGATGTCACGGGGTCGCCAACTACAAAAATGCCTACCCGGACTACAGCGTGCCGAAACTGCGCCACCAGAACGGCGCCTATTTGATTGCGGCGCTGCAGGAGTACCGTGACGGTACCCGCCCCCACGCCACCATGCACGCGCAAGCGGCGTCACTTTCGGATCAGGACATCGAAGATATCGCCGCCTACTTGCAGGGTGCGGAAGCGGTGAAGCCGGGCGCGGCCGCCGCCGGCAAAGCGCCGAAGCAAGTGGCGGCGTGCGTTGCCTGCCATGGCGAGAACGGTCTCGGGGTCGAGGCGCCTTTGAATCCCAAGCCGCCGGTGCTGGCGGGCCAACACGTAGATTATCTTGAACAGGCACTGACCGCGTATCGCAACGGCCGGCGCAAGAACGTCGTCATGGACAGCATGGCGCAACTGTTGACCAGCGATGAAGATGTCCAAATCGCCGCCGCTTATTTCGCGGACCATCCCTCGCCGCTGAGCACCGCGACCACCGACAGCAAGTAGCCGGCGCAGTACCCGAGTCGGGGCGCCTACCGGCGCAGCATCATCAGGAATTGCGCGAACGTCGCGTAGTAGGCGTCGCGGTTCTGTTTTTTTCGATATCCATGTCCCTCGTCGGCCGCCAGCAGATACCACACCTCGCGGTCCTTCGCGCGTAATCTATTGACGATTTGTTCCGCTTCGGAAAGCGGCACTCGCGGATCGTTCTTGCCGTGAACCACCAGCAGGGGACGGGTAATCCGGTCTGCATTGGTAAGCGGCGAGATACGCCGCAAAAAGCTGCGCATGGCCGGGTCGCGTTCATCGCCGTATTCGGCGCGGCGCTGGGCCTGCCGGTAGGGCGCTGTATTGGTGAGAAAACTTACGAAGTCCCCGATGCCGGCAACATCGACGCCGCCGCGCAATCGATCGCTGTAATTGACGAGCGTCGCCAAGGTCAAATATCCGCCATAGGAGCCGCCCGCAACCACCACGTGCTTGCCATCGAAGGCGCGCTGCAAGCCGATCCATACCAGCATGGCGCCCACATCTTTCACCGCGTCCTCGCGCAGCAGGCCATTGTCGAGCGCCATGTAGGTCTTGCCGTAACCCGAAGAGCCGCGCACGTTGGGCGCGATGACCGCAAAGCCCAGCTCGTTGACCACATATTGAATCCAAGGATCGAACCCCGGACGGAACTGCGACTCGGGTCCGCCGTGCAGTAAAATGAGCACCGGGTGCGGACCTGGGGTCGTGGGCTCATAGACGTACAGCGGAACCTGGCGGGCTTTGCCATCCTCGCGGTCGAATGTCGGAAATTCTGCGAGCCTTGGTGTGACAAATTTGCCGAGGTCGACCGGACCCGCTTCGCTGTAGGTCCAGGCCTGAAGCCGATTCTGCGCGATATCCAGCACGTAAGCATCCTTGGGCTGATTTGGCGCCACGAAGCCGAAGGCCAGACGTGTCCCCTCCGCATCGAAGCTCAAGGAACCAATGACTCCCGGCACACGCAGCTTCGGCGGCGTGAGGTCCTGGTGAGTGCGCAAATCCAGTAAATTGAGTTTGCCGGCGCCCGCTTCATTGCTGACATAGGCGAGGTAATGCCCATCGCGCGAAATCGCCAATTCCTCGATGTCCCAGGGAATGTGCCCTGAAATGACGGTCTTCTCATTGGTGAACAGATTCATGTAGCGCAGCCGCGCAAACTCGCCGTCACGATCCGAGATGAAATACACCCCCTGGCCGTCGCGGGTAAATTTCGCGCCGGCTATTCCAACCTTGGCGGCGGCCGGATCCACCTCGCGCTTTAGTCCTGAGCTCAAATCGACGACGTATAGATAGCTTTCGCCGATCGAGACGGCCTTGAGCACCAGCAGTTTCGAATCATCGGGCGACCAATCGAGCACCGACCACGCCGCGCCGTTCGAGTCGCCGGCCAATGCCAGATGCGGCAGCGTGCCTGTTTCGGGATCCACGATATCGATGTCATAGCTGCGTCCGTCCCGCGCGGTGCTGAAGAAGGCGACTTCGCGCCCGCTGTTCGACCACAGCGGCGCGCCGTTCATGGACTTGCCGTCGGTGAGTAATTTCGCCGCCGGTTCGCCCACCCGCTGGTAGTAGAGTTGGGTATTCTCATTGCCGCCCACGTCTTTGAGATAAACGTAGGCATTGCGCGCAGGGTCAGGTGAAAACGCTGCTTCGGCGATCGGCTCATGCTGGAAGGTCAGTTGACGGCGGGCGCCTCCGGCTTGGTCGACCAGATGAAGTTGATCGACGTCGCCGAAGCGCGTGGCAATCAGCAGTTGCCCTTGGGGCGACCAACCCAGCGGCGTCGCCTGGCGCGCATTCAAATAACCATCCAATTTTTCGGCGAGCTCCGCCGGCGCTTCCGGTATGTTGTCAAAGGTTAAGTTGCCGCGCTCGACGCGCGAGACGGCGAGAGCGGGCACATTGGCCAAGAACGGCGAGGCGAGCAGCAGCAATAAATAAATTCGGTTCATGTTCATATGTTCTCACACGGCGAGGATAATGCGATCGATGGCGGGCTTTGAGCATTTGGTTGAATCTTACGACGTCGGCGATCTACTGGATGACATCGCGAGCGCGAACCCGCCTGCGTATATGCATCGCTGTTTCGCCGAAGGCTTGTCCGCGCCCGTTTTGTCCTGGCATCGCGTTCAACAGCTGGCCGTATGCGCCATGGTTCTCGATGCCATCATCAATGACCGGGACTACGAGTTCTTTGAACACGAATTGTTGTCCGATTGGCGCCTTCACTATGCGAAAGCCTGCTCGAAAATGAAGGACTTGGCCGTGCAGGCCTTGCATCGGGTGCTCGATCGTGACCGGCCGAAAGATGCCCCCGCCGCCGCCGAAATCGAAGTACTCGCCAATCGCTTGGCGGGGGCTGAATGAACCGTGCCCGCCTGCATGCACGTTGGGCGGTCCTCGCAGCGGCCGCGTTGATGGCAGCGGCCTGCGCAACACCGAAGCCCCGGATCGCGGCACCGTTGCCCACGCCGCCCCCGCTCGATGCGTCTTACGATTGGCATGTGCTGGTGACCGCGCCCTTCGGCAGCGTTCTCAAAGACATCCCGTTGACGGTGCATGAGGTGCTGTTGTTTCGCGATGAGGCACACGGCGAGGGAGCTGCCGATGACACGGAATGTTATGCCGTGAACGGGACGGGCCCACGCTTCATCGCTCGGTCGCCGTCTCTGTACCTGCTGTGCTTCAAGCACGGCCGCTTGGCGCGCATCGAAGCTGCGGTGCGGCTGCCGGAAAAGGAAGCTGAGCGGATTTTCACCGATGCCTGCGCCCTGTGGACGAAAGATACGCGGGCGCCGAATACAGAGGGCTGCGAAGGTTCCGAGGGCGGTACTGCTTTCGCCGCCCACATCGAGAGAGCGGCGGACGGAACGGACCCGCAGCTCACCATCCAACTCGACGTCCCTGAGCGGTAAGCCCCTGAGCATGCGCGATGCGGAACGCGACCTCCTGGTCTCGGGCGCGAAGGAACTCGGCATCGAGCTCGGCGCGCACGCCGAAACGCTGTTGCGGCTGGTGGATGAACTGGAGCAGGCCAACCGGCAATTCAATTTGACCGCAATCCGCGATCGTACCGGCATGCTTCGCAAACATGTGCTCGACAGTTTGAGTCTGCAGCCCTACCTGCGCGGCGTGCGCCTGGCCGATGTCGGCACCGGTGCGGGCTTTCCGGGCCTGGTGCTGGCCATCGTCAACCCGAATCGCCGATTTACGCTGATCGAGGCCACCGGCAAGAAGGCGCGATTCGTCGAGCAGACCGCAGGGCGCTTAGGGCTGGGCAACGTCGTCGTCGTCAATTCTCGTGCGGAAACCTATAGACCGTTCGAACTTTTCGATACAGTGGTGGCTCGAGCCCTGTCGTCGCTGGCGGGTTTCGTCGCCTATGCCGGTCACTTGTGTGCTCCGGACGGGCGCTTGCTGGCGATGAAGGGAAGGCGGCCGGATGATGAGATCTCGGCACTGCCGAGATCGTTCCGCGCATTGGCGGTGCATCGCTTGAGTGTGCCGGGCCTTCCCGATGAGCGGCATCTGGCGGAGCTGGTACGGAGCCCCAAATCGAGCAAGACATGAAGCGCGCCAATACATGAAGCGGGTCATCGCGGTGGCCAATCAAAAGGGCGGTGTGGGCAAGACCACGACCGCCGTAAATCTGGCTGCCTCCTTGACGGCGACCAAGCGCCGCGTGTTGCTCATCGACCTGGATCCCCAGGGCAATGCCACCATGGGATGCGGAATCGACAAGCATGCACAATCCCGCACCAGCTGCGATGTCCTGTTGGGTGATTGCAGCGCGGTTGAAGCGTTGGTGCCGGTCGAATACGGTGGTTTCATGCTGATGCCGGCGAATCAAGATCTCACTGCCGCTGAAGTTCGCTTGCTCACCATGACGGTGGGGCGCGAGTTCAAATTGCGAAATGCCATCGCGCCGGTGCGCGAGGATTTCGACGTGATTCTCGTCGACTGCCCGCCGTCGCTGAACATGCTGACCTTGAACGCACTCGTGGCAGCCGACTCGGTAATGGTTCCCATGCAGTGCGAGTACTACGCGCTCGAAGGCCTGACCTCCTTGATGCAGACCGTCGAGCAAATCAAGGAGAGCATCAATCCCGTTCTGGAAATCGAAGGATTGCTGCGCACCATGTTCGACCCGCGCAACAATCTGGCCAACGAGGTCTCCGCACAGCTCACCGAACACTTCGGCGACAAGGTGTTTCGCACCGTGATTCCGCGCAATGTCAGGCTGGCGGAAGCGCCCAGTTTCGGCAGGCCTGTCTTGTTTCACGACAAGGAGTCGCGGGGCGCGCTTGCCTATCTGGCCCTTGCCGGCGAACTGATTCGCCGCGACGAGCTGCCGGGCGAGCCTCCGCCGGGGGCACCTGTTCCGCCGGGGGCACCTGTTCCGCCGGGCGAACCTGCTCCGCCGGACGAGCCTGTTCCGCCGGGCGCCCCCGTTCTGCCGGACGCGCCCGTATAATCGCCCACAAGGCTCCAAGCGTTTACGGGAAATGGCTATGTCCGGCAAAAAGCTGTCTTTAGGTCGAGGCTTGGCTGAACTCAGTCCGCTGCTCGCGCGGCGCGCCGCCAGTCCTGAGGCCGAAAAGGCTCCGCCGGTGCTGGTGGGCGACCGTCTGGCCTCTCTGCCCGTGGACTTATTGCAGCGGGGCAAGTATCAGCCGCGCGCCGACATGCGTCCCGAGACCTTGGGCGAGCTCGCCGATTCCATCAAATCACGCGGTTTGGTGCAGCCCATCTTGGTACGGCCGCTGCCGCGGCCGAATCCCACCGAATCGCAACGCTACGAAATCATCGCCGGCGAGCGGCGCTGGCGGGCCGCGCAAATGGCGGGACTGTCGGAAATTCCCGCGGTGATTCGCGATGTGCCGGACGAGGACGCGGTCGCGATGGCGCTGATCGAGAACATTCAGCGCGAGGATCTCAATCCGCTGGAAGAAGCCCGCGCTTTATTGCGCTTGATCGAAGAGTTTGGCCTGACGCATCAGGCCGCGGCCGAGGCGGTTGGGCGCTCCCGAGCCGCGGTGAGCAATCTGGTCCGCCTCATGGAATTGACGGACGAGGTCAAGGAGATGCTGGAGACCCGCCAGATCGAAATGGGCCATGCGCGCGCCTTGCTTGGGTTGGCGACGCGCCGACAGCAGATCGAAGTGGCGACACTGGTCGCCAAAAAAACCTTGTCGGTGCGCGACACCGAAGCCTTGGTGCGGCGCATCATCGCTCCGCGGGCCGCCGACGCTGCCGATAGCACCCCTCCGCGCGCGGACCCGGATATCCAGCGCCTGGAGACCGAGATCGCCGAGAAGCTCGGCGCCAAGGTCGCCTTTCAACATACGGCATCCGGCAAGGGCAAGTTGATCGTCAGCTACCACAGTTTGGACGAGCTAGAAGGTATCCTGGCCCACATCCAGTGATGCGACAAAATACGCCCTGAAACTCCTTGAGAACCAAGGTCGTCGTCTCTATAATGCGCCGGCAATTTTGACTGGCGGCGGCTCACAGAATGTGCAAATCGAAGGTAGCGCCGCCGGTCCGGTTCCCTTCGCGA
>Ga0210406_10004034_pt1 | contig 15904 bp, 11 predicted proteins | sample IncBWC30MmetaG_FD_155454 | JGI IMG/M metagenome (GOLD analysis project Ga0210406, IMG submission 155454) | Forest soil microbial communities from Barre Woods Harvard Forest LTER site, Petersham, Massachusetts, United States - Inc-BW-C-30-M | ecosystem: Environmental > Terrestrial > Soil >... | reverse complement strand
GTTCGATAGCAGATTGCTATTGGGAACAATCACTTCCGCGCCTTGAAATGTCACGACAGTGCTGGAGCGTGCCCCAATCCGACGAACAGTGCCAACCAAGCCGCCGACGTCCACGGTGTCGCCGACGTGAATGGGGCGCTCGAAGAGCAAGATCAATCCGGAAACAAAATTATTCACGATATTCTGCAGACCGAACCCGAGACCTACACCAAGGGCGCCCGTGAGAACTGTAAATTTGTTTAGCTCGATACCCGCCTCAGACAGAGCCGCCAAGGCGACCACCAACAGGAGAACATAATAAGTGACAGTGGAGATGGCGTAGGGCAAGCCACGGTGGAGGGGCAATTTTGGAAGGACCACCTTCTTCAATAGAAAAGTGAATGTGTTAGCGACAAAGTAGCCACCGAGCAATATGAACGCCAGACCAAGCACATCGCCAAGGGTGAACCTAATTTTTTCAAAACCGATGGGATAGGTGAACAATTTCGAAGCGCCTTCCACTAGGCTGTCGTAGAGCGTAACTAGTCGCAATATCGATTTCAGCCCAAGCAAGATGGCACCGAGTGCGAACAACCGGCTTGCCCACCGGTCTATTGCATCAACGCGCATGTCAAGAAGCGTTCGCGCCCAATGAGTGCGCAGGACAATGCCCACAATCAAAGACACGACTCGGGCCCCGCAATACAGGGCGGAGGCCACGAAAGGACCGACCAAGGCAGTCATGCCTAGAACTTGAGACAGAGAAACAAATCCAATAATGTTACAAACGAAAGATACGGCGAGTAATGTAAGAATGCCTCGAATCGCGATCCCGAGCATTCGCTGACTCCGGCGTTTCACCGTCGCTTGAAGCAGTTTGGAAGGACGTGCAAGCCAGCTGAGACTGATTACACCAGCGAGAGCAAGCAAAGCGTAAAGCTCGCGCCTAACGAGCGGTGGAAGCTGTACCAAGAGATACGTGCCTTCGAGCGCGTAGAGGGAAGCCAGGACGTAGAGGAAGATCCGCAACCTGGGCTCTATCAACGGGGCCAGTACTCGTATTATCGGAATCAGATACAACAAGTAAAACACGAATGCGATTCCAATGGGCGCGGAGGATATGAATTGCCCTATTCCGATCAGCGTTACCAAGAGAGCTACAGAATAGGGTCGGTTCAACACATGTACAGATTCGGCTGAAACCGCCGGTGCTGTTCCGGCCGCCACGGAGCGACTAAGTTTCATAACAGTAAAAAAAACCAAAAGGTAAAAACCGGCAAGCGTGAGCATGGCGAGCTTGTGGGCCCGCACAAACTCCCCGGCAGCCGTGAATGACCGATCAAAGGACCGGCGAAAGCCGGATCCCATGGTTTGATCCAGTTGGCGCAACTGACTAGCCTTCCAAAGAGGAGGACTATCTGCTTCCAGGAGGCGGCTGCGTTCGGCCTCGCGAGCCTCACGGACCCGGAGCAAGATATTCGAAATTTGCTGGTCTTGTTGAGAGACTTCATTCTGCAGGGTCAGTGCGAAATTGAGCTGCTCTTGGGCCTGCGACTTTGCCGCCTGAATTTTATCCAGTTGCTGTTTGGTACGCTCAACAACTGATTCGATCCCACGGGATTCGCGAATGTGGACCCAGGTGGCCACCCAATCAGGTTCTTGGGCTTCCAAGGTTTGAATTTGTTCTTCCAGTTTCGCTGCACGCAACGTCAGGAGCCTGCGTTCTTCCCCATATGCGAGGTTTCGAGAGCGCCAATAGCGGTGCTCGTCCTCTAGTTCCAACGGTGTTGGAGTGCCTGCCAAAAGTTCCCTGGTTTGTTGCGCTCGTCGACGAATCTCTTCGGCTTGTTCCGCCGTCTTTCTTTCTGACTCGAGAAGTTCAGATTTAGGAGTAAGCTGACTGCTGATTTCACGTAGCAAGTGATCTAACTCCTCTGCGCGGTCAGCGATCTTCGGCAAAGGAATCGCTTGATCCCCTGAACGATTTGGAAGGACTGTAGGAGTTGCGTTCTGCTGCGGCTGCTTATCCCCGTTCGAAGGGTCGGAATGCGCTCCGGGCGTGCGGACCGCCGCCTTCTGGGCTTGGATCTCGCCCGGAAAGGATGCGAAAAGCGGCAGGAATAGCATGGCTGCTATGGAGCATATGCCCAGCCGACCCAAAGCTCTCCAAGCGTCGACTCTTTTGATGGGACGATGAGATGACCCTCGTTGGGTCAAAGGCCTAACCCTCTTCCTGGACCTGGGCTTGCTGGGGCGCGCTCAGACGACCCTATGGCCGGGTCATCTGCGTCTCAAACTGTCAGAAGTGACAGATCGACTAAGCTCGCGATCTTCCTCCCATTTTTCGTCTTCGCCGAGCGATCTGAACTCATTACATCGTTCACCGTCTCGCTATCAATTCTGACAGTTAATGAAACGAACCGCCTCGTGCAAGTGTGAGCCTGCCTGAAGTTCAATCTTTTGCTCAGCCAAATGGATTGTTGTCCTTGGCCCTGCTGCGAGGTCGGTGGAACTGCGGGATGCCGGCATGGGTGAAACAGAGGCGCTGTAGCTGGAACGACAGCGCTTGTATTTCAAGATGGCCAAGGTGCCATGACCGGCCTGCTGCGTAAGATTGGCCAGAAAAATGGAATAAGAGTGCAAGACGCAAACCAGCAAGACGAGTACGCCGAACAACCCCTAATTGAGCAGACGAGAAGTGGCAATTCGGACTCATTCACCAAGCTGGTGAGTATGCATTCTGCGCAGCTCGACAGCATATCTCTCAAAATCTTGCAGAACCATGCAGATGCTGAAGACAACGTCCAAAACGCTCTCTTGAAGGCTTATGAAAACATCGGCGGGTTTGAAGGCCGCTCACGTTTTTCGACCTGGCTCTTTCGCATTGCAGTCAATGAAGCCTTGATGAGGATGCGCCAGAATGAAGACAAAGAAATTAGGCAAATCGTCGGTAAGTCCTTCAAGAACTTCCCCCGAAAAACGAAGAAGTAGAAAGGGTACTTCACCTTTGATACCAAAACGCGGCGCTTACTAGGCCGTAGTCCTAAGAGCCGGAGGCCGCCTTTGCATTCTTGAGGGAAAGCAGTTCACTTGTAGGTATGAGAAGTTCCGCGAAGCCACAGTCTAAACAGACCACAACCCCCTGGCAAACATAGATGGGAGGAACCTTCAGGCCTTTCAGACTGGGGAGACTGGCCGTAAGCTCACCATCCAGCCGCTGCGAGTTTTGGGAATTGCAAGCCTTACAAGCCATTGACGTCCCGAATCCGTGCTGACAACTCCAGCCGCTTTGTTAAGGATTGTGTGCGAGATTCTAACACATTCGGCATCCTCGCGGCACTTATTAAAACATTCTCGATATCCAACTTTCATTCGACACTCGAGCGAAGCAGTTTCGGGTGCAGAGTCCTTTCCTTCTCAAATCTTCTTGGTCACCTTGCCATCTGCTGCCACTGTTGACAGTAGTCAGATGCGCGACTTGTGAATAACCCTAGATTTAGCAGTCGGGCCGCCGCCGCGGAGCAGACGACTCGCCTCCGCGTGGTAGACGGTGCGCTCCATGAACGCCACGACCTCCATTTGGTTGCGTATTCATCGAGCGGGCCAATTGATGAGAGCACGAATTTTATTGGCGGATGATCACCCACGTTTCCCGGAGATGGAGGCACGCCTCTTGGAACCAGAGTTCGAAGTCGTCGGCAAGGTCGGCAACGGGCAAGCGTTGATCGAAGAGGCCATCCGTTTGAAACCGGATCTCATCGTCACTGATATATCCATGCCCATTCTTAATGGAATTGAGGCTGTGGACCGCTTGAAGGGGTTAGGCTGCACGTCTCGAATTGTTTTCTTGAGCGTTCACAGCGATAACGATTTCGTGAGTAGGTGCCTTTCGACCGGGGCCCTCGGGTACGTCGCGAAATCCAAAATTGCAAGTCAGCTCGTCCCAACCATTCGCCGTGCGCTTGGCAGGTAACGTTTCTATTTTTCAACAGTTGTCATCACAACCAGGCGTGAGAGCACGTTTTGGAAGAGGAGTCTTTACTGTTAGAAGTGACAGGTTCTCGACGAGCCTCGACGATGTTATTCGGGACATGAGCAGAGTTATGTTGCTGCTGCAGAGTTGTTTACTGGTAGCGGAGGCTCTTGAATCCCCTTTTCTATGTCTCTTTCGAAACCTGCTATCGCAACTGCGAATCTAAAATCCCGATTCCTTGAAGGACTTTCCCCGCTTGACCTAAGAGTCATTCTGGCGGCAGCCAAGCAGCGGCAGTTCGCCTCCAATTCTGTCGTGGTAAACCAGGGAAATCCCGCCGATCACTTGTTCCTGTTGACCAGAGGACGAGCCAGATTCTTCTTCAATACCCAGGAAGGGAAAAAGGTTATCCTTCTTTGGTTAACGCCTGGAGAGATCTTCGGCGGCGCGGCCCTTTTGTCAACTCCTTCCCTGTATCTTGTCAGCACTGAAACGCTGAAAGATTGTTCGATGTTGGTGTGGGACCGAGCCACACTCCGAAATCTGGCCGGCCGTTACCCGCGGCTGCTGGAAAATGCGTTGCTTATCGCCTACGACTATCTGGCATGGTATGTCGCGGATCATGTGGCCTTGACCAGCCATACTGCACGTCAGAGACTCGCCGGCGTGCTGGTCTGCCTGGCCCAAACCATAGGCGAAAAAGTCTCGGGCGGATTCGAGTTCGATGCTACAAACGAGGAGTTGGCTGGTGCTGCCAACGTCACCCCGTTCACGGCGAGCCGCTTGTTGAGCAAGTGGCAAGACAGCGGCGCCGTCCTAAAGCACCGCGGAAAGGTTTTGCTGCGCTCTCCGGAACGTCTTCTTCTTCATACGATTTGACCGTGAAGTACCATTTGTTTTTCACCTTCTATCTTTTGGCTTCGCCCTCTCTTATTGGTGTTTAGCAAATTCAAGGATGTTCTGGGGAACGACCAGCCATCGCCAGTCAAGTGGCTCTGGTCTGGGGACCGACGTACTCAGCAGTCATTGCGCTATCTTGAGTTGGCGTTGAACGCTATGTGGTTCGCGCCTCAAATGCAGGCCAGATTCACACAAACGCGTTTGGCCAGCAGAATACACGCGCGGGCTTGGGGAATGCGGTCGTCCGGGGATGCTCCGGAGCGCGCTAGGCGCACTCATCCAAGACTGTTCAAAGCCCCCTACGCCACGTCACTGTAAGTTCTGCCAGTTGGTTCATTCCCCATTTTTCGTTAGCGTCCGACAGATAGGCGGTCCGCAGATGAGGATCTCGTTCTCGCGCAGCTCTCTCCTGACCGCGATTGCCATTGTGATTCTTTTGTCCGCGCTACCAGGCGCAATTCGAAGAGTCATGCAGAGTGGCGATCACTACCTATTCACACAACGCTTCTTTGAAGACTTGTGGGCGCGTCTCTTAGGGCCGGGACGGTTGCGATTTATTCTGCAGCCAACAGCGGCGATCCTGTTGGGCGTGCGGGACGGAAAACGAGACTCACGGATAGGATGTCCCCCTTTTTTGTCAGGGCTTATCTTTCAACGAATCCACAGACGAGAGCTGTGGCGAAGTTCAATTGCATCGGTCCGCGACCTAGTGGCCATCGCTATAATCCTGGACGTCATTTCCCAAATCCTCATCTTCCGGGAGATTCATCCTGGTGCTGCGTTGCTGCTGGGTCCCGTGTTGATAACAACGCCGTATTCTGCATCTAGGGCTTTGACGAATCGAATTGCCCGCCGGCGCATTCAGCAGGTGGCGGCCAACCGCCCGACCTGAATTGCGCCGTGGAGATGTGCGATGCAACCTGAGGCATGCCATCCTGAATCGCCCCTAAGGTTTTATGATTGCAGTTAACTTTGCATTTGGCTTATCGGCATTACTGCGATATACCCGCGCTCATTAATACTTATTACGGCATTGTATACCGTCGACCGTTTGTGCTAGAGTTCACCGCCCATGCCCAGACTTCCTGATTGCCTGTCGTTAAACGGCCAGTTGAGGAAATTATGAAACTGCCTCGCGTGATTCTGGCCGATGACCACACCCTGGTGGCAGAAGCATTGTGCGGGTTGATTGCGCTACATTTTGACGTCGTCGCGACGGTAGCCGATGGACATGCGCTCGTGACCGCTGCCACGGCCCTGAAGCCCGACGTGATTGTAGTCGATATTGCAATGCCTCTCCTGAATGGGCTGGATGCTTGCCGGCAACTTAAGCAGAGAATGCCTAGCATTAAGTTGGTATTTCTGACAATGAATGAAGATCCGGAACTTGCCGTCGAGGCTATGAAGTTTGGTGCGTCCGGGTATGTGTTGAAGAAATCTGCCGCTTCAGAATTGCTTCAAGCGATGCAATTGGCCATTCGAGGCAAACCCTACATCACCCCGCAGATTGCCCGGGGAATGCAGGAGTCGTTCATTCGCAATCCTCAGGGCACGAGCCGTCGTAGACCACTGACCCTGCGTCAGCGAGAAGTCGTTCAGCTTTTGGCAGAAGGAAAATCGATGAAAGAAGTGGCAAGCGTTTTGAAGGTCACGCCGCGCACAGTGGCCTTTCACAAATACCACATCATGCAGGATCTCGGTCTTAAGACGAGCGCAGATCTGATCCAATTTGCAGTGAAGAACCGAATTGTCGTGGGATAACCGGAGCCCTGCAAGAACCATTTACCCTCATCATCTCGCCCTCTTAAGTGTGGTTCGGTTCTTCAGCCACGGCACCGGAATGAAGTTCATGCGGCTCGGTTTCGACCCTACCCCAGAGGATTTTCCGTCCGCCCAACACTATCAAAAGTTACAGACGGACACTCTGCCCATGGGCTTCAAGGCCTAACTGGTAACTTTGCCAGTACTCCGAATCAGACGAACGCGCTAACAAGAGGACACAAAGGGTGAGTATAAAGGTAACGAAATGGCGAACTTCGTCCGAGGCCTACGATGTCAACTGACTGCGATGATGTGCTCCATGTTACTAATTCCTGGCGGGCTGTCATCGGCGGACCCAGACCTGGCTGCACAGCAAAGTAGTGCTCCTGAGGAACAGGCTCCCAAGATTCCAAATGATCAGTTGGATTCTCTGGTTGCACCAATCGCCCTTTACCCGGACCCGCTTCTGGCTCAGGTCCTTGCCGGGTCCACCTATCCTCTGGAGATCATGCAGCTGCAACAATGGCTGACCAAGAATCCGGGTCTCAAAGACAAAGAGTTGCAAGACGCCGCAATGAAGCAGCCCTGGGACGCTACGGTTCAGGCACTGGCGGCGCTTCCGGATGTCGTCAAACGGCTTTCAGACGACATTCAGTGGACCACGGACCTCGGAAACGCCGTTCTGGCACAGCAATCCGATGTGATGGAGGCGGTGCAGCGCATGCGTGCTAAGGCACAGCAGAAGGGGAACCTCAAAACCACAGAGCAGCAAAAAGTAGAAACGAAGGTAGTCGAAAACAAGAGCGTAATTATAATCGAGCAGTCTAAGCCCGACGTTGTGTACGTACCCAGCTACGAACCCACTGTCGTATACGGACCTCCGGCATACCCCTATCCTCCCATCGCCTACCCGCCTCCTGGCTACTACGCTGCCGGCATGGCGATTTCGTTCGGTGTGGGGATGATGGTAGGCGCGGCTTGGGGCGGCGGATGGTGCTGCAATAGCGGATGGGGGAGCAACAACAATATAAACATTAATAATAACAACACCTTTGTGAATAACTCGAATCGGCAGAATAACATTTCGAACAAGAGTGGCAATCGAACCGGCAGCAACAGCTGGCAGCACAATTCCCAGCATCGTGGGGGCACTCCCTACGCGAACAGAGCTACCGCGAACAAATACGGAGGCACGGCTCGCGGAGATTCCATGAGCAGCCGGCAGACCAATGCGCGCCAAAGCCAAGGGCAGTTGGGAGGTCGAGGGCAAGGTGCGCAGGCAGGCACTATGGACCGCGGGCGCCAGCAGTCCGGTGCGGGCAACCGAGGATCCGGTGGGACAAATGGGCCTGGGGCAAACCGCGGCGGGAGTGGCGGGGGCGGCGGGGATCGCGTCGGTAACCGCAGCGTCTCCTCAGGAGGCGGATCAAAGAGCGGAGGGGCTTTTGGCGGCGGCTCCGGAGGAATGAGCGGAGCCAGTGCACGAGCAAGCAGTTCGCGTGGCGCATCCAGTATGGGATCCCGTGGTGGTGGACGCGGTGGCGGTGGCCGACGGAGATAAGCAATTCATAATCAAGGAAAAACGAATGATAAAGAGAATCATCTTGATTGCTTCCCGCGTATTTGTGGTTTCCAGCGTGTTCGTGATTTCTGCCTCTAAAGCCGAGCTCAGGCACTCAGGCCGCGAAACAAACAAAGCAGCCGAAGGGACTTCACAGTCTTCTCAGAAAGCATTTGGCACGCCGAAGGAGGCAGCGGACGCTCTGGTACAGGCGGCTGCAAACTTTGATGTGCCGGCTCTGAAGGAGATTCTCGGCCCGGGTAGCGAGGATCTTGTTTCCTCGGAAGATTCAGTACAAGACAAGAACCGAGCTGCAGAATTTGTGACAAAAGCTCACGAAAAAACTTCGGTAAGCGTCGATCCCAAGAGTCCTAAGCGCGCAATACTCTCCGTCGGCAATGACGATTGGCCACTTCCGATCCCCATTGTTCAAAAAGAAGGAAAGTGGTCTTTTGACACCAAGGCGGGTCGTGAGGAGGTGCTCTTGCGGCGCATTGGCGCCAATGAACTGGACGCCATTCAAATCTGTAGAGGATACGTCGAGGCGCAAAAACAATATGCCCTGGAAAAGCATGACGGAGCCGAGGTGAACCAGTACGCGCAGCGAATCATCAGTACCGCAGGAAATCAGGATGGTCTTGCTTGGCAAAATCCCGATGGGAGTTGGGGAGGCCCAGTTGGAGAAGGAGTCGCCAAGGCTTTGGCGCAAGGCTATTCGAATCGAAGTCAACCTTATCACGGATATTTCTTCAAAATCTTGAAAGGACAAGGTCCGGCGGCACCGCTTGGGAAAATGGACTTTGTTGTGAGCGGCGCGATGATCGGCGGATTTGCTCTAGCCGCCGCGCCGGCAAAATACGATGTAACAGGTGTTAAGACCTTCATCGTCAGCTACGAGGGGAATGTTTATCAGAAAGATTTGGGCCCGGATACGCTCCGCGTCTTTAAAGACATGCAGTTGTACAACCCAGACAAAACGTGGACTCGCACGGATGACAACTGGTGATGAGCGATGGCCTTTCGTGTCCCGTATTTGAAAAGGAGAAAAAATGAGAAAGCCGATTTTGCTGACCACTGGTTTGCTTCTCATGGGCGTGAGTTCCGCATTCGCACAGGATGTTCGCTACGATTTCGACAAAGACAAAGAGTTTTCGAAATACAAGACTTATAAGTGGGTGGCCATCAAGGGTGCGGAAATGCCGGATGAACTCACTCAGAAGGCATTGACGAGCGCCATTGACACTCAACTCGCCGCGAAAGGACTGACGAAAACGGACTCAGAAAATGCCGACCTGTACATCGGTTATCAAACTGCCCTTGGTCAGGAGAAAGAATTTACCTCGTACAACACCGGCTGGGGATACGGGCCTGGCTGGGGTGGCGGATGGTATGGTTATGGCGGCATGTCTACAACTACGACGTACGGCTCAACATCTACAGTATACATTGGGCAATTGGATTTGAGCATGTACGACCCTACAGCAAAACAGTTAGTTTGGAGAGGAACAGCCTCCAAGACTCTGGACCCCAAAGCAAAGCCGGAGAAGAAACAGAAAAACATCAACAAAGCCGTCGAAAAACTTCTCAAGAAATACCCGCCACAAGTAAAGAAATAGCCTTAGCTCTCCCGCCGCCGGCTCAGTATTGGAGAGCTTTCCGATGATCGGTTTGTTTCGGGGATTGTCGCTAAAGTAGGGGAAAGCGCGGCAATCCCGCCAGGAATCTACGATCAAGTCCGCCTCCGACTAGTGTTGCACCAGGGTGATGCCGAGGCGCAGTTTTTGACGGGGAACGCCTGCGGCGTATCAGGATTCAATTGCATGACCATGGCAGACGGTCATGTTTATGCTCTGCAGGTAGCCAGCGAGACGCAGGAACTTCGCATCACTTCTGAGGTGTTATCTAGCGGCTTGCTTTATATCGCGCCAGATGGGAATGAAGAACTTCTTATCCGGTTTGCTCCTGTTTGGTCGAGGGTAGGCTCATTCCCAGAACCCGTCCGGCTTCTTCCTGTACCCACAGGTACTGTCGCGGTTGAGCAGAGTTCGGCTCGAGAAGATTAGGCAAACACAATCAGCACGTCCCAGGTGAGTTAAGACATTCCAGCATTAGAAACTGAATCGCAGGGCCAACTGCCCGACACGAGGATTTACGGACGTGCTGCTGATAACACCAAAGGTCGAAGAACTGAAGTTGGTGTCAGGATTCGCGAACTGCGGATGGTTAAGAGCGTTGAAGAACTCAACGCGAAGTTGAACACTGCTTTTTTCAAGCGGCCAAGCGAGAGCTATTGTTTTTGAAACGGCCAGATCCAAATTCGCTTGGCCAGGTCCATCTACAATTCCCGTTCCACTGTTTCCGAAAGCCGTCCCGATGCCATCAGCGCCGATCACCGGCGGAGCCGTGAAACAGGGCGCGTTGAAATAATTGTTGAGTTTTGACGCTGTTGGTCCGCCAGTGACAAGCTGGTTTTTTGTGCAGTTGCCGCTCAGCTGAGCTCGATCCTCACTGATGCCAAAGACGTTGTTGGCGTTGGTATCCGTAATAGTGAGGGCTGTGCCAGATTGAATGGTGATTACAGTGGCGAGATGCCATCCTCCTAAGACGGCACGTGGGATTCCGATCGATGGGCTGGGGAGTGTCCATGTTTCGCTGAACACGAACCGGTGGGTGCGATCGAAACTTGCTCTTCCCCTTCTCTGGCTAGGAGCGTTTTGGTCTCCAAGCGTCAGCGCATTTCCAGTTGACGTCGAGTTAATGTCGGAGCCGTCGGTGTCCAATGTTTTGGAGAAAGTGTACGACGCAAGGAATTCAAGACCATGGCTCAACCGCTTAGTGAGGCTTACCTCAAGTGCGTTGTACCAAGAATTGCCATCGGATTCCATGATTACGAGGGAGTCCGGAGGCACACCCGGAACGGGGACACGTTCGGAGATGTTCGCAACCGTATTGAAATTTGCGCCTCTGATCGGATCGCTTGGAGAAGCCGCAAGCGCCTGATTCAAAGATCGCTGACGTACCAACCTAGTGCCACGAGTACCCACATATCCTGCTTCGAATAGCCAGCCCGTATGTATTTCTGCCTGAAGATTCAATGAGAACTGATGAACCATCGCAGGCCGAAAGCCGGGCGCAACGGAATAGATGGTCGTGGTGGTAGTCGGAGAGTACGCGGGAAATAAGGGAAAGGAATCCGGCGTAGGAAACGGCTTAGGGAAAGGGGCCTGAAACGTCGCGTTCCCGTTTGCCGCGCCAGCATTCAGGCGAAATAAGGAGAATGGCGCGCCGAACACGTTTTGATAAAAGGCTTGTCCAGTAGTTCGGGAGTAGTAGACTCCGTATCCTCCTCTGAGCACTGGCGGTATCTTACGTTTCAGTGCGTGCCAAGCAAAACCGATTCGTGGAGCGATCGAGTCTTGCCCTTTACCGTAATTCCCGAACGTATTATCTGCGCGCATTACGCCCGGTGGCAGAATGCCTGAAAAATTTGAAGCTACGATGTAACCATCAAGACTCCCACCTGCGGGAGGACGAGCATCAGCTTTGCCGAAATCGAAGCTGGAGTTCCGGCCGAGCCGGTCTCCAAATTGGCCGAAACGCTCATAGCGCAAACCAATATTCATGGTCAGTGTTTTGGTGACTCTATAATCGTCTCCTGCGAAACCTGAGCCCTCCCACACTCTGTACTCACGATCTGTCAGTCCGAACACATCAAAGGAAGCAAAGACGTTGCTGTATGGCGTGCCGTTGCCGTATGCGTTCAGGCCAAGCAAAAAATCCGGCCAACTGAGAAAGTGCAGGAATGACCCAAGTCCGGCCAGATTGACTTTATCTTGATATCTCGTTATTGACCCTCCGAATCGCATGGTTTGGGTTTTGCGAGCGAAGGTGAGAATATCGCTGAACACAAAGCTGTTTTGTGTAATCGTTCGTGGGAACCCTGATGCAATACTGACTGAGCCAAGAATGCTCAGGCTCGGTAGTTCATTGTTTTCGCTCATCTCCCCTTCTGCCACGCCCACGTCCGACCATTTGAACGGAGTTATCGCCTCAGTATGGGTCCTTGAGCGGACGTACCCCAGGCGAGCTTGGTTCAGCCAACTGCTCGTTCGTGCGTACGTATTCTCCAGGGAAAATACTCTGAACCCGGAATCACTGGGACTCGGAAAGCCCAGAATGTTACCTGATGGATTTAGGCCGTTGCCGGGGAACGTGACGGTTTCGTTGTCGTTTGACAGGAAGAATCGCCCTCCGAATCGGCTCTTTGCCGAAGCAACATAATCGACATTGGTCAACACTTGGTTTTCCGCGAACTGACAAGGTCCTGTAAACTCCGAAAAGCCTTGCTGGGCTAGAGGTTTCGAAGGTTCAATGGTTTGGGGCGCTGGAATCAGGTAGCTCCCATCTGGGAGCTTGAAGTTCAAAAGCGCAAGGGCAGCGGGATTGATGTTCGACCCATCTGGATTAACAGCTGCTCCCCCCAACTCACCCTTCATGCCGCCAAATAGCTTCCCGAGAGCCGCTGCGGACCTGTCATTCGTCAAGGGCGGGGTTCGTAAGTTAGCCGTGCAAGCAACCCTGGCCTGGCCAGCTGCCAGTCCATTGATCTGACGCGTCCCTTGAAGCGAGCCAAAGAAAATGAGCTTTTCCTTCTTGATTGGCCCACCCAAAGTGAATCCAAACTGGTTTTGCTTGAGGTCCGCGCGCTGGTGGTGAGTTTCGTTCAGAAAGAAATCGCTTGCATTCAGCACATTATTGCGCAGGAATTCGAAAGCAGTGCCATGATACTCGTCACTGCCCGTTTTGGTAATTACAGTGATGTTGGCGCCGGCATATCGACCGAAAGCTGCATCATAAAGTCCCGTTTGAACCTTGAATTCTTCGATCGTATCGGGGTTTGGAATCGGAACTCCACCACTTCCTGACGCACTGCCTTGCACGTCACTTACGCTAATCCCGTCTAGCTCGAAATTGTTGTCATAGGATCTTGCTCCATGAACGTAGATGCCGTCATTGGATTTGGCGATCTGCGAGAGGGCCGTTCCGCCTAGCCCGAGCTCTCTGGCATCGTAGACACCGGCAACCACTCCCGGAGAAAGCCCTGTTATCTGCGTGAAGTTTCTCGCGACTAACGGGAGGCCACTAACTGCGGTTCGGCTAACGTCTCGACCCAAGGCTGAACTGTCGATTTCAGCCATTAGCGGATTCGAAGTAGCCTTGGCGCTCTCGAAACGCGTCGCCAGTTGGAGGTGAAGTTCGACGCGAAGCGTTTCAGTTACTACAACGCGTATGTCTAGGACCAATAGTTGTTGAAAATCGGCTTTTTCTGCCTGCAGTGTGTACGTGCCCGGAGGCACCAACAGGAAACCAAACCTTCCACCCTCATCCGAGATCGCCGACTTGGCCTCACTGCCGCCCTCCTTTGTAACACGAACGGCTACGCCGGGAAGAACTGCACCTGAGGGGTCCAGTGTGAGGCCTGTGACAGCGCCTGTTGAAGCTGTCTGGGCACAAAGGCGATCCGCACATCCCAAACTAATGGCAATCAATCCGAGCCAAGCCCAAAGGCGACACGCTCGACACTGGCCCAATACGCTCAAGCAACGCACCTCGAGCCTCCACGGGGAGAGAGGTAAAGAGCGACACTCAATGCACTGGCGCGCGGTTAACTTTGTAGAGTAAGCTCTTGCTTCGTTTCCAGTGTGTATCAGTCAGATGAAAACTCAATCGGCGGCGTAGTTTCTCCTGTCAATTCTGACAGGGTGGGATTGCAAGTGCACGAGAGAAACTGCAGACGCGTTAGATGTTTGTTGGCTTGGTAAGGCCAACTCCTGGTCACGAACCTGCCGACTAAGCAGGAGGAATTGGGGCTCTCATGAGGCGCGCTCAGTTGCCGGTGGAGCTGCAAGTTTCCAAGTTTCCTCGTGTGTTTAAGAACTTATTTGGACAGCGTAAGAGATGGCGGTCAGGAGTTTGGGAGCCGGCGAGAGCTGCGCTTATTCTCCTTTCTTTCTGTTTCGTGTTTCAGGTTAGCGCGGGCGCTCAGGTCAAGAGCAGCCGACGAGTCCTCTTTCTTAGTGATCTTGGCACCCCTGCATCACCCGGCTTTACAGAAATAGAAACGGCAGTCTTCACTGGGCTACAGAAATCCCCATACAAGATCGAGTTTTACGAGGAGAGCCTGGAAGCTACCTTGTTCGCGGACGAGGGTTCCCAGCGCGTCATCCGCGAGGAACTTATTCGCAAGTATTCAGACCGCAGACCCGATGTGATTGTTGCCGCCGGATCTGCATCCCTCAAGTTCATTGCTGAGCTCCATGAAAAGTTCTTCGTCGATACTCCGGTGATCTTTTGCGGAATTGTGGAGGACATACGGGATCTGCTAAAGCCGGACTTGCACTTTACAGGGGTCAGGGGTGAGCCAAGGCCGGAGGCAACTCTAAACGCAGCACTGCATTTGCTACCTAACACCAAGCACGTGGTAGTCGTAGGCGGCGTGGGTGAGTTCGACCGCACATGGGAGGCCATCGCCAAGGAGGCCTTCCGCAACTACGAATCGAAATTAGACTTCACGTATCTTACCGAGTTGGAGATGTCAGCCCTGGTGGAACAACTGAAGCATCTGCCGAGCAATACAATCGTCTACCATACTTCAATTACACAAGATGCAGCAGGGGAGCGCTTTATTGATTCTGCTCAGTCCGCACCGTTGGTGGTGAGCGCCGCAAATGGACCGGTATTTGTCATGGACGATGTGGATTTTAGGGCTGGAGCTGTGGGCGGAGACCTGGTGAACTGGACAGACAACGGTCGTGTCGCCGCGGACATGGTCGTGCGCGTTCTCAATGGGGAGAAGCCGCAGAATATCCCTATCGCAAACAGTAAAGACGATTACATGTTTGATTGGCGTGCCATGCAGCGCTGGGGGATAAAGGAAAGCAATTTGCCGCCGGGCAGCATCGTGCTCAACCGTCCGCCAAGCGTTTGGCAATTGTATAAGCGGTATGTCTTGGCAGGCCTTATTTTGATCTTGGCGCAAATGCTAGTGATCTTCGCGCTCCTCTGGCAACGGGCCATGAGGAAAGAAACCGAAAAGGAGCTCCTTCTTTCCAACGAGCAGCTTCGTGTGGCGATGGAATTAGGCAAGTCGGTAGGGTGGGAGCTGGATATCGCAAGTGGCAAGAATTATTGGTTCGGCGATCTGCAAAGCATGTTTGGCATTCAGTCGGATACGTTCTTTGCGCAAGTCGGAGATTTCTATCGGTTCGTCCACTCGGAAGATCGTGAAAGTGTTTCAAGAGCAGTAGACGAGGCCAAAAAAGACCACAACCTTTTCAACGAGGAGTTCCGCCTCGTTCGGCAAGACGGGGCTACGCGATGGGTTGTTTCGCGAGGCGAATTCGACTACACAGAGAGTGGCGAGGCCCTGCGGATGCGCGGCCTGGCGGTAGATATCACAGACCGCAAACAGATGGAGGAGGCCGTCAGGAAGTCGGAGGAGAAATTCTCCAAGGCCTTTCAGGAAAGTCCGCTGGCTTTCTCACTCACTAGTACGAAAGATCATCGCTATATCGAAATCAACGAAACCTTTGAGCGCATTACTGGCTGGAGCCGCGCTGAGATCATGGGCCGCACGGCGCTGGATGTCGGAATTTGGATGGATCCCGCCCGAAGGATCGAGTTCATAAACCGACTCCTAGCGGAAGGAACCGTGCGAGACCTGGAGGTTC
>Ga0210406_10004033_pt1 | contig 15907 bp, 11 predicted proteins | sample IncBWC30MmetaG_FD_155454 | JGI IMG/M metagenome (GOLD analysis project Ga0210406, IMG submission 155454) | Forest soil microbial communities from Barre Woods Harvard Forest LTER site, Petersham, Massachusetts, United States - Inc-BW-C-30-M | ecosystem: Environmental > Terrestrial > Soil >... | reverse complement strand
CCACAATCCCATCCTCAAGGCCTTCCGCCAACGCCTCATCGACGCCGGCAAGCCCAAAATGCTCGTCGCCATCGCCGCAGCCCGCAAACTCCTCACCATCCTCAACGCCATCCTGCGAGACAAACAACCATGGCGCCCAGAAATCGCTTGACCGACAACACAGTCGCTGACAGGTCCGGGGCTGTTTGCGTCGGCGATCCTTATGCGCTGTCGCGCCAGACAGATGACGCCGCGGCCGATGCGCTCCCCTCAATCAGGTTCCTTTTCCGCTGATGCCGTGGCGGAGATGATGATGTTGCCGGCCATCCGAGACGACGAGCGCCATGTTGACGCTTCAGTCGACTAGCTTTGCTGCTTAAAAGGTCGCTGGCTACCGGAGGAATCTGTTGCGGGTGCGCCGGGCAGGTGTGCCGGCGGGTCGAATATGAGGACGTCTCTAGAGGCGTGGCCGAGCGGCAGGGTGATGCAATATGTCTCCCTGGAGGATTGCAGTTCCTTCCCTGCTCGGGCATGGCTTGCGCCAAGATGTCTCGACGCCGCGGGGCTGTTGGACCGATAGATGAAAGTTGTTTCGCAAGACGATGTCCGAGGTGCGCAACGGATCGGTTATCGGAGTGATATCGACGGCCTGCGCGCGATTTCGGTGCTTGCCGTCGTCCTGTTTCACAGTTTTCCTAACCTGGTGCGCGGGGGATTTGTCGGTGTCGACGTATTCTTCGTCATCTCAGGTTTCCTGATTACGGGAATCATTTCTAAGTCGATAGAACACAATAATTTCTCGATCGTTTGGTTCTACAGACAGCGCATTTTGCGCATATTTCCGTCGCTCATTGTTGTTCTTGCCGCGGCTTACGCGTTTGGTTGGATGAGCCTCTACGCTGACGAATTCAAGCGGTTAGCTCTTCACATAATCGGGGGCGCGACGTTCACCGCCAATATCGTGCTGTGGACGGAGACCGGATATTTCGATGTCGCCGGCGCAACCAAGCCGCTCCTGCACCTGTGGTCACTGGGGGTCGAGGAGCAATTCTATATCCTCTGGCCTCTCCTCCTCATTGTAGGCAAACGCTTGCGCGTGTCCGCGGCGACGGCGATCGCTTTGCTCGCGGCCCTGTCGTTTGCGATCGAAATCGCCTCGATAGGCGCTCATCCGATGGCGGCTTTTTTTCTGCCCTTTGGCCGCATGTGGGAACTGGCCGCCGGCGGCCTGCTCGCAGTCGCGTGGGGCAAATTCTCCATGCGGGCGCCGGTTGCCGATTTGGCGTCTGTCGCGGGTTTCGCCACCATTGTCGCAGTGACGCTTCTTTTGCGGGAAGGGCAGGACTTTCCCGGCTGGCGCGCCGCAATTCCTGTCGGCGGCGCCGTGGCCGTCATCGCAGCCGGATCCAACGCCTGGGTCAACCAATCGATTTTGCAGCGGTCGTGGTTGGTTGGGCTCGGCCGCATCAGCTATCCGCTCTATCTTTGGCATTGGGTGCTGCTTTCCTACAGCACCGTGTTGGTCGGCGGACCGCCGTTTTGGGCGAGCCGCCTGTGTCTGCTCGCACTGAGTCTTGTTGCTTCCTGGGTGACCTATTTCGTTGTCGAACGCTGGTTTCGCAACGGGCGCGCGGCGAACGTCAAGGCGGTTAGACTGTGCGTGGCTATGCTTGCCGTCATTGCCGTCGCCTTCATCACTTGGAAGCGCGATGGTCTGGATTTTCGTCATGGCTCCAGCCCTTTCGCCGATGTCGCCACGGCGAGCCTGGGGCGCGGGCGCGAATTGGCCGAGCCGCGATGTCTGATCCCGTCCGGCGAACTCCGTGACCCATTCTTCTGCTTAAGCGACCGGCGCGAACCGGCGCGCGTGCTGCTGTGGGGCGACAGCAAGGCAGAGCCTCTCTACTATGGAATGCTGCTGGCCTCCTCGCCCGGACGGCGCTGGAGCTTGGTCGGACGTTGGGGATGCCCGCCGTTCTTCATCTCGGGGTTCTCTACAGGGCCGGGCGCCGCTTTCTGCGCCAGCCTCGATGAGAGCATCAATCGGGCGCTGGAGCAGGATCATTCGTTCGATACCGTCGTGCTCGCGTTCGCTGCGAAGACTTTTCCGAACGCGGCTTTTGTGCGCTCGGGCGCAGACAGCGATGCGGCGCCATTCGAGCGCCGGCTGGACGAGATTATCGACAGGCTGCTGCGGCACGGCAAGAAAGTCGTGCTGGTGATGGACAACCCGGATCTGCGCGATCCGCGCGACTGCATGGATCGCGCCGCGTTGGGATGGAGCGGGGTTCGCGCGATCCTCGGAGTCGACCGTACGGCGGCGCAGGTCACGCGGTGCGATCGGCTCCTGGCGGACCACCTGAGCGAAACCCGCGGCTACCGGGCGATGATCGCGGAACTCGTTGCGCGGCGCCCCGGCCTCGTCGTCTACGATCCGACGCACGCTCTCTGCGATTACGAGCGTGGAATCTGCCCGATGGTCGTCAACCGGAGCTATTTATACTCGTACGGGAATCACATTTCCGATTCGGGCGCCGCGCTCATCGCTAAACAGCTGCTGCCTCTGGTCGAACCGACGAAATAAGGTTTCGCGTGTAGGACCGCGGCCATCAGGACAGCTGCCTCTCGTCGAGGCGTGCCCCCCGCCGAGTGGGAATATCTCACTTCTCTCGGTTAAATCCGAGCTATCCTCTTCACACGAAAAAGACTTTCAACCGGTCGGTGAAGTTGTGTGGACTTAGGCAGCCGTCTTGGTTGGAAGGGCCTCGGCGAGAATCGGCAGCTCCTGCTGCGCCAACGCGCTTGACGGGCGGGCGGCAATTATCGAACATTCCTGACATGGAAGCTGTGCGGGTACAGACCAGGCAGAAGCGGATTCTGGCGCTATGCGCCCATCTGCACGAGGATCGCGCGGCCAAGCAGGATCACGAATGGCTCCAGCCCATGGCCGGCCTGCACGTCGCCTCGCTTACGGCGCTATGCAGTCTCGCTCTATCATGAAATGTGGAGCGGGCCTTTTGATACCGCCTCGATCCGCTTCGGCGAGTACGCCATCGTTTTCCTGACCGGACTGCAGATGGATTTCGACCGGATGCGGCAGCTGGCGTTCTTCTTCCGACGCGCCGGAACGCTCGTGGTCGGAGGCGGAAGCATCTGCACGCTGTTTCCCGAATTTGCGGGCCGGTTCTTTGACGTGGTTTGCGCCGGCGGGGTCGAGGCCGTGGCCGACGTGATGCGCGACTATGAGGCCGGTTCGACGAAGCCGCTCTATCGATCCGCCCAGCACAAAATCCGCAGTTACGAAATCGATTTATATGTCCTTAACGAGGCCGGCGTCACGCCTCCGGCTCACTACCTTGAAACCTCGCGCGGCTGCAATTTCAGTTGTGATTTTTGCTCGCTCCCGGCCGAGGGCGCGCGTCATGCCACCTACGCGCTGTCCGAGGTGGAGCGAACCATCGACAATGCGATCCGGTCCAGTCCTCGCTTCAGCTTGAGGCGGCTCGATGGTCTGGTTCATCGACAACAATTTCTCCAACAACTTGCCGCACCTCAGGGCGGTGTGCGGCCTTCTGAAACGCGACAAGCGGGTTCGGATGTGGGGCGCGCTGGTGACGCAGGACGTGCTGCGCAATCGCGAGCTGTTCAAGCTGATGGCGGAGTCGAAGTGCCGAGGCCTGTTCGCGGGTATCGAGTCGCTTGATCCCGAATTCATCGCTTCTCACCACAAGCGGCAGAACGTCTCGGGGGCGTCAAGCCTGCTGGACGACCTCGCCTATGCCGACAGTCTCGGCATCATGGTCACCTACGGCTATCTATTCGATCCGCGGATGACAGAGATCGCCCAGATGGAACGCGAGCTGCGCGCGGTCCTGAATTCCGACATCCTGCACCATCCGTTTTTCCTCGCCTTCGTGGCGCCGCTCGCCGGCACGAAGCTGTTCTGGGAAGCGGTTGACAGCGGTGAGTTGCTGCCGAACCTGCGGCTGCGCGACCTCAACGGGCGCGTCGTCGCCTACCGGAACACCAAGGACACGCCTGAGGCGCTCGGGCAATTCGCGCGCAACATATTCACCAATGCCGAGGTCTACATGCGTCCCGGCATGCGGTTGCGCCGCTTGTTGCAACATCTGGTTCGACGGGGATGGCGGCGGCCGATATCGAATTATCTCGTCCTGGAGAATCGCTTGCGGCTGACCCGCCTTGGCCGCAAGCATAGCAAAGTCGCGCGAACCTACATGGGCGGCACAGACATACCTGATCCGCAATACCGAGACTGTCCGAACGACATCTCGCCGGCGGATCGCGAGCTCTATTTTAGCCCGATCCTGGTTACCGATGGCCAGGGAGCGCTCGCGTCGTGGCTCGTTCCGTATCACCCCAAGTCCGGCAAACGTGTAGGCTAGGAACAATAGACGACGAATAATCACGGTTTGCTGGACACGTTGCTGCGATTGGACGACAATTCGTCGTGGGAAGCGAGCGGCAATCATGGACATCGCGAGCTGGCTGCGCAGTCTTGGCCTCGAGCGGTACGAGTCTGCCTTCCGCGAGAACGAGATCGACGAGACGGTCCTGCGGGGCCTCACCTCGGAGGACTTGAAGGATCTGGGCGTCGACACCGTTGGCCAACGCCGCAAGCTGCTCGACGCTATCGCGGCGTGACACCCAAATGCCGCTCCAGAGGCGCCGCCAGTCGAGGCTCCGGAAAACGCTGTGGAACGCCGCCGCGTGACGGTGATTTTCGCCGACCTAGTTGGCTCCACGGCGCTTTCCGTCCGCATGGACCCTGAAGATCTGCAATCGGTCATCGGCGCCTACCATCAATGTGTTGCCAAAACGATCCACAGCTTCGATGGATTCGTTGCGAGTTACTTGGGCGATGGCGCGCTCGTGTATTTTGGTTATCCGCAGGCCCACGAGGACGACGCGGACCGCGTCGTTCGAGCCAGCCTAGCGCTAATCGATGCGGTCGCTTCGCTCCCGACTCCTGAGCCACTTCAGGTGCGAATCGGCGTCGCAACGGGCTTGGTCGTAGTCGGCGATCTCATTGGCTCGGGCGTAGCGAACAAGCACGGCATTATCGGGGAGACGCCGAACCTCGCGGCGCATGCAAACTTTGGCCGAACCGAACACCGTGGTCATCAGCGAAAGCACACGAAAACTTCTCGGCAGTTTGTTCGAGCTGCGAGACCTCGGGCCAAAAGACCTCAAGGGCATCCCCGGACCGACTCACGCATGGAGTGCGCTGCGAGCAAGTTCGGTGGAGAGCCGTTTCGAGGCGCTGCGCGGCAGCGTCCTGACAGCGCTCGTTGGGCGCAAGGAAGAACTCGGATTGTTGTTGCGCCGCTGGGCGAAAGCAACGACCGGCGAAGGCCAAGCGGTGCTCATCTCCAGCGAGGCTGGCATCGGCAAATCGCGACTCACCGCGGCGCTGCTCGAATGCCTTGCGGCCGAACCGCACACGTGTTTGCGTTACTTCTGCTCGCCGCAGCACACAGACAGCGCATTCTATCCGGTTATCGGTCAGTTCGAACGCGCCGCCGGACTGGCGCATGGCGATACGCTGCAAATGAAGCTCGACAAGCTCGACGCGATGTTCGCGCTGACTTCGACCTCCGCGCGGGACGCCTCGCTCTTTGCCGAGATGCTGTCGTTGCCCAATAGCGGCCGCTACCCCGCGCTCAGTTTGACCTCGCAGCAGCGCCGGCAAAGTACGTTCGAAGCGCTCGGCGCACAATTGGAAACACTGACGCGCTCCAATCCCGTGTTGATGATCTTGGAGGATCTACATTGGGCCGACCCGACGAGCCTGGAGGCGTTCGGTCGGACATTGAACCAGATCGTTAGGCTGCCCGTGCTGATGATCGCTACGTTCCGGCCGGAATTTGAATCGCCGTGGATCAATCAACCGCACGCGACCGCTCTTATGATCGATCGGCTGTCGGAGCGCGAAGTCGGCGTCATTATCGACCACATCGCTGGCGACAAGCGTCTGCCGGCGAGCCTGAGGCAGGATATCATCGAGCGGACCGACGGGATCCCTCTTTTCGTGGAGGAAATGACCACGGCGGTGTTGGAGGCCGAGAGCGAGGGTGAGGCGAGGCGCACCGTCGCTGCGGTTCCGTCTCCGGTTCTGGCGGTCCCCGCAAGCTTGTACGCCTCGCTGATGGCGCGCCTCGACCCGCTCGGCTCGGCCAAAGAAACCGTGCAGATTCGCGCGGTTATTGGGCGGGAATTCTCGCATGCCATGCTGGCGTCGGCTGTGCGCAAGCCGGAGGCGGAGTTGAGATCGGCGCTCGACCGTCTCATCCTGGCTGGCTTGCTGTTCCGGCAGGGTGCGCCACCCAATGCGAGCTACCGGTTCAAACATGCGTTGGTGCAGGACGCGGCCTACGGTATGCTCGTACGGGAGCAGAAACGGACGTTCCACGCGCGGATCGCCGAAACTCTCGAGACGCCCCAATTCGCGGAGATCGCCGAAAGCCGGCCTGAGCTGCTGGCGCGTCACTGTACCGAGGCCGGCCTGGTCGAGAAGGCAGCCGGCCTGTGGGGCAAGGCGGGACAGCGTTCGCTGGCGCGCTCGGCGCTCCTTGAAGCCGCGGAGCAGCTCAATCGCGCGCTCGCGCTGATTGCCGCCTTGCCCGGCACCCCCGCGCTACGCCGTGAAGAGATCAAGCTTCGGGTCGGGTTTGCCAACGCTCTTATGCATGTCAAGAGCTATTCGGCGCCCGAGACGAAAGCGTCCTTCGAACGAGCGCGCATGTCGATCGAGCGCTCGGAGGCGCTGGGTGAGCCAATCGAAGACCCGTTGGTGCTGTTTTCGGTCCTCTACGGCTTCTGGGTCGCGAGCGTTATGGCGTTCGATGGCGATGTCATGCGTGACCTTGCGGCGCAGTTCATGGAACTCGCTGAGAAGCAAGGGGCGAAAGTCCCACTGATGGTCGGGCGCCGCCTCATGGGAACTTCTTTGTTATGTACGGGTGGCATCGCGGGAGGCCGGGCGCACTACGATCACGCCATCGCCCTTTACGACCCTGCCGAGCATCGCCCTCTTGCGACTCGTTTTGGGCAAGACGTCGCGGTGGCGATCCGCTCCTATCGGTCGATAGCACTATGGATGCTCGGCTATCCCGTAGCCGCCCTCGGAGACGCAGAACGCGCGCTCGGAGATGCGCGCGAGATCGGCCACGCCGCCACTTTGATGTACGCGCTGTCGATTACGTTCTTTACTCAAGCCCTGTGCGGACGATACGCGGCCGCGAAAACGCAATGCGATGAAGTCAGCGTGCTGGCGGAGGAAAAAGGCGCTTTGATCTGGAAGGCCGCCGGAACGACAAATCTAGGTTGCGTATTGGCCTTGACAAACAAAGCCTTCGATGCAGTGCGCGTGATCACGGCCGGACTCGCCGCAGAACGATCAATCGGGGGGACAGCATACCGGCCGTGGTGGTTGGCAAATTGCTCGATAGCCTATGCCACGCTCGGTGACTTCGAAGCCGCTTGGAGCTCCATCGACGAAGCGATGACGGCAGTGGAAGCGGTCAAGGAGAAATGGTTCGAGGCCGACATCCACCGAACCGCCGGCGAGATCGCCCGGATGCAGGCCGATCCGGACCTGGCAAAGGCAGAAGCCTATTTCGAGCAAGCGCTCGCGGTTGCGCGCGCACAGCAGGCGAAATCCTGGGAACTGCGCGCCGCGACCAGCATGGCGCGGCTGTGGCGCGAGCAAGGCAAGCGGGATGAGGCCCATGCCCTGCTCGCGCCCATCTACGGCTGGTTCACCGAAGGCTCTGACACACTCGACTTGAAGGCGGCGAAGGCCTTGCTCGACGAGTTGACGCAATTAGGCGTTACGTCTTGATGCGAACCGGCAACGTCGAGTAGCCTCTGACGAAGCTCGAATAGATCCGCTCGGGTTCGCCGACCACCTCGATGCTGTCGAAGCGCTTGAGGATTTCCTCCCAGATTATCTTGAGCTGGAGCTCGGCGAGCCGCATGCCGAGACAACGATGGACCCCAAAGCCGAACGATAAATGGATGCGTGGACGCGCACGGTCGATGATGAAGCTGTCGGGGTTTTCGATGACGTCGCCGTCCCGATTGCCGGAGACGTACCACATCACCACACGATCGCCTTTGCGAATCAACTTGCCGCCCAGTTTGGCATCCTGCACCGCGGTCCGGCGCATATGCGCGAGCGGCGTCTGCCAGCGGATGACTTCCGACACGAACGTATCAACGAGCGCATTGTTGTTCCGCAGCTTGTCGTATTGATCGGGATTTTCGCTGAGCGCGAGCACCGAACCCGTCATCGAATTGCGCGTTGTGTCGTTGCCGCCGATGATTAAGAGAATGAGATTGCCGAACAGATTTTCGCGATCCATGCTGCGCGTCGCATCGCTATGCGCCATCATCGAAATCAGGTCGCTTCTCTTCTCGAGCTTGTTGCGCTCGTTCCACAACCCCGCCAGGTACTCGGCGCATTCACTGAGTTCGGCAAGCCGCGTTTCTTCGGTTTCGTAAATCATGCTCTTTGGCAACGCGTTGACGAGATCGGACCATCGCGTGAGCTTGTGGCGGTCTTGCCACGGAAAATCGAACAGTGTCGCGAGCATCTGCGTCGTCAATTCAATGGAGACGCGGTCGACCCAGTTAAACGTCAGGTAGATTATCGAGCACGTCCGCCGAGCGCTCGCGAATGAGGTTCGCGAGCATGTCGAGATGCTCGGGCGTGAACATTGGCGCGACCGTTTTGCGCTGTTGGCCGTGCTTTGGTTCGTCCATCGCGATGAAACTTGGCCACCTGAATTCCGGCCCCAGATCGCGCAGCTGGATACCGCCAAGCTTCATGTCGGATGAATAAATTTCAGGATTAGCCTCGACGTGCATAATGTCGTGATACTTGGTCACCGACCAATAATTGCCGACGGGGCTTGTCGAGCAGAAATGAACGGGTTCCTCGTTGCGCAATCGCTCGAAATAAGGCCAGAGCGTGTTGGAGCGGAAGAGCTCCGGATTGCCAGGATGAAATTCACTTAGCGGCGTAGCAAAGGCTTTTGCGCGAGCGGCGCGCAGCGTTTCATCTCGGGCATGGTTCCCAATTCTGTCCATCTTGACATCGCTGTCGCAAATTCGCGGTTCAAGTACCCTCGGTATGTTGATCGGCGCAAACGCTAAGCACGCTGATCCTTATCGTCCGGTTGCGCATTCCGCCATCGCCACACCGGAGGTCGCGAAAACAAGCGCCGCAACAAGAATCGCGCAGCGCTGGCCCTATGCGATGCACGTACTCATTGAGCGTCCTCCCTGGAAAGCGGTCGTGGGACTGAGTTCCGGCTAGCGTCAGCCCAGCCACATACACCGAGCAAAGGGCACAAAAGCAAGCCGAGCGCTGTGACGCCGATCACACAGCTAGAAACGCTGGACCCACCAAAGCTGGCATTTTTTGCTGACCGATCACAAGAAGAACCTCAAGTGCGAGCTTCTCGTCGGGACCTGATACGCGGATCGCATTGTGGCCAGCGGCGTACCTGTCGCACGCGACGAAGGGGAGCCTAAGGCAGTATCCATCGCCGCGCTCGAGTTGCATCAGGCTTGGCGCGGCTATGATTATGCTCGAAGGGAGCGCCTGGGCGAAGCACTCGCGCTTGAGGTTCCGAACGAGCCTCCTGGGGCGGCGTGTTCCTCCAAACGGCGAGATAGTCTCGGGCTATCTGTCGCTCGTGAGCGCGCTCGTCGAAAGTAACGGACTCCTCGATGCAATCAAGCCAGATCGAACCGGCCGGCGGCAATTGCGGTTTCCGCGATATCACGCAATGAAGCCAGCGGTGGCGTCCCCGATCACGTTGCGCAGCGCAGATCGCTCACGCAGCCTGTCGGGAGAGACGTTTGACTTCCTGCATGACAAGGGTTCGATACGGCCCGTCCATTTGCAACAGGTCCTCCGGTTCGCCATCTTGCACGATCGCGCCGCTTCTCAAGACGACGATCCGATCGAAATTTCGTAGCGTTGAGAGCCGATGCGCGGCGGCGATGACGGTCCGTCCCTGCATGAGGCGCGAAAGCGCGTCTCGGATCGCCTCCTCGGCTTCGCTGTCGAGAGCAGAGGTCGCTTCGTCGAGCAGAAGAATGGGCGCATTCTTCAAGAAGGCTCGTGCGATCGCGACGCGTTGACGCTGACCGCCGGACAATTGAGCGCCCCGGTCTCCGACGATCGTGTCGAGGCCGGCCGGCAGGTTTTCAATGAACTCTCCGCATCGGGCAGCGAGCGCCGCTTCCCAGACCTCATCGTCGGTCGCTTCAGGACGGCCGTAGCGGATGTTGTCCATCAGCGAACGGTTGAGCAGCGGGGCGTCTTGGGGAACGACGGCAATGGCCTGTCTAAGGCTCTCCTGCGTCGCTCGCGAGATGTCGTGTCCGTCGATGGAGATCCTGCCGCTCGGCAAATCGTAGAACCTCTGCAGAAGCGCAATGAGCGTCGACTTGCCGCCTCCTGACGGCCCAACCAGCCCGACCTTCTGACCAGGTTCAACGACGAGAGAAAACTCATCAAAGACTTGCCGATCCCCGGGATAGGCGAAGCTTATTCGCTCGAAGACGATCCGCGCGCCACGCTTCGGCACAATAGTGGCGGCTTGCGGATGATCGGTGAGTTCATGCGGAGAGAGCAACGTGGCCAACGCCTCCGACAGCCGCGCTAAGTGTTGCGTGACGTCGACCAGCGCGACGGCGAAATCGCGCGTCGCGCTGAGCACCGAGATGCCGAGCGTTGACACCAGGACAACATCGCCAACGGTCGCCTCGTGGCGTTGCCAGAGGCGGATCGCCCAGGCAAGCAAGCCAATAATCAAAATGACGGTGACAAGGGCGTGGGTCAGCCTCAACTTCTCGAGGTAAAGCAGGCTGCGGCGACGGGCTTTTAGCTCCTGCGCAACGGTCGCGTCGAAGCGCCGTTGCTCACGCGACAGACCCCCGAACGCTTTCACGAGCGAGATATTGCCAATGACGTCCACCATTTCGCCATCGACCGACGCGGCTTTGTCGGCGAAGTCGTGATGCAACGGTTTGCCGGCCGCGGCGATCTGGAAAATAACGACAATCATGCCGCAGGAAACAATAGCCAAGATGCCCGCCATCCAGACATTGACCATTGCGAGAAACCCAATTGCCCCGACTGTCGCCAAGCAGGGGGGCGCGACATTAAAGACGAACATGTTTTCGATCGTGAAGACAGCGTTTGACGTCGCCGTCACCCGGCTCGTCAGCATGCCGGGCATGCGCTTGGCGAAATAGCTTGGCGCATGCCCTGTCAAATGCCGAAATAGGTCGGCGCGGATGTCGCCGGTGACGCGCACGAACGTAAAGCTCGCGATGAGGCCCGCCACGCGCCAGAACAAGTTGTCTGCTGCGATGAAGAACAACAGGACGCAAAAGGCGAGCCAAGGACTTCCGCTCTTCGATGGCGCCGACAGCGCATCGACCAGCCTCTTGACCCCGTATTGCGTGCTGACCGAACACGTCACCGCTGCGACCACCGCGACCGCGATTGCCGCATGAGGCGCCGCGCGCGCGCGGACGTACCGCCCGAGAAAGCCTAACGTTCGAGATCCGTATGTTGTGAGGTCGGCTTCGCCCATACCCATCGACGCCGAAATGGTTGGGTAAAAATGGTCAAAGTTGGGCGATGCGATCGCCCCGGCGCATTCAGGGAACCGATCTGGAAATATAATCTATTGTTGGAACCTATTTCGCGATGAGGCGTTTTGCGCTTTCGACCAAAGCCCCGCGATAGACATAACATCCACGAACCTACCGTTCATCGAGGAGCTGCGGCGACAATACACAGACTGGAGGCAGGATTGCGCATCGCTCAGATATCGCCATTGACTGAAGCTGTTCCGCCGAAACTCTATGGTGGAACCGAACGGGTGATTTCGTGGCTGACCGAGGAGCTGGTCGCGCTCGGACACGAGGTTACGCTCTTTGCGAGCGGCGACTCCGCCACCAGCGCCCGGCTTGAGCCGATGTGGCCGACCGCCCTCCGACTCGACGGCTCCGTGCGTGATCCTAACGCTCTGCACGTTAGCATGATCGAACAGGTGGCGCGGCGCGCGAAGGAATTCGATCTGTTGCATTTCCATCTCGACTATTACCCTTTCTCCGTGATGTCTCGCCAGTCGACGCCCTTCCTCACAACGCTGCATGGTCGTCTTGATTTGCCAGAGCATGAGCCGGTCTTCTCCACCTTTCCAACCGTTCCTGTTGTGTCGATATCCAACGCGCAGCGGCGCCCTGCGCCGAACGCTCATTGGATCAGCACTGTTCATCATGGGATGCCAGAAGGGCTCCTTGAACCGGCGCTTTCGGTTCCATCCTATCTCGCCTTTTTAGGTCGAATTTCTCCGGAGAAACGCGTTGATCGGGCGATTCACATTGCTGAGCGGTGCGGATTGCCGCTCAAGATCGCAGCAAAGGTCGACCCCGCCGACCATGACTATTTCGAGGAGATGATAAGACCGCTCCTTGCGAAGCCGCATGTCGAATTCATCGGGGAGATCTCCGACGCGCAGAAGTCCGAATTTCTGAGCGGCGCCCTTGCGCTTATTGTGCCGATCGACTGGCCGGAGCCGTTCGGATTGGTCATGATTGAAGCGATGGCTTGCGGCGCGCCGGTAGTCGCCTTCAATCGCGGCTCGGTCTCGGAGGTGATCGAAGATGGCGTAACAGGATTCGTCGTGGAGGACGAAACGAGCGCCGTTGGCGCCCTCCGTCATCTCTCGCGATTGTCGCGGCCTGCGATCAGAAAGCGCTTTGAGGAGCGGTTTACGGCGCGCCGCATGGCGAGAGACTATTTGGCGGTGTACCGGGATCTGCTCGGCGCGACCGCTCTTCGCCCGCGAATTGCCTCAGTCTCGGGCTGACGGGTCATTCTCGCTCGCGCTCGGACGCGTCTCAGGCATTGCTAGCCCCGCGGCCGTAAGACCGAGGAGCCCGAATCCCGCCATCATCAGAAAGGCCGTAGGGCTGTCGAAGCGATCGCTGACATATCCCGCCAGCGTGGTGCTGATCGATGCGCCGACCCCTACCGCGCAGCCGACCGCGCCCTGCGCCAGATTGAAATGACCGGTTGAGCCAGCAACGTCAGCGATGATCAGGGGAACCAGCACTGCGAGCGCCGCACCTGACACGCCATCCAGGAGTTGCGCGGCCATCAGCAAGTAAGGATTGATCAGAAACGCGAACAACAAGCCGCGAATCGCCAAAGCGACGAAGCAGAGAACGAGCAATGGGCGCCGTCCCCATTGCTCGGCCTTGCGGCCGACCCAGGGCGCAAGCAAAGCCACGATGAGTTGAGGCGCGACAATGGAAGTGGCCACGAGGACGGTGGCGAACTGGCTGGAGCGCAAGGTCATCATGCTCGCCGCCAACGGGAGCATCGCGGCGTTGGCCAGTTGGAACAGCGCGATGCAACCCGCAAAGATCATGAGCGGACGGATCTCAAACAGGCTGAGCAGACCAGCCATAGCGTTTCTATGCTCGGGCTTCGCAACACCGCCGTGAGCCTTCGTCGGATCAATTTCGTGGGTTCGTATGTGGAAGAGGGCGAACAGCGCTGGCACGGTCATGCTCGCGACGAGGATAAAGGCCGCGCGGTCCGAAATGTAATATGCGCAAGCGCCCATGCCCGCTGCAGCGAGGCCTGAGCCGACTGAAGCGAAAGCCGCGTTGCGGCCTAGGCGCGCGCTGATCCGTCTGTGGCCGACAAGGCCGAGGCTGATCGCTACGATCGCCGGGCCCAGCACGCAACTCGCGCCCGCCTGCAAAATCCGAGAGGCGAAGACGACCACAAAGACCGGCGCCACGGCGAGCGCGAACGCGCTGATCCCGACGGCCGCAACCGCCACAGCCCCCACCCAGCGCGCCGAGCGCGTGGCGTCGACGATCGCACCGCCCGGGATTTGACCGACCAAGCCAACAAAAGCCCCGACCGTCAGCACAAGGCCGATATCGGTTTGGGTCCACTTTTGCGTCGTGAGATAAACGGAGACGAAAGCGCCAAATCCGGTTTGCACGTCCGCGAGGAAGAAGACGAACCAGTCGAGAGCGCGAAGGCTCGAGAGGGACGGAACAGGAGAGCCTGTCCGTTGGCGATTGCCGGGCGAAGGCCCCGCCGACGGTCTGGCGGCCTCGCGCGGCGATTTCCTGCTCAGCAGTCGGGCTCCTAAGAAATCGGACATGAGTTCTCTGGAGCGTCAGTCCCAAAGATGGTCATCACGTCGAAAAGAGCGATCGAACGCAGCTTCTTTAAGGCTTCTTTAGGGCTTCACGCCTGGGCCGCCGATCATGACGACCGGCTCGGCGGCCTTGTAGACGGGCGCGACCCGTAGTTGGTCTTTCGTCAGATTGACGACGACCGCGCCCGCCTTCTTGGGGTCGAAATGCAACGAGCGCCAGTCAACGGCGATCTTGCGGGAGCCCATACCCAAAAAACCGCCAAAATCGATGATAGCGGCTCTGACCTGGCCAGTGCGGTCAACGATAATGTCGACGATCCGCCCCATGTCGTCGCCGGTCGAGCTAAGCGCCTCGATGCCGAGAACGCTCTCAAGCTGCTCGCCGCCAACGACGGTGGCCGGAACGGTTGTCTTCTCTTCCTTGGTCGTATCGTCATTCTGCGGCGACGGCGCGGCGGCAGGTGGCGGTGGGGCCGGCGCGGCGGCGTTTGGCTGCGGCGAGGGCGGGGCGGCGCCTGGCTGCGGCGAGGGCGGGGAGGCGGCTGGCTGCTGGGACGGTGGGGCGGCGGCTGGCTGCGGCGAAGACGTCGCGGCGATCGTCGGCTGTTGCGCCGCGAGCAACACAAGAGCGACGAGGGCGGCCACCTCCTTGTCGCGGCGCCGGCCGCAAAGGAAACGCCGCGCCGAGGCGCCGAGCGTCGGCGTGGCTTCGCGCCCGTTCGTCTTTGTCGCCACCGTCGACAAGCTCAGACGCTGCAGACACCGAGTCCATCGCGTCGACGATCCAACTTCAATCATCTGTGCCCCATGGCAACACATTGCGGGCGCTCGTCACTGTCACTTGGCGCTGGCATTTTGATGAGGTTTTTGTGAAGGTCAATGGCTGGCTGGAACAGCTAACCTTCGCACCCTCGTCGAAATTCGTGTTCGACTTGATAGAGCCGGAGCGCCAAAAGTAGATCGCGCCGTGCTGAACTTCGTCAAGTCGCGAGTCTTCCACCCGGGGGACTTCACCGTTCAGCTCGATGGCGTTGTACGGCTGAATCCGAAATTGGCACGGTGCGTGCCAAAGATCTTTCTCCTCAAGCTCGGACGATCCAGCTGGGCGGGTTAAGTCGAGCGCCGATCCGGGCATTGCACTACGACACCTTTAGCTCGCCGATCGTCGCGGATGGCGTCGCTCGGAACCGCGACTCACAGGCTCAGCCCCGCTCGACCCTGGCGCGGCGACCTCTTTATCATGAGCAAATTCGTCAGAGGCGACGCCACGGCTCGCCTCTGACGCCTCCACGGCGTTACTGCCCGCCGCGTCACACCAGTTCGATTGGGATATCCTTGGGTTTCCAATCGGAAAAAATTGGTCGGCAGGTCTGGCGCGCGATTTGACCACCTAGTCGAGGGGGGTGGGGTGGTCGGCCGGCCACGGCTTAATCACGCGGAGGGCGCGAACGCACCACCATTGGCAGAGCGCGGGTCATCCAAGGCAACGGGTCGCCGCAACGGTAGCAGCCGCAGCACGGATGGCCCGCCGCTATCGGCGAGGGGGTCAATACAACTCATTTTGCCACAGGCTTGCCATCGAAGAAAAGCCCCTCTGACGCTGCAAGACTTAAGTAACTGATTGAACTGGCGCGCCCGAAGAGATTCGAACTCCTGACCCCCAGATTCGTAGTTTGACCATCGCAAGTTGC
>Ga0210406_10004031_pt1 | contig 15910 bp, 17 predicted proteins | sample IncBWC30MmetaG_FD_155454 | JGI IMG/M metagenome (GOLD analysis project Ga0210406, IMG submission 155454) | Forest soil microbial communities from Barre Woods Harvard Forest LTER site, Petersham, Massachusetts, United States - Inc-BW-C-30-M | ecosystem: Environmental > Terrestrial > Soil >... | reverse complement strand
GCGGCCAGGATGTCAGCGGGATTCTTGCTCTCGGTGACCGGCCCGCCGCCGCTGCCGCCTATGCCGCGCGCGGTCTGGGAGTCTGTTACAACCATCCTGCAGCTGTCGAGGCCTGCCGCAGCAAGCTGCGCATGAAAGAAGTCTTTCGAGATGCCGGGCTGTCTGTCCCATGGTTTCGAAATCTTCCCATTGATCCCGCGCCCGAACCTGTGCTGCTGGGTATCTCCTATCCCTGCGTGCTGAAGCCGCTTTCGCTTTCGGCGAGTCAGGGAGTCGTGCGCGCAAACAATCGTGAGGAGTTTCTCGCAGCGGCTGCAAGGGTACGGCGGTTGCTCCAATCCCCAGAGATTCTTGCCACGCGCGAGTCGAATCTCGATCAGATGCTCGTGGAAGGTTACATACCGGGAAGGGAAGTAGCCGTCGAGGGACTTCTCACGGATGGTGCCCTCCGCATATTGGCGATCTTCGACAAGCCCGATCCCCTCGAAGGCCCGTACTTCGAAGAGACGATCTACGTCACACCTTCACGGCTTCCCGAATCCGTGCAGCGCGCCGTCGAGAAATGCGCGAGAGATGCGGCACGAGCTTTGGGACTCTCGAATGGACCAATCCACGCGGAGTTTCGGGTCAACGACGATGGCGTGTGGCCGCTGGAAGTCGCGCCCCGGCCGATCGGCGGCCTCTGTGCTCGAGCCCTGCGATTTTCGTTTAATGGAGCAAGTGAACCAATCGGGCTCGAAGATCTGCTCGTTCGTCACGCGCTGGAACTTCCCGGCTGGAAATCGCCGCGCGAACGAATTGCCTCCGGCGTCATGATGATTCCCGTCCCAAAGAGCGGGATTCTGGAAGGCGTCTCTGGAGAAGATGCCGCGCGTTCGATTCCGGGGATCACCGAATTGTCGATCACCGCGCGGTTGCACGATGCCATCGCTGCCTGGCCGGAGGGCTCGAGCTACCTGGGATTTCTTTTTGCGCGGGGAAGCACGCCGGAGAAAGTCGAGCTAGCGCTGCGCGCGGCCCATGAAAAATTATCATTCACGATTACGCGAAGCCTGCCGGTCGAACATCCTGCGACGCGCCGAATGACGAATCAGGGGAATTAGCCTTTTGCCTTGGGCGCAACGTATCCCTCGGGCAATTTAGCGCCTTCGCCGAAGAAAAACTGCTCCATCTGCTCTTCCATGATTTTCTGCGAGTTGGGATCGAGGGGATTCAGCCGGTACTCGTTCATGACCATTTTCGAGTGCTCCAGCCAGAGCTTCCAGGCGTCTTTCGAAACGCTCTCGAAGACGCGTTTGCCAATCTCTCCCCGCCACGGGATGCGATCCAACCCGGGAAGATCTTTATCAAATTTCACGCAGTGCACCATGCGCGTGCCGGGCTTCACTTCTTCGCTGGATGCCGGTGTCGGACCGCAAGATTCGTTCGTCATGCTCTTCTCCTCGCGCGCGTTCTTTCTACTCACCTTACTGCAACTTCGTGGAAATTCATAGTTGCATGCCGCTTTTCCATGCTGGTCCGCGTAAATCCCATCGTTTCGGAGATGGGGTCGTGCCTAGTTCGCAACGAAGATATTGAAATAGTCAACACGTCAATAGTAGGATCATGATTCAAAGAATTCCCAGGAGACACCTTGCCGCTTCCCACGCAAGCGATATTTCCAGGTCTTCTGGAAACTGCCTATCGGCGTGAGTTGCAGAACCTCTTTTCCAAGAATGTGCTCGCCCGGCTCTGGGCCAAAGACACTTCTCTGTGGCCGGCGGAAGATTACCAAGCGGAATCCATGGAGAGCAATCTGGGTTGGCTCGATCTGCCCGGGCAGTTAGGGCCATTGCTCGCCCGCGTCGTCGCCCGCGCCGCGAAGATTACACCCACAGGCTTTGAACGCGTCGTCTTTGTCACCATGGGAGCCTCCAGCCTCGCGGCCGAAAGCATTTTGCACTTGCCTGCTGCGAGCCTCGGAAAAAGCACCCTCCTGCTCGACACCATCGATCCCGATTCTCTCCGCGCCTTCGATGAATTGCTGCACTTCGACAGAACCCTCTTCGTCTTTGCCAACAAGTCAGGCAAACTCATCGAGACACACTCCTTGCTCTTGTATTTTCTCGAAAGATTGAAAATGATGGGAATCCATTTTCCGGCCCATCATTTTATTACCCTAGCCGACGAAAATTCCTATCTGGGCCAGCTCGCCGGGGAGTATGACTTCCTTGATAGTTTTCTTGATCCTCCGGGCATCCATGGCCGCTATTCATCGCTGATTCATTTGAATTATGACCGAGGCGCTGCGTACCTTTTTTGGCTTGCGGCATCCGCAAGGCTATATTGCGTTGCTGCCCTTTGTGGGCTTTGGGGAAGCCCAAAAAATCGTATTCCGCCGGATTCGTGAGCGGCTCGAATCCACACTTGGGCTGCCGGTGCTGGTAACTCCTGGTCCTTCTTATCTTCATACCATCGGGCAAGTCTACCAGGGCGGCCCCGCCAAAGGACTCTTCCTGCTGTTGACCGTGTCCCCGGCGAACGATCTTGCCATTCCAGGCGCGGACTACTCCTTCGGGCAGTTGCAAGTCGCGCTCGCGCAGGGTGACTTCGAATCTCTTGGTCGCCGGCGCAGACCCGTAATACGATTGCATCTGGCGTGCGGGGCCGAACAAGGCCTGCTACAGTTGGAAACCGTCCTCAACAACGCGCTCAGGAAGAGGCATTTCGCTGCGCCGTAGATTTTGGCCCCTTCACGTGCTCGCTAATCGCATAGTATGGCCGGAAGATAAATGTATTGACCGGAGGTGTTGCGCCCTTGGCTGAGATTACCACGTTGTTCTGGGACATCGGAGGCGTCATCCTGACAAATGGCTGGGACCGCGTATCGCGAAAAGAAGCCGCCAGCGCTTTTCACCTGGACTGGGAAGAATTTCAGGACCGCCACGATTTTTCTTTCCCGGCTTTTGACTCCGGACAGATCACCCTGAATGAATATCTCGACCGGACCGTTTTTTATCGCCAGCGCCGTTTCACGCGCGAGGAATTCGCCGCCTTCATGTTCGCGCAATCAAAGGAATACCCGGAGACGCGCGCAGTTCTCGACAAGGTAGCGAGTTCTGGGAAATACCTCGTCGGCGCCATCAATAACGAGCCCCTAGAGCTCAACCAGTACCGCATTGAAGCCTTCCACCTGCGCAAAGATTTTCTCGTTTTCTTCAGCTCCTGTTACCTTCGAACCCGGAAGCCCGAGGAAATGATTTTTCGCGTGGCGCTCGAAGTCACACAGCGCCAGCCGGAGCAGTGTGTTTTTATCGATGACCGGCCGCTCAACCTCGAAAGCCCTCGGCGCTTAGGGATGAACACGATTCATCATCAGAATGCGGAGCAATTGCGTTCGGAGCTTGGAAAGCATGGGGTTGAGGTATAGTTTTGGGCGGACGCTGCATCAGATACCTGAACACGGCGCAACTTGGCGGAGGGAGAGTCGATGGCTGGCGACACGGGCGGTTCTGGTTCAGCGTATGGTGGCGCGGTTGAGCCTTGCACGGTAGTTCTCTTTGGCGCCTCGGGAGACCTCGCGAAGCGCAAAGTCATTCCCGCCATGTACGACCTGGCGATTCACAATGCGCTGGGAACACGTTACGCCATTGTGGGCTTTGCGCGCACGGCTACGTCCGAAGACGCGTTTCGCGCTGCCCTGGGTGAAGCGGCCAAGAGTATCTCAGAAGTCGGGCCTATCGATCCCAAACGGTGGAATGAGTTCGCATCCAACCTCTATTACAGTCCAGGGGATTACGCCAACCCCGAAGCGTACACGCAGCTTGCCAAGCGCCTCGCGGAACTGGATTCTTCAAAGAACATTGGCGGCAACCGTCTTTTCTACCTTTCCACGCCTCCTGAAGTTTATCCGGACATTGTCGAGCAGCTTGGCCGCGCCGGACTCGCTCGCCCCTCCTCGCCGAGCTCCTGGGTGCGCATCATCATTGAGAAACCCTTCGGGCGGGATCTGGCGTCCGCCAAGGCCTTGAATCAAATTGTACTCAACGTTTTCGACGAGAAGCAGGTCTACCGCATCGATCATTACCTGGGCAAGGACACCGTGCAGAACCTGCTCGTACTCCGCTTTGGCAACGGTATTTTCGAGCCTCTCTGGAACCGCAATTACGTCGATCAGGTTCAAATCACCGCCGCGGAGACGCTTGGCGTCGAGCGGCGTGGCGGTTTTTATGAAACGACAGGTGCGCTCCGCGACATGATTCAGAGCCACGTTCTGCAATTAACGTCGCTTGTAGCGGTTGAACCCCCCGCTTCGTTTGATGCCACCGCGGTGCGCAATGAAAAACTAAAGGTGCTGCAGTCCATCCGCCCCTTCGATTTGGAAATGGTCGCGCAATCGGTCGTTCGCGGACAATATGCTCCTGGGAAAATAGGCGATAATCCCGTCCCTGGCTACCGCCAAGAGCCCAACGTAAATCCTGCTTCCAAGACAGAAACTTTTGTTGCCGCCAAATTATTGATCGACAATTGGCGCTGGGCCGGTGTTCCGTTTTATCTTCGAACCGGCAAACGCCTCAACAAGCGCACCACCGAGATCGTGATCCAATTCCGCCGCGCTCCCCATATCGTCTTCCGCGAAAAAGAAATTGAGCCCAACCGTCTGATCTTGAATATTCAGCCGGACGAAGGCATTTCCGTTTCCTTCGGCGCAAAGCGCCCGGGAACCGAAATGAGCATCGGGAACGTCACCATGAATTTCTGCTATCGCGAAGCTTTTGGAGAGGCCACGCGCAGCGCCTACTCCACGCTCTTGAACGACTGCGTGCGCGGCGATGCCACGCTCTTCGATCGCGGCGACAGCGTCGAAGCCGCCTGGTCGCTGGTGGACCCCATCATCGACGTCTGGAGTGCCGCCAAGAGCGCCACCGTGCCACAATATCCAGCCGGAAGCTGGGGGCCGAAAGAATCCGATCTTCTGCTCGAACGTGATGGCAGACAGTGGTACAACCCGTAGATGCTACAATTGGTTCATTAAATCGTTTCAGGAGATTCGGAGGGAGGGGACGATTGATCCTCGCGGGAGACGTGGGTGGGACGAAGTGTAATCTGGCGCTCTTCTCGGAAAAACGCGGCACGCTCGCGCCCGTCTTCAAGCAGCGCTTCGCAAGCAAGGAGTTCGCGCAATTCGAGCGCATCGTCAAGGAATTCTCGCGCCAAGCGGCCGAACATCTGGGCAAGGAGCGCATCGTTGCCGCCGGTTTCGGCATTGCCGGGCCGGTGATCAATGGCAGCGTGAGGGCCACGAATCTTCCGTGGATCGTCGATACCGCGTCCCTCATCAAAGAGCTGAATGTTCCGCACGTCGTTCTCTTGAATGATCTTGGGGCCACGGGCCACAGTATCGAGCACCTTCCGCCGGAAGATTTCTGCGTTCTGAATCCAGGTAAACCCGAGCCGGGCGGAACCCGTGCGTTGCTCGCGGCGGGCACCGGTCTTGGCCAGTCGATTCTAGTCTGGGACGGCGGCCGCTACCGCGTTGTGCCTTCCGAAGGCGGGCATTCCGACTTCGCCCCGCACACCGAGCAGCAGATCGAACTGCTGCGCTTCATGCGCCGCCGCTATCCTCAAGTGAGCTGGGAACTCATCCTATCCGGCCGCGGCTTCCGCACCATTCATGAATTCCTTGCGCCCAAAGTAGTCCACGCGTCCTTCGAAGATCCCGACGCCGATCCCGCCCCGGAGATCACCCGCCGCGGTTTGGACAAATCCTGCCGCGTCTGTTCCGACACTCTCGATCTCTGGACCGCTATCTACGGCGCCGAAGCAGGCAATCTCGCTCTGAAAGTCCTCGCGCTCGGTGGCGTCTACGTTGCCGGCGGCATCGCCGTCAAAATCCTCGAAAAAATGAAAGACGGCACCTTTTTCCACGCTTTCAAGGACAAGTGGAAATTCGAAGGCCTCCTCAGCGACATCCCCGTCTCCATCGTCCTCAACGAATCCGCCCCGCTCCTCGGCGCCGCCTACGAAGCCCTCGCCGCCATCGATAAGTAGCCCCTCTTGGAGTGCGGGAGCTTGCCCCCGCTTTTCTGTCAGCCCTCCTCGCCCCGTCACGCTCGCCCTCGTATCGCGGGCATCCCCTCTTGCGATTGTCATCCTGAGCGAAGCGAAGGATCTCAACCGATCCGCAACTCGCCTCACTCATTTGCTCGATGTCCCTCATACTCGACGAGCGGTTCTATCCCGTGTCATCGCTGCGCACCAATCCGCATCGATGAGCAGCGGCTAATTCTTGTGGTCTTGGCAAATGTGTCAGAAGCTTCTTACTGACAACTGATAACTGACAACCGTCGCCTTTCCGCGAGGGCCTTGCTACGCTGGAGCAGGTGACCCTCCTCGAAGAAAAACTCGGCCCCTGGAAACCCGTCTCCCGCTTCACGGGAATCGCCTGGCTCTGCTTCTACGCCCTCTTCCTTCTCTACGCCCTCACCAACCGCTCCGGATTTCTCTTCCTGGATTTCGTCAATCTTATCATTCACGAAGGCGGCCATTTCTTCTTCAGTTGGTTCGGCAACACCATCATGATTCTGGGCGGGACCCTTGGCGAACTGCTCGTGCCGTTCTTGTGCGCCCTCTATTTCTTTTGGCAAAGGGAGGCCACCGGCTTCGCTTTTTCCAGCTTCTGGTTCTTTGAGAATTTCCCCTACATCGGCACGTACATGGCCGACGCCCGCACCGCAGCGTTGCCCTTAGTCGGCTCTGGCGACTCCGACTGGGAAATTCTCTTCACCCAATGGGGTCTCCTCGCCCAAGACCAGAAAATCGGAGGCATCATCCGCACGATCGGCTGGCTCGGCATGCTCGCCACCATGGCCTGGCTGGCCTATCGCCTCCGCCATGATGCCGCCTCAAAGTCATGACCCAAAATTGCTACAGCGCATGCGGCCCACATCTCTGCCAACGACGGGAAGTGTTCGTACATTCACCTGTAGGGCCGCAGCACCGCTGCACCCGTGCTTGGCGTAAAAACCAGCGGATTGTCATTCCGAGCGAAGCGAGGAATCTGCTTTTTTCGCGGTTAAGGAAGTATTAAGCACAATGCGCCATCAGCGGTCGGGCGTCCGCTCCGCCGCCAAGCGGGCGCGTCCGCGTTGCTTCGCATCCGCCGCAAGGTCGAGCATGGATTGCTGCGTGATGATGCGCCCCTCGCCATGGGCAAGGGAAGCGTCCGCCTCATCGACTGCGGCAAGAATTTCCGCGCGGATACGTTCGCGTTCTTCCCACAGGGCAAGAGCTTCCTGCACCGCATCTTCTTCGCGCTGCAGCCGGCCACTCTCAATAGCGTTGCGGACGAACGCCTTCTGGTCCGGGGTGAGTTTTACTTCCATTGCCTTAGGTTAAGGGAAACGCCCCCGAAGCAACAGCGCGGACTGCCCCGCCTTTGCGCGCTAGCACGGGCAAGGGTGAGGTGCCTACCTTTTCGGGTTTGGTTTTTGAAAAGGTGGACTATTCTTCGCCTCGCTGCTAGCCTCTTTTGTTCTTATGGACTTGGCTCTTCTCTTTCTGATTTGTGTCTCCACTCTTCCCGCTCTTCACCTAACAACTAAAAACTAAAGACTCTCTTCAGTCTCCTAACTCCTGCCCTGCCAATCACTTCCAAATTGCCTTCAATTTTATCTTGACAGGTACGGTACTTGAATGCTAACACTTTATGTGGTCGTTAGCTGCCAGTCTGACCGTACCGCGCCGCGTTCCCTTCTTCCCGCAACATCACAAGTAACAAAATCTCCCGTCGTCCATCCTCTTTCAATTGAGCAAGTTACAAAATGCTTTTCCCGCAACTCCTTTGTTTTGAAAACGATCCATTTTGATGGGGCGGGGGTATGTACTGGGGTATGTACCCTCTGCTGGCTCTGCCCCACGACCGTCATCTCCTCGACTGCCTATCTCCTATCCCCTATCCCCTTTGTACTCACATTCTTCCGCACTCTTTTGCACTTCTTTGCACGCATCAAAAACTCAACTCATTTCTTTTCAAGCGATTCCGCACTCTGCATCAAAAAACGGCCCGGGGTGGGGTACCCCGAGATTCTTTTCGAGAATTGAAATGAACCGGATACGGCCTTACCACATTTCCATCGGCGCCACCCGTTGTCGCCTTCATCGTCAACCAACCCGCAGCGAGCGCTCGCCTTGCCCGCGATTCGCCTCTCAGCCTCACAGTTTCTTGGTAAACTACAGCGACCCGATTCTTTACAGCGCTGGCCCTGCGGGGCACTTATCTCATTCCGCGCGGAGCCCAAGGAGCTAAGTATGAGCAGTGCCGTAACCACCCAGGTATCCGATCTTCAGAACTACGTGAATGGCGCTTGGCGCCGAGCCGCCGCAACCGAATTCGTGGACGTCACCAACCCCGCGACAGCCGAACTACTGGCGCGCACGCCGCTTTCGACATCCGCCGAAGTCGACGCCGCCGTTCAGGCCGCCGCCGATGCCTTCCCGGCTTGGCGCCGCACTCCTCCTGGCGAGCGCGTTCAATACCTTTTCAAGCTGAAGAATCTCCTCGAAGAGCATCTCGACGAACTCGCCCGCCTCATCACCATCGAGAACGGAAAAACTTTTGGCGAAGCCAAGGCCGAACTGCGCCGCGGCATCGAAAACGTGGAAGTCGCCTGCGGCATACCCATGATGATGCAGGGCCACGTCCTTGAGGACGTGACTCCCGGCGTGGATGAAATGCAGATTCGCCAGCCGCTCGGAGTCGTCGCCGCCATCACGCCCTTCAATTTTCCGGCGATGATCGTCTACTGGTTCTTGCCCTACGCCATCGCTTGTGGAAATACCTTCATCCTGAAACCCTCCGAGCGCGTTCCTCTATCAATGCGCCGCCTCTTTGGACTCCTCGAGAAAACCGGCCTGCCCAAAGGGGTCGTAAACCTCGTCAACGGCGGGAAAGAAGTAGTCAACGCGCTCTGCGACCATCCGCAGGTCCGCGCCATCAGTTTTGTCGGCTCCACTCCGGTGGCCAAACATGTTTACACACGCTCCGCAGCCAGCGGCAAGCGCATGCAGTGCCAGGGCGGCGCAAAGAATCACGTCATCGTCCTGCCCGATGCGGACATGGAACTCGCCACGCAAATCATCAGCGACAGCGCGTTTGGCTGCGCCGGCCAACGCTGCCTGGCCGTTTCCGTTGCCGTCACGATTGGCGAGGCGCAAAAAACGTTCCGCGATTCCATTGCGCACGCCGCCTCTGCAATTCGCGTGGGCAATGGCCTCGACGCCGGCATTCAGATGGGCCCGGTAATCACCAAAGAAAGCAAGCAACGCATCGAAACGCTGATCTCCGCGGGCGTTGGCGAAGGCGCAAAACCCATCGTCGATGGACGCAACACGAAAATTCCCAAATACGAATCAGGAAATTTTCTCACCCCCACAGTCCTTGACGGATTGCCGTCCACCAGCCAGCTTGCCAATACGGAAATCTTCGGCCCCGTGCTCAGCCTGGTTCATGCCAATTCTATTGACGAAGCCATGGAATTTCTTCGCCGCAGTCCCTACGGCAACCAGGCATCGCTCTTTACGACCAGCGGCTCCGCGGCCCGCAAATTCCGCTACGAAGCCCCCGCAGGCAACATCGGAGTCAATATCGGCGTAGCCGCCCCGATGGCCTATTTCCCGTTCAGTGGCTGGAAAGAAAGTTTCTTCGGCATCCTCCACGGCCAGGGACGCGACGCCGTCGAATTTTTCACCGAATCGAAAATTGTCATCGAGCGCTGGTCGCGGCAGGAAACCCGCAAGTTTTAGTCTGGAGTGCGAGAGCTTGCTCCCGCTTTTCCGGCAGCAACAAAATGCCGCCGCACCAGCACGAAAGTAATCGCCGCCGCGCAAGACTCGACGGCCAACAAACAAAAAAGTAGGAATAGTTCTTGACTTTCAAATTTAGACTTTCAACTTAGAACCTTTGACCTGACGCTCATGCAAACAAAACCTCTCCACCTGGACGTACACGAACAAATCGAGTGCGCACAAACGCTCGCCTCGCGGTTTTACACCGAACCCGCAATTCTGGAAATCGAGAAGTCGCGCATTTTCCAGCGCACTTGGCAGCTCGTCGGAACACTCGGCCAATCCTGCGGCGAAGTGAACGGAGTGAAGCGCACCATCGCCGACCCCGGAAGTTTTTTCACCGCCGACGTTGCCGGCGAACCAATCATCGTCGTTCGCGACAGCCACGGAACTCTTCGCGCCTTCAGCAACGTCTGCCGTCATCGCGCCGGCCCGATCGCGCTCGGCAGCGGCTGCAATAATGTTCTGCGCTGCCAATATCACGGCTGGACCTACACTCTGGATGGCCGCCTCATCGGCACGCCCGACGTCGAAGGCGTCGAGTTTTTCGACCGCAGCACCATGGGCATGGTCCCGCTGCGCTGCGAGACGTGGGAACAATTCATCTTTGTGAATTTTGATCTGAAGTCTGAGCCACTCTCCGCGTATCTAGGCCAAATTCCTCAGCAGGCAAAGGGATTCCAATTTGAAGGATTGCAATTTGCCGAGCGCCGCGATTACATTATCGATTGCAACTGGAAGGTCTACGTCGACAACTATCTCGAGGGCTATCACATCCCTATCGCCCACCCGGGCTTGATGAAGGAAATCGACTACGCGCAATACCGCACGGACGCCTTTCGCTACTACTCCCAGCAATTCGCGCCCATTCGCGCCATGAAAGCCGAAGACGCGGGCGAGCGCCTCTACGCTCCCGGTACGAGCCTGCAGCAGGCTCTCTACTTCTGGGTTTTCCCGAACCTGATGCTCAACATTTATCCCGGCAACATTTCGACGAACGTAATCGTTCCTCTCTCGCACGAAAAGACGCTCACGATCTTCGAATGGTTTTTCCACGATGTCGCCTCCGAAAAAAATCAGGAGCGCATCAAGCGCTCCGTGGCCTTCAGCGATGAAGTGCAGCAGGAAGACATTGGCCTCTGCGAAAATGTTCAGCGCGGTTTGCGCTCTTCGACCTATGACCGTGGACGCTACTCCGTCAAGCGCGAAAACGGCGTTCACCATTTCCACATGCTGCTCGGCGAATTCCTCGGTCAGGTCTGACGGTAAGCTCCGCGGACGGGAATTGTGATCGTCATCATCATGGGCACAACAGGTGCCGGTAAAACAACCATCGGCACCATGCTTGCAACGCAGCTCAACTGGCAATTTGCCGACGCTGACACCTTCCATCCGCTCGCCAACATCGAAAAAATGTCCCACGGTATTCCGCTCACCGACGCCGACCGCGCTCCTTGGCTCGAAGCGATGCGCAAAGCCATTCTCGAATGGATCGCTGCCGGCAAAAACGTCGTCCTCGCATGCTCCGCCCTCAAGCGTGCTTATCGCGACAAGCTCCGCCCCAGCCCCGAAGTAGAAATTGTTTATCTAAAGGGGGATTACGCACTCTTCGCCGAAAGAATCCGTCACCGCCACGGCCATTTCGCCGGCGAGCAAATCCTCGCCGGCCAATTCGCCGATCTCGAAGAGCCCACGGATGCGATTACTATCGACGCGGCGCATTCCACGGAAGAAATCGTCGCGGAAATCCGCGAGCGCCTCGCGCCATCTTAAGAAGCGTCGCTTGCTGGAGGAAAACTCTAGGGCTTTGCAGGCGCTGGCTTGGGCGTTGCAGCTGGTGCGTTCGGTGTTCCGAAACTCACTTTAGGGACCTGCCGAGCGCCTTCCTCCGTCTTGAAGTAGGCATCGTTGCGCGCGAAGCCGCTCATGCTCGCTACCAAACTGTTCGGGAAGAGCGCAATAAATGTGTTGTAATCCTGCACCGCCTCGTTGTAACGGCGGCGTTCGACGGCGATGCGATTTTCCGTGCCTGCCAGCTCGTCCTGTAGACGCAAAAAGTTTTCGTTGGATCTCAGCTGCGGATAATTTTCAACTACTACAAGCAGGCGCCCCAACGCAGAATCCAATTGTCCATTCGCCGCAATTTTTTCAGCCGGGGAATGCGCGCCAAGCAAGGCGGAACGCGCCTTGGCGATATCGCCGAAGACGGTTTGCTCTTGCGCCGCAAATCCCTTCACCGTCTCCACCAGATTGGGGATCAGGTCCGCTCGCCTTTGCAGAACGACGTCCACCTGCGCCCAGGAGGCATTCACCGCCTCGCGCTTTATCGCCATCTGGTTCCTGATCCCGATAAACCAACTCCCGACCATTAGCGCGATGATCAGCAAGACTGCCAAAACGATCAGTGCTATTTTCATATCCGCCTCGAATCAGTTGGATTTACGAATGTGCATTCTTCACGCGCCGCCATTCCCGCTTGGGAAAATGATGCTCCAGCGCATCCAAAGTTTTCTCCAACGCCTTTAGATACGCACCGTACACTGGAACAATTTCGCCGTGAAATTCGCCGGTCTCACGCAGTTTCAAAATGGCGTCGAATGCCGTCATGCTCGCCCCTGTCAGCGCCGCCGCTCGGGCAACCATATCATGCGCGGCCACCGGCGGCTCTTCTCCAAATGCAATCACCACATGGCGCAGCAGCGTCAGCACTCCGGAAAACGATTTTCTGAGAATCGGCGCCAGTTCTTTTGCGTTCCCCGGCGCGCGCAGATAATGCTGCCTCAATTTCAGCAGGATGGTACGCAAGTCATGCTCAATCTGCACGCGATGCAGGTTCAACGGCACTTCAATGTCCGCAACAACGTCCGCTCCGTAAAGGATTCGCCGCCCGCGCTTCATATCCAGAATCTCGATGGCGAAGACATTCGCGGCATCCCGCAGCTCATCTTTCGTGAAGAAAAGAGGCGCAGGCTCTTTCTGCTCGACGCACCACCATTTCACCACGAGCGCGAGACGTCCCAACTCCTCGACGCTCAACGAACGAAGGATGCAAACCACATTGAGGTCCGAGTGTCCTTGATGAAAGTCACCGCGCGCAGCCGACCCGAACAAAATGACGCATTCGAGGTTTGCCCCTGCGAATTCTTTCAACCTGTTTACCAGCTCCGTCAGTTTTGCTTCTGTGGAGAGCATTTCGAATCCGTTCCTTTCATCCCGCGCTACCAGTCTCCTGAAGCGCCTCCGCCTCCGCTGCTGCCGCCGCCAAATCCCCCAAATCCGCCACCATCACTGCCTCCGCCTCCGCCGAATCCGCCGCCCCCCCAGCTGCCACCACCTCCCCTGCCACTTCCCGGGGGGTTTCCAACGATGTTCACCAACATGCCCAGCAGAAACCAGAGGCAGCCGCTTCCGCTCGATCCGCCGCGCCTGGCGAGACTGCCAAGAACGAGAAAGAAGAAAAGCACAAAGGCCAGGAAAACGAGAGGGACCCAGAACGCCGGGAATCCGACGTTCCCTCCGCCATGCTGATTTCGAGGCGCAGGCGGCTGACCACTCAAAGTAATGCCGGCATCGTCCGCAATGTATTTTGCCAACTGCCACGCGGCGACCTCGGCCGCCTTGCCGTAGTCGTTCTGGCGTAAGAAGGGCACCATCGCGCGGCCCGCGTCTCCGGCCCGCGCATCATTGATCACCGGCTCGAGCCCGTAGCCAACTTCGATGCGATATTTGCGCTCGCGGGGAGCTACAAGTAACAACACGCCGCGATTGTCTTTCTTACTTCCGACTCCAAGCTGTTTGAAAAGGTTCACGGCATAATTCTCGACGCCTTCTCCATCGAGCGATTGGACGGTCACAATGGCCATCTGCGCACCGGTCTTCCGCTCGACCTCCGCGCATAACGCTTCGAGCCGTGTTCTGGCTTCTGGGCTGATGACGCCAGCCAAGTCACTTACATAACCGCTGGGATGAATCTTCTTGACGTCTTCCGCTGCGCAGAAGCTCGCAGTGAACAAAAGCAGGCAGTGAAGCACTGCGGTTCGAAAGAGGTGAGTTTTTCGCATGCAGGGTTCGAAGGCGTCGCCAAATGACTATAGGGCCAGCTTCGACCATCTGTAAAGCGATGTCGGCGTTACGCTGCCAACGAGCGAACCTTGCGAGCGTGTTGAGTTCACACCTATAATCCAGTGTCCTTGCGGCGGCGTCAGCCGCGTGCGCATTGGGAGGATCCGTGCCGGTAGGAACTGCGTTTCACGAAAGAACGCTGGCGCTTTGCGAAAGCCTGAACTATCGCGAATGGTCGGGCTATTATACGGTCAGCGTTTACGAGATACACCACGAGCACGAGTACAACGCCATCCGCAATTCGGCGGCGCTGATCGATATTTCGCCGCTCTTCAAATACCGGGTGACGGGACGGGACGCGACGAAGTTCGTGAACCGCGTGATTTCGCGAGACATTAACAAGGTTGCGGTGGATCAGGTGATTTACTGCTGCTGGTGCGATCCAGAAGGAAAAGTGATCGATGACGGAACGATCACGCGGCTGGGCGAGAACGAGTATCGATGGACGGCGGCAGACCCGAGTCTGCGATGGTTTCAGCAGAATACGCTGGGGCTGGACGTAACGATTGAAGACATTTCGGAGCAGACCGCAGCGCTGGCGCTGCAGGGGCCGACATCGGGCAAACTGCTGCACGCGGCGGCGGACGCGGACATTACGAACCTGAAATATTTTCGCGTGACGCGAGGGAAGATTGCGGGCGTGCCCGTGGACATTTCGCGGACGGGATATACGGGCGATCTGGGATTCGAAGTGTGGATGCCGTGGCGCGACGCGGTGAAAGTGTGGGACGCGCTGATCGCGAAGGGCAAGGCGTTTGATATTCATCCGGCGGGAATGATCGCGCTGGACATCGCGCGGATTGAGGCGGGATTGATTCTGATCGAAGTGGATTACATTTCGAGCAAGAAGGCATTGATCGAATCGCAGAAATATTCGCCGGCGGAGATTGGGCTGGGGAAGCTGGTGGACTTGAAGAAGGAAACCTTTGTAGGGCGCGAAGCGCTGGCGCTGGAAACGAAGAAAGGAGCGGAACGCGCACTGGTGGGACTCGAAATTAATTGGAACGAAGTCGAGGCGCTGTACGACAAGTTGAAGATGGCGCCACAGGTGCCCAGCATGGCGTCGCGCGTGGCGGTGCCCGTGTATCGCGGCGGGCGGCAGGTGGGCAAGGCCACTTCGACGACGTGGTCGCCGACGCTGAAAAGGATGGTCGCGCTGGCGTGCGTGGACCGCGATCATTCCGCAGCCGGCACCACGCTCAGCATCGAGATGACCGTGGAAGCCGTGCGGCAAACGGTTTCGGCAAAGGTGGTGCCCCTGCCGTTCTTCAATCCGCCAAGGAAGACTGCGGTACCGGTGATTTAGAGCTTAGCTATGCCGAACGGCGACCCTTTCGCATCTCCCATTCAATGGAAAAACATAAAGACTTTTTTTTCAAGGGCTTTCCCCTATTCTTTCGACCTTTGCTGCCACACACAATCTCGCAATCGACGAGTACTACCACGAATCACCCTCGTGGACATTTCGGTTCCGGCATCCAAAGGGCGGTGCGGGCGGTATTCATGTGGAGCGTGTCGACGATTCCACGATTCGCGTTGGTAGCTCTTGGTACATCGATGAATTTGAGAATTTTACTCGCTATTTGAAATCGGATGAAGGCAGCGACCTGATCTTGGGGGCAATCGACGTACGCGAACTTCTAGAGGAGAAACTGAAGGATATCGTGACGTGGAACAAGAGCGACATGACCGCGTTTCCTGATTACGAGAGATTTTGGTCCCTTTATAGCAGAGAAGAATGGCTGCAAATGTCACCGATTGAACGCCTTCCCAAACCCAAGCTCTAGGCTCGCTATGGAGCCAGGCGGTTGTATTTCTTGAGGACCTCACGGAGGCGGTCGTGAGGGAGCGCGATGACTTTGTGATTCTCGATGCCGGTCATGGTCTCGGCGGCGACCATGGCGTTGATGATGGCTTCTTCGGTGGCCTGGACGGTGGCGGCGAAGACGGGCTCGATCTGATC
>Ga0210406_10004030_pt1 | contig 15911 bp, 13 predicted proteins | sample IncBWC30MmetaG_FD_155454 | JGI IMG/M metagenome (GOLD analysis project Ga0210406, IMG submission 155454) | Forest soil microbial communities from Barre Woods Harvard Forest LTER site, Petersham, Massachusetts, United States - Inc-BW-C-30-M | ecosystem: Environmental > Terrestrial > Soil >... | reverse complement strand
GAAGCCTGGTGCTGGTGGACACCGAGATGCGGGAAATTGAGGTTGAACGGTGGACTTGCGAACACGACCGGCCGATGTATCTTGTTGACGTAAGAGATGGTTACCGCTGCGGGTGGTTTCATCAGATACCCGGACGCCTGTTGATGGAGCCGCATCCATTGTCGCGTTGCGCTCCGGAATCATGGGCTTTGCCGGGGGAAGCAGAGGTGGTCGGAAAAGTAATTGGAGTGGTCAGCCGTTTGAACGAACCGTGGAATTCTCCGCTTGCAGAATTTCAAGCAGAGCGCGCAGGTTCGAAAAGAAGAGCTCCTTGAGATAATCCGGGGTATTCCCCGGTAACAAGACGCGATAAGCCTCCATCTCACGCCAATGGGATAGAGTTGAATCATACGATCCAGTCATTCCTTGCAGACATTCGCTCAGGTCCTTCGCCTGAATGGAAAGCGGTGTCTCTAGAATCTTCTGAAATATTTCGTAGTGACAGCACTCGAGCGATTCCTGAACCGCCTGCGGAGGGTACAGCGCGGCGAGTCCAGAGTGTTCATAGTTGCCTGACGAGAGGTCGCGAAGAGACGCGATATACACCAACCTTCCGAACAGATTGGGGATGGCAGCAAGAGTGGTGGACGCAAAGTCGCGTACTACAGACTTGTTCCTGAGAATTTGATCATCCATTCTTCACAACCCGCTGTTCCGTAATCGGAACGTTTTGAACCACGAAAATCGTTTTCGCAAGGCAACGCAAAGGATGGCACCTGGAGGTGTCACCTATGCGTTTCAAGAAAGCTGCCTTGCTTTCAGGTCTAACGCTGTTGGCCGGGTCCATGGTAGTTCCGGCCGGTTCCTCAGTCAATCGGCGCACTACAGCTAAGAGCACGACACAGACGGATGTGGCGGATCGAATGCCGCTTCCGCCACACGGGAAAAGCGTGCTGTCAGCAGACGGCATGCCGCCACCACCATTGCCGCCTGGCAATGGCGCGTTGTTAGCAGATGGAATGCCACTGCCACCGCTGCCACCCTCAGCCGCGGCGTGAGCAGACAAGTCGGGAAAAAAAGTGTCCCAATTTAGGAAATAGAGACGCGATTTGGCGCCCGCCTTGCGGGCTCTTAAAAGCAGTTGACCGCGCCAAGGGCACAGTCACTGGTGCCGGAAACTTGTCTCGAGTATGCTTTGGTATTCTCAGTGACCCTGGGACGTGCTAGGCTCTGGCCGTGTCAGCACTGCCAATATTTACAATCATTGCCTGGGGGTTAGCGACTGCGCTAACCCTCTTTCTATTGATTCAAATCTTTCTCCTTCGGGCGCATGAAAAATATCGGTTTTTCACCGCCTACCTATGCGCAAATCTCCTGCAAACAGCGGTCGGGGTCTACCTCTATCAGACTTACGGATTTAAGACCCCTTACGGGTATCGCGTGGCGTGGACAACGCAAGCGATCGTGGTCATTGGTCGGGGGTTTGCCGCCGCGGAAATCTGTTACAGGATTCTTGGGAAATTCAAAGGTATTTGGGGACTGGCTGTGAGGATTCTCGTTGCCTGTGGCGTGATCGTCTTGATTTCCACGTTGTACTTCGGAGCCAGAAGCTATCAGCTTACCGTCATCACGCTCGAGATGAGCCTTGAAGCATTTATCGCTACCTGCATCGTAGGATTGCTGCTCTTTGCACGCTATTATGCGGTGCCGGTTGAACCCACTGCCGGGATGGTGGGCCTGGGACTGGGGCTACTTTCCTGCTGCAAACTGTTGAATGACCTGGTGTTCGAAAGCCATGTGCAGTCTTATCTGGGGACGTGGAATTACGTTTCTTCCGCGGCATTTGTGGGCATACTCTTGTTATGGAACTGGGTCTTGCGTAAACCGGCCACGCATACGGTTCAGGAGCCGCAGCTAAACGGGGTTGAGATATACCAATCGCTGATTCCGCAAGTAAATCTGAAGCTCTTGGAACTGAACCGCCAGCTGAGCCATCTCTTGCAGCCGGAGCCGCCGAAACCGTGAACGCTGTGTTTTTTTTCGTGGCTGTAGCCGCCGGCCTGGTACTGGCGGGATTGTTGTTCTGGGCCCTACGCGGCGCCAGCCAGCGCAAAGGATATGGGGCAAGTTCGGCGGCAGTGGAGCATGCTCCGCGCGGTTTAAACCATATGCCGCAGATTCGACAGGCGATGGATGCGTCGGATCTTGAGTTTGCGAAGGCGAAAGGCGGACTCCGCTTGGAGACCAGGTTGCGCCGCGAACGAAGGCACGTTGCGCTGTTGTACCTGGCCGCCATACGCAGAGACTTCGAGCAATCGCTGCGCGTTGCGCGAGTCATCGCGGTGTTGTCGCCCGAGGTCTCAAGCTCTCAAGAATACGAACGGATACGCCTGGCGATGATTTTTCGATGGCGCTTTCAGATGACCAAAGCGCGGCTTTTGATAGGAATCATTCCGTTGCCGCAGTTGCTCAGTGTATGGCAAATGGCGGCAACCATGGCCGTGCAAATGGAAGAAACCATGGCAAAACTCGGCGAGCGGGCGGCGCTTGCCGCGGAGCTGGCTTTACAGTCCGAAAAATAAGAATTAAAGATGCTGCTAGCGGTTTGAAGATAGTTGAAGTCTTGCTTACTTCGAAAATGAGCTGACCGACGACGCCAATTCGGAGGCCGGAAGCTCACTGGTTGCGGCAATCGGTAAACAAGGCAGTTCAATTCTGAAGCAGGCGCCGCGCGGTGGAACATTGCTGACGTAAATCTGTCCGCCGTGCTCGGAAACGATGCCGTAGCAGATGCTCAAGCCTAGACCGGTTCCCTTCCCTACGGGCTTGGTCGTGTAAAACGGATCAAAAACTTTGGATGGGTCCTTCACGCCGGGACCGCTGTCCACGAATTCAATCACAAATTTGTCCGCTTCTTTGGCGGTTCGCACCCACAACTCGCCTTGCGGAGCTGCTTCGAGTATGGCGTCCACGGCATTGTTCACAAGGTTCAGGAAAACTTGTTGCAATTGATGGGGGTCGGCCGCCGCGAGGGGCAAATCATCCGCCAGGTCCAGGTGCAGCTTGATATTGCTCATACGCAAGTCGTAATCGCGCAATGCGAGGGTGTCATCGAGTACCTGATTTAGGCGAACGGGTATGCGCTCGGGCTTGTGCTGACGGGCAAAACTGAGTAGATTTTGCACGATGCGGTGGGTACGCTGGGCCTGCTTATACAGTTTTTCACTGTACTCCAGACCCTGCGGTCCGATCTGCGCGGTGGAAGTCAGCAGCTGGCTGTAGCCTAAAATTGCAGTCAGCGGATTATTCAATTCGTGCGCGACCCCGGAGATCAACTGGCCCACGGCGGCCATTTTCTCACTATGCAGCAATTGTTCCTGCGTGCGGCGTAAGTCGTCATAGGCCTGGCGAGTCTGGTCATAGAGAAGCGTGCGCTCAATGGCGCTGGAAATCTGGCTGCCAACGGCAATCAACAGGTTCACGTCGGCTGGGGAAAAGTCGCGAGGCGAGCGGCTTGCCACAACCAGTCCGCCTATAACGCGGTCTTTGGACCATAAAATGACAATGTGCGCACTAACGATCTGCTCGTGACGCTGAGCGTCCTTGAAAACTTGCGGTAGCGGGAGGCCGTTGGTCGAGAGGAATGTTGCATGCACTGCCTTGATGTGCTGTAGAAGCTCCGGTTGTACTTTTGTTGGCGGAAAATGGCGGGAAAATTCGGATCGATGACCTACCGTCGCGACCCTGCGCAAGATTTCGTTGTTGGGATCGAAAAGATAGAGTGTCGAAGCGTCGAGGCTGAACAGCTCAGACAACTGACGGAGTGTACGGTGCAGTGAGTCGCTAAGGTCGAGCGATTCGCTGAGCGTGTTGGCAATGGAATTGAGGACCATCAGTTCGCGATTGCGGCGGCGGATTTCGTGTTCGGCGCGTTTTCGTTCACTAATGTCCAGAAGAAAGCCCTGGTACGCAGTGACATTGCCCGCGACGTCGCGGATGGCGTTCGATGACTCGGTTACGTTACGAAGCTCGCCGTCTTTTCGCCGGATATCGAACTCGAAGTCAGCCACAGAACCATGATCGGCGAGCAATTTTTTGAGGCGTTCGCGGTCCGCCGGGTTGGCATAGAGATTTGCAATTTCAACTTTCATCAACTCTTCCCGCGTGGCAAAGCCGGCCATGCGCATGAACGCATCGTTGAAGTCGAGAAAGCGGCCTTGTGGCGTGCTGATGAAAACGCCTTCCTGAACACTGGAAACGAGCGTACGGTATTTTTCCTCGGCCCGCTTGCGCTCGGAGATATCTTTCAAGACATGGACCGTGCCCATTTGCCGCCCGACAGGGTCTGCAAAAACGGAATTGGACGCGAGGAAGTAGCCTGGGAGCCAGGGGTCGGGGTCATCTCCCTCGCCGGCAATTCCTTCGCAATAGGGGCAAAGCTGGTACGGGGTATTCTTCACCGCGAACAGTTCGCTTACGTAGCCGCCGACGTAGGATTTATTTTCGCGGCCAGTCAGCTGAAGCATGCGCTGATTGATGCGCACAATGCGCCCGGAAGCATCATGTACAAAAATCGGATCGCCGATGGAGTCAAAAGTATAGGCCCACTGCCGCTGCACTGTGTTTACTTGCTCGAAAAGCAATACGTTTTGAATCGTCAGGCCAAGCAGGTTGGCAATGTTCTTCAAGTAGTCGATCTCGTCATCCTGAATTTTCGTATCGCGGCCATACCCAATCGCCAGAATTCCCAGTGGCGCATGTTTCCCGCGTAGAACCAGCGAGACGATCTCCTTGATGCCGGTGGCAACCATCCGTTCGCGTTCCTGTTGATCGGTTTCGTCGGCCATCGTCATTACCGCGAAATCTTCCTTCAGAACTCTTTGTCCCCAGGTTCCGTTGGCCGGAATCTGCTTGTTTTTCGCGAGATAGTCTTCATCGAAGCCAACCGCGGCGCGCACCGCAAGTTTCGCGGAATTTCCATCGCCCTCCACCAGCCGAACGATTCCATGAGAAACGCCCAGGCTGCCAACGACGTTGACCAGTACCAGATCCAAGACCTCACGAACGGACAGAGTCTGGGTGCTGGACGCGGTAAGAAGACTGAGCCGGCGAAGCTTGTCGTTCAGCTCGTCGGTACGAGCTCGGGCACGCTCGAGAACCAGCACAACCATCGCTATGCCAAGCGCTACGGCCAGCAAGTGATCGAAGGCGACCCGTAGGAGGAATAGCGGACTCTGCAACCAGAGCGGACGATCCAGGCCGTGCAGGCCGGCGAGCATAAACAGTCCTGCCAGAAGCCGGGCGCCGTGGCCCCTGGCGTTTCTTGAGGAAGTCCAAAGAATCCATCCCGCGGCAAGACTGGTGCAGGCGATGATGGTCGAAGTGAACCAGGTGATGTGCGGAACGCCCGCGACCGGCCGCGATTCGAAATAAAAGACTGCGACGATCAACGCAAGACTCCCGGGCCACATTAGAGACGAGGGAGTTTTTCGCATCGCTGAAACCAGGCCGATCACAGCATTCAAGAAAAGGAAATTTACGATGAGCAAGAGGAGAATGCGAGCCAGCCGTAGTTGCGAAGCTTCGTCCGAGGTTCTAGTAAGCTCGAGAATCGCTTTGAGGGTGATGAGCGACCAGCCGGTGATCCATATCGCCAGAAAACGGGTGGGATGGTCCTTGCGCAGCAGGACAAACAACACTAGCAGAATCAGAAAGGCGGTTGCCTCAAAGAAGGCAATGGCAGAAAGGCCCTGATTTTCGAGCACGGAACGCCGCCTCCCGACTGGACTTGCAATGGTGCTGAGCACTGCAGAGGCAAAAAACCCTGTCTAAGACCGCAGGGCACCGGATTGCAGCACTTTGGTGACGCTAACACGCTGTTTTCTTAATGGGCAACGGTACTGCGGTAAGGATGTGACCTCTCGTATAATGGGTTGGGAGCCGCGCAAAGTGCAAACCGAAGCCATAGAAAACATTCTGGTTGTGGACGACGAAGAGGCCATCCGCGAAGTTGTTTCCACGATGTTGGAATCGAAGGGCTACCGCTGTACAGCGGTCAGCAACGGCCGCGCGGCGCAGGATCAGGTTAAGCGCACCACCCCGGACCTGGTTCTGAGTGACATGATCATGCCGGAGATGGATGGGATCAAGTTGCTCGAGTGGCTTCGCCAGTATGATCCCGAAGTGCCGGTCATCATGGTTACGGCCATTCACGATATTTCCACCGCGCTCGAAGCGATCCGGCGCGGCGCCTATGACTACATCCTGAAGCCATTCGAGAAAGACCAACTTTATCTGGGCGTGAACCGCGCGCTGCAACACCGCAGGCTGGTGGCCGAAAATCGAAATTATCAAAGGACCCTCGAACAGCAGGTGGAAGAGCGTACTGCACGGCTCAAGATCGCGCTCGCGCAACTTGAACAATCCTACGACGACACGCTCGAAGCGTTGGGCAGTGCGCTGGACCTGAAGGACGCGGAAACCGAGGGACACTGCCAGCGCGTAACAGCGTTCACCATTTCGATCGCCCGTACCATGCCGGTGCCGAATGCCTATTTACCGGTGCTGGCGCGCGCGGCCTTCCTGCACGACATCGGTAAAATGGGCGTTCCTGACAATGTGCTGCTGAAACCGGGTCCGCTGGACGACGCCGAGAAGGCCATCATGCGCAAGCACTGCCAGATCGGCTATGACATGCTGATTCGCATCCCGTTCTTGCGCGACGCCGCGGAAATCGTGCTGGCGCACCAGGAATTCTTTGACGGGACAGGTTATCCGCGTGGTTTGAAGGGCGAGCAAATCCCGCTCGGCGCCAGGATATTCTCCATCGCCGACAGCATGGATGCCATGATCAGCGACCGCCCGTATCGCCGCGCGCTGCCAATGTCTCACGCGCGCGCTGAGATCCAGCGCTGTGCCGGTACGCAGTTTGATCCCAAGGTGGTCGAAGTCTTTCTGTCCATTCCCGAAGAACACTGGGCGGAGTTGCGCGCCAATCTGGGATCACCTTTCCGGCTGGCCCATTTGCGAAACCTGCAATCCTGAGATTCAATTCGTCAAACAATTCGCATCCGATTCTGCAATGCCCGGTGACGTATACTGAAGTTTGCTTTGAAGCGCGATGAGTTCCACATCAAAAACCATGTTTGAGTTCGAAGCAATCCCACAAATGGATCTGGCCGCGCAGTACACCGCAATTGGCGGTGAAGTTCGCGACGCGGTTACTCAGGTGATGGCTTCGCAGCGGTTTGTGCTTGGGAGCGAAGGCGCCGCACTGGAATCTGAGATCGCCGAGCTGTGCGGCGTAAAACACGGCGTTGCAGTGGCTTCCGGGACTGACGCCTTAATTCTGGCGTTGCGTGCGGCGGGAGTTGAGGCCGGCGACGAAGTTATTCTGCCGCCGTTTACGTTTGTAGCCACTGGCAGTGCCGTGAGCGCGCTCGGTGCGAGGCCGGTGTTTGCCGACATCCAGCCTGACACATTCAACATCGACGTGGATGAGATCGCCACCCACATTACACCGCGAACCCGCGCTATCCTGGTAGTTCATTTGTACGGTCTCGCTGCCGACATGGATGCTATCCGGGAAACTGCCCGACAGCGCGGAATACCGATTGTCGAAGACAACGCGCAGGCCATCGGCGCGACCTACAAAGGCCAGCCGACCGGGGCGCTGGGCGACGTGGCTTGCATCAGTTTTTATCCGACCAAGAATCTGGGCGCTTACGGCGATGCGGGAATGATCGTGACCAACTCCGCCGAGATGGATACCAGGCTGCGAACGCTGCGAAATCACGGTCAGTCCTCGCGTTACACCAGCCTAGAGCCCGGGTGGAATAGCCGGCTGGACGAAATTCAGGCGGCCATTCTGCGGGTGAAGCTTCGCTATTTGCGGGACTGGGAACGCGCGCGGCGCAGTCATGCGGCGACATATGCAAAATTGCTGGAGCCGGTAAAAGCCATTCGAACGCCCCGTATCCCGGCAGGTTATGGACACGTTTTCCACCAGTATACGATTCGCGCGCCGCGCCGCGACGAGCTGCAGAAATTTCTGAATGAAAGAAAGATCGGCAATGCGGTGTACTATCCGGTGCCCCTTCATCTGCAGCCGATTTACGCGAAACTCGGGCATGGCAGGGGAGCGTTTCCGGAAGCGGAACGGGCGGCGGCGGAAGTGTTGTCGTTGCCCATGTTTCCAGAGTTGCGCGAAGAGCAGGTAGAGCGAGTGGCCGAAGCGATCGCCGCATTCTATCGGGGCTGAGGGCGAGTAGCGCGTTTTTGGGCGCTGGCACGCGGCTCGGTCGAATCATTGCCCAAAATAAAGCAGCGCCAGCAAAAACAACCACAATCCATCCATGAAGTGCCAGTAGTAGGAAGTGACTTCCGCTGCAACGAAGCGGCTCACGCGCCCGGCTTCAAAATTACGCAGTCCCACATAGAACAACGCACAGACTCCGCCTAGAAGATGCACTGCATGAAGTGCAGTGAATACGTAAAAGAAGCTGCTTGAGAGGCGTGAAGTCATGTAAACGCCCTCGGCCGCCAGATGGCGCCAGGCGATCACCTGCCCGGCGAGAAAGATCATTCCTAAAATTGTCGTCAGCGCCCACATCTGCTTGAAACCGCGAAGACGATCCACTTGCAGTCTGCGCCGGGCCAGCTCAAGCGTGGCGCTGCTGGCCAAAAGCACCGCAGTATTCACCCACAGAATCCACGGCAGGCGAATAGCCGACCAGGTGTGAAGATTGTTGAAGCGCAATACAACGAATGCCGCCGTGAGAACCATGAAAAACATCAGGATGGAAAGCATGGCTAGCGCGATGGCCGTGGAATATTTCTTTGGGCTGGCGCGGTGAGGTTCGGGCTTCCGTTCTCCACCGGTGTTTCCGCCATCGTTGCCATCATCGCCATCGTCACGGCGCGAAGGCGGTTTTCCTCCGCCACTTCCGCGAATGTCTTCGATGATCAGCTCGATGTCGTCAATGACCGATGTACCCGGCATAAATGGCCTCGCTTCGGCTTCAACTGAATTTCGCCAAACGTTCTGGCGCGACGTGTTGTGGCAAGAAGTCTAAACCCGCGACTTGTCCGCCGTACATATAGGCACTCCGGTATATCGGGGGCGGATAGCGGCCAAAATCGTCAAGCGGAATTGGCGTCGGCAAAAACCATTCAAGCGTAGTGGCATGCCACGGATTCCGGCGTAGGCCGCCCGGCGCGCGCCAAAGGCTCCAGAAAAAATTGCATATAAAGATCGACTGCGCGGAAATGGTGATGATCGCGGCTGCGGTAATGAATGACCGCGCGGCGCTCGGGCTTTGCGCGGCAATTGCAACGCCGCCATTGCGAGCACGATCCAGCAGTCCCAGCCAGTGCATGGGCATAAAGATGCAATAGACCCCGGCGAAGGTTATCCAAAAATGAATTTTTCCCAGCGTTTCGTTGAGCAGCCGGCCGTAAAGTTTGGGAAACCAGAAGAAAAGAGCGCCCAGAATCGCGAAGGTCGCTGCCACGCCCATCACCAGATGGAAATGGCCGGTAACAAAATCGTCGGTGATGGCAGCGGCGGCAAGGTCATGACGGGCGAGGAACAATCCTGACAGACCGCCGGACAGAAAAAGTGAAATAAATCCAACCGCGAACAGCATCGCTGTTGTCAGGCGAATCTCGCCATCCCAGATGGTGCCCAACCAACTGGCAAGGAGCACGCTCGCCGGTACTCCAAGCGACGAAGCCAGCAGCGAGAAAACCAGCGGCGAGTAAGGATTCAGCGCGCTGGAAAACATGTGGTATCCCCAGATGCAGAAACCAAATACTCCGACCGCGCACAGCGACAGAACCGCCGTGCGCTCCGCCCATACAGGACGCCGCGAGAACGTAGAAACCAGGTGCGAGACGATGCCAAAACATGGCAGCATCGCCACATAGACGTCCGCCTGGGCAAAAAACCAGAACCAGCGCTGCCAGATTGCCGCCAGCGAAACAGTCGAAATAAGGCGCGTGGCGAAAAACTGCGTCGCAAAATACCAGTCGGAAATCAGCAGCGCGCACGCAGCCAGCAGAATGGCAAAGATCAGCAGGCTGAGAACCGCCGTTACGTACCAGGCCCAGACGGTGAGCGGCAAACGCGTGAGAGACATGCCTTGGGTGCGGCAATCAGTAACCGTGGTACAAACATTCACGGACGACAAAATCGCCGCAACTGAAAACAAGACGACCCCGCACAGCCACAGCTGCATGCCCGCATGGATGGGCAAAAAGAACGCAACCGCAATTGTGAACAAGGAAGCAAGAGTCAGCCAGAACGAGAGGCCGCTCAAAAGCGGAAACGCCATGTCGTTGGCTCCGATTTGCAGAGGCAGGAAAAAATAGCCAAAACCGAATTGCGGCGCCGCAGTAAGCACGAAAAATACCATCAGCGATCCATGCAGCAATGTCAGCGCCACATATCGTTCAGCAAACAGATCGGTATTGCCGTGAGCAATGTGAACGCGCATGGCGATTGAAAGCCCCATGCCCAGCAGCACGCTGAAAAGCGCCAGCCAGAGATAACGCAACCCCACTTGCTTGTGCCCGATGGAAAACAAGATGTGTCTATTGCCTCCCTTGCGGTTCGAGCGTGGAGCAACAAATTGGACTTAACACTCCAGGCAGGAATAATCAGCCGCGCCTTGCGGCTGCTTGAAAACGCCGTTCGAGTGTACACAAATTTTCTTGGGAGCGCGTGCGACGCGGGAAGGATGGATCAGCGCAAAATGAAATTGCCCGAGCGAACCAAAAAAGTTGGTGCGGTGGAAAGGACTCGAACCTTCACGGTATTGCTACCGCCAGCCCCTCAAGCTGGTGCGTCTGCCAATTCCGCCACCACCGCAAAATCAAAGTGTGACTTATAATCCGCTGCTCAGATCAGGTTGGCCGGGTTGAGGAAGCCGGCTGGCCATTTCTGTCACTGCCTATCGCTAATGATTGTCGCTGAATCTCCGGCAAAATCAACCAAAGTCTAGCGGCAATTTCGGGTCCAGGGCCGATCTTCGAATCCAGCCGATCACTGCGGCTTGGGGTTCGGGTTCGAAGGCGCCGGAGGCTGGGCAGCAGGTGCTGGGGTCTTCGCAGGAGTCTGCGCAGGCGCGGGTTTCGAAGCCGGTTTGCTCGTGTTATAAATGACGGAATTGCCCTGCCCCGCCGAGCGATCCGAACGCAATGCCAAAGCCATCGCGCATACCATGAACATTACCGCGCACCAAGTCGTCGCCTGCGACAGCACCGTAGCCGCGCCGCGCGGACCAAATGCCGTCTGACTTCCTGCGCCGCCGAACGCTCCCGCCAGATCAGCCGCTTTGCCGCTCTGCAGCAGCACCACAATGATCAACACCAGGCAATTCAATATAAAAAACGCCGTCAGCAGCCAACCCGCGAATCTGAATCCCAACACGATAATCGCGAACCCAATCAGCAGCGCGATGGTCCATTTCATCCAGCCTTGCATTGCTTCAGCACCTCTAATCCTTCTGAAATCCCGGCTTTTTGCCGGATACCTACTTACAGTTCACTATCGCCGCAAGCGACTGGGCTTCGAGACTCGCCCCGCCTATCAGCGCGCCATCCAAATCCGGTTGCGCCTTCAACCCCTGAATGTTGTCAGGCTTGACGCTGCCGCCATACAGAATACGCACACTGGCGGCCACTTCGGCGGAAAACTGATCCTGTACACAGCTGCGGATGAACGCGTGGGCCGCACCAGCAATTTCCGGGGTCGCAGTCCGACCCGTGCCAATCGCCCAAACTGGCTCGTAAGCTAACAGAATACGGGAGAACTCTTCCGGGGTCAACGAAGCCGGACCACCGAGAAATTGCTGCGATAGAACCTCTTGCGTCCTTCCCTCTTCGCGATCCGCCAGCGATTCGCCGACGCACACGATCGGCGTCAGTCCATCGGCCACCGCTGCTTTCGCCTTCTGCGCCACCGTGCCGTCGTTATCGCCAAAAAACTGTCGTCGTTCGGAGTGGCCGACGATCACGTAGCGGCAGCCCGCTTCTGCGAGCATGCCCGCCGATATTTCTCCGGTGAACGCGCCTTGCGATTGCCAGTAAAGGTCTTGTCCGCCAATGGCGACATTGCTTCCCTTGCTGGAATGAACGGCTGCGGCAATGGAAGTGAACGGCGGGCAGATCACAATATCGCAGTCTGTGGTGCCGGCCACTAGCGGCAAAAATTCGGCGAAAAACGCGCGCGTCTCGGCTTGCGTTTTGTACATTTTCCAGTTGCCTGCAATCACCCGGCGGCGGTTGGTAGGACTCATCGGTTGGTCAACGCCTCCACGCCGGGCAATTTGCGCCCGCCGAGAAACTCCAGCGACGCGCCGCCGCCGGTCGAGATATGCGAAATTTTGTCCGCTACGCCGGATTGATGCACCGCAGCAACCGAATCTCCCCCGCCTACGATCGAAGTCGCTCCAGAAACCGTGGCGGCCGCTACCGCTTTCGCCACTTCCAGCGTGCCTTTGGCGAACGCGGGCATTTCGAACACTCCCATCGGCCCGTTCCAGACGATGGTTTTTGCTTTGGCAATTTCCGCCGCATATGCCGCAACGGTTTTGGGCCCAATGTCCAGCCCCATCTGATCCGCGGGAGTCGCAGTAACGCTGCCCGTTGTCGCGGGAGCGTCGGCCTTGAATTCCGGTGCGGTTAGGTGATCAGTCGGCAGCAGAAATTTAAAGTTGCGCTCCTTGCCATCCGCAAGGATTTTTTTCGCCAGATCAATCTTGTCGTTCTCGACCAGCGATTTGCCGATAGGCAGGCCCTGCGCTTTCAAAAACGTGTAAGCCATGCCGCCGCCGATCAACATCGTGTCGGCAATCTTCATCAGATTTTCCACCACCTCTATTTTGTCGCTGACTTTCGCGCCGCCCAGAATCGCCACAAACGGCCGCGAAGGATTGCTGACCGCCTTGCCCAGATAGGCGAGCTCCTTTTCCATCAGCAATCCCGCCGCCGACTGCTGCACAAACTTTGTGATACCCACGACGGAGGCGTGCGCGCGGTGCGCTGAGCCAAACGCGTCGCAAACAAACAGCCCATCGCAAAGCGCCGCGAGCTGCTTGGAGAAAGCTTGCTCATTTTTTTCTTCTTCCGGATGGAAACGCACGTTCTCCAAAACCAGGATTTCCCCGTCAACCAGCGCTTTGCTCTGTGATTCAACGCCCGGCCCCACGCAGTCCAGTCCAAATAACACCGGCTTGCCGAGCAGCTCTTCCAATTTTCTCGCCGCCGGAAGCAGCGAATATTTCGGATCGGGACCGCCCTTGGGCCGTCCTAAGTGTGACGCCAGCACCAGCCGGCCGCCTTTCTCAACGGCCAGCTTCAATGTAGGGAGCGTTTCGCGGATCCGCGTGTCGTCAGTCACCAAGCCGTCTTTCAACGGCACATTGAAATCAACCCGCAGAAAAACGCGCTTGCCGCGCAGATCGAGATCTTTGATCGTCAGTTTGTTCATCTTCAGTCCGATCCATTCGAAGTGATTGATCTGCCGCCTAACCCGCCGCCCCCCTACAAGAGCGTCATTCCGAGCCGAGCAGGCCGAGGTTTGTCCTTTCATTCGCGGAGCGAATATCGGCCTGCGCAGCGAGGAACCTCTCCTGTCTTTACGGTTAAACAATCCACGGCAAACTTGCCTTAAAACTTCGCCGCCAAAAACTTAATCAAATCGCGGCAACGGCAGGAATAGCCCCACTCGTTGTCGTACCACGCCAGAACCTTTACGCACTTGTCGCCCACCACTTTGGTGTATTCCGAATCCACGATCGACGAATTCGAATTGCCTTTGAAATCGGCGGACACCAACTCTTCTTCCGTATAACCGAGAATTCCCTTCAGCGGTCCATTGGCAGCGGCCTTCAGTGCCGCGTTCACCGATTCCTTGGTTGCCGGTTTGTCCACGAATACGGTCAGGTCGACGACGCTTACGTTGGGCGTCGGCACGCGCATCGCGTACCCGTCCAGCTTGCCTTTCAAATCCGGCAGCACCAGGTGCAAAGCCTTGGCCGCACCGGTCGAACTCGGAATCATGCTAATTGCCGCCGCTCGTGCCCGCCGCAAATCCTTGTGCGGTAAATCGAGCAGCTTTTGGTCGTTAGTATACGAGTGAATCGTGGTCATCGTCCCGCTGTGGATTCCAAACGTCTCATGGATCACTTTTGCAACCGGCGCCAGGCAATTGGTGGTGCACGACGCGTTGGAAATCACGTTGTGCTTCGCCGGATCGTACGTCTGGTGGTTCACCCCGAGCACAAAGGTCGCGTCCGGGCCATCCGCCGGAGCCGAAATAATCACTTTCTTCACCGGGCCGCGCAGATGCGCTTTGGCTTGTTCGCCCTTGGTAAACAATCCCGTCGATTCGACCACAATGTCCGCCCCGACACTGGCCCAGTCAATTTGCGCCGGATCCTTTACTTTGAAAACTTTGATCGCTTTTCCTTCGACAGAAATCGTGTCTTCGGTGTGCGTAATCGTGTGCGGCAAATTACCCAAAATCGAATCGTACTTCAGCAGGTGTGCCAGCGTCTTCGAATCGGTAATGTCATTGACCGCGACAAACTGAATATCCTTGTCGTCAATTGCGGTGCGCACGATGTTGCGCCCGATTCGTCCAAATCCGTTAATCCCAACCTTGATGGCCATCATTCCTCCAGAAATAGAGCTATAGCTTCGGTTTACAAACAAACCGGTGTTTCGCAAGCAAAAACGCTGCAGAGAGATCAAGCGCGATTCGCGGGCTATTACGCAGCACTTATTAGCGGGCTACATCGCCAGGCGCACTAAAAATGCTATGGGCTGCGCTGAGAATTGTCAACGTGCGCCGAAGGCGGTGATTTCTAGGATTAGGCGCAGCCGCAGCGCAAATTTCCCGGGCGCCGATATCCCGGGGGAAACAAAGGAACATCGCCAGGCCCAAATACGTCACCTGAAGTCTACCGAACGTCAACCGTTGTGCTAGTCTGGCCGTGCCATGCAGTCTTTCCTCCTCGGCATCATCTCCGATACCCATGGCCTCCTCCGCCCGCAAGCCCTCTCCGCGCTCAAAGGCTCCCAAGCCATCATTCACGCTGGCGACGTGGGCAACCCGGCCATCCTCGACCAGCTCAAAGCCGTCGCACCCGTCTTCGCCGTTCGCGGCAACGTGGACACCGAGCCCTGGACCTGTTCCCTTCCGCTAACCGCAGTCGTCGAACTTCAGGATGTCTCTATCTACGTCCTGCACAACCTTGAACAGCTCGACCTCAACCCGAAAACCGCCGGCTTGCACATGGTTATCAGCGGCCACACTCACAAGCCCGATTCTCACTGGCGCGACGGCGTCTTATATATCAACCCCGGCAGCGCCGGTCCAAAGCGCTTCCACCTGCCTGTCACCGTCGCGCGCCTTCAGCTCCTCAGCACGCCATGGCAGTACGAGCTCCTGCACCTCCCCGTGGCCTAGGCAACTTTCCGCAATTCTTTGCCTGAAGACTTATCTAATGATTAATTTTGAGTAACTTATTTTAAGATGAATTCTATTTCCTATTGACGTGGCCCTTTGGTTTCAAAGGTTTGCGGGCCATAGGGGTGGGGCGGGAGGGCTACTGCGGAAACTGTTTGATGCTGGTAACTTTATCTCCCGTAAATCTCACAAACAACGTCCGGTCTGGAGGAGTGCCGTAAATCCAGTCTTCAATATCGTTGCCTTCGGTGTCGCGCTCGCGCACTTTGTGTCCGGGCTTGCCAATCGCCGCCACCACCATCTCGCGATCCATGCCAACCTTGGCGACGCGTTCTTGAATTGCTTTCCTGATGTCGGTGGGCAAAGTATCGATCCATTGTACGGAAGCTGACCGCTGCCGGTTAAAATCCAGGAACGGAGCTAGCATTTTCTTCAATTCATCCGGCGTAAGATCCGG
>Ga0210406_10004028_pt1 | contig 15914 bp, 13 predicted proteins | sample IncBWC30MmetaG_FD_155454 | JGI IMG/M metagenome (GOLD analysis project Ga0210406, IMG submission 155454) | Forest soil microbial communities from Barre Woods Harvard Forest LTER site, Petersham, Massachusetts, United States - Inc-BW-C-30-M | ecosystem: Environmental > Terrestrial > Soil >... | reverse complement strand
TCGGACCGAATGCCGTCTTGATGACGTCTTCTGCTTCGACGTCGAGCACAGAAAGCAGGTGTGCGTTCGCCGAGAAAGGTCGCAGAATTTCCTCGCCGGATCGGGCCCAGTCGCGGTGCATGTTCGTCTGCGCCGGATCGGTCCACTGCGCAAGAAACAAGATATCCCAAGGCAGATTGCGGTGCGGGAATGCGGTGGCTTCACTCGAAACCCGGCCTGCCGCGCCGCCGTAATATTCGAGCACAACAAAGGAAAGAGGAGAACTCAGCCCATTTGCGTGCTCGACAATCGCACAGATCGCGTCGTCTGACAATTCCCGCTGCAGCGTGGACTTCCAATAATTCTGATTCCCGTCAGGGAACGATGGGCCAAGCAGCGACTGCATTGCTGGAAAGGGCATGGCCTGGATACCATCAACAATCGGGCTACCGAACTTGCGCAGAGGTTGCAAGACGCGCTCCCCCTCGGCCACGTCGCCGCAATAGCAGGGGATCACTCCAACCAGCGGAGAACCGTCCGGGCCGTGAAGCAGCGCGGCGTAGGCGGTGAGTTCGTCCGGGGCAGACGACATGTAATCACGGAAGTGGCGAATCACATCAATGGCCATCCCCCGAGGGTAGAGGAGAAGGCCGCCCAGGACCATCGCAACCGGATGGGCTTGGAACTCGAAAGAAGTGACAACGCCGAAATTTCCACCTCCGCCGCGGAGCGCCCAGAAGAGATCGTCGTTTTCAGAAGAGCTAGCAGTGAGCACTTTGCCGTCAGCTGTGACCACCTGCGCAGACAACAAATTGTCGATGGACATCCCGTACTTACGAATCAGCCAGCCAACACCACCTCCGAGGGTCAGGCCACCAATACCCGTCTTGGACACTATGCCGGCCGGGACGGCAAGCCCGAAGACATGCGTTTCTCTATCGAGATCACCAAGAGTCGCTCCGCCCTGTACTCGAACTCTCCGGGTTGCATCATCTACGAAAACGGATCTCGTTCGGGAGATGTCTATCACCAAACCGTCGTCACAGAGAGCACGGCCGCCTACGTTGTGCCCACCGCCACGAATCGCCGTCAGCAAATTATTCGCGCGTCCGAAATTGACCGCGGCGATCACATCAGCCACGCCAGAGCACCGAGCGATCACCCTGGGATGTTTGCTGACGCTTGCGTTCCAGATCTGACGGGCCTCGTTGTAGCCGACATCCGCAGGCTCGAAAACCTGACCGTGAAATACAGACCGGAACGACTTGATATCGATAACGGACATGGATGGGGAAAAAATTGTACTCCAATAACAGAAAATATGGTGATTTTAGGTGATTCATACGGCAAGCGCGTAACCAATGCTGTCGCCCAGGGGTATGGCAGTGAACGCAGCAGCGGGAAAGACGAGCAGAGGTGAAGGGCATCCCGAGGGGATTATCGGTTGATGGGCAAATCGGAAGGAACTATTAAGTTAGCGCTTATGGAGGGAGCCCTCGGGAGCGACCCGATCCGCCCTCGGGGGCTTGCCTCACATGCAACCGCAGGGTTGCATATTCCCAGTTTTCCAGCTAATATGCAACCTAGAGGTTGCCTAAAATGGAGACCCGTATTGAGAAACGTATGGAGCTTAAGGCGCCGGTTTCACGAATTTGGCGCGCCTTGACGGATTACCGTGAGTTTGGCGCGTGGTTCCGCGTGAAACTGGACGGACCCTTTGTCCCGGGTCAAGTCTCGCGCGGCCAGATTACTTATCCCGGCTATGAGCACGTCAAATGGGAAGCGGTGGTGCAGAAAATGGAGCCCGAACGCCTCTTTTCCTTCACCTGGCCCCACCCCAAGGCCCTTGCCGAAGATGATTATTCGCCGGACTACTCACAGGAACCGACTACGCTCGTCGAATTCAGGCTGGAGAAGACGGCCAACGGAACGTTACTGGTGCTCACCGAGTCCGGCTTCGATCACCTTCCCGCGGACCGCCGTCTCGAAGCGTTCCGAAGAAACGACGGTGGTTGGACGGAACAAATGAAGAACATCGAGACTCATGTCAAGCAAACACCGTAGTCAGATTGCCGCCAGACGCCAGCCTCGTTCGCCGGTCTTCGCCGCTCTGGGGGACGAGACTCGATTAGCCCTGGTGGCGAAGCTCTGCGCTGGGCAGCGTCGTTCGATCTCGCAGCTGACGAAAGGTTCGAACCTGACCCGGCAGGCGATCACCAAACATCTCCGGATTCTGCAGAGTGTCGGAATCGTGCGCTGCGTGCGTACGGGTCGCGAGAGTCGATTCGAATTCAATCCGCAGCCGATGGAAGGAATTCGGGAATATCTCGACTTCGTCTCTCAGCAGTGGGATTTCGCTCTCTCGCGCCTAAGGTCGTTCGTCGAAGATTGAATGTCTGAAGCTCCGAGACGCGTGCCAGCCGCCCGGATAAATAACGGGAATTCGGCTTGGGGAACGTGATTGAACGATGGCGATCTCAAATTGCCGGATGGGTGTCCTATCATGGGCTACCTGGAACTTGTGCTGGGAACAACCTGGCCGATCTCCGCGATCATTCCATAAGCGTGCTCCCACTTGGTGATGATGGCCGATGAAAAAGCAACCATTCTCGGCAGCGGCAGCAGAGGCAACGTTCCCCTTGACATTCGACAAGACAGAGAGTCAAACTATTGTCGGATATCGAGGGGAAGGTATGCCGACGTCGACAGATCTGCTGCAGGGAACGCTCGACCTGCTGATTCTGCAAACGCTTGCTCTTGGGCCGATGCATGGCTGGGGGGTGGCCCAACGCATCCAGCAAGTATCGAAGGATGTGCTCCAGATCGGACAGGGTTCGCTTTACCCTGCATTGCACCGCCTGGAATATAAGGGATGGATCAGGTCGGACTGGGGGAGTTCGGAAAACAATCGGCGGGCGAAGTTCTATCGGTTAACGGCTGCGGGCAGGAAGCAGTTGGAGACAGAACTCGCAACCTGGGATCGGCTGTCGGACGCGATTGCGCTCGTATTAGGCCGAGGTGCGGAGGCGTCGTCATGATGACGGAGTTTCTGACCCGGCTTCGATTCTTTATTTTTCGCAAGAAGTGTGGCGACCTGGACGATGAACTCCAGTTTCATTTGGAGCAGTTAATTTCGGCGAAAGAGGCGGCTGGGCTGACCGCCGCGGAGGCGCGCCGGCAGGCGCTCATCGAATTTGGTGGTCTGGAGCGTACGCGGGAGCAATGCGCAGAGCAGGGCCCCGGCTGGTGGATCGACACCGTGCTGCGAGACGCGCGCTATGCGCTGCGCGCGTTTGGGCGAAATCCGCTCTTCACCGTAGCTGTTCTTGCCACACTCACTTTGGCCATCGGCGCCACTACGGCTGTTTTCAGCGTAATGAACGCGGTACTGCTGCGGTCACTGCCGGTAGCCGATCCAGATCGGTTGGTATATCTGAGGACTTCCAACCCGCCTCGCGGGACCGGCACAATCGATTCCAATCAAACGTTCTCCTACTCCGTATACGATGCGCTGCGACGGCAAAGCCGGGGGCTCTCGCCGGTGATGGCCTACGTGCCTCTTTCTGGCAGCAAGGTCGCAGTCCGGTACGGGGAGCAGCCGGAGGAGGCCGAAGGCGACATGGTGAGCGGTACCTTCTTCTCTGGCCTGGGCGTGAATCTGCCACGCGGGCGCGGGTTCAGCGAAGAGGACGAGACGAAGCATGCGCCCATTGCCGTGATCAGCTACAACTACTGGACGCGGCGGTTCGCTGCCGACCCGGATGTATTGGGAAAGACCTTGTATGTAAGTGGCGTGGCAATGACGATTGTGGGAGTTACCGCGGAAGGCTTTGAAGGTGTGGAAGGCGGCGGTTCGACCGATTTCTGGATTCCATTGCAGAACCGGCGGGAACTGAATGCGTGGGGCAATCCTCCGGAGGATGGCAAACTTTACATTGCAGATTCCACCTGGTGGTGCCTGCGGATGATTGGACGTCTCGCGCCCAGCGTGACAAGAGCACAGGCTGTGGCGCAGCTGCAGCCCGTCTTTCAGACAGCGGCTTATGTTGGGCTGGGTTCGCCCATGGAGGGCGAGAAGCCGCCGGTCCTGAGCCTGGCTGACGCGAAGAGCTTCCCCGGATATGAGCAGCAGTTTGGCAACCCGCTGCGCATGTTGATGGCCATGGTTGGCCTGGTGCTGCTGATGGCGCTGGCAAATGTGGTGTTGCTGCTGATGGCGCGGAATGCTGCGCGGCAGCGCGAGTTCTCCGTGCGGCAGGCGCTGGGCGCGGGGCGCGGCGAGTTACTGCGGCAACTGCTGACGGAGAGTTTGATCCTGGTAACGGCGGGCGGCGCACTGGCTTGGGGTTTTGCGGAGGTGGCGACGCGGCTGCTAGGTCGATGGGCGGAGATCGAGTCCAGCCTGGCGCCGGACAGGACGGTGTTGTTGTTCAGTCTAGGCGTGCTGGTGTTTGCCGGGCTGCTATTTGGCCTAGCGCCGTTGCCTGTGGCGCTTGCCGGCGGAGTGGAGATGGCGCTGAAGACTTCGGCGGCGACATCCAATACAGATGCGGGCAAATCGCGCACTGCCAGGATCATCGTCGCTCTGCAGATGGCGCTATGCGTGGTGCTGCTGGTTGGCGCAGGGCTGCTCATTCACACGCTGCGTAATCTGGAAAATACTCCTCTGGGCATGCGCATCGATGGTCTCGTCGTCTTCGGCGTGAAGCCAAACATTCCGTCAATACCCGAGGGCGTGGCCTTTTACCAGAATCTGATGAACAAGCTGCGTGTTCTGCCAGGAGTGGAATCGGTGACCATCATGGAAGAGCGCATTGGATCGTGGTGGTCAAACAACAGCGACATGGAGGTGGACGGCAGGTTGCCGGAAGTGGCCAACGGCGCTTCGAGAACGGTCCGCAGCAATGTAGCGGGACCGGACTTCTTTCGCACTCTTGGCGTACCTGTGCTTGCGGGCCGCGATTTTACCGATTCCGATACTGCCAAGTCGCCCCATGTGGGCATCATCAATGAGCAGTTTGCAAAACGGTTCCTTCCCAATCAGAACCCGCTGGGTCACACCATCGGACCCGACAACGGGCAATACACAATGACGATCGTCGGTGTTGTGAAGGACCACAAATATCGAAGTATCGACGAAGAGCCAATTCCCATGGCGTGGTACATGTACGCGCAGATTCCGATGGTTGGGCCAATGCATGTTGAGATGCGCGTGCATGGCGAACCGCTCGCGATTCTGCCGTCGGCTCGCAAAGCGGTGCAGCAATTGGATCCAAACCTGCCGCTGATACGGCCAATGACACAACGCGAGCAGTTCGACACGACGATCTCGCAGCACGTGCTGTTTGCGCGGCTCGCCGGGTCCTTTGGGCTTCTTGCAGTGCTGCTGGTAGCAACTGGTCTCTATGGGACACTGGCTTATCGTGTGAACATGCGAACTGCGGAGATCGGTGTGCGCATGGCTGTAGGCGCGCGGCGTCCGCAGGTGGTTTGGATGATCTTGAAGGACAGCTTGTGGCTGACGACAGGCGGGATGGCGTTGGGCATTCCGCTGGCGATGCTGGTGGGGCGCGCGTTGACGTCGTCCCTTTATGGCGTGGAGCCGCTCGATGCGTTCAGCTATCTTCTGGCTGTCGCGGGAGTGGCGGTGGTGGCTCTGGCAGCAAGCGCGTTACCAGCAGGGCGCGCAGCCAGTGTCGACCCCATGAGAGCCTTGCGCACGGAGTAAAGGCTCTTGATTTGGATCGATTTGCCGTTACCTATAATAATTCCCGCGGAACAGAGTCAGTTGGCACCTTTAGGCGTCATGGAGCGGCCGTCCTAAACTACGGTCTGCAGCTTCAGAGCAACCAGACACTCTTGTCATTGGAACCAATCCGGGCTGCGATGCTTAGCACCTAGTGAATTACATATCCCTCGAAGGAGTTTTCTATGAACCGGAGAGGATCAGCTGTCAAAACCCCTTATCGTCAGTAGTCGAGCCAGTTCCTGAACCGCCGGTAAACCGGAACCTTCACAAACCCACGGCGCGAGCAAGAATTAAAAAAACTTGCCACGTCGTTTACATGTAAACGACGTAGTCATCTACCTTTTGACAAAGAGAACTCTTGCGGACTAAGGAGAGAACTCAGCGCACTGCGCCTCTATGGCCTCGCATCGGTCAGCTTGACTACGCGGAAGGGAAGATTTTCGAGTTCGGCCAGTTTCGCCGCTCTCAGGCGACGTGCCCCGGCGACCACTTCGTACTTGCTTTCCCCCGGTTCGCGTACCAGGAGAAGGGCCAAAATCCCTTGCGTCTTAAAGCTGGCCGCCTTTTGTGTCGTTGGCATTTTGTGGCGGAGGGTGCCAAACGGCGAGTGGGAATGGGCGGTTCACGGTTCGAAAGGGCACATAAAGTGCGATAGCCGAGACATGATGTACATACGCTGCTGTGAGAACCCGTCGAGGCTGTCAGACTCGGCTAAACTTCAATTTCTGGTCCGCCCGTTACCCGCCCGCAACTCGGAATTCCGCACCCGGGACGCACGCCGTTGCCCGGGTTAGTGGCAAGGCGAATTGTTTGCTAAATGATTTTATTCATGTCGCAATGCCTGCACCGGTTGAACGTGGGACGCTCTGCGCGCAGGAGCCCAGCTGGCTAAGAGTGCAACGAAGCATAAAAGCAACCCTGCGCCTGCCAGAGTTAGCGAATCAGTGGGCTTGAGCCCAAAGAGCAATGATCTCAAAAAGCGAGTAAAAAGCAATGCTGCGCATAGGCCGGCACCAACGCCCGCCAAAGCCAAACCCGTCGCTTCGCCAAGAACCATCCGAAGCACTTGATCGGTTCGGGCGCCGAGCGCGATGCGAACCCCGATTTCGTTGATTCGGCGGGACACTCCAGCAGCCATCACACCATAGACTCCTATGCTGGCAAGCACAAGTGCGAGAATCCCAAAGCCGGAAGTCACAGTGGCGAAGCTTCGTTCCGGCGCAAGGGTCGCATCAATCTGCTCTTCCTGTGTGCGCACTTCGATCAGCGGCAGGTCCTTGTCGACCGACTCGATTGCACCGCGGATGGCGCCGGCAAAATCTCTCGGATTGCCCTTCGTGCGCACTTCAAATGTCATGCTCCCGTTTGCGTCCTTCTGTTGCGTGTACAAGACGTAGAAGGTCGGAGAATCGTCAGCGCGAATCCACGCATACTTTGCGTCCGCGCATACCCCTACAATTTCAAACTGCTCTCCTCCCTCGTTCATCCGGAAAGAAGCGCCAATCGGGTTGTTTCCGGCAAACTCTTTCTGCGCCAGTGCCCGATTGATGACTGCAACGCCGGGAGAACTTGAACTGTCGCGGAGATCAAACGAGCGGCCATAGAGAATCGGAATACCCATCGTGGTAAAGAAGCTTTGCCCCACGGAGTTGAACGGAACATACTTCTCGCGTCGTGCAATCCCGAGCCGGCCCTCCAGCAGGAAATCGCTCTCTGAGCCGCTTTGCGCCAGCAGGGTTTCCCGAGACAGCGTCACCGACTCCACGCCGGGAAGCGATGCGATCCTCTCCTCGACCCGATGGAGTGCCTCAATGTTCTTCGGGGCGGGGTAGCGCTGCACCGGAGGCTCAATTGCGAACAGTAAAAGACCCCATTTGTTGAAGCCCGGATCAAGGGCGTTGAGGTTCGCAAGCGTCCTGACAAACAGCCCGGCGCACACCAGCAAGAGCATGCACAGGGAGACCTGCAGAATTACCAGCACCTTGCCAGCAATCCCTCTGCGGTGGCGGGTCACCCTCGTTCCACCATCTTTGAGGCCAGCATTCATGCTCGTCCGGGTGGCCTGCCATGCGGGTCCCACTCCGAAGCCAAGGCCGGTGAGAACAGAGATGACGAGCGTGAATGCGAATACGCGCCAATCGAAGCGTGCGCTGAGAGCGGCAGGGCCCCAGGAGGACGACAACAGGCGAGGAAGGATGTTTCGCCCGAGATAGCCCAGCAGCAGCCCCGCGGATCCGCCAAGCGCAGAGAGACACAGACTCTCCGTGAGCATCTGACGCACCACTCGCCCTTTACTCGCACCCAATGCCAGACGTATGCTGATTTCACGATTACGTGATGAGGAGCGAGCTAGCAGAAGGTTGGCTACATTCACGCAGGCCAGCAGAAGCACGAGACCCGCAAGCACAAGAAGGACCGGCATCGGATGTTCAAGCTCCTGAGCAGCGTAGTTCCATCCACGGCCTCCGGGTAACAGAAACAGCGACGGCACGGAGCGATCGGCCGGAACCGTCATGGTCGATCGGGTCGCCTGATTCAGGCTGACAGCCAGCGAGGCACGCGCTTGCTCATCGGAGATGCCCGGCTGCAACCTCCCCATGATCTGGACCCACCATGTGTCCGCATCGGACAGCAGTGAACCCGTTTCCTTGGGAAAGATGATCGGCTGCATGCTGAGAGGCAGAAACAGGTCCTGAGATGTATGCACATGCGATGCGCCTGCGAAGCCGCGAGGAGCAACGCCGATGATCGTGATCGGAGTCAGATTGACGTCAACGATCATTCCGATGACGGAGGGTGAGCGATCAAATCGCCGCTGCCAGAACGAGTCGCTAATGACGGCAACGGCTCCTGACGCTGACACAGCGTCATCTGCAGGCCCGATGGGCCTCCCCAGGACCGTTCCGACGCCCATGCCCTGGAAGAAGTTGCCGGAGACAAGCTCCGCACTGACCACTTGCGCATGACCATCGATTGTTGCGGAGAGATGCTCGAACTGGTTAAGGTCGACGAACGCGAATAGCTCGCTGAGGCTATGATCGCGATCGCGCAGTCTCTGATACACGGGATAAGAGAACGAAGCGATGACGGTGCGGCCCTGACTGTCCGTATAGAAATCGCCCCAATCTTGCCGTACTACAGATCGTTCGTCCTGTGTATAAGCGAGAAGACGCAACTGATCCGGATGCGGAACGGAAAGCGCATCGAACAAGGCAGCCTTGGCGAGGGTAAAGATCGCCGTGTTGGCGCCAATACCGAGCGCAAGCGATGTGATTGCGATTGCCGTGACGCCGGACCCCTTGGCGAGCATACGCAGGCCGTAGTGCACATCCTGGAAGACCGTCGAAGGCCATAGAAACGCTCGCGCCTCTCTGTTGCGCTGTTCGAGAAGGGCTGTGTTGCCAAACTGACGCCGGGCTGCCCAAACTGCATCCTCTCGGCTCATGCCTTGGCGAACAAGCCGCTCCGACAGGAGTTCAATGTGCGTCTCGACTTCGTCGCCGAACTCGCGATTCGCTTTTCCCTGACCGAAGAGGCCGCGGAGCCTGGATATGAATTGAAGGATCAAAGAGGTCATGACTATTTTTGACCCTGCAGACGCAGGACGCGCCCGATTACGCCGGAAATTGTCTCCCAATTCGATGTTTCAATCGCCAACTGTTGGAGTCCGCGCTTGGTGATCGAGTAGAACTTGGCCTTCCGGTTGTTCTCTGATATGCCCCAGCCCGAATCGATCCAGCCCTGCTGCTGAAGGCGCAACAGAGACGTGTACACAGTGCCCTCGTTCAGTTTCAACACCTGTTCGCTGATCTGTTCAATGCGCCGCGCGATCCCAAATCCGTGCTGCGGACCCAGGGCGTGCAAGGTCTTCAGGATCATCAAGTCGAGCGTGCCTTGCAGCACCTCGGATCTCTCTGCACTCATGATCTCTCCTTTGGACATTGCAAAGAAGATAGCAGATTGTCCTGTGCAATGTCCAAAGGAGTCATCCTGAGCTCTGTGTCTGGAGAGAGGACAACGGACTATGCGGCACTGGGTTTCTGCGGGTTGTCGGACGGGCAGCTGAAGTGCAGACTATTTCACCTAACGGGTGCGGTTAGGCGGATCATGGAGCTCCATCGGAGATTTCCGAATCGAGGTTTTATGCTCGAAGATTATTACGTTAAGCCGTCAACCATCGACAGAGTCCGTAGTAGTTGGCTGGCTCCGCAGATTGAGAGCTACTTGGAATGGCTGCAAGCACATGGTTACTCTCGCCTTGTTGTGTATCGCCGGTTGCCGCTGCTTTTTCACTTTGCCGAGTTCGCACAGAAGAAGGGCTGCGGAGATGTTGCTTCTTGCAAGGTTTATATAAAGGAATTCGCATCGAAGTGGTTGGAGCGACACGAGGCCCATGCAAAAACAGCCACGGCACTGCGCAAACATTCGATAGACGCCGAGTGTGGTGTGCGGCAGATGCTGCAGCTGGCCTGCAAGGAGCCAGTAACGCGCAATCGCCGGCGTCGCCCGTTCCCATTGGAATCAGCAGTTCCGGGGTTTGCTGAATATTTGCGGGGCGAACGTGGATTCGCAGAAGGTACCATTCGAAACTACCGTCGTCACTTGAGTGAGTTTGCTCAGTACCTCAGTCAAACTGGCGTCACTTGCTTCAGCCAGTTGTCCCCGCCAGTTCTCGCCGCTTTCGTGGAGCACACACCGAAAATGGCTCCGCGCACGCGCCGCGATCTCTGTTGTCATTTGCGAGTATTGTTGAGGTTCTGTCACCGCGAGGGAATCACGAGTCGGGATCTCAGCGGAGTCGTGGGAACTCCACAGATATATCGCCTCGACGATGTGCCACGTTCCATCAGCTGGGATGAGGTCCGCCGAATGTTGGAGGCAGTCGAGCGAAGAACGATTCGGGGACGACGGGACTATGCTATTTTGCTTCTTTTGGTGACCTATGGCCTGCGGGCGCATGAGGTCGCAAAGCTGATTCTGGATGATGTTGACTGGAAGCGCGAACGACTTCAGGTATTGGCGCGCAAGGCGGGGCACGCCACGGCCTATCCTCTGGCGGGGGTTGTCGCAGAAGCGATCATCGACTATCTCAAGCATGGCCGGCCTAAGACCGAGGATCGCCATCTGTTTCTTCCGCATCTACGCGCCACAAGCTCCGATCTCTGCCGCGGCCGTGTCGTCCAGTGTGGCGCTCTACCTTCACAAGGCTGGGATTCAAGTACGCAGGCCGGGATCGCACACGCTTCGGCATACCTGTGTCCAACGTCTGATCGACGCTGAGTTTCCACTAAAGACGATCGGCGATTACGTGGGGCATCGCTCGCCGGAGTCCACTCGCATCTACAGCAAGGTTGCGATCGCATCCCTGCGGGAAGTCGTCATGGGCGATGGGGAGGAACTATGACCTCTCCCGTTTTCTTGAGCTCTCGGGCTCCCTTCCTGAGCCAGTTTGTGTAGTACAAACGGGCCTTAAATCGCAAGCATCGCGCCGATGCCGAAGTGTTGCGTCTCTTCGACCGTTACCTCCAGAGCCGCCATATCGCCGATTGGTCAGCAATCGACGGCGCCTTAATCGATGACTTTTTGAAATCTCGACCTCGCGTTCGTCCACGCAGCTACAACCATCTTCTTGGAGTCGTTCAGCGTTTCTTCGCCTTCGCCGTCATGCAGCAATGGATACAACGGAATCCCGTCGCTGCCTCTCCTCGCCCTGAGACTGGAAGCCGGATTCCATATCTGTTCGATCTCGACGCCGCAAAGAGATTGCTCGCCGTGGCGCGCAGTCTACCGGGGAGATCGATGGCGCGGTATCGAGGCCTTGTTTACGAGACGATCTTCGCTTTGCTGTACGGCCTGGGACTCCGAGTAGGCGAAGTGGTTCGGCTGACGCTAGCCGATGCCGATTTTACGCATGATTTGCTGTTCATCCGGGAAACAAAGTTTTGCAAAAGTCGAATCGTGCCACTGGGTCCTAATCTGGCGCAGCGCCTTAAACGCTACGTGGAGGAACGGCATGGCAGCACGGCTGCGCCCGAGCTGCCGCTGTTCTCCTTCACGAAGCGTAGCTGCATCCACGAAGGAACAGTCAGTCAGGCTTTTCATGCTCTCCTGCCCAAACTGCAACTGCATATTCCACCGGGCGTATCGCCACCCAGACTCCATGACCTGCGGCACTCGTTTGCCGTAGCCACGCTGCTTCGGTGGTATCGAGAGGGCATCGATCCAAACTGCAGGCTGATGCACCTCGCCACTTTCCTGGGGCACGTCGATCCCAACTCCACCGCTGTGTACCTGACCATCACCGAGGAACTGCTGCATCAAGCTGCTCAACGGTTCCAGGTTTTGGCTCCTAAAGGAGGCGTCCGATGAAAAGCGTAGGGCAGGTGATATTTGCATTTTTCGAAGATTACCTGAAGACGCAGAAGGGACTCCGGCCAGGTTCGATTCGAAGTTATCGGGACACACTGAAACTCTTCCTTGCCTATGCCGCAAGGGACTTCCGGCGTCCAATCACACGGCTGATCCTGTCAGACCTGTCTGCACAGCGAGTGCTCGACTTCCTGCACATGATCGAGGTCATGCGCGGAAATCACGTGAGCACACGCAATCAAAGGCTCGCCGCTCTGCATACTTTCTACCGGTATGTCGGCCTCCAGTATCCGGAGATGCTGGCCGAAGCTCAACGCGTGGAGGCGATTCCGATGAAACGCACTGCGCCACCTCAAACTGATTATCTGGAGCACGACGAAATCGAAACCCTGTTCAAGAGCCTGCCGCGCCAAGGAATCCTTTGGCTCCGCGATCGGGCTATTTTCATGGTCCTCTATAACACCGGAGCACGGGTGCAGGAGATTGCTGACTTGCATATCGCCGATGTGGACCTCAGTGGGCCGTTGCGCATCCGATTGCATGGAAAAGGCGATAAGTGGCGAAGCTGCCCGCTTTGGCCAGAAACGGCCGAACTGTTAAAGAGGTTGATCGCTGACGTTCAGGGAAACCAGTCTTCTCCGCTATTCAGGTCTCGTCAGAGAAAGCCGCTGACACGATTCGGCATTTACAAAATCGTCAAACGACACACTGCTGGCTTACGTCACTCCACTCCAGACAAAAAATATCGCGGCGTTTCTCCTCATGTGTTCCGCCATTCCACAGCGGTTGGACTCCTTGAGCAGGGCGTCGACGTTAATATCATTCGGGCATGGCTGGGACATTTCAGCTTAGAAACGACCTACCGCTATGCGGAAATCACCTGAGAGGAAAGATGGCCGCTGTTGCGGCTTGCCTTCCGCCCGTCGCAACTTCGGTGCCATCGCGCCGAAGTGATGGATGGCACAAAGATGAGGAACTGCTGAAATGGCTCGATTCCCTGTGATCGTTATGTGCCCCTCGGAGCGCGGCCCCCCAACCTAGGCGTGCCGCTTGGCACCCTCCGCCACAAAATGACCAACGACACAAAAGGCGGCTTATGTCCCCAGGCACATAAGCCGCCAGTTCTTCGAGGCTCTTTTGCTCGAATCGCTGCCGGGGATTGGTGGCTGACTCCGCAAGCGCGTTGCTGCTACGCTACCAGCGTACGCCCACGGTGATGGGCCGCAAGTCGGTGGTGACGCCGCTGTGCGTGCCGTGTAGATAGCGGAATTCGCCGTAGATCTCGATGTTCGAGCTCACCTTGCGGGCGATGCCAGCTCCGAAGTTTTCCCCCCACTCGTTTTGGCTGGTGGAGATAAAATTGTGGTTCAGGGGAAGGCTGGCGTTGAAGCAGTTGCCCCACCAGGTGAAGAAGGGATTGCAGGCCGATCCAGGAATGGCGGTCGAAGAGTCAAGCTTTCCCGTTCGATGAAAGAACCCGCCGCCGACCACGATGTATCCGCTCCACACTTTCGTGACGGGAACGTTGATGATGGGATCCAGCAGAAAAGAGTATACGTGGCTGGTACCGCCCAGCGCCTGCGCCTGTTCCAGAGCTGACGTGCGTAAGGGCAAGTTGTCCCACTGGAAATCGAAGCGGAAACCAAAATACTTGCTGAAGTTGCGGGCGACGCCAGCCGCGGCGATTCCGCCTCCGCCACGCACGAACTTGGTAGTCTCGCCGTTGGTGAGGCTGGCTCCGCCACCGACGTTGAATGTCCAGTTCTTATACTCTTTTACTTTTGGCTTTCGCCCGGGACCTATCTCTTCCGGTGTAGCTTCCTGACTGCTGGTCGGTTGGCTGCTGGGTTGCTGACTAGCGGGCTGCTGGGCTGGTGGCTGCTGCGCGGGAGTTTCTTGGGCATGGACAGTTGTGGTTCCCGCCAGAATCGTAACCGCGATCAACGTCAGAACGATTCTGAATCCGGAAACCCTCGCGAACTTTCGACTCATTCATTCTCCTCCCGCTGCCGGGCGTACTGGCGGACCGTCGCGCTCGGCCCATACCTCGTCTCCATACTTCGACAACGAGAGGCGCTTCCGAAAAGAACGTGTCCGCGATGCTCCCGCCGGGAATGCACTCGCAGCAGGCAAGCACCATATTACCAACTTTGATGCTGATTCCGCCTGCGATGCCGTCCGTCGGCGGTGTCCTAATTTCAATCTTCCAATGAGGACACTACCCATCCGTCGCAGCCAGCGCATTCCTGTTCGGCGGTTACGAAAATCCCATCTGCCCTAAGTTTTGAAGGGGGCGCGGCTTGCGGCGGCGCCGTAAAAGCTGAGTTTTGAACGGGTGTGACTTCGAGCCGCGCCGTAATCCGTACGAAATCAATGGCGGCTCTAGCCGCCGATGGAGCACGGCGCCGGCAAGAGTTTTCCGCGGCCCCTACCAGTGTCAATCCTTCGGCGGCATGTGTTCACCCAGACTTTGAAACAGCTTGGGAAGCCACGCATTCCATTGGTTCCAGTCGTGACCTCCCGGGACAGTGTGAAACTCGAACCGAAAGCGAAGTTGGGCGAGCCGCGCAGCAAATTCGCGGTTCGCAGGCAGTAGACCTTCCTGTTCCCACAGGTCAGAAAAAAGTAGGGCGCGGCTTCTATGTTCGCTGTGCGAGCTAAAACAAAAGGATCGTTGTTGCGACGCGTTGGGCTTCCGGACGGCCCAAAAATCGCGCGGTAGTGGCGCGACTGCTGCAGGCGCTTGATGGAAAATGTGCGCCGGGGAACGTCGATCGCGGAACTGATTCCACCCGCAAAAATGAACAGCTCAGGATGTTGCAGCGCGAGTTTTACCGCACCGAAGCCTCCCATCGAGATGCCCACGATCGCCCGCATGGTCTCGTCCGGATCGCTCTCCGGCTCTGCTCTGTCCCGTCGCTCTCTCGCGGAATTCCGCGAAACGCTCTGTGAAAATCACTTGGCCCGAACTAGAAAAGCAACTCCAAATGCTATCAGGAGAGCCAGGAGCCCAATAAGCACAAAAGCCAATTGCCGTTGGCTTGAACTCCTCCCAGAGACCAAGGTACCATTCTGGCTTTGCGGGATTGCGTACGATTCCAGGTACCCACACTTCGGGCAGCGGAGAGTTGTGACCGGAACGATTTGATGCTTTGCCAACTTGAGGCCCAGCCAGAAGTTCGGTTTGGGTTCTCCCGGAGACCAGTTTTGCTGCTGGTATCCGGACTGGTTGGCATCCACAACATAGCCGACTTCCATCTGCGCGTGACACCGAATACACTCGACTGCCTTACTCATGCTGCATCTCTCCGCTTCAAATCGTTCTGCATTGTATCCCGTCGTTGACCGAGCAACCAACGCTGTGTATTGACTGTAAATTGTTTCCACATGTCCAATTGTCGTTCTACCGGGCAGGAGAAACTGATCGTATGGGTGGTTGCTACAGGCTTTCGCGACGGAAACAGATCATTGAGGAGCACTTCGTCAGCATCTCGGGTGAAAAGGACTGCTGACCCAGCCCGTTTCGATCATCCGCCAGCATCCAAAGGAACCACGCCGCAATCTCTCGGCAAGACAACGCGATATTGCATGTCGCGATTGAGAGCGGAGCTTCGGAATGTGACGTCTTCGAGAGTCAGGTTCGGAGTAAGTCGGGGATGGTCAGGCGGCTGCCCCGCCTCATGATTCCCGCAGCCCGCCGACAAAACGAGGATGACGGTGAAAAGGATACGGCTGGAGCGGCGGCCAGTGATGGTCGGCATTTGACCCCGTGATCATAGCGGAAGTCGCGTTCATTTCAGTACCACAATTGCGTCTT
>Ga0210406_10004027_pt1 | contig 15914 bp, 17 predicted proteins | sample IncBWC30MmetaG_FD_155454 | JGI IMG/M metagenome (GOLD analysis project Ga0210406, IMG submission 155454) | Forest soil microbial communities from Barre Woods Harvard Forest LTER site, Petersham, Massachusetts, United States - Inc-BW-C-30-M | ecosystem: Environmental > Terrestrial > Soil >... | reverse complement strand
CGCTCGAAGCGGAGCGTCCGCTGGAATATGTGTTGGTGGCAAAAGGCCGGCAAGACACGCGCGCGGAAGAAATTGTCCAGCTCGCGCGCCGTAACGGAATTTCCGTGCGCTTCGAAGAACGCGCGCAACTCGATCGCACCGCGGGCATGCGCGACCATCAGGGAGTCGTTGCAATCGGCGCTGCGCGAGCGGCGGCTACGCTCGAAAGCATTCTTGCCAACGCCAACCACGAAAAGGGAAAGCCCGGCTTGATCGTTTTGCTGGACGGAGTCGAAGATCCGCACAACCTCGGCGCGATTGTCCGTACTGCGCTCGCAGCTGGTGCGCATGGCGTCATAATTCCGGAGCGTCGCGCCGCAGGCCTTACCGACACGGTCGCGCGCGCATCCGCCGGCGCGCTAGCCCACCTGCCGGTCGCAAAAGTCACCAATTTGGTTCGAACCATGGAAGAGTTGAAAGAAGCCGGCTACTGGCTGGTTGGCCTGGACGAGCGCGCTGACAAAAGCTACGCCGAAGTGGACTACACTTCGCCAACTGGCATCGTGCTGGGCGGCGAAGGCGGCGGCCTGCACGAACTCACCCGCAAACGCTGCGACTTCGTAGTCTCTCTCCCAACATCGGGCCCAGTGAAATCCCTGAACGTTTCCGTCGCCAGCGGCGTTGTCCTATTCGAGGCGCTCCGTCAGCGCCGCATTAGGAAATAATGGATTTTCGAAAATGCTGCAACAAGCTCCCCCGGCCTCTTCACCATGGCAAATTGCTTCTTGTTCAGGTTGGATGGCCGCTCGAGGTATGCAAACCTTTTTTGTAATCGCGTTTTAAAGTTCGGGTATTTGGTTGCTAGATCCGGCCAAGTATTGGACCTAGTTTCATATCTACTCATAATATGGGTTGTGTTCGCCTACTGCCACCGCTTCGCCACTGGAGAGATCTTTCAAGACGGCGTTCGCTTTCGACGCTATTTCAGCGAAAGACACTTTTCCTTCTCAAGGGCGGTAATTTTCTCTCACCTAGACTCGGACTTCATCTTCAATCCCGAGACCTCAGCCATACCGTATTGGAGACACCGCCACGGCCTCGCCACTCCGTTGCTTCCGGTTCTGGAACGAATCCACGCGCTCACAGGCGACACTCCTCAAATTGTTTCAGTGCCAGCCCAGCCGCGGTGGATCATGCGTGCTTTCATGGGCTTGACGCTTTTGCTTGTCACGGTAATGCTCATGAGATTATTTACGCACTTCTGATTATTGTCAGAACGATTGTGAAATCATTTGTCGTACTGAATTAACGAGAATACGTCGAGGCCGGGGAGTTTGGCACGGCCGTTCAGGAACGTTAATTCGACTGCGAAGGCGGTGCCTTCTATTTTGCCGCCGAGTTTTTGGATAAGCTTGGCGGTGGCGGCGGCGGTGCCTCCGGTGGCGAGAAGATCGTCGCAGATGATGACGCGATCGCCGGGTTTGATTGCGTCTTCGTGGATTTCGAGTGTGTCGGTGCCGTATTCAAGAGCGTAGGAAATGGCGCTGACCTTTGCCGGGAGTTTTTTTGGTTTGCGCACAGGGACAAATCCCGCGCCGAGACGGTACGCGAGGGCCGGCGCGAAAATGAAGCCGCGCGCTTCGATGCCTGCGACAATGTCAATCTCATGGTCGCGGAAGTGACCGCACAGCCGATCAATCATAGCGTGAAAGCCTTGCTTGTCTTTCAGCAGCGTGGTGAGGTCGTAGAAAAGAATTCCCGGTTTCGGATAGTCTTTCACTTCGCGAATCAGCTTTTTTAAATCGTCCATTCCCGCGCGCTCCTTTTTTTTGCGCCATCCCTAGAAGGCACACAAGCAAGATTGCTTGTGCTACTGATCGTACGTGATGCTGAATTCTTCCGCGAATTTCGGATCGAGATCGGCGGACTCTTCGACAACATGTTGGACCATAGCGCCGCGCGGCCCGCGTTCGAGGATGGTGCGCAGGCGTACCAGACTTTCCGGAGTGCCGATGGCGTACGCTTCCACGCGGCCATCGCGAAGATTGCGCACGTAACCGGAAAGATGCAGCCGCTCGGCTTCGTCCTGCGTGAAATACCGGAAGCCGACTCCTTGCACCATTCCGGAAATCAAGTAGCGGCGGGCGATTCGGTTCGTGGTCATCAAATTGAAAATTGTAGCATTGCCGGTTCGGAATGCGATGCATTGCAGTTGGCCCCGCGATGAAAAAGAGTTTGCACCGCTCGTTTTGCGCAATGCTTGGCGTCGACGATAGACTGAGGTTTGTGAAAATATTGCACCGATCCATCGAGGCGCCTTTGCAATCGAGCGCAGACAAGATTGTCTGCGCTACTCAAGAAAAAGCGTCTAGACATCGAAGCTGCCATATGCCGGTGATGCGCATCTTACAAACGAATGAAACATTGCGAGATCAAGACCAGCGATGACGAAATCAGGAAATAATATCCGCTTGATGACCATGCTGCGGATGACCGCCGTGGCCGCCCTGGCGGCTATTGGCAGCTCACTGGCATGCGCGCAAGATGCCAATGGGCCGCTGGCTCCGCCACCGGAACATGATGTTCATCGCGTAACCACGACGCAGCCAATGGAACCGCCGCCCGCGCGGGCACCGGGGGAAATCATCAAGGAATTTGCGGCGAAGGAAGAAAAGTTTCTGCGTGCTCGAGTTCAATACGGCTACAAAAAAACGATCAAGCTGACCGAGTTCGGCCCTGACGGGCAGCCCAGCGGCGAGTACCAACTGACGGTGCAGATGGTGCTGGATTCGGATGGCCGGCCATACGAGAAATTGGTGGACCAGAAGCAATCAACTCTGCACGCCCTGACCCTTACGCCGGATAACGTGAAAATGATCGGTCACTTGCCGGCGTATCCGCTGATCCCGCAGCAACTGGCGAAGTACGATTTGCGTTATGTGGGCACGGAAAAAGTAGACGAGATCGACTGCTACATTATTGATGCCAAACCGAAATTGCTGGAACGGGCGCAAGCGCTGTTTCAGGGTGTGGTGTGGGTGGACAAGCAGTACCTGGAAGTGGTGAAGACCTACGGAAAATGGGTGACGGACCTGGGCGACGAGCGCGCGCCGGAATTGCCGTTCACCAATTTCGAGACTTATCGCGAAAACGTGGAAGGAAAATACTGGTTTCCGAATTACGCCCGCTCGGACGAGTATTTGCACTCAAAAGATAGCGGAGATATTCCGGTGCGGATCGTGATCAAATGGACTGACTTCAAACCGTTGGTGGCAAACCTAGCAGCGGCCCCCGCCGCGGTAGACGCTGCCAAGCCCAAGCCTTAGAGAGCTCGCCGTCTAAAAACAATGCATGGCGCAGGAGAGTACGGGAAAGTGTCTCGGCCCGCGGGGATTACGAAAAGTGCGGAAGATGTCCTCTGCGTAGTATCTCACCAGTTGAGAAACGTCCGCGTCGATTCACAAATTGCGGCGCGGAGGATTGCGTAGGAATTTACCTCAAGGAAAGCTTGAAAACTTAATCGTTGAAATGCCGAAGGGCGTCGGGAAGTTCGATGATGGATTCAAGGAGCAGGTCGGGCTTGGCGGCGCGGAGGCGTTTTTCGGTGGGGAAGGGGCCGGGGATGGCGATGGCGGCGCGTACGCCGGCGCTACGAGCCATTTGCAGGTCTTCGGGAGAGTCGCCTACGTAGACGGTTTCAGCGGGATGCAAGGCCATGTGGCGCAGGGCGAGGCGCAGCGGGGCGGGATGCGGTTTGCGCAGGCGGGTATCGCCGCTGCAGACGCAGGCGGCGAAATGATCCCAGAGGTTGAATTCGCGCAGTTGGCGATGAACGCGGTCGCGATCTCCGCTGGTGACAAGGCCGAGAGCGTGGCGGCGCGCCAGTTGAGCGAGGACGCGGCGGGCGCCCGGCAGGAGTTTGGGACGATGTTTGGCGTAATGTTCGCGCCAGGCCTGGTCGGCGGCGTCCCATTGAGCGCGTGGGAGGTTGGCGGCTTGATAGACGCGGTACCAGTTTGGGGAATAGTTTTGTTCGAGTTCGGCTAGGCCCCAGGGGATTTGCATTTCGGCGAACATAGAGAGGTAAGCGGCGGTGTCGGCAGCGTAGGAGTTGAGGAGGGTGCCGTCCCAGTCGAAGAGGATGCCGCGGAGGCGTGGTTTGGTGGCGTTTTTCATTGAAGGCACAAGTTTACTTCAACGGGCGTGATCGGCGGAGAGGATGCAGCGACGCTGAGTACGCAGAGTTGCGCCGAGAACTCCGCGCGGCGGCGGAGTATGTGCGCTTCCAATGACCGGGCGGAAAAGCGGCAGCTAGGCTCCTAACGCTAGGAGTCGAGCTGGTGGGTCGGGACGTTGTCGTCGCGATCGAATTCTAGATCGTCGAAGGAGGCGGCGATGCCGAACCAGCCGGGCATAGCGGCGGGTTCAAGGCGCGCGACGCGGGCTTTGCTGACAATCACTACGTTGCCGCGGCCCATGGGCCGGCTGACCAGGACGACTTCCAGTTCAATTTGAGTACCAAGGGCCAGTTTGCGAGGACACAAGAAAAAGACGCCGGTCGAACTGATGTCGCGCGTCACCAGGGTAATGGGGAAGTCCTCGTTGCGGCCGGCAATAGCGCGAAGGCGTAGGGGAAGGCGCAGAGAAGCTCTGGGGTATTCGCGCTGCTCGGGAAAAACGCCGACGGCGTGAGTCGGCACGCGAGCAAACCGGCGCATCGGATTTGCGGGCTGCAGCGGCATCACGCGCAGAGACGGCACTCGTGGGCTTCCTATCGCGGGTGGAAGCGCTGTCGGTGTAGCGGCTAGTCCGGTGGCGACCGCCAAAGCAGGAACCGGCTGCGGGCCACGCACAGGAATTTGACCCACGGAAACCGATAGCGACGGATCTAGCTTTACAGCATGATTATGCGCGCTCATCTCGCCCTCAGAATTAGGTCAGGGTTAAACACAACCCTGAAACTCGATGCTTCCAGTTGCGTGCCTTGCCGGTAGACAAATGGCCCAAAAACCTACAAGAACGTGCGAGACAAAGAGAGGTGCTCCGAATCGGGACGGCTCGGAAAACGATGTGCCGAAACGGATTGAGAGGATGTCACTTCGGAAGGGTCAGAGTCAACCTGTGGAAAACGCAGGAAGTGTCTTATATTCAAACAGTTGGTTTTAGTAGTACCAGAGGGATGAATCGCGTTCCCCATCACGCCGAACAGACACTCTCCTGGCGAAAAACTGCTTGGGAGAAGCAGCGGTTCTCGCTCCGCTTGACGAGTCGATGGCGTGGGGCCGCGATGCTTGCCCGGAATTCAGGTGCGAATCAAATTGGCTCTCCAATGCGATTTGCCATGACTTACAGTGGAGGCCAGGTGCCGCACGTGACCGACAACCTGCCGGAAAAGGCTGATCGCGTTGAGAGCGGAATCGCCAACAGTGGCGCGCGACCGCAGGATCGTTCCTCGCTAACTGGCTTGCTGGTCTTGAGTTTTCTTATTGTGTATTTGCTGTGGGGCGGAACATTTTTCGCCATGCGAATTGGCGTGGAGTCATTCCCACCGTTGATTCTGGCCGGGTTGAGGCATCTTACCGTGGGAATGGTGCTATATCCGCTTTTGCGATGGAAGACGGGCATCCGGCCTACCGCGGAGCAATGGAAAACGGCGGCGATCACTGGAATCCTGCTGCTTTGCGTGGGGAATGGCGGAGTGTGTTGGGCCGAGCAGACCGTGCCATCGGGCATCGCCGCCTTGCTGGTAGCTACAGTAACGCTGTGGATGGTGATTGTGGACTGGTTGAGGCCAGAAGGGCGGCGTCCGTCAGCACGCATCTTGCTCGGAATTGTGATGGGCTTTGCGGGAATGGTGGTCCTGGTTGGGCCGGCGAGATTGGGATTATCCGGCCGAGTGGATCCGATAGGCGCCGGAGTTTTGATCGCGGCTTCGCTGGCGTGGGCTTGCGGATCGCTCTATTCGAAGCATGGGACGCTGCCCAGTTCGCCAATGCTCGGAGTGGCGATGCAGGGGTTATGCGGCGGCGCGGCGCTGTGGATTACGGCGGCCTTGAACGGCGAAGTCGCGCGGTTTCATCCAGCGGCAGCGCCACTGCGCGCGTGGATGGCAATCGGCTACTTGATGGTTTTTGGTTCGTGCATCGGATTCACGGCGTATCTTTATATTTTGAAGAACAGCACGGCGGCGCGGGTGGGAACGTACGCGTTCGTGAATCCGATTGTGGCGCTGATTGTGGGATGGTCGTTGGGTGGCGAAGCCATGTCGGCCAGGACGTTGCTCGCCGCGGCAGTGATTTTAACCGCGGTGGTGCTGGTGATTACGGCGCCGCATCGCGAGCCGCGCGAGGCAGCGGATGCTCTGCCGGCACCGGGTGAAGCGTAGACTTTGTCGCTTGCTGTTCGAATCGTTCTTCCTCTTTGGCTTCCTTCCAGAAAATTTATTTGAACGCCGATTCCGGATAGCGCCGCGCCGGGCGCTGCGGTAAGTTTGGATCATGATGAACGCGCAAGTACAGGAGACCGATCAGACGGTTTCGCCGCGGGCGGAAGCGCGTTATTGGCAAGCGACGCTGGCACGCGATAGGCGAGCGGATGGGGCTTTCTTTTTTGCCGTAAAGTCTACGCAAGTCTATTGCCGGCCAAGCTGCCCTGCGCGGCGTCCGCTGCGCAAGAACACGCTGTTCTTTTCGACCAGGCGAGAAGCCGAACAGCAAGGCTTTCGTCCTTGCCGGCGATGCAAACCGAATGAGATTCCCGCGGCGGTTCGAATCGTGCAACGGGCCGCGGCGGCGCTGACGAGCGATTTCGACGAAGCAGTGAACGTTGCGGAACTCGCGCGCAGAGTTGGAGTGAAGACTGACGCGCTGCGCCGTGCATTTCGTCAGCAGGCCGGGTTGACTCCGAAAGAACTGGCGGCGGCGCTGCGGCTGAGAAAATTTAAGAAATTGCTACGCCAGGGAAGCAGCATCATCGATGCGCTGTATGCGACAGGGTATGGATCGTCGAGCCGGGTCTACGAACGTAGCGACGCACATCTGGGCATGACGCCCGCGACTTATCAAAAGGGAGGAAAGGGAATGAAAATGCGGTACACGACGGCAAAATCATCGTTGGGAGAAGTGCTGGTGGCGGCAACGGAGCGGGGAGTGTCGGCGGTATATCTGGGCGACGCAGCAGGGAAACTGGTGAATGAGCTGCGCGACGAATATCCGCGTGCGGAAATTGCGCCCGCGAATGGCGCGTTTACGCAATGGGTGGAGGAAATTGTCGCGCGGACAGAAGGCAGCGCACCGCGGCGGGAGCTTCCGCTGGATTTGCAAGCCACGGCATTTCAGCGGCGGGTGTGGCAGGAGTTGCAGCGGATTCCGCGGGGCACGACCCGGACATATAGTCAGATTGCGCGGGCTGTGGGAAAACCGCGAGCGGTGCGAGCGGTGGCACGTGCGTGCGCTACGAATCCGGTTTCGATCGTGGTGCCGTGCCATCGAGTAGTGCGGGCGGACGGGAATCTCGCTGGATATAGATGGGGATTGTCGAGAAAAGAAAAATTGTTGGAGCGGGAGCGGGCGTAAGGGGTCGGAAACGGTAGAAACCGGTCTGGGACGGTGGACTAGACCACGATTGCTCCACGCAAAAGAGTCTTGTGCCGTCATTCCGGGCGCAGCGAGGAATCTGTCTGCGGCTGCCATCGAGGAGAAGAGAGATTCAACGTCGCTTCGCTCCTCGGAATGACGGCTGGAAACATCATATTTAAAGCGTGTGGATGGCCCGGTTAACCGCGGGGTTTGGTCTTGGCGGCGTTTTTGGGCCAGTCGGGCTTGAACCTGGAGTCGTCGATTTTCAGGTTCTTCTTGATGTCGCTGTAGTGAAAAATGAAATAGTCGCCGGAGCCGGGTTCAAAGAACTTCTGTTGCAAAGGCAGCCAGGCCGATTCGTCTACCCACATCTGGATTTTACTGATCTGCGCGCGCATTTCGTCGGACTTGGGAACCAATTCCAGCAATAAAGTTTTTTTGCCGTCCAGTTCCTGCTCGCCGGCGAAGGTCACGGCATAGTTTTTCCTTATGCCCTCGCTGCGCGAGCCAAAGCCCAACTGAACATACTGGTCAACCATGGCGCGATTTTTGCCGAGACTGTATTCCTCAACGCGATTGATTTTTGGGGTGTAAATGAAAAAGGAATCGCCAGAGCGGAAAATGGTACGCGGATCGGGCTTGAAGAATTCGATGCGCATCTTTTCATCTTTCTTGCGGAGCCACATCTTGCCGGATTCTGTTGAGGTGTCCTTCACCACTTCGGTGTATTTGATGTGATCAATGTTCGCAGTGAGGGTGCGAAAATCACGGGCGCCGGCGTCCATCATATTGAGTACGGAATCGGCGGTCCACTTTTGCGCCGATTGCGCATGGGCGGGCGGCGTCAGGGAAAGCAACGCGGCGAAAATTAATTCCCCCAAAAGGCCAGTCTTGGCGGTCAGAGTCAGCGCCATCCCCCGCGAATGCAATGGAAATACATGCTGAATTGATCGTAACACACTTAATAAGACGTATTGCCGGCCGACGGAGTTTCCAAATCGGGCTTTCCTTACGAGCTTTTCAAGTAAAAACGGCCTATTTTTTGTGGAGAGTTACCTGGTAGGCGATGACCGCGCCTTGCGCGTCGCGCACGGCTTCCACGTTGGTAATTTCGAAGCGGCCGTTTTGCAGCGACGACTGCGCCTTTTGCAGTCTCCGGTGGAGTTCGTTTTGCAGTTGCGGCATCTGTTCGGGCGGGGTCAGGATGGCCGCATCCACTTTGTAAATTTGCTGGTTGCCGGTTTCTTGCAGCAATTCAATCTGCGCGGAAGCGCTTGGAACAGCGCGAGTAGGCTGGTCGTGAAACCAGCGGCCGGGCGTGAGCAGTACAAAAATCAGAATAGCGATGACGGCGAGGTCGTACTGCCACGAGCCGCGCTCGTAGGACCAGAAAAAAATCCGCGAAAAAAATTGACCGGGAGATGCCATATCAGTCCGCCGGAACTCCATCGACGATCACACCGTCGCGCATGTGCACGACACGATCGAAATAGGTGGTGGCCTCGGGGTTGTGGGTAATCATGACGATGGTCTGGCCGAGATCTCTGTTCAAGCGGCGAAGCATTTCCAGTACGATTTCGGAATTCTTGGTATCGAGATTGCCTGTGGGCTCGTCGGCCAGCAGGATTTTCGGCTCGTTGATAATGGCGCGAGCGATGGCCACGCGCTGTTGTTCGCCGCCAGACATTTCGGACGGCTTATGAGCTAGGCGGCCGTCGAGGCCGAGCATCTTAGTGACAACATCGAAACGATGCGGATCGAAGCCGTCGCCGTGAATGTACTGGGCGATGGCGATGTTGCCGCGCGCAGTGAGCGTAGGGAGCAGATTGAAACGCTGGAAGACGAAGCCGATTTTGCTGCGGCGAAGTTTGGTGCGCGCCGAGTCGCGCAGTTCCGTCAAATCGTTGCCGTCCACCAACACTTTGCCGCTCGAGGCTTGCGCCAATCCGCCGATGACATAGAGAAGGGAAGACTTTCCGCAGCCGGAAGGACCCATCACCGCGACGGATTCGCCGGGTAGCACTTCGAAATTGACGCCACGCAGCGCCGGAACTTCCACTTTGCCGGCGTGGTAGAGCTTCCAAAGGTTTTCGGTTTTGAGTATCGGTTCCAAGCTGCGTTTATCTAACCCCTGTTACCTTCGTGATTGAAGCGCGCTCCGCAAAGCACAATGCGGCGCTGGTATTGTAGCCGCGATTCGCATCGGAGCCTAGCGAGCCTCGGTGGCGAAAATTCCTGCGATGCCACAGCGGAAAAGTCCGGACGCGGGCTCTCAATCAAACGTTAGTGCCTCGACGGCGTCTTTTCGGCTGGCCACCCAAGCGGGATAACTGGCGCCGACAACGGTGCCGAGCAATGCTATCAAGCCGGCGCGTATCACCCACCCCGGGGTGATCAGGATCGAAAGTGTCGGAAATCCGGCGATGAATGCGGCACGCACTGCGTAGCTGAGCGCAATGCCACCCGCGATGCCGCCGAGGCAGAGCAGCGCTGACTCCATCAGCAGCGCGCGAATAATGAACGGCGGATTTGCGCCGAGCGATTTGAGCACGCCGATATCGCGGGTGCGTTCGATTACGGTGGTGTACATGGTCAGGAAAATCACCAGCAAGCCGATGGACACAGCCAGGGCAATCATGGCGTCGATGAATACCTGAAGCCCTGGAATATTTGTCGAGGTCATCAGGGAGAGCAAATCTTTCAGCGGGCGCACGGTGTAACCAGGAAAGTTCTCCGGCTTCCGCATGTCTTCCATCACATCTTCCGCGTGCTCCGGGCGTGTGCATTTGATGAAGAAAATCGAGGCCTTGTCATGTGCGCCAATAAGATCTTGCAGCGTGGAGATGGGAACGAAAACGCGCGAGCCTTTGCCGTGCTCGACGATCCCGGCGACGTGCCAATCGTTGTTGAAAAGGTTGTAGGTGTCGCCGACTTTCAGATGTTTGGCGCGCGCCGCCCAATCGTCAACCAAAAGGTCATCCGTCGCCTGCATATCGTGGCCGGAGATAAAAACAAATCCGCCAGTGACTTCGCGGAAGGATTCCGGGTCGATGCCGTAAACCACTTCCACTCCGCCAGTGGAATTAAATTGCAGTAAGACGGGCGCAACGGCCTGAACGTATTTCAGTTCACGCAGCTTGTCCTGAATCTTGATAGGCATCGGCGATCCGCTGAATCCCAGAAAGACGGATGCCGCGGGAGGCTGCAGCATGATGTCTGCGCCGATGCCTTCGATGCGCTTGGCGGTTTCGGTGAGCAGTCCGGAAGTCAGGCCGACGATCAACACCACCAGCGCGACTTCGACGGAGATGGCCAGAATCCCGATAATGGTGCGCGCCGGCCGGTGCAGCAGGTTGCGGAAGATCAGTTCGCCCATCATGGATGCGAATCCGAGGCCGGCTGTTTCGAATTGCCGTTCGATTCGACGCGCACCAGTTCCGAATTCGGCGGCTGCGAGATCTCGAAGCGATCTGCGGCCAGATCGAGGTTGAGATCGATTTTCGCGACTTGCAGATCCAGGCGGTAATCATCGCGCGGGCGATCGATGCGAATCGTGCGAGGAAAATTGTGCGGACCACTGGCGGCGTCTCCGGATGTATCCGCTGGCGCAGCGGTCAACGGCTGCCAGTCTGATACGTGCACGTCAGAGAGCAGCGCGCCTTTCGGTCCGTAGGACTGCAAGCGGACCACATTCAGGTCGGCGCGATCGAACCAGATCTTGCGATAAATCTCCGTGGTGTATCCGCCGCGCAAGACAGTCAGCACGTAGTACCGCGCATTCTCGTCATTAAACTCCTCGATCAGCACGGTCTCCTCTTTGCGGATTTCCGGCCAAAGCAGCGCGTCCAGCAGATGTTGCGGGCGTAAATTTTCCAGTGGCTTCTCGCTGTTTCGTTCCAGCCGGACGTCGCCAAGCAGGAATTTATTCTTTGTCGGCAGCCAGACGCGGAACTCCCTGCCGTCGCTGGCCATGTCAAAAATAGTTTTTCCGATTACCGGCGCCTGGCCGACCATGCGAACCTTCGCGGGCCGCGCAGCCAGAAGAAATGCTTTTACTTCGTGATACTCCTGAATGAGTCCGGAATATTGCGAGCCGGCGGTAGTCTTCAATTCAACGGTCGCGTTCAGAGATTTCACACTCGAAGCAAATGCGTTGTATTTTTCCAGCAGGTCTTCGCGAGCGGCCACTCTTGCGACGGGGCGGGCCTGGGCCGGAATGGTCTGCTTCTTGGTGACCACGTTTGTGGACGCGCATCCGCCGGAAAAAGCCGCCAGTGTCGCCACCGCCATCCATAAATTTGGTCTTGTCATCCGCGAATTTGTGTCGCTGCACTTCAATTATAGCAATCTAGCAACCAGTTCCAGAGGGGTCAATCGGGCCAGAACCTGAGGCAGTTTCATTGCGGACGCGAGATGTACACATCAAAAGATTGCGCGGCTGGACGGACGCGGCGTATCACTTCGCTGGACCAGATCGTTTCGCTGAGCAGCGTGACCCAGCCATCCTCAAATTCACATACCGCGCAAAAAGAATACCGTCGGTAGGCCACCTGATACGCGTCCAGTCCGTGTTGCGAAAGGTCGTCGGTAAGTGCAAGGTCATCCGCGTTCACTCGGTTTCCCGCGCGAAAGCCGAAAGTTTCCGTTTCGAAGCGCTCGAAGAGCTGCCGCAACTGCTCCTGCGGCGGGTGCGGAACGACGATGCAGCGCGGACCCGCCTGGCGAAACGAAATGTTCTTGGCGGCGCAAAAATCACGGATGCGATCCAGGTGGCTGAAGAAATCAAGCACAAAGGGTTCGTCCGCGGAGAGCAGCGGAAAAACCGCCGACCAGAAATCCGTGGCTTGCTTCCCGCGAACCGGTTCCCGGCTCTCGGTCTCCAGAATTTCCAGGCCGACCGCTTTCACCTCCGCCCCGAGATCCAGCGCTTCCACATCAAGCGAAAACGCGGGGAGATCGAGCGCTCCCTTGGTCGCTGCACCGTTGCCTGGACCGCCGCTCATTCTTCTTCTTCCAGCTTGGGGAATTTCTCGCGAAAACCTGGGGTCTGCTTGCGCACATCCAGCCAGTCAAAGAACGCATCCGGATTTTCCAGCCAGATACGAAACCAGCTGGCGATCTCTTCTTTTTCGGCGCGTTTGTGCGCTTCTACTTTGTGATTGCGGGCAATCATTTCGGCGCGGCGCTTGCCCAGACGGCCGATTTCCATCACCCGCTCCGCCGCCGCCCTTTCTCCGTGCGCCTTGAAGCGGCGCAGCAATTCGTCCAGGCGCATCAAACTGACTTCCGCATCGCCTAGCGTTTTGAAGTGCAGCAGATCTTCGAATTCTTCCTCGAACTGGTCTTCGGCTTCTTCCTGCGCCGTCAGGACTACTTTCCATCCCGCCGATTGCAGAACGTCCGCAATGTAGTCGGAGCCGGTTTTTCCTTCCGCGCCATGATCGGCCAAGAGTTTTCTGCGCAGTTGATCGATTTCCGCCGCGGTCCATTTTTCCGCGCCAATGGCCGCGGCGGCGCGCAGGATCATGGCTCTTTTTGTTTCGAGAGTTTCCGTCATCGTCCTGAACCTCTGCGCTTCTTTGTTTGTGACTTGTTATGCGCGGCCTGCGCGGGAGGAGGATCGGCTGGTAACCCCGCCAGCATACGGCGATAACGGTTCACGTTCTGGTTATGCTGCTCCAGCGTCGCGCTAAAAAAATGGCCGCCCTGGGTATTTGCGACAAAATAAAGAAACGGCGTGTTTTCGGGCGCGAGCGCGGCGCGCAGTGAAATCTCTCCCGGGTTGCCAATCGGCCCCGGAGGCAACCCGCCGTGCACATAAGTATTGTACGGCGAGTCCTCATGCAGATCCTTGCCGCTCAGCGAGCCATTGTAGCGGCCCTGCTGCTCCAGCGCATAGATCACGGTCGGATCGCACTGCAGCAACATGCCTTTTTTCAGGCGATTCTCAAATACCCCCGCAACGATTGGACGTTCCTCTGGTTTTGGGGTTTCGCCCTCGACCAGCGATGCCAGGGTAATGGTCGAGAGCAAAGGGCGGCCGGACGACTGGCCGGTTTTGTCGGACTGAGAGCCCGCCGGCGCAATTTGCGACCATTCCTGGCGAAACTTTTGTGTCATTCGCGCAGCCAGTTCGTTCGCGGCCGGATGGCGTGGCAATTGGTAGGTCGCGGGAAACAGAAAGCCTTCCAGTGTCTTGGCCTGCGGAGCGAGGTCATGGACGATTTCTGGATTTTTCGCTGCGGCCAGAAATTCCTCCGCCGTCATGAATTTTCCGTCCTGCAATTCACGCGCGACATCGTACATGGTCTCGCCTTCGCGCACGGTGAACGGCCTTTCGTACACGTTGCCGTTGGCCAGCGTCCAGAAAACGTCCTTGCCACTGACCGGATGGTCGAAATGATATTCGCCGGCCTGCAAAGTGCGCCGCGGACGCTTGCGCGCATAAATTTCAAACGCGATGGCGTTGCGAATCACGCCGTTCTTTTCCAGCAACCGAGCCACGCCGCGGCTGGAAGCTCCGTGCGGCACGTCCACAAAAACGCCTTCGCCGAAATAGTTTCCGTAGGGTTTTTCGATCGCGTACCACGCATACGCGCCTGCTGCCGCCGCTATCAGCAAGACCAGCAGGACGAGTCTCGCCAGAAACTTCATTTAGGCTCCTCCTGTGCGGCATTGCGATGGGGCGGGGAGTTATGACGTTCCAGATATTCGCGAAGAACGATCGCCGCAGCTACAGAGTCCACCGTGAACTTCGCGGCAGCCTTTTTCTTGGATGCGCCGTCTATCTGTTTCGATTTGCGCCCGAATTCTTCCTCGAGCAGGCGCTCGGCTTCCCAACTGGTCAGCCGTTCGTCCGCCATTTCAACGGTAACGCCAATCTGTTTGCGCAGGCGTTCCGCGAAGCGCTGCGTCTGTTCGGCCATCTCGCCGCGTGCGCCATCGAGACGCAAAGGAAGCCCGACCAGGATTAGTTTCACTGCGTTGTCGCGCACCAGTTCGCGCAGGCGGCGCATGTCTTCGTTGCGATTGATGCGTTGAAGCGTGCCCAGAGGTCGCGCGATGCCTTGCAACGATTCTGCGATGGCCAGGCCGATACGGGCGCGACCGTAGTCCACCGCCAGGATTTTTCCAGTTGCAGACACCTTAGGCGTGGCAGAGCCTGTGGATAGTGGCGCGGAGTTCACACTTCTATTATATCGCCTAAGGCTCGCGGCCCCTCGCGCCGCTTTGCCATTGCTTCCAATAACCCAATGTCTTCATTTGTTCGTCCAAGCCTGTCTCTTTGACCAGGATATCGAGTTCGGGGCGCGACAAACGCTTGCCAATTGGTTCGGTTCGATCAGCAATGCCCCAGGCGGTGAGCGCTGCGATGACGGTGTTCAGTTTCAATTCGCGCTGGTCGACCTTGTCAAAAGTGTCCGAGGCCGCGTGATAGTTCACCAGATAGTTGGCGATTTCCTGATTGGCGACGAAGGTTGGCACGCCCTCCAACAGAAAGTCAAAATTATCCGTTCCGAAGGATGCGTCACTGGTGTGTCGAGTTGTGCCCCAGGCGTCCAGCGGTTTCAGGATCTGGCGAAGGGCCGCATCCGTGTCCCTTCGCCCGCCCAGCGAATAGCCGGAAACGCGTCCGCTGCCAGAATCAAAAATAATCACGCCGCGGATTTTGTCGAGTTCGGCCGCATGGGACTTCACGTAAGCGAATGACCCGACGGTGCCTTGCTCTTCGCCGCTGAACAGAATGAAGCGGATGGTGCGTCTTGGCAGGAGTCCCGTCGCCTTGATTGCGCGCGCGGCTTCGATCACCAGTGCCGCGTTGCAGCCGTTATCGAGAGCGCCGGTGCCCAGTTCCCAGGAATCCAGGTGCGCGCCGAGGATGACCACTTCGTCGGGCTTTTCGTAACCGCGAATTTCGCCTACGACGTTTTCCTGTTCGATGGGGCCGCCGATTTCGTTGGGCAGGACCAGTTTCACGCGAACTCTTCCGGGGGTTGTCGCCACCAAGCGGGCCAGTCTTAGAGCGTCTTCGCGCGCAACAACGGCCTGCGGAATCTTGTCGATCTCGCCATTCAGTGCGTTGGTGTGGCGATAGAGCAGCAGGCGTTCGCGCGCTCCGGTCCACAAAATCGCCGCCGCGCCCTCTTTTGCTGCTCTCGCGATGATCGCCGGCGGTCGCATGTACTCATTGAAAAGATCCGGCCACGTTGAACCAATTTCACTGTGGGCCAACAGAATCGCCCCTTTAGTGTTTCCCGCGCGCGAAAAATCCGCGTCCGTGCCATCGCCGATATCGACTAGGTTCGAGTCGATCCCTCCGGACGGTGTGGCGGGCCCCCACCCTTCGGAAAATGCCCC
>Ga0210406_10004026_pt1 | contig 15916 bp, 11 predicted proteins | sample IncBWC30MmetaG_FD_155454 | JGI IMG/M metagenome (GOLD analysis project Ga0210406, IMG submission 155454) | Forest soil microbial communities from Barre Woods Harvard Forest LTER site, Petersham, Massachusetts, United States - Inc-BW-C-30-M | ecosystem: Environmental > Terrestrial > Soil >... | reverse complement strand
AGCGGCGGCGCGATCTGGGCCGGCTTGTTCGACGGCTTTGCCGCCATTCCGGTCCGCAAGGTCGTACGCGCGACCCGCTTCTACTACATGCTGCTGCAGCGCCTGAAAAACCACACGAGCATGACCGACGGCGTGCTCTGGTCGGCGCAGGCGGATTTCGTCGCCAGGCTCGCGGATTGGGAGAGCGACGCCGATCCGCTCTGGCCGCTGCAGCGCGCCGAACGCTCCGCGCTGCTGACGTTGAACGTGCCCCATTTCGTCTCGCCCAGCGACGGCAGCGAGATATGCGATGCCGGGGGCATCTCAGTACCGACCGCCGCGATCTCCGGCCTCGATCGCGCGCGCGCCCGCGCCGCCGGGCTCGATGCGCAGGAGATCGCCTGGCAGGTCGAGGTCATCCGGCATAATACCAGCTCGCTTGCGAAGGCCGGTATCTCGGCAGGCGTTGCCGCGCCCGACGACATTCGCGCCGATGCGGCCGGCGCGCCGGCGGAAGAAATCTTCGCGGCGGAAGCTGACCGGATCGCCGCAGAGATCGGCCGGCAAGCCATTCGCCGCGGGCCGGGCGCGGCCTGGATCGGGCTCGATTGGCTGGGCGACTCCGAAGTCTTCCAGCTCGTATGCCTGGGTCCCGAACTCTACAATGGCGTCTCCGGCATTGCGCTCTTTCTGGCCGCGCACGCGCAGGTGACCGGGAGCGCGCTCTCGCGCGAACTGGCCCTCGCCGGCTTGGCGCGCCTGCGCAAGACCCTGAGAGGCCGGAATGCGCCGCGCCTCGCCCGCTCTCTGGGCATCGGTGGCGCCGCCGGGTTGGGGTCGATCGCCTACGCGCTGACGGTGATCTCGAAGAGCCTGCGTGACGATGCGTTGCTCGCGGACGCGCAAGCGGTGGCGGAGCAGTTCACCGACGACCTCATCGCGGCGGACCAGCGTCTCGACGTCATCGGCGGCAGCGCCGGCGCGATCCTCGGCCTGCTTCGGCTTCATCGCGACACCGGATCCGCCGAGGTGCTCGGCCGTGCGCTGAAATGCGGCGAACACCTGATGACGCAAAGCCGGATCGGGCCCGAGGGCCGCCGGAGCTGGGTCGGCCAGGGTTTCGGCCCGCATCCGCTCAACGGCATGTCGCACGGGGCGGCAGGCTTTGCCTACGCGCTGGCGTCGTTGGCGGCGGCGACGGGGCGCGAGGATTTCGCGGCCGCGGCAGCGGAATGCATCGCCTTCGAAGACTCAAGCTACGACCCGGCGCGCCACAACTGGCCGGATCTGCGCTGGGGCGGCGAACCGACGTGGCCGTGCCAGTGGTGCCACGGAGCGCCTGGCATCGGCCTTGCGCGCCTCGCCACGGCCAAGCGGGGAAGCGTCGATGCGCGCCTCCTTGACGGCGACGCGCGCAACGCCGTCGCGGGCGTCGAGCACGGCTGGCGCGGCCTCGTCGATACGCTCTGTTGCGGATCGCTCGGCAGCATTGAATTTTTCAGCGCGGCCGGCGATGCCCTTGCCCGCGGCGACCTGCGCGAACTCGCGTCGCAGCGGCTGCTTGCCGTGCTGCGAGCGGCCGCGGCAAGGGGCGATTACCGTTGGAACAGCGGCAAAGGCCGGTTCAATCTCGGCCTGTTTCGCGGACTTGCGGGCGTCGGCTATACCGCTTTGCGCCGGCTCGACGGCTCGCTGCCGAACGTCCTGATCTGGGAATAGCCCGACCGCGCTATCGGCTCTAGTGGTCCGATTCTAACATTCGCATCCCGCCTCCGCATCCCCTCATGCGAATGTTAGAATCAAAAGGACCACTAGCAAATATCAGTGCTAGTGGAGCTTTGGATTTGACATTCGCTTCACGAGCTAGCGGCCCGGTGGGTAGCGAATGTCAAATCCGCTCCACTAGCGCATGTCCGCCATCTCGCAGGCCGCGTAGACGACGGCCTTGAACATGTCAAAGGAGTTGAGGTTGACTTGGCAGACCGTGGATGAGTCGGGCGTAATGCGCAGCTTGTCGCCCGCGGCCATCGCCTGCTGCTTGCCGTTGATGTTGAGGGTGATCTTTTCGTTCGTGGGCGGACCGATCAAGCCTATGGTCAGATGACCGTCGGCGACGACGAGCGACTGGTTGGGATTGATGTGATAGGTATTCTCCGAAGGCGTGATCGCATCCAGCGCCGCGTGCGTGTTCGTCAGCTTGGCCTGCAGCGCAGCGAGCTGTGCGAGCTGATCGTTGTATCTGGTCTCAAGCTTTTCGCCTTCACTGCGCAGCAGCTGAATGGTGGTGTCGCGCTCGGCGAGGTCGCTGGCAGCGAGCCGCCGGCCGTACATGTGGCCGCCAATCGCGACGCCGAGTGCGAGGAGCACAAGCAGGACAATCAGCCGAAGGCTGCCGCTGGGTCCGAACAAGGCGCCGAACAGTCGAGGAAACATCCTGACCGCGCGCGGGCGAGCCGATGCGGGCCTGTTGCTCACTTTGCGATCCCCTCCGAATGGTCCCGTTGGGCTGGAGCGCTGTCGCTTCAACACCAAGCAATAGCGCTCTAGTGTTTCGATTCTTCTCCCGGCGTTGCCGGCGGCGGCGCCGATCCGTGCAAAGCGCCGTTAATCCGCGAAAGTATCGATTCGGCGGCGGAAGCTTCGCTGCGGCTCGGTGCGGCCGGCGCCGCCGGCGCACCGGAAGGCGTTGCGGCGGCCGAAGGCTGCGCTGCCTGAATCTTGTCGGAAGCCGGCGGCATGCTGACGTTCGATGATTTGGCCGGCGGCGCCGCTTCGCTCGAGCCGCCGGGCGGACTGCCCGGGGCCGATTCGGTCGGGGCGGCCGGCGCCGCCGGCGGCTGCGTGCCGTTCGCGCCGGACGGCGGCGTCACTCCCGGCGCAGTCTCGGCGTTGAGGATGATCGGCAGGCCGTCCTTGCCCGCGCCGATGATGATGATCTTCGAATTCTGCGACTGCGCCAGCATCAGAGTGGCCTCGATGCCGCGCCAGCGCAGATAGGAATCCGAAATGCCCTTGCTGACCGTCTGCTGGAACGCGGCGATGCCATTGGCCTCGATCTGCTTGCGCTTCGACTCCTCGGCTTCGCGCGCGACGCGGAATCTGTACTCCTGGATGAGGTAAAACTGCTCGGTCTGCCGATTGATGGCGTTGACGATCGCTGGAGGCAGCTCGATGCTGAGCACGAGCGTGTCGAGGATCTGGATCGCCCCTTGCAGAAAGTCGTTGTAGTGCTTGGGGTCCGGCTGCTCCATGGCCTCAGGTTGCACCAGCTTGTTGAGATTGCTGCCCAGGCTCTTCTGCGTACTGCTGCGGACCTGATCCTGGATGGCGTCGCGCGAGGTGTAGACCTCCTCGGCCGTGTATTTGGAAATGACTTCGCGAGCCTGGCTGCCGATCTCGGGGCCGACGACCGTGTCCAGGTATTTTGGGCCGATGAACTTGTGCAGCACGGCGACGGAGCGGTGCGCCAGCTGATACCTGATGTTCATCTGCGCGGTCACGTTCACGCCGTCCTTGGAGATGGCGTTGATCGACTGGGAAGATGATTGCAGCCGCAGATCGTAGATGAAGAGCCTGTCCCACGGCGCGATGATGTGCAGTCCTTCCTCGCGCAGCTCCCGCGGATCGAGCAGGGTGCCGCGGCCGACAAAGCACCAGCAATAGATGTCGAAGCCGTTGAAGCGCTTCCAAAGGACGCCGACGCGGCCGCTCGGCACCGTGATCACCACGTTGGGCCACAGCACGACGATCATCAGCAAGGCCAAGAGAAGCGAGGTGGTCACGGCCGGCAGGTGGCGCCAGACGAAGCTCCGCCAGCCGCGCTTCGGCGCCGGCGGCTCCTCATCGAGCAGGTCATCGTACCTGGCCATCAGCCGTTCTCCGTCGAAGGCGACCCTGGGCCTAACCGCTGCTCTTCGGCAATACGGCCTTCATCCATGCGAATCCGGCGTGCGGGCACCGTCAGCTCGTCGAGATAGCGCTCATCATGGGTGATCGCCACGACGGTGGCGCCGCCTCGCACCAGTTGCGGCAACAGTTCGTGGTAGAATTTGCGGCGAAATTCCGGGTCCTGGTCGGCCGTCCACTCGTCCAACAACAAAATCGGCCGCTTTTCCAGCAGCGCGACGATGAGCGCGAGGCGTTTGCGCTGGCCGTCGGAAAGATCGAGGGTGCGAAATTCGCCGCCGGACATGTCGGTCTTGTCGATCAGGCGGAATTGCCGCAGCAGGCGGTCGACCTCGGCCGGATCGGGATCGGAAATCCCGTAGAGCCGGTGAAAGAGGTGATAGTCGGTGAACACGGTCGAGATCAGCGCGCGGTACTGGTTGCGCGTAGCCGCTGTGATGCGCATGCCGTCGAGCGTAGTCGTGCCGGAGGCCGGGGGATAGAGTCCGGCGAGCACCCGCATGAAGGTCGACTTCCCCGACCCGTTGCCGCCGGTGATGAAGACGAGCTCGCCGGATTGCACGGTGAAGTCGATCGGTCCGATTCTGAAGGCGGTTTCGGAGAACCGGTCCTTGTAACTGAACTCGATCCCGCGCATCTCGATGCGGTCGAACCCGCTCGCCGCCTGGATCTGGCCACGTTCCTGCGAGGTCGCGGCATGAAGATCGGAATCGAGCTTTTCCAGCCGATCGGCCGCCGCATTTGCGTTCGACAAAATCGGGATCGATTGCACCAGGCCGAATGCTGCCCCGACCACGAACAGCAGCGCCGTCGTGGTCTGGGTGATCGACTCCCCAGCGAACGATGAGCTGAAAATCGGAGCCACGAACACGACGGCGCCGAGCAGGATGTACATGTAGCTCTGGGTCGATACGATCTGACGGAAGGTTTCGACCTGGGCGCCGATCTTGATATTGGCCGCGACCCGCGACACGGCGACGGAGTCGTTAAACAGGTCGGCGCTGCGCGAGGCGTTGAGCCGCACCTCCTTGAAGCCGTCGAGGAAGTCGGTCAGGCGATCGAACAGCCGGCGCTCCTGCTCTGCCGCCCGGCTCCGCTCCGCGGTCAGGCGTTTGCCGCGGAAATGGAATATCGCGCCCGCCATGGCAACGATGACCACGCTCAAGACGAACGCGGCAAACGACAGATACGCGACATAGCCGGCGACAAAGAAGACGACGACAACGCTCTGCATCGAATAGCAGAGCGTGTTGCTCGCCTGCGTCAGCACTGCGGCGTCGCTCGTTATGGCGGCGAAGATGCGCGAGCGCCCGAGCGCTTCGATCGCCAGCAGCTCCGCGTGCCGCACATCGTCCATGAGGCGCACGCGCAGCCGGTGGATGATGGCCTCGATCTCGGCGGTGACCGTGGTAGTCACGTACGTCTGGGTCTTGATGAACAGAAACAGCGAGATCAGGAACAGCGCGACCGCCCAGAGGCTCGGCTTGTGGCTCGTGTCGGCGGAATGCGCGCCGGCGTTGATGGCGGCGAGGATCGCGGCGCTGCTGATGCCGCCGATGCCGGACATGAACACCAGCTTCCGCAGTGAGCCGCGCATTCCGCGGCGAACGAGCTGCAAGAAGGACATTGGTGTGATGTCGTCCGTCTAAAGGTCCACAAGGCGCCGCCGCCGGTTCAGCGAGGCAACGCTTGCCGAGGCAGAGGCGAGAACCGGTCTAGTCCCGCGCGCGCCGTTCGATGCGGCGCGACGGCCCGGTGCGAGGCGGCACGGGCATTGGCAGCATAGCGGACGCGAGCGCAAGCAGAATGGTTACGGGAAGATAGCGAGGACGGTCGGCGCGGCGAACTCCGATCAGGCCACAGCCGCCGGCATGCACGATTGCTGCGAGCATGCCGCGCGGCCTCCTCGATCAACGCTGGTCGCGCGTCGGCTCCTGGAACCGCCCCCCCGTTCGCTGGCATGCTCCCCCGCGTATCAAGAACCGGTCGTCGCCCCGGTGGTCGCACCAGCAGCGCGCCCGGAGGAGCTGGACGAAGGCTCGGCGCTTGCGCCGCCGGACCGGAACGATCGCGAATCCCACTTCTCCTTCTGGGCCTTCACGAAGTCGCGGTAGTCCGGAGGATTGAAATCAAGCAGGGTGCCGCCCGAGGCGAAGTGCTGGATGAAGGCCTTGCCGATCGCGTAGGTGGCGCCGGCCGAGAGTACCGGCATCACGAGTCCGCCGACGATCGTGCCGACCAATGGGACGGCCTTGAGCACGCTCGCGGCGCCGATGCCGCTGGTCGCAGGGATCATCGCTCCGGCGAGCGAGGCGATCAGAGCCTTGCCGCGGTTGTCGGAAAACGGCACGTCGTAGATCTGGGAAAGGCGGCGCAGCATCTGGAGCTGGAGTCCGCCGACGGCGACGGCATCAACAACAGGCACCGGGATCAAACCGGCGACGCCGGCCCAGATGGAGAAACGGTCTACGAGCTTCGAGGCCACCTTGTCGCGATTCTCGGTCTCGACCGGCTCCGACGTGATCGCGCCCGGAGCCGCCACGCCTTCGATCTTCTCAGAACTCCCGGACGCAGTCGGTTTCTGTGCCATAGCGGATCCTTTCTCGTTTCTGGGGCTGGGCCCACCCCTCGGTCGTGCCGTGGCGAACTCGTTCGCCGGCTCCATCCACGTGAGCTCAAAAAAAGCCTATCATGGCGGGTCAGGCGTGCCAAGCACTGGCGGCAGCGGGCTCGCGCGGATTTGCGCGACGCGTGTTGATCATCCGTTAAGCAGCGATAGCCTTGGCCGCGCCGACCCGCACGAAGCGGACCGGCTCGATGAGCCCGCGAAGCGTCGCGCTGTCCTCGGTCACCATGCGCCCCTTGAGCGCCTCGCGCGCTTCGCTGTCGGCGAGCACCGCGTCCGAGACGATCACCTCGCCGCCGCGGCATTGGTGCTCCAGACGCGAGGCGGTGTTGACCGCCGACCCGAAATAATCGAGCACGCCGCCGGCGGTGACCGCGATGCAGGAGCCGAGGTGCAGCCCGAGCTTGAGGATGACACCGCCGTCGCCGCGGCCGCGGTTGAAGTCGGCTACCTCGTCCTGAATCGACAGCACGGCCCGCACCGCATCGGCCGGGTCGTGGAACGCCGCCATCACCGCATCGCCCACGGTCTTGACGATCAACCCGTTGTGGCGCTCCACCCGCTCCGACAGAAAGGCGAAGTGATCGCGCACCAGATGGAAAGCGGTGGCATCGCCGAGGGCGTCGTAGAGCTTGGTCGAGCCTTGCAGATCGGTGAACACGATCGCTACGCGGCCGATCTCGACGTCGTCGCCGGGCCGCAACAGCTGCTCCGGACAGAGCCGCCGGAACGCGGGCATGGCGATCACGCGCTCGCCGGTCAGGGCGTCGCGCGCCCAGTTGCGATCCTCGACAACGAAGAACAGCGGCCGGTCGGTGTCGTTGCTGACGACGATTTCGTCCTTGTGGCCGGATGGCCCCAACGCAACATCGCGACCGCTCGCGGTGACCTCGGGGATCATCCCGTCGGCGCCGATCTCGGTATCGGCGCCGCCGCCGACCTCGACCGTGCGGAAGCGGTAAGGGCCCGGCCGCAACGCCATCGCGAAGCTCTTGCGCGCACGCGCGGCGACTTCCGCCTGGAATTTGACGTGCGGCGTCGTGCCCTGCCCCAGCAGGCACAGCTCGCCTTCCGGCAGCGGGCGCAGCCACGGCTCGGGATGGAAGGTCAGCTCCACGTTGCGGGTGAAATCGCGCCCGTAGTCGATATTGCAGGATGAGCAATGCGCGGCTTGCGGCAGCTCGTGCAGGTGCTCGACCCGCGCCTTGGCCCCGCGGCAGCGCGGGCACAGCAAATCCCAGCCCATGACCATGATGCCGAGGCGTTGCGCGGCGAGGAACAGCTCGACAGTGTCCTCCGGCGTCGCGTGCCAAAATCGCGCCATCGACAGCGGGCGAATGCTGCGCAAGGCCACTATCGGCGCATGGAGCAGAAAGTCGGCGAGCTTAGGCGCAAGGCTGTGGCTCGCCGGATCGCCAGCAAGGTCGGCGATCAGCGTTCCGAGGCGGCGGCACGCGGCCGGTTTTGCGGCTTCACGCGCGGTGGCGCCGGCCAGATGGTCCGGCGTTTCCGACTCGCGGATCATCCGCTCGATGGCGCCGAGGCGTTTGTCGCCTTCGCGCCCGATCTGCCCGGACAACTTCGCCAACAATCCCAGCACGCCGAGGCACTCGAACTCGGCGGAGAAGACCATCCGGCTTCCGGTTCCTTCCGGATAAACCTCGGCCGCGGCAATGAAGCGGCCGAACGGGCCGTTGATGAAATGGCGGGTCTGCGTCAGCCAGCGGTTCTCCTGCCACTCGCCGAACTCCTCCTCCCATTTCACCCGTATCGGACCGTATTTGATGCTGGCGAGGCGGTGGATGCGGCCATCTGCATCGGCGCGCTCCTCGACCTTGTATGCCGGCATGCCGGCGATCTCGTTGATGCGCGCGCTATCCGCGACAAAAGGCCAGATCGTCTCCGGCGGCTGAGCGAAGTGCCGTTCCTTGCGGTAGCGATAGACGCTCTTCATGCGCAGCATTTCCAGACCGGGCGGTGCGAATCTCGGCAACGTAGAAAGTACGTCAAGGCGGGCTGAAGGTTTCGCCGGGGCGCCTGCCCGCGCCGCCGGCGCCGGGGTCCGGCTCCAGGCGGCTCCCCGTCGTTCCGGAAAAGTTCGATGCGATAAAGGCTTGCGCGCCATGAGCAAAATCGCGCAAGCTGTGGTACCGCGGCATCGACGCCACAAACGATGCCGGCCCGGCCCCGCTTGATGGAGCACCCCGTGAACCGGCGATCCTTGCTCACCTCCGCCCTTGTCGCTTTGGCCGCGCAGCGGCTCCCGCTACCCGGCTGGACGCGAAGCGCGCTGGCCGGGGGGACGGCGTGGCGGCACGGCGTGTCGGCGTTCGGCGACCTGAAATATCCATCCGGCTTCAAGCAGTTCGACTACGTCAACGCCAATGCGCCCAAAGGCGGGGCGGCGCGGCAGATCGCGCTCGGCACCTACGACAACTTCAACATGGTGATCGATGGCGTGAAAGGCGCGCTCGCCGTCGGCGTCGATCTCACCTACGACACCTTGCTGGTGGCAGCGCTCGATGAAGTATCGAGCGGATATGGGCTCCTTGCCGAGGCGGTGAACTACCCGGACGACTTCTCCTCCGCTTCGTTCAAGCTGCGGGCCGAATCGAAATAGCATGACGGCACCGCGGTCACGCCCGAGGACGTGATATTTTCCTTCGACACGCTCAAGAAACTCAGTCCGCAGGCCGGCGCCAACTACAAGCACGTCGTCAAGGCGACGAAGACCGGCGATCGCGAAGTCACCTTCACGTTCGACGGGCCCGGCAACCGCTCCCTGCCGCAGGTCCTCGGGCAGCTCACCGTCCTGCCCAGGGCGTGGTGGGAGGGGACCGACAAGGACGGCAAGAAGCGCGACCTGGGCTCGACCACGCTCGAGCCCCCGCTTGGCTCCGGCCCCTACCGCATCAAAGAGTTCACGCCCGGCCGCAGCATCGCCTATGAGCGGGTGCAGGACTATTGGGGCCACGCCGTCAACGTCAACATCGGCCGCGACAATTTCGATGAGCTGCGGTTCGAATATTTCCGCGACGGCACCGTGGCGCTCGAAGCGTTCAAGGGCGACGCGGTCGACTGGCGCATCGAGAACAGCGCCAAGAACTGGGCCACCGCCTATGACTTCCCGGCGGTGACCGACAAGCGCGTCATCCTCGAGGAATTTCCCATCAAGAATATCGGCATGATGCAGGCGTTCGCCTTCAACCTGCGCCGCGAGAAATTCCAGGACCCGCGCGTGCGGCTCGCCTTCAACTACGCGTTCGACTTCGAGGAGATGAACAAGCAGATCTTCTTCGGCCAGTACAAACGCATCGCCAGCTATTTCGAAGGCACCGACCTTGCCGCGACCGGCTTGCCCGCCGGTCGCGAACTCGAGTTCCTGGAGGCGGTGCGCGATAAAGTTCCGGCCGATGTGTTCAAAAAACCCTACGCCAATCCGGTCGGCGGCAATCCCGCGGCGGTGCGCGGCAATCTCCACGAGGCGGTGCGGCTGCTCAAGGAGGCGGGTTATGACTGGCACGACCAGCAACTCGTCCACGGCAAGACCGGGGAACCGTTCACGGTCGAATTGTTCGGCGCCAATCCGATGTTCGAGCGCGTCTTCCTGTTCTACAAACCCTCGCTCGAGCGCCTCGGCATGAACGTGACGGTGCGCACGGTCGACTTGGCGCAATTTGAGAACCGGCTGCGCACCTGGGACTTCGACATCACCACTTTCGCCTGGCGGGAAACGCAGATGCCGGGTGGCGAGCTGCATGATTATTACGGCTCGCAGGCGGCTGACCAATCAGGCTCGGACAACGTGATCGGCATCAAAAATCCCGCGGTCGATGCGATGATCGAACAAGTGGTCCTCGCCAAGAACTACGACGACCTCGCTGCCGCGGCCAAGGCGCTCGACCGCATCCTGCTATGGAACAACTATCTCGTGCCGCAATGGAGCTACAGCAAGCTGCGCACGGCACGCTGGGATCGGTTCGGCCACCCGGATCCGCTGCCGAGATACGGCATCTCCGCATTCCCGACCTTGTGGTGGTGGGATGCCGAAAAGGCGGCGAAGACCGGCGGCCGTTAGTAACCTTCGTCTCAAAGGCGCCAAGCGGCGACTGCCGCATAAAAAAAACCGCCCGGGCTGTCGGAGCAATCAATAGCCTGTGAACGGCGCGCGATGCGCGCCGGCGCCGACGTGCCTTGTTGCCGCGCCGCCCGATGCCTAGATGGAGGGTCCTATTCGGCGTGAGCGGGATCTCGATCGGTGAGCGAACCCGAAGCCCTTTTCAGCGTGTTGCGGCAGTCGGCCGACGCCCAATGTGTTGCCGCGATCGAGCGCGCGGTGCGCGAGGCGCCCGATCGCGACCTCTGCCGCGTCAACGCGCTCACCTTCGCCGCCCAGGATGGCCTCAATGAAGAGCGGGTGATCGCCGCCTTCCTGCACGCGGCGCGGCTCGGCCTGTTCGAGCTGTCGTGGAACGTGCTCTGTCCCGGCTGCGGCGGCGTGCTCGATGCCGGCGCGACCCTCAAGACCCTCAATCGCGAGGAATATGCGTGCGGGCTGTGCGCTTCGGGATACGAGCCGATCCTCGACGAGATGGTGGAGGTTACCTTCACCGTAAGCTCGCGCGTACGCCGCATCGCTGCCCACAGTCCCGATACGCTGCCCGAAGTGGAATACTACCGCCAGATCTTCTGGGGCTCGGGCGTCGACCTGCCGGAAACCCTGGGGGACAGCCTCGCCGCGTTTACGATCGATTCGATCGAGCTGCCGCCGGGCGAAAAGGCGGTACTGTCGGTGCAGTTGCCGAGCGATTTCGTCATCCTGTTCGATCCAGTTACCCACGGCGCGCAATTCATCGACGTCAAGGGCGAGCCGACGCGCGAGCGGCAGACGCTGTCGATGGTGTTCAACAAGCTGCAGACGCTGGTCGGAACGGTCGAGCTGCAGCCGGGGCCGCTGCGCGTGTCGCTCGACAATCAGACCGACCGCCGCGTGCTCCCCGGGCTGTGGATCGCCGGCGACCGCCTCCATGATCTGCTCGGCCGGCGGCGGCCGTTCCTCACTGCCAAGCGGCTTCTCACCAACCAGACGTTCCGCGACATCTACCGCACCGACACGCTCGACGTCGATCAGCGGCTCAAGATCACCAGCCTCACCTTCCTGTTCACCGACCTCAAAGGCTCGACCGCACTCTATGAGCGGGTCGGCGATCTCGTGGCCTACGATCTCGTGCGCCAGCATTTCCGCGTTCTCCACGAGGTCGTGGCGGCGGAGGCGGGAGCGGTGGTGAAGACGATCGGCGACGCCGTGATGGCGACGTTCCCGACACCCGACCGGGCGCTGGCGGCGGCGTTGCGCATGCGCGAGGAGATGGCGCGCATCAACACCGAACGCAACAATGAGGATTTGCTGCTCAAAATCGGCATCCACGAGGGGCCGTGCCTCGCGGTCACGCTCAACGACCACCAGGACTATTTCGGCCAGACCGTGAACATGGCCGCACGCGTGCAGGGGCTCGCTTCGTCCCGCGCCATCATCGTGACCAAGCCGGTGGTCGACGATCCGAATGCAGCAAAGATCCTCGAGAAGTCGGGCCTGCATCCGACAATGCAGCACGCGGTGCTGCGCGGCATCGGCGAGGAGACGATGGTGTACGAGATCCCCTGACGCCGCGCCGCGACGTCGATCGGCTCAGCTGTGCTCGATCTCGGCAGCACCGAGCGGCATCGACGTGCTCTCGAAGTGGTCGAGGAAGACGAGACCGATGCCGCGGGTCAGAGCGCCGGCGGCGACCGCGGAAACGCCGAGGCCGACCAGCGCGTGACCGGGAAGGACGAAGGCGAGCGTCGAAGCCGTGGCGGTCCCGAGACCGGTCGGTACGGCGCCGCCGATCAGGCTGACGATCAGCGAGCGTGTCCGATCGCGTTCGAACGGCACTTCGTAGAGGCCGCTCAACTGCTTCACCATCCGCATGATGATGGCGGTGACGCCGGCGACGTTGAGGATCGGCAGCGGCGACAGTCCGCCGATGGCGGCATAGGTCTTGTGCCGCTCGACGATGCGGCGCGCCAAGGCTCGCCGCCGTGCCGCATAGCGGTCGACATAGATCGATACCACTGGAAACTGATCGTTCGCGGCCGGTCGCGCGAAGGCTGTGGCCTCCGTCGCGAACGCGCCCGTTGGCGAAGCCGGCTGCGAAGCAGGTGCCTCTTCGTCGGCAGCCGCATGGGCGGCGATCACCCGCAACTCGTCGTCGCTACGCATGATCGCTTTGGGCAGCTGTTTGCGCTTCATGCGGCCGCCTGCTGCTCGCCGAGCACCATGTCGACTTCGTCGGCGACGGCGGCGATCTCGCGCGCGGCAGGGCCTTTCCAGCTGATCAGGCTTGGGGTTGCTCCCCACAGCGTGGCCTCGGGATAGGCCACGCGGTTTGTGATCTCGCTGCGCAGCACCGGCAGGCCGGCCTCCGCAAGCTCGGCCCGGATGTGCCTGGCGATGACCGAGTCGCGCGTCGTCTGTGTGAGCAGGCAGCGGAACAGCGGCCGCCGGCCATCGGCGCGCTCGGTGAGAATGCTGAGCGTGTCCAGCATGCGGTCGACATCGAACGGCGACGGCTTTACCGGAACGAGCAGAAAGTCCGCTGCCGCCAGGCAGTCTAGCGTCGTCCGTGAGCGGAAGCCCGGCGTGTCGATGATGACGAGGCCGCCGGCCGCGAGACGCCGCGCTGTCTTCGAGGCATCCTCGGTCGCGTCCTCGATCACCGACACGCCGCCCAGGCGCCGTTCGCGTGCGGCAAGCCGCATGATCGAGCGCTGCGGATCAGCGTCGATCAGCGTTGGGCGCCTGCCGGTGAGATGCCAGTGAACCGCAAGGCAGCTCGCCAGCGTGCTCTTGCCGCTGCCGCCCTTCATGGTGGCTACCGTGATGATCGTGCCCGTCACCCACGACCTCCCGCTCAACCCCGGCGTAGTGATTCGCCCGAATCAGCATGTTATTTGATTCGGCGAGATCTGCCTATAACTTTGCCATTTTACGACGGTCTCGCTTCAGCACCCGAGCATTGCAAAGGTCATGACTCAATTCCTGGAACGCGGTGATCGACCAGACGCTTTGGGGCCATTCACCAGCGTTGACGGAGCCTCCTGATGCGCAAGACCTATGGAGCGGGATATCCGCGCACGCTAGGCGCGCTGCTGTCCCGGCCCGAGCGTGATCCGGCGGCCGCAGCGGTAACCGACGCCGCGGGCACGCTGAGCCGGCACTCCTTCCACGAGCGCGTGCTGCGCGCCGCCGCGGGGCTCCGTGCTGCCGGCGTCGGCGCCGGCGTGCGCGTGGCGCTGTGGCTGCCGAACAGCACCGGATACCTCGCAGCGATCTTTGCCTGTGCCCGGCTCGGCGCGCCCGCGATCCACGTCAACACCCGTTTCCGTGCGGCGGAAGTCGGCAACCTTCTGCGCCGCTCGCGGGCGGTCGAGTTGGTAACCGAATGGGGATTCGCGCCGGTCGATTTTCCCTCGATCCTCGCCGCCCTGCCCGCGCAGGATCGCCCCGCGCTGCGCTGCGTGATCGGGCTTGAGCCTCCTGCCGGCATCACCGAGGTCGCCGGCCTGCCGGTGCTGCCGCTTTACCGCGATGCAACCGCCGATGCCGGCCCTGACGAGGCCGCGGGCGAAACGCCCTGCCTCACCTTCACCACCTCCGGCACGACCAGCGGGCCGAAGCTCGTCCTGCACGATCAGCAAACCATCGCCGGGCACGCCGCCGACGTCGCCCGCCGCATCGGCCTCGATACGGCCGACGCGGCGCTGCTTGCCGCGGCGCCGTTGTGCGGCACCTTCGGGAATGCCGCGGCGATGGCTGCGTTCGCCGGCGGCGCGCATGTCGTCTGCCTCGCCCAGTTCGATGCCGAGGCGGCGGTCGGGCTGATCCGCAAGCACCGCATCACTCACCTGTTCGGCGGCGACGACATGTTCGGCCGCATCGCCGCTGCTTCCGGCGGGCGCCGGTTCGACTCGCTGCGTTTTTCCGGTTTCGCCGCGTTCCACTCGAACGCTGCCGCCTCGGTCGCCGCCGCCGAGGCCGCAGGCATGCACCCGCACGGACTTTACGGCAGTTCGGAAGTGCAGGCGCTGTTCTCCGTCTCCGATGGCGAGAGCCGCTTGGTGAGCGGCGGCGTGCCGGTCAACGCAGGGGCGCGGCTTGCGGTGCGCGATCCACACACCGGAGCGAAATTGCCGGCCGGCGCCTCCGGCGAACTCTGGATCGACGCTCCGTCCCGCTTCGTCGAATATCTGGAAGACCCGGCCGCGACCGCCCGCGTGTTCGACGCCGACGGCATGTTCCGCACCGGCGATCTCGGCCGGCTCGCTGGCGACGGCTTCGTCTTCGAAGCGCGGATTGGCGACGCCATGCGGCTCGGCGGCTTCCTGGTGAGCCCGGAGGAGATCGAGGCCGTCATCCAGGCACAGCCGGGCGTGGCCGGCGTTCAGGTGGTGGCGGCCTCGAACGGCGAGTCCGACCCGGTGCCGGTTGCCTTCGTGCGGCCGGCCGCAGGGACGGCGCTCGACGAGGCGGCGTTGCGGGCGCGTTGCCGCGAGCAATTGGCGCGGTTCAAGGTGCCCGCACGCATTGTAGCGGTCGATGCGTTCCCGACCGTCGACGGCCCAAATGGTCCCAAAGTCCAGAGGGTGCGGCTGCGCGAGATGGCCCAGACGCTGCTGCGGGAGGAAGAGCGTGGGCGGCGGCGAGACATCGGTGCAGGATTGCACCAGCACTAGCGATGGTCGATCGTAGTGGAGACTCCGGCCGGACCGCGCGCTCATGAGCGATCAGTTGAGTACCTATGTCGCCCTGACGGGCAATCTTCAGACCCTCCTCGTCCGTCTCGGCATCGGCAATCTCCGGCAGGGGTCGCTGCAACGCCTCACCGGCGGCGCCAGCAAGGAGACGTGGGCGTTCGACGCCGTCGGCCCCGCCGGCGCCGTGCCGCTGATCATGCGCCGCTTCTCCGCCGACGCGGTGCCGAGCGACAGCGTCATCAATCCGGAAACCGAGGCCTTCCTGATCCGCCGCGCCGGCGAATGCGCGGTGCCGACGCCGGGCATCCGCCACATCCTCGAACCAGGTGACGACCTCGGACGCGGCTTCCTCTCGGACCGGATCGAAGGGGAAACGCTCGCGCGCCGCATCCTGCGCAATCCCGAGTTCGCCGAGATACGCACCGAGCTCGCCTTCGAATGCGGCGCCATCCTCGCTCGCATCCATGCGGTGCCGAGGGAGGATCTGCCGCCGCTGAAGACCCGGTTTGCGGCCGGCCAGCTCTACGAACTCTACGAGAGCTACCAATCCTTCGGCGGCGGCAGCGCCGTATTCGAGGCGGCATTTCGCTGGTTGCGCGAACACATGCC
>Ga0210406_10004025_pt1 | contig 15918 bp, 23 predicted proteins | sample IncBWC30MmetaG_FD_155454 | JGI IMG/M metagenome (GOLD analysis project Ga0210406, IMG submission 155454) | Forest soil microbial communities from Barre Woods Harvard Forest LTER site, Petersham, Massachusetts, United States - Inc-BW-C-30-M | ecosystem: Environmental > Terrestrial > Soil >... | reverse complement strand
TTCAGCTACAGCTCCTGGAGGTAATGGGGCTCAAGCTTCAGGATCAGTCTCCCCGGGAGCTGGTGTGGGGGCCACCTTCCTGGGGTTCCCGGGAGTTCTGGCTACCGCCCCTAGTACCACATTCACTCTTCTATCCTCGAATGTAGCAAGCTCATTCCCTGAGTGGGGGATAATTAACGTAAATATTGGCCCTACACCTTTTGTGGGGGGTCGAGGTGGCTCAAGCCCCTTTGGTAATGGTGGAATTCCCCCAGTTAGTAACGCGAATGGCAATAATGCTACGGGTAATGGGGCGGGGGGGAGTGGGAGAGCCTCTGCGGGAACTGCTACTACCTTTAAGGGTGGGGATGGCACTATAGGGATTATGATTATTGAGGAATACCTGTGAAAACTTATAGTCGAATTGCAGTTCTGGTTAAAGCTAAACAGTGGCATCAACATGGGGACCACCCCGAAGTTAAAGAAATCCCCCGAGGGCATGAGGAAGCTGTTACTTTGGCAGCTCAGCTGGGGGCACACTTGAATGAATGGGGATTTATTGAAACTCTCGAAGGTGGCCACCTGGTAAAACCCGGGGCCTGGATTATTCAAGGCGTGGCCGGGGAATTTTACCCGTGTCAGGACGGTATATTTCAACAACTCTATGAAGAGGTCCCAGAATGAGTGACGAACATCAAGTTTTCGTGGTAGAACAGTGTGATGCCAACGAAATCCTGGATATGGAGAAGGCTAAAGAGGTAGCAGAAACTCTAAATCAAAAATACCCTGGCCATCTCTGGGCTGTTTCTGTTCAAGGTGGAGTTCTTGTTGTTAAAAACCTAGCTATCTCTACGTTCTATGGCTTTATCATTAAGCATCATGATAGCTATAGTGCGTCCGATTTGGCAAGAACAGCCTGTGAAGCAGGAGGAGAATTGCTTGAACGTGCGGGAATGCCTCGAGACAAACCCTGGGACGGTAATATGGCCCGTAAATTAGAGGGTTCTGATCCCCGATTCTTCTTGGACCTGAGTGAAAAATGAGGGAATGGTACAAACCCCACCTGAATAAGTTAGTGGATCGGCTTATAAGGTGTCATGGGCTTTGGATTCCAGCTTCAAAGTCTGAGGAACACTATGGGTTTCTTCGGGCTTGGGAGTATGATGACACCGGATGGCCCATCTGTGAGATTGAACTATTCCCGGAGTACCATGAGTGTGTTACAATCAACAACGTCCCCATCTTTAGGTCTCGTGAAGATGCCATGAAGTCCCCTTACGAGATAACTGCATGGGCTTTTTTAACCCGTCAGGGATTGCCCTATGGCAAAGACGACTACTAAAGAGAGGTTCATCGGGGTAGACTTCGATTGCACGTTGGCTACCTATACTGAGTGGACTGGACCGGAAGACATGGGTGAACCTATTAAACCTATGGTTGATCGGGTAAAGACTTGGGTTAAGGAAGGAAAGGACGTTAGGATATTTAGTGCTCGAGGAAAAGATTCATACCCGGCTATGAGGCGTTGGATGACTAAACATTTGGGCGTGGTTCTTCCTATAACTAATATAAAAGAACCCGCCATGTATGCGTTTTATGATGATAAAGCTATAGCTATGGAAAGAAATACAGGTGAACCGTATTCTCAGGAGAATGAAGATGATGTACTCGATTGGGGTGACAAATGACGCAAAACACTAAGCTTCACCCTACTCCCCCCACGGCTCAAACGGGGGAAGATTATAATGCAGACGAAGGGGATGATGCCGAAGGGTGGGCTAAAAGGGCCCGAGAAGCCTATCAGTTTTCGACTACCTACATTGACCAGAACTACAGAAAACAATGGGAAGATTCCATCCGTGCTTTTAATAGCATGCACCCGTCGGACAGCAAGTTCGTTCAGGAATCGTACCAGAAACGCAGTCATATTTTTCGACCGAAGATTCGTACGGTCATTCGTAAGAATGAGGCCGCGGCAGCTGCGGCGTACTTTTCCAATATGGACATTGCTAGTTTCAAGGCTGTTGATGAGTCTAGTAAAGAAGAAGTAGCCTCAGCAGAATTGATGAAACAGGTAGTTCAGTACCGGTTGACGAAGTCTATTGATTGGTTTAAATTCCTCATGGGCGCTATGCAAGACGCCCAAGTAAACATGGCTTGTGCTCACATATATTGGGAATACAAGGAAATCACTGTAGCCTCAAGTACTACTGTGGAAGATACAGAAGAGACTGGGGATGATTCAGAAGAAAATCCCGTTCAGAGTAAACTCCCTTTGGGGGCTGAGGAAGTTGGGGAAGAGTCAAGTAAAATTAAAGACAAGAAAGCAAAAACAGCTACCTTGACTTCAAAACCGAAGAAAAAGATTATTGACCGACCGGTGGTTGACTTATTTCCTATTGAAAATCTCCGGATTGACCCCGCGGCCAACTGGATGGACCCTATCGGGACTAGTCCCTACTTGATCCACCTAATCCCCATGTATGTGATGGATGTAAAGGAAAAGATCCAATTGGGGGAATGGCGAAGTGTAACGCTCAATCAAGTTCATCAGGCTATGGGCCAATACCTGGATTCAACTCGGGTAGCTAGAAACAAGAATCGAGATGACCCTCAATCGGGAGATAATCGTCCGAATATTAAAGACTATGAGATTGTTTGGGTCCAACGGCACATTCACCGTAGACATGATCTTGATTGGGAGTTTTACATGCTTGGGGATGTGTGTCTCTTGTCTACCCCCAAACCCCTGATTGAGACAGTGTTTCATGGTCAGCGTCCTTTTGTTATGGGGTCAGCCGTCATTGAGACCCATAAGATTATGCCTGCAAGCATCCCAACCCTGGGGCAAGAACTGCAGACGGAATCTAATGAAATCACCAACCAGCGGATTGATAATGTCAAGTTCGTCCTCAACAAAAAATGGTTTGCTAAGCGAGGCGCTGAGATTGACCTTGGTGGTCTTGTTCGTAACGTACCTGGGGGTGTTGTTCTTACGGATGATCCTGAGAAAGATATTCGAGAAGTAAGTTGGCCGGATGTTACCTCGAGTGCGTACGAGGAACAGAAGCGTATTGACAATGACATGAATGAGCTTTTGGGGAATTTTTCCTCCTCAAGCTTGTTGATGGACCGGAATATGAATGCCCCGGCTCATAATATGTCAATCTTGAGTAGCTCCACGGGGTCGTTGACAGAATACCTGTTACGCACGTTCAATGAAACGTTTGTACAACCCGTGATGCGCCAATTGGTGCTCTTAGAGCAGTATTACGAAACTGATGAAACGATTATTTCGATTGGTGCGAAGAAAGCTAAACTCTGGCAACGATTTGGGATTAGTGAAGTAACTGATGACCTCTTGGGTAAAGAGATGACTTTGTCCATTAACATGGGCATGGGGGCAACAGATCCCCAATTGAAGTTGCAAAAGTTCCTGGTAGCCATGAATACCGTTATGGCGATGATGCAGAAGCCCACCCCTGGAATTAACCTTCAAGAGGTTATTAAAGAGATCTTTGGTTATCTGGGATATGATGACCCGACTCGCTTCTTCCAGAGTGATAACCCACAGGTTCTAGTATTGACTTCCCAGTTGCAACAAGCTATGCAGATGATTAACCAGCTTAACATGAAGGTTAAAGACAAGACGATGGGTCATCAGGTCAACATGCAGAGAACTGTTGAAACCAATAAGACTAACCTGCAAAAAGAACTTATTAAGCAACAAGGGGAAGATAAACGTAATGCAGTCACCCATATTCGAGCTTTGCAAGAGATGAATCAGAACACTAAACTCGAGATCTTCAAACACCTGAGTAAACAAGGAAGCAAAAATAATGGAAAATGAGGACAAAGCCCTATGGGATAAAGCGGTATTTGGCCGCCAAGTTGAGGAATTTCTCTGTTCTGATATGGGTAAATTTCTTCTAGCAAAAGCTGAAAAAGATTGGGAAAAAGCCGTTTTAGCTTTACGAGATTGTCCAGTGGAGGAGCTGTTAAAGCACCAAGCTGACATGAAGCGTGCTGAATCCATCCGTTTTTGGTTGGCTACGGCAGTTGATGAAGGCCTTCGGGCATTGAACTTGATTCAGGAGAACGAAGATGAAAGTGAGTAAACTACTTAAAATGTTGTTGATGCCTTTCCGTTTCTATGCAGTTGAGACGGACGAAGATGGCCACACTATTGGCACTGAGAATGATAAACGTCTCAAAATGTATCAGGATATTGCTGATAACAATGATAAGGGACGCTTTGAAGAGTTCTATGAAGTGGACGAAGAGGGAAATCATACTGGTCTCTCCCTGGACGATATTAAGGATGATGGTACCCTCGGCATCGTTGAAGAGGGTGAGGAAGAGGGTGAGGAAGAAGAAATTGAGCTTGAAACGGAAGAACCGGTTCAAACGAAAAATAAACCGGATGAGTCATTGACAAAGGAACCCCGTAAGTATAAAATTACGGTTAACGGTGTAACTAAAGAGGTTGACGAGGACTGGTTAGTTCAAACTGCTCAAAAGGTTGATTCTGCGGATGACTACCTTCGAGAAGCTGCGAATCTTAATAACCAAGCTCGCACTCTTAAGAATCCCCAATCCGAAGTAAAGGAAGAGGAACCGGATGAAGTTCAGTTGGCCCGTGCTATTCAGATGGGCACTGAAGAGGAAGCAGTAGCAGCGATTCGCAAGCTTCGTTCACCCACTGGTCCATCCTCGGACGACCTGGCTCGTACGATTGACGAACGGCTTACCTTCCAAAAAGCTGTAGACTGGTTTAAGGATGAGTACAAAGACATTGTTGGTGACCCGGTCCTCAATGCCCTGGCAGTTCAACAGGACAATATGATGAGGGCTCAAGGTGACAAACGCCCCTATGGGGCTCGTTTTAAGGAAATCGGTGATGGTATTCGGGACTGGTTGAAAGGTAAAGCCCCGACGCCCGAAGTTCAAACCGAGCCTGAAACGAAGGTCGAAAGTACGGAATCCAAGAAAGCCCGTAAAGCAGCAGCTCCGCAGGTGCCGAAACCGGCCGCGACTAAGGTCGCACAACCTGCAGAGGAAGAGGAAGAAGATTCGGTCCAAGATACGATTGCTAACATGGCGAAATCTCGAGGTGGGCCTCAATGGCTACGGGGATAAGCCTTAACTGAACGGAGTTCAAAATGGCGGGTCAAGTATGGGCAGTTAATAGCCTTGGTGGTTTTATGTATAGCCGCCAACTTTCAAACGTGCTGCGGATGGCTGTGCAGCCACTCGTCAAATTCCGTCAATTCTGCGACGTCCGAGATGCCTCGCAGCAAGGGAAGAAAAAGGGTGATATCTTCACCTGGGACGTCTTCTCGGATGTTGCAACTGCTGGTGGCGTGTTGTCGGAAACTAACACAATGCCGGAATCCAACTTCACCATCATTCAGGGTACCCTGACTGTTACTGAGCTTGGTAATAGTGTCCCGTATTCGGGTAAGCTCGATAACCTGTCGAAGTTCCCGGTGATGGAACTGATCCAAAAGGTGCTGAAGAATGATGCGGTCAAGACGTTCGACCGTCAGGCCTGGAACCAGTTCAATCAAACCCTGTTGCGTGTTATCCCCGCGGGTGCGGGTACTGGTACAGATACAGCTGCAGTGGTGTTGTACACCAATGGTACTGTTACCGGCACGAACTCCATTGCGTATAACAATGGTCATGCAAAGTCGATTGTTGACTTGATGAAGGAACGTAACATTCCCGCGTACCTTGGGGACGACTATTACTCCCTTGCCTGGCCGACCACGTTGCGCTCGTTCAAGAATAACCTTGAAACCATCCATCAGTATTCGGACACTGGTTTCAAGTTGATCATGAATGGCGAGATTGGCCGGTATGAAAATGTGCGATACGTCGAGCAGACTAACATCGCCAAAGGCCTGGGCACTGACGGTATTACCCAAACCCCCTGGGCGAATGGTAAATCGGACTGGATTTTCTTCTTTGGTAATGATACGGTTGCAGAGGCTATCACCGTACCGGAAGAAATCCGAGGCAAGATCCCAACTGACTATGGTCGATCCAAGGGTGTTGCGTGGTACTATTTGGGCGGGTTTGGTATCGTTCATGCCTCGACTTCAGCTCCGGGTAATGCCCGTATTGTGAAGTGGGATTCTATTGCCTAAGGGGTAGTTATGATGAATAACGCAGACTTAGAAAGAGCCTATCGGGAGTTTGCGGGCAACGGTCATGCCTCGGCTCTTAGGGCTATTTACACCCTGGGGTATGACAAAGCAGCTGGGATTGCAATTGACGGGAATGCGGGGGATCAGGCTAAAGTTCAACCCGCCCCTACGTCAGCTGAAATCTCCCAACTGGCTAAACATCCTCAAATCAAGAAGCCTGATTAAACTGTGGGGGACCCACTCCCCCCACTTTTAAGTTGATATAACGGCAGGAGGGGTCTGCCTAACTATTTGGGAGTAAATCATGGCAACGAAGTCAATGGGTTATGACAACCCCACTTATGTAGCAGTGGGGGAAGATCAGGGGGGAGCTATTGCAGCTGGCTCGGGTACTTCTCAGGTTACTAAGTTTGTGGCTTTTACTGCACTCATTCTCAAGAGCGCCACTTGTCGTATTAGTGCAGCTGGCACTTCAGCTGATACCATGAGTTTGGTTCAAATCTCGGGTACGACTACTACCACCACGGCCTTAGGTACTACGGGGTCTGGGGCTACGGGGTTTGTTAATTACCTTATCCCGAGTACTGCAGCCAATATGGCCCAAGGGGATGAGTATTACATCCAGAAGGGTACTGATGCTACCTTGGCTTATGCGGCGGTCTCAGTAGAACGCACTGTTACCCCCCTGGCTAACGTGACGGTGTAAGTCCCGGTCAATTTTAAGGAGTACATATCATGGCAGTGAAACCGAATCTTCCCAAGGGTGGCCTGAACAAGCGTGATGCGGGTCAAATGAAGGGAAATGCCCAACCTGAGAAACTTGCTATTCCCCATGAAACTATGGAAGATTATGGCAAGATTCCGGGGATGGATGGCACCTATAACGATATTGGCGAAAAGTCGGGTTTTGAGACAACTGGCTATATCGTTAAGAAGGGTATGGGTTATGGTGAAGACCTGAAGCTCAACTATACCCCCCCGGGTATGGATATCACCAACCAGGAAAATTCGGACATTCGTTCGATGCCATATAAGGAATTGACGGATTTGTCTTACCCCGGTGACGGCTGGGAGCCTAAACCCCGGAAAGGTGAGTAGTAATGGCTGACAAGCAATATACCCATGAGGTTTATCATGGTCGAACGGGGGAAGTCGTGGGTAAATACACGACTTTTTCCGGCGCTAGGGCTGGCCGGGACCGACGAGATAATGACTATGGGGGTTATGCCTATCGAGTTCGGGCTATCCCCCAGTCAACTCCTGAAGATCCTGGGACTAAGGAGTAAATCATGTCCCTTAAGGAAAAGTTCCAAATTACCCTCCCTGGAAAAGAAACCGGGGATGAGCCGTGGGCTTCGTTTGAGTCTGCTCGGACTACTAAGAATGAGCATGCTTATGATAACACTACGGCGGAAGAATTTGTAGGGGGTTGCTTCAACGAAATGCCCGCGGGGATGGATATTACCAACCAGTTTGGGGGTAAAAACGAAAAGTTGGGCTATTCACTCAATGGGGACACTACTGACGTGAGCACCCCTACCCCTGGTTATCTTAGTCCTAAGAAAGGGTATTCTCGTGCGGGAATGAAAGGTACAGATGACCAATACACTGGGGAGCATATTGACTTGTTCTACGGTGAAGCATACGGCGATGACGGGGAAGTTGGTTTCCTCGAACGCAATAACTACTTAGACCGCGAGTAAGGTCTTAAAGATGTCTCCTGAGAAGTACCTTCGGCCCCCTCGGGGGCCTTTTTTGCATTCGTACAAGGAGTTTCAAATGAAACGAGTATTGTTATTCTTTGCATTTTTATTGGGATTTTTGAGCATTGCTAATGCTCAATTTAACCCCGTTCAACCGTATGCTCAAGTTAACAATGCTTGTGGTCAGATCTTTTATCTTCAAGGGGGTAACTTTTACCAAAGTTACAATCTTGTCAGCATTGGTTCAACTCTCCCTACCTGTTTACCTCCTGTCTCAACCGCTAACTTTAATGGTGGGGTTATTAGCGGAACTACCATTACTGCTACCACTCAAGCTATTTTTGATAATTCAACTTTAGTAGCTACGGATGCTTTTGCTAAACAATCCATATTAGCGGCTTCTGCTGCCCTCCCTATCAATAACGTGACGGGGGGAACTTATAATTTTGCTACCATAGGAACTGGGGCTCAAATTGTTGTATTAGCCTCTGGGGGAGCTATCACGGGGGTATTGACAGTTGCAGCCCCAGGGACGGGGTATCAGGTGGGGGACTGTATAGTAATGGTTGGGGGCAATGGGGATGCTATACTTCGTGTTACAGCCGTAACTAGTGGGGGCATTACTACTACTCAAGTATTGTATGGGGGAACGGGTTACACGACGGGGGCACAACTTGCGGGAATGTCTCTTCCTCCGGGTAGTCGTACAGGGTTGATTAGCGGTACGCTAACTAGTAATGCTACCATCATTATACCAGCGGGAAGTTATCTGCAGGGGGGTCGCCGTATTGGGTTTTCTAATAACACTACTGGGGCGTTCACCGTCACAGTGAAACTAAGTAATGGCGCCGGGGGTTCCACTGGTACGGGGATAACCTTACCCCAGGGAACTGCTAACTCCACCTCTGTCCTAGTATACACTGATGGGGTTAATGACGTATGGAATGAAGTAGCTGCCCTCCCCAATGGTGTCACTTGTTCAGGATCCCCCACGGCTAGTTTTGCATCAGTAAATGGGGTTGTAACCCATTGTTGAAGGGGCCTTTTTATTGTATAATACACGAGTAACATTCACAGGAGATTAAATAATGTTGGATCGTTCTAAATCTTATGCTGAAGTGTATGGTCATGCCTGGGCAAAGTTCTGTCAGGGCGGTACGTTGTACGATGGGGCCGGAAAATCCTATGATGAAAAAAGTGACTTGGCCGAAGTAGCTGAAGAGGTAGGTTATGTTGACAAAAGAGCCAACCTGGAAAACGCCCGTGAGTTTCTTCAACGTATTTTGGCTGAAGGGCCTATGTCCCGTGAGAATGTTGTTAAAGAGGCAGAAAATCAGGGTTACAAATGGGAAAATGTAAAGAATGCAGCGGTGGAAATTAAGGTCAGTTCCAACAAGATCCGTGGAACTGTTTATTGGCGTCTTGCCCTGGAGTAAAATATTATGCTGCTTACCGTAAATAACTATGCTGATTTTGTTAGTGCCACAAAAGCCTTGGATACCGAACACACTGTGATTTACTTTGACAATCAAGCTGGTGGCGGCGGTCTTGAGCTATTGTCGATTTCTAGGGAAGAAAAAGCTTATGTGTTTTTCAACTCAAACCCCACCCCAGTAATCCCCATTTCCCAAATTCAGTCAGACTTTCCTGATGCTGTGGCTTTGACCGCGGGATTTGCAGCCCCAACTGTCCCTTAAATAGTTATAAACTTCTCGGGAGAATATAAAATGCTAAGCCATCGTCAATCTTCGAGTAGGACTTATGCATCATGGCAAGCTATGAAAACTCGATGCACAAATCCTAATAACTGTCATTTTGAAAGGTATATGAGGAAAGGTATAACATATGATCCCCATTGGGAAAAGTTTGAGAATTTCTTAACCGACATGGGGGAACGTCCAGAGGGCATGACACTTGATAGGTTCCCAGATAAGAATGGTAATTATTGTAAGAATAACTGTCGATGGGCTACTCCTACTGAACAGTCTAATAACCGAAACAAAGCAAAAAATCCCCCCAACAAAACAAGTCCTATTCCCGGAGTCTCTAAACTGAAAAATAGAAACACTTGGATGGCTTACACTCAAAAATCCCGAGGTAAACGACTCATTTTGTATACTGGCCCTAGTTTTGAAATGGCTATTGAAGCAAGACAATTTTATAACGAATTTATCCTAGGAGAACAATAATGGTATGGAGACTGGAAGACCCCCCAGGCAATGAATCCCGCAAAATAGTTTGGGAAGTTGTTCCCTACTTAAGGGGTCAAGGAGTTGACCTAGGGGCTGGTGATTTCAAGATTTTACCTCATGCTATTAGCGTGGATAACATGCATCATGCGGTATTCGGTCATACCGTACGTCCCGATGTATTCATCCAAGATGCAGCGGACCTTTCCGTATTCGGCTCTCAAACGATGGATTTTGTGTACTCGAGTCATCTCTTGGAGCACATGGTTGACCCGAAAGCTTGCCTTAAGGAATGGTATCGACTGGTCAAACCCGGGGGTTATTTGATTCTTTACTTACCCCATGAGGATTTGTATCCTAAAATGGGTGAAAATGGGGCCAATCCTGACCACAAGCATAACCTGAATAACGATATGGTTATCAAGTGGATGGAAGAAAATTCCGCTTGGGACTTGATGGAGAATCAAGTACGAAACCAAGACCGTGAATACTCAATGCTCCTAGTTTTCAAGAAACTGGTGAAAGCCCCGGGAATTCGTCATCAGTACAGTTATAACCAAGGTCGACTTGAAAAGACTGCCCTTGTGGTTCGATTCGGCGCCTTTGGGGACCTTATGCAAGCCTCCAGCGTGTTTGCTGGATTGAAGGATGAAGGATACGAAGTCACCTTAATGTGTTCACCCCCCGGGGTAGATGTAGTCCTTCATGATCCTCACATTGACCATTTTATGATCCTCGATAAGGATCAAGTGCCTAATGGCAATCTGATGGAGTTTTGGGGTTGGCAATCAAGGAAGTACGACAAGTTTGTTAACTTGTCTGAATCCGTGGAAGGAACCCTCCTGGGTATGGGGGAACGTGCCCCAAGGTTCTGGAATCCTTTGGTTAGGCATGAGCGGTTCAATAGAAACTACGTTCAGTTTCAACACGAGCTTGCGGGATTACCCCACAAGCCCCAAGTCATGTTTTACCCCACGGTGGAAGAAAAAGCTTGGGCTCGAAAAGAGCGAGAAAGGGTAGGAGGCAAACGGGTAGTTATGTGGTCATTGGCTGGCAGTTCAATCCACAAAGTCTGGTCGGGGATGGATAACGTTATTGCAGCCATTATGCTTGAACACCCGGACACTCATGTCGTCCTAGTAGGGGGCCCTGAGGCTCAAATGCTGGAAGCAGGGTGGGAAAAAGAGTCTAGGGTTCACCGTACTTGCGGTAAATGGTCAATTCGTCAAACCCTGTCTTTCTTGGGAGAGGTAGATCTGGTTATCGGCCCCGAAACGGGGGTACTCAATGCAGCTTGTCAAATGGACTGCTGGAAGATCTGTTTGCTGTCGCACTCGACGTGGGAAAACCTGACTCGTGACTGGAAAAATACCCTAGCTATATGGTCTGAAAACACCACATGCAAAGGTAGGGGGGAGAATTTGACCCCAGCTTGTCACCTCCTGCATTACTCATGGGAACATTGTACTAAGCACGAAGAATCGGGTACAGCCCAATGTCAGTTTGATATCAAACCCGAAGAAGTGTGGGAAGCTATGAATACAGTTCTCACTAATTTGAATAGAGGTTGAAATGACTACGTCGGGAAATTACATTCTCACAGTTACTCGGGATACTATTATCCGAGACGCCATGGTTAACATGGGTAAACTGGGGGAGGGTGAAATCCCGACACCCCAAGAAACCACGGATATGGCCCGAAGACTTAATTATATTGTTAAGCAGTTCCAGGGTAAATCAGATGGAGCCCCTGGACTTAAAACTTGGACACGGAAACGGGGTTTTCTTTTTCTTCATAACACCACTGGCCAGTATACAGTAGGACCGGATGCAACCGGCTGGACTAATTCATTCACAAAATTAACGACAACTGTATCATCTGCAGCCGGAACGAACACTATCACGGTTGCTTCAACGGCCGGCGTGAATGTGAATGACAGCATTGGCGTCCAAATTTCCAACGGGGGCGGAAATGGGGACATTCAATGGCTAAAAGTGAACTCATTTAACGCCGGAACGGGAGTAATCACCCTGAATGGGAATCTTGCAGCTTTAGTAGCACAAGGTGCTCAAGCTTTTGATTATACAACAACTGCACAAAACCCCCTGACCATTGAGGCTGCAGTTCTCCGGGATCAACAAAACGAAGACACCCCTATCACCATCATGCCTTCGACTCAGGACTATGATATCCTGCCGTCAAAAACTGACCTTAATAACATCTCTGACCCCACGTCTATTTATTACGAATGGCATCTAAGTAACTCTTTTGTGTTCACCGATGTGGCTGCAGCCCAGGATGTTCAGAAATATCTTGTCTTAACGTATCTTGAAGAGATTCAGGTTTTCAATAACCCCCTGGATACCCCTGAGTACCCCGTTGAATGGTTCTCCCCCCTGGTATGGGCATTGACTAAACAGTCTTGTCCAATGTTTAATGCGCCATGGACTCAATTGATGCAGTCCAACTATACCGAGGCCATGTCGATTGCTCGTAAAAAGCAACCTGAGAATACTTCCATGTTCTTCCAACCGGGGAACGATGAATGAAACCCGTACAGTTGTTTGGTTCTGGTGTGGCCGGAAAATCCCTACCTGTTACGGCTCAACGACGGGTCAACTGCTATTATGAGGTTAAACAGGACGGTGATAAGCAAGGTGTAGTGGTTTATGGTACTCCGGGATTGTCCATCTTTAGCGACCAAAGCTCAGCTAATGGGGCTGTCCGGGGAATGCATAACTTCATCTCCAAAAATCTCTTATTCTGTATTGTTAATAACCTTCTTTTTGAGATTAATGCCGCAGGAGCAGCTACCAATCGGGGGTCTATCACTCCTGGAACGGGCATTGTAGCCATGGAAGATAATGGCCGCCAATTGATTATTCTAGACGGTACTCAGGGGTGGATTTACACTCCCGCTACTACAACTTTGGCCGCCATCACGGATGCCAATTTCCCCCAAAACGCCACAACAGTGTGTTTTGACTCAGGATTTTTCCTAGTTGACAGCCCATCGGTTAACGGTCAATTTCAAAAGAGTAAATCGTATGACGGCACTATTTGGGATCCTACAGATCTGGGTATCATGTACTCAAATGCAGGCCAATTGGTTGCTTTATACGCCCTTGCTGGGGTGGTTATTGTGGGAGGTCAGCAAGTAATTGAGTTTTGGGTAAATCAAGGTACTTTGGGATTTCCTTATGCCCCGAATAAATCTGCCACCCAACCTTACGGTATCGCGGCTAAACGGTCAATTGCCCCCTTGGATAACACGGTAGCCTTTCTGGCTCAGAATCAGACTGGCCGGTTGTCCATTATGATGTTGAACGGTTACACTGCCTCTCGGATCTCAACCCCCGATATAGACAATATCATTAATGGTTTTTCAATCACTTCGGATGCCGTAGCTTTTGGCTATGTAATAGACGGTCACCCGATGTACCAGATCACTTTCCAAAATGCTAAACGAACCTTCTTATTCGACTTATCCACTGTTTTATGGTCAGAAATCCAGAGCGGAGTGGGACTTACGGGAAGACATCTATGCAATCTCGGGGTTGGATTTAACGGGGCTTTCTATTGCGGAGATGCTAGTGTCGGCCGAGTCTACTTGCTTGACCCCAACTCCTATACCGACAACGGTACCACCATCCCCCGAGAACTCCAAAGTCGACACATTTTCGACTCGTATGATACGCTTGGGGTGGATGAACTTTATATTGACCTCGAGACAGGGGTAGGCCTTCAATCCGGCCAAGGGTCTAATCCTCAAATGATGCTTCAAGTGTCGAAGGATCAAGGACGAACCTTTGGTAATGAACGTTGGGTTCAAATGGGAAGAGTAGGGCAATATAAAGACCATCGTGCAGTTTGGCGTCGGCTAGGGTCTGGTCGAGACTTTGTATTTAGGTTTACAGTCACTGATCCCGTTAAATTTGCAGTCGTTGGTGGGGCTGCATTACTTCGTGTAGGTACAGATAATGAGCGTAATAACCGAGGCTCCTAAAGATGCTCCCCTGGGGAAAGGGGGCATGTTTAATTGGGCATGGCTTCAATGGTTTCAGTCAGTTCACCTGACTGCATCCACTACCCAGGAATCAGGACCCACAACTCAACGACCGACAAAGAACCTCTGGATTGGTCGGCGATTCTTTGATACTACAGTGGGTAAGCCCGTTTACCTGAAATCAACAGCCCCTAACGTGTGGGTAGATGGGGCAGGTACGGTATCATAATTGACTTTAACAATATTTTTTTGGTATAATGGCCCGTAGGACCAAGAATTTCAGGAGATATAATGAAGAATTTTTTTAAACTGTGCGATGGTATTAATACGATACCCTTGTTGCTGGTTATTCAACAAAATCCCCAACTTTGGGATCAAAATACTCTCAGGACAACACATCCTTATACGCCTCATTCACAAGTTCACGATATTTGGTTAAGGTTTAATGACACCTCTGTCTTGGAAGAAAAAGGGGAAACTGGTCGTAAAGAATTCTTGGATCAACATGAGTCGATTGATTACCCGTCCTTTGATAAGTTATATGAGGCCCGAATAATGACCAATCAACTTATGGCTCAGGTTCAAGGACAGCGATTGGGTAGAGTGATGATTACTAAACTCGAGCCTGGGAAGAAAATTGACGCCCATGTGGATAGTGGGGATCACGCTGCATATTATGAGCGGTTTCATATCGTCCTTCAATCCGCCCCTGGGGTTATTTTCAGGGCTGGGGACGAAAAAGTTTATATGAAAACGGGTGAATGCTGGTGGTTTCAAAATCAAGTGGAACATGAAGTCATTAACAATAGTGTATCTGATCGTCTCCACATGATTGTGGATATTCATACTGGGCGGGGTTTCAAGTGATTACGTATCAACTTGAGCATTTTGATGACTGCTACCCAGAGGCTCAAGAATTACACTTGTTAGAACAACATTGGGAGGAAGTAGCCCTCCACAAGAATGAAATCCCGCTAAAAGGGGATGAAGATGCTTACCGAGAAATGGATGCAAACGGGGCTCTTCAAATTGTAACAGTACGTGAGGATGGAAGATTGGTAGGATACAAGATTCATCTGATTAAAACCCATCTTCATTATTGCACCACTTTGATGGCGTTCAGTGATATGTATTACTTAACCCCATCAGTTAGGGTTAAACCCAGAATTGCCCATCGAATGTTTAAAGTAGCTGAGGAAGAATTGTTCAAGCGGGGGGTTGTAAAAGTTATTGAAACTACAAAAATCCATGCAAGTCAACAAAGGTTTCTAGAGTTTGAAGGTTACGAACCCGCGGAACTTGTTTTAACCAAAATCCTGAAAGGGTAAATCATGGCTATTGTTATTGGGGGAAGTGTTGCTGCAGCGGGGGCCATAGGTAGTGCGGCCATTGGCTCTAGTAGCGCTAGTAGTGCAGCTAATACCCAAGCAAATGCTGCTAATAATGCAAGTGCCGCCCAGATTTACCAAACAAATGCGGCTATCAATGAGCAGAATGCTTTAACTGAATTTGAAGCTAACCTGAATAACCCTAATCGACAGTCGGGTAATTATGCTCAGCAAGCCCTGGAATATGCATTAGGTTTGCCTCAGACTAATCTTCAACCTGTCTTAACCCCCAATCTGGGTAGCTCTATCCAAGGTACTCAACTCCTGAACTTTGGGGGTCCCAATGGGGTTCAACAACAAACAGGTGGGTATGGCGGTCAACCTTACAATACTGGTGCTAAGAGTGGTCAACAACTAACCCCTGGGGGCGGTCAGCAAGCTGCTACCCCCACGGCAGGGGGTCCTGGGGCTCCTGGGTCCCAACAAATTCCCGTGGGCGGGGGGGTTGGTCCGGGGGCTCAAATCCCCGGGGGTGGTGGTTCGGCTGGGGGGCTTGGCGG
>Ga0210406_10004024_pt1 | contig 15919 bp, 16 predicted proteins | sample IncBWC30MmetaG_FD_155454 | JGI IMG/M metagenome (GOLD analysis project Ga0210406, IMG submission 155454) | Forest soil microbial communities from Barre Woods Harvard Forest LTER site, Petersham, Massachusetts, United States - Inc-BW-C-30-M | ecosystem: Environmental > Terrestrial > Soil >... | reverse complement strand
AGCCGATTCGACATACTGCCTAAGTTCCGATCTGGCCAGCGTTCGAGTGTTCGCCCGGTCCACCCCGGTTTCCAGTTTTTCGAGGTCGGTCAACATCTCGCCGGCGGTCTGATATCGTCGCGCCGGATCCTTGGCTAAAGCATGGTAGACGATCTCTTGCAATGCGGCGGGAATATCCTCGATCGGCGTAGGGGGCGAGTTTACTACCGCCATAAGCATCCCGGGCATCGTGTCGCCTTGGAAGGGCAAACGTCCGGTGAGCATCTCATAGAGAACCACACCCAGCGACCACAGATCCGTACGCTGATCCAGCGGTTTGCCGAGGGCTTGCTCCGGCGACATGTACGCCGCGCTGCCCGAGATTTCGGTACTCAATGTGGCGCTCGCCGATTGGATGGCACGAGCCAGTCCGAAATCAACGATTTTCACCACGCCCTGCCGGGTGATGATCGCGTTGGAGGCTTTGATATCGCGGTGAATGATCTTGTGGGAGTGCGCTTCGGCAAGCCCGCGCGCCATTTGGAGTGCAATGGATATTGCTTGGGCTGGAGGCAGCGCGCCGCGCTTGATTCTCTGAGCGAGCGTCTCACCGTCATAGTAGGCCATGACGATGAAAGAGATGCCCTCGGCTGTCTCCTCAATCGCGTGGATAGTGCCGACATTGGCATGATCCATGGCGGATGCCGCCCGCGCCTCCAGCAGGAACTGGGTGCGGGTTTTTTCGTCCGCGTCGATCTCCGGAGGGAGGAACTTAAGCGCTACTGTGCGGTTTAGCTTGGTGTCCAGAGCCCTGTAGACGACGCCCATCCCGCCGGCGCCCAACTTATCGACGATCTGATAACTATTGACGGTCCGAATCGCGCCCGATGCGGGACTAGATGGGTCCACGAATTAGCCTCTGGAGCGCGGACATGAAAAACCCAACAGTAGTATACAGCAGGGCCAGTCGCGCTGGTTCGTCTATTCGAGATTCGATTCCTCGATTCACGTTCTCATTGTGCGAGTATCAATTGCGGTGGATTTAAAGCAGCTGGGAACGCGATTTGGCGGACTTATCGCGGTCTTATTGATCACGGCTTACTTTTTGGCTCTGGCAGGGCCGGGCCTCAGCGCCGGGTTCACGACCGATGATGTGGAGAACTTGACCACGTATTGGAATCAATCTCCGGCGGCGCTGGTCAAGGCCGTAGTTTTCTACTTTTCACCGTCCTACCGGCCTTTAGGCGGCCTTTTCTTCTATCGTCCGCTATTCGCGCTCGCGGGATTTCATCCTTTGCCTTACCGGCTTTTGTGTTTCGCGCTTCTGCTCTTAAATCTGGGGTTGCTGTATCTCGCAATCCGGTCGGTCACGGCCTCATCTGAGATTGCGGCCTTGACCACGTTGTTTGGCGCTTTTCATCCGCGGCTCGTCGACCTTTATTGGAACAACGGGACCATCTACGACATCCTATGCTTCACGTTCTATTTCGGGGCGTTGGCCTACTATGCGGGGGCTCGCCGGACTGGCCCCATCGTGGATCTTCGGAAGACTGCTGTGTTCCTGGGCCTCTATGTACTAGCTTTAGATGCTAAAGAGATGGCCGTAACTCTGCCGCTGCTGTTAATATTCTACGAACTGATATACTTCTCGCCCGTTAGTTTCAGCACTCGGCAAATCGTAAAGTGGCTGGTTACCAACTGCCGTTTGGCAGCCATAGCCGGAGTCATGACCGCCCCCTATATTTGGGGCAAAATGCTTGCTCAGAGCCCATTCACCCAGCTAACCTCTTTTCATCTCGACATTACGCCCAGCCAATTTCTGATCTCGTACGGGGCGTACCTCGACTCTCTTTTCTTTCGTGATCATTGGTTCGGCGAAGCGCAGGCCGCTCTAACCTTGGCGGCCATGTTAGTGATCGCATTATTGCTGCGGTCTAGGCACCTGGTCTTCGCCTGGTCCATCATGGTCATCAGCTTCTTGCCGATCGCATTCATTCCGGTCAGGGCCGCTTACGTACTCTATATTCCCCTGGTTGGCTGGAGTTTGTATGCCGCGGCGTTGCTCGTGTCATTGCGCGACCTGGTCGTCTCGTCCAGCCGGTCGATCGGAGCTGTCCAAGTGCGGCAGGTTGTGCTCTTTGTCCTGGTCCTGGTGTTGCTGCTGCGTGCCTATCGCGTTCAGCGGCTGCGTATGTATGGCGAGTTAACGCTGGGGCAGCCGGTGATCCGGTCGACGCTAGCCGAACTCGATCGGCTGCATCCAAACCTTCCTCGAGGCACGCGCCTACTAGCCATCCATGACCCCCTTCCGCACCCCTACGAGCTGCTGCTGCTTCTGCGCTTGTATTTCCGCGACCGCACGCTAGAAGTAGATCACGGAAATGCAAATGACGGCCGGCACGCGTACGTGATGATATGGTGCGGGACAAAACTGTGCGTCTTCAAGTCGGGAACCTCCGGCTGTTCGGGTTGCTAGCAGATAATACGATATCGTATATTACGATAATGATATATACGATAATATGCATACCAATATTGCTGGGGCCGTTGAGCCAGTCTCAGACCCGCGTCCATACCGAGGCCACCATAACGATTGATCTGGAAGCGCCGCCTCGAGTCGTGTTGCCTCTGTTTGGTCCGATCCGCGAGGCCGAATGGGCTCACGGCTGGAGCCCGCTCATCCTCTACCCCAGCGATGGCCGGCAACTGGCAGGCAGCGTCTTCACCACCCATGACAAGGATACAGATGTGGTCTGGATCATGAGCCGTTTTGACGAGCGCGCTTTCGAAGTCGAGTATGCGCAAGTCCTACCGAAAGTGTGGGCCGGCGAAATCCTCATTCGATTGAAAGAGAGCGGCACCGGGCGCACCCGGGCCACGGTCACCTACCGGCGCACCGCGCTGTCACCGGCAGCCGACCATGGCGTAGAAAACTTTGGCCGGCATTTTCCCCAGCAGCGTGAGCATTGGGAGAACGCCATCAATCAGCGGTTGCGGGCCATCGCGGAACAACATGGCCAGCACAACTGAGCTGACCGATCAAGAGTTCGTTCGGAAGTTCGAGGCCTGTGAACTCTCCAACGATAGCTTCCATCACCGGGATCACATCCGGCTGGCTTTTGTTTACCTGCAACGCTACCCCGAGTTGGAAGCCCGGGAACACATCGCCGGGGCCATCCGCAAATTCGCCGCGCACCATGGCCAGACGGACAAGTATCACGAGACACTCACGGTGGCCTGGCTACGGCTGGTTGGAAGCGCCATGGCGCGAGTGCCACGGGATGCCAGCTTCGACGAGTTAACTATCGCCGCGCCCGACTTGCTCGATAAGCGAACTATCGAGAAATTCTATTCGACCGTGGCCTTGTCGTCGAAGGACGCTCGCACGTTTTGGGTGGAACCCGATCTTCAGCCGCTGCCTTGAGGTGTGTAACGATGAGAGGTGCGCATGGCGCTGCTCCTCATTCCCCAGATTCATCGGACCACTCATCAGATCGGACTGTATATCGAGCGCTCCGGGCTAGGACTCAATCAGGGTGAAGCGCATATCATGGCGCACCTGGCCAGCGCCGGCGACAGTACCGTCGGGCAGTTGCATCAGGCTTTCGCGCATAAACGCTCGACACTCACCAGCTTTCTGGACCGCTTGGCGGAGCGCCGCCTCATCCGTCGCGAAGTCCGCTCGGAGGATCGCCGCAGCTTCGTGATCAGTCTTACGCCCGCCGGCAAGCTGGTGGCACGCAAGATTCACCGGCATCTGGAAACGCTCGAAAAGGCGGCGCTGCGCGGAGCCAAACCCGGTAAGACCAAAGCATTCGCGGACGTGATCGGCGCCCTGGAAGCGGCCGCCACACGGCTCTGAACGCCGCTATGCCCAAGCCCGATTACGGTCTCGACGCGCCCAAGCTGGTTCGGCGTTTCGCCATTCGCGGCGCACTGTTCATAGCGTTCGCGGGCGTTCTCTATTACTCTAACCGCAACATTAGTCCCGGAGCGGCCCTGGCCATCGCAGGGATATTGCTTGCGGTCGGGATCGCCTTCGCCGCCGTAGCCATCATCATGGTCTGGAGCAGCCGTGTCGCCAAACCCAAGGCGGTTCATCGCATCCTGGACAACATTCCGTGGCGCGGCGATGAGAACGTTCTCGATGTCGGATGCGGGCGCGGATTATTCCTGATCTCAGCCGCCAAACGGCTCAAGAGCGGCAAAGCTACCGGCGTGGACATCTGGCGATCGGAGGATCTCTCCGGAAACACGGCGGAGGCGGCCATGAGCAACGCCAAAGCGGAGGGGGTGGCCAATCGCATCAAAATCGAAAATACCGACGCCCGCAAGCTGCCGTTCGGCGCCAATACCTTCGATGTGGTCGTTTCCAGCCTGGCGATCCACAATATCGACGGGAGTACAGAGCGGGCCAAGGCCCTACGCGAGATCGCGCGAGTGCTCAAACCCGGCGGCTATCTGGCCATCCTCGACATATTACACACCGGCGAGTATGCCAAGCTGCTCCGCCAGTTGGGCTTGAGCGATGTACAGCTTTCGCCGCTCGCATTCCTTTGGGGCGTTCCCACCCGTACGTTGACCGCCCGGAAGCCGTCCTAAGAAACGTGGCGCTGGGCCGGGAGTCCTATCTTTCGGAGGGCGTGCGCGTCCTAAGAAACGTACGCTATTGAAAATGTTTGAATATCGTGTTATGTCTATATAGATCTGGAGATTATCGCCATGGCCACTACAGTCTGGAAGGGGCATCTCACTTTCGGTCTCGTTTCCTTTCCCGTGAAGCTGTTCACCGCCGCGCGCGCGGACGGGATCAGTTTTAATCAGCTCCACAAAACAGATAATTCTCGTATCAAGCAGGTGATCTATTGCCAGGCGGAAGACAAGCCCATTCCGCGCAGCGAAATCGTTAAAGGCTACGAGTACGAGAAGGACCGCTACGTCGTAATCGATGACGAGGATATTAAGAAGATGGCTCCCTCGACGGCCAAGGTCATGGAGATCCTGGAGTTCGTGAAGTCCACTGAAGTCGATCCGATTTATTTTGAAAGCTCATTCTACATGGCGCCGGATGCAGCGGGTGAGAAGCCCTACGCATTGCTTTTCGACACGCTGAAACGCACCGGCTATGTCGGAGTCGCGAAGATCGCGATGCACAATCGCGAGCACATCGCCATTTTCCGGCCGGGTGCGAACGGTCTACTGATGCATACCATGTACTTTGCTCACGAAGTGCGCAAGGTGGAAGAATTCCGCACCGATACGAGCCTGGTGAAGGAACAGGAAGTAAAGCTGGCCGAGAGCCTCGTAATGTCGTTAGCTGCTCCCTTCGAGCCGGAGAAATACAAAGACACCTATAAAGAAAACCTCGAGGCTATGATCGACGCCAAGGTGAAAGGTCAGGAAGTGGTGACCCCGCCGGCGGCCGAGCCTGCCAAGGTGATCGACATCATGGAAGCTCTGAAGAGGAGTCTGGCCATCGCCAAAAAGCCGGCCGCTTCAGTCGAAGCTCTGGAAGCGGAAGCGCCTAAGCAAAAATCTCCCGGGAAGAAGAAGGCCGCCCGGGGTTAGGGAAGCCCGGTTAGGTAGGCCCGGCCGCCTGCTCTGGGAATCGCTTGAGCAGCTCTTCGGCATACAACGCTCCCGCTGGCGTGTCTTCATGCTTGAAAAACACGTAAACGTCGCGCCCCTGTCCCAGTAACTGCTCCACGCGCTCGGCGATCTCTTTACGGTCTTCCGGCGAATACTCCGGCATCCGCAGACGCGAGTACACGAAATTCGCCGTGACAACTTCCGGAATCACCAGTTTCTCCGATTCCGCCAGGCAAAGAGCCACGCCATATTTTTCCAGCAATTGATAGACCGGGGGCGCGAGCCACGACGGGTGCCGGAACTCGAACGCGCAGCGGATATCGCGTGGGAGCGTGGCTAGGAAATCGGCCAGCACGTCCTCATCGCACTTCAGCGCCGGCGGGAGTTGAAAGAGCACGGGGCCCAGGCGCCGGGCCGTCCGCAGAGGCTCGATGGCTCGAAAGAATACCTCAGTGAATTCCGACGGCTTCAGCCTCTGAATATGAGTAATACGCATGTGAGCTTTTAAGGGAAACACGAAGCCCGCCCGTGTCTGGTTCACCCAGTTTTCAAGTGTCGACGCCGAGGGAAGCCGGCGGAAGGTGTAATTGACCTCCACCGCGTTCAGCCGCTCGGAGTAATAAGAGAGGAACTTCTTGGAGGGCAGTTTGTCCGGATAAAAGTCCGGCTTCCAACTCGGATAGGCAAAACCTGAGGTTCCTGCGTAAAGATTCGGCATGACTTATCTCGGCATCCAACGGTGATAGGGGCGCATCAAATACAATAGTCTAAACCGTTGTGAACCCGAAAACGTCTAAAAAGAGCTCCTCGGAGCGCTTGCGCGAGCTGTGGCCCGACATCCGCGAGATGATGCGCCCGCGTCGCCGTATCCTGGCCGTGGGCTTCGTGCTGATGATAATCAGCCGCATTTGCAGTCTGGTGCTGCCAACTTCCACCAAATACCTCGTCGACAATGTCATCGGGAAGAAGCAGCTCAACCTGCTTACGCCGCTGGTGCTGGCCGTACTCGCTGCCACCGTCATCCAAGGAATCACCTCTTTCTCCATAACTCAGCTCGTCTCCAAAGCCGCGCAACGGTTGATCGCTGAGATGCGCCGCAAAGTGCAGGCACACATCGGCCATCTGCCAGTATCCTATTACGACGCTAACAAGAGCGGGACGCTGGTGGCTCGCATCATGACCGATGTGGACGGCATTCGCAACCTTCTGGGCACGGGTTTGATCGAATTCGTGGGGGGCCTGCTCACTGCCGTCCTGGTTCTCGGATTCCTGCTCCGGATCAGTGCTCTACTTACTGGGATCGCGCTGGTGATTGTCGTCGCCTTCGTGTTTGTGCTTCGAAAAGCCTTCATCACCATCCGTCCCATTTTCCGGGAGCGAGGCAAGATCAATGCCGAAGTCACCGGCCGTCTTACGGAATCCCTGGGCGGAGTGCGCGTTATCAAGGGCTATCACGCCGAAGCGCGCGAAGAGGAAGTCTTTGCCACGGGCGTTCAAAGATTGCTCGACAATATACTTAAGTCCCTCACAGCGACTTCCTTCATGAGCCTTTCGGCCTCCGTGTTGATGGGCGTAGTGGGAGCCATCATCATGTACGTCGGCGCACGCCAGATCACGGCCGTTCCGCCCGTCATGACGCTTGGGGATTTCATGACATTCTCCGCGCTGCTGGCCTTCCTGATTGCCCCCATGTTTCAAATCGTCAACATCGGAACGCAACTGACCGAAGCTCTGGCAGGCCTGGAACGCACGCGCGAAGTGTTGCGCGAAAAGCCTGAAGATCAGGATCCGCGCCGGAGTGTGTCGCTGCCGCTCATCACCGGCCATGTAGTCTTCGATCACGTCAACTTCGCTTATGACACCGGCAAGACCGTGCTCCACGACGTGTCATTTTGCGCCGAACCGGATACGGTGACCGCGCTGGTCGGTTCGTCTGGCTCCGGTAAGTCGACCATCATCGGCTTGATCACGGCCTTTCATACGCCAGAAACCGGTGCCGTTTTGGTGGACGGCATTGACCTTTCGACCGTCCGGCTGGATTCGTTCCGAACCCAACTGGGAGTGGTCCTGCAAGAGACCTTCCTGTTCGACGGCACCATCCGGGAGAACATCGCGTTCGCGCGGCCGGAGGCAACCGACGAGCAGATTATGAAGGCGTGCCGGATCGCTCGAGTCGACGAGTTTGCGGAAGGGTTCGAAAAGAAGTACGACACCATCGTCGGCGAGCGTGGCGTGAAGCTCTCCGGTGGCCAACGGCAGCGGGTTTCGATCGCGCGCGCCATTCTGGCGGACCCGCGCATTCTGATTTTGGATGAAGCCACCTCCAGTCTCGACTCCGAGTCCGAAGCCCTGATCCAGGAAGGGTTGAGATACCTGATGCAGGGGCGCACTACGTTCGTGATCGCGCACCGGCTATCCACCATCCGGCGCGCGGATCAGATTCTGGTGGTGGAGTCGGGCCGCATCCTCGAGCGAGGTACTCACGAAAACCTCTACGCCGCGCGGGGCCGGTATTACGATCTATACACTAAGCAGCACGGCATGGAAGCAAATCTGTTTCTGGCGCCTGGGGAAGGCGACGAGCAACCGGCGGCGGACGGAGCGTCGACCGGTGCTGCTCCAACGGGGAATGACCTGACGGCCGCGGTGCGCCTGATGCGCGGCTAACTACGTGTTTCAGAATCGTTAGGAAATTAACGTGACTGCCGTCGCGTCTTATGCCGTCGAGCCGTCTTACGCGCCACCGCGGCCGGAGCCGCCAGAGGCTTGTTGCAATGCAGACAGCGGCTAATATCTGACCGCGTCGACAAATGGCACGACCGGCAATAAGTTTGCGGGAGCGAAACCGTTTGGAGCGCTTGCAACATATTTGCCTCGCCTTGTTAATCGACTTTTTAACCGGATTTCTTTAGCCGACGCCACCGACTCAGCATTTAGCGATAGATGCGATGATGGTTACCAGCGCGATGCAAGCCAAAGAACAACCTTCCCGGTGGCTCGAAGCCGCGCGGAAGGCCATGGAAATCGAGGCCGAAGCCATTGCCCGCTCCGCCAAACGTCTGGATGGCAATCTCTCCCGCGCCGTTGATCTGATCCTGGACGGCTCCGGCAAACTGGTCGTGACAGGCCTTGGCAAGTCCGGCTTGGTTGCCCGAAAGATCGCGGCCACGCTGTGCAGCACCGGCACGTCCGCCGTCTTTCTGCACGCCGCCGAAGCCGCCCATGGCGACCTGGGAATCTATGCGCCCGGCGACCTCACCTTGATGGTTTCCAAAAGCGGTACCACTAAAGAATTGCTGCACCTTATTCCTTTCCTCCGGGATCTTCCGTCTCAGCGCATCGGCATTCTTGGCGCCGCCCACTCACCGCTCGCCGCGGAAATGGACGTTGTACTGGACGCCTCCGTCGAGCGGGAAGCCGACCCGGAAAACCTCGCTCCCACTGCCAGCGCCACGGTCGCCCTTTCGCTTGGCCACGCCCTCGCAGTTGCCCTCATGCGCGCGCGAAATTTCAGCCCCGCGGATTTTCGGCGATTCCATCCCGGCGGTCATCTCGGCCGCAGCCTGCGTATGACCGTTCGTCAGGTGCTGCACGGTCGCGATGAAGTGGCTTGGGCCGAACTCGGCAGCTCGTTGAAGCACGTCGTCATAGCCATGACTCGCCATCCCTGGGGAGCGGCCTGTGTGGTAGATTCCGCCGGCGCTCTGGCCGGTCTCATCACCGACGGCGACCTACGCCGGGCGCTCCAGGCTCATGACGACATCCGCGCCTTGTGCGCAGCCGACGTCATGACCGTCAATCCCATTACGATCAGCCCCGATGCGCTCTTGCTCGACGCCCTTCGCCTCATGGAAGATCGCCCGTCTCAGATCTCCGTCTTGCCGGTAGTCGACCCCGCCGGCGGCCAATGCCTGGGCTTGGTCCGCCTGCACGATATCTATCGCGCGGAGTTGGACTGACACGCTCGCGATGTTCATCATAGTAAGTTAAGCGGTTGTGCTTGAGAATCCTGCGTGCGGCGGCGCGATGCGGAAAGACCCGATGGTGTTCATCCTCATGAACATCCATGGTCCCTCCTCGCATCGGCCAATATGACACGTCCGGGCAGAGGTGCAACGAATCGCCTCTCTGCCATTCGTTAGATCATTTCAGATTTTACACAAGAGGGAATAAGTAGTTAAACGAAAGTGTCTTATAATCTAAGCTCCATGGACGTGTACAAGCGCGAGACCGAAGAGTTGATAAGACGCTTCCTCGACCACAGGATCAGCTTCCCCGAGTGTATCGCGGCCCTAGATGCGGCGCTTGCCGATCTCACCCCGACGCTGACTCCAGAACAACTGCCCGCTCTTCGCGCTCTGATGTTGGAGAACAATGATATGGTGATGAAGGAAATGGAAAGGCGCGGCCCACCGCCTCTCGATCCCAAGACTTTGGCAGCGCTTGATGATGGAATCTCGCTTTCAGATTACCGTCAAGGCCAGGTGATTTATGCGCAAGGGGATTCCGGGGACGCGGTCTTTTATATTCACAAAGGCCGGGTCAAACTCACGGCCGTTTCCAAATTCGGCAAACAAGCGGTCGCGGGCATTTTAGGTGCAGGCAGCTTTCTTGGCGAAGCATGCCTGAGGGGACGTCCGTATGCGGTAACCGCCACCGCCCTGGCTAAGTCTTCAATCCTCCGGCTGGATAAGTCGAGCGTGGTACGTCTTTTAGGAAAGGACCTGGCCTTTTCCGAGCGGTTTCTCGCGCATCTGCTCTCCCGTAATATCAGCCTGGAGGAGAATGTGGTTTACCAGATCCTAAACTCCAATGAGAAGCGGCTGGCGCGCGTGCTTCTTCTGCTGGCCAACTTTGGGAAAAAAGGCAGACCGAAGAACGTTATTCCGAAGATCAGTTTTAAAGCCTTGGCGCAGATGGTTGGAACCACCATTTCACGAGTCAGCTTTTTCATGAAGAAGTTCCGCAAATTGGGATTCATAGACTACAACGGTCAATTGACGATTAACAACTCCCTGCTAAACGTTGTCCTTCACGATCAATTCATCGTTGCAAATGATCTGTTTCCGGTAATTCCATCGCCCACCCAAATACCTCGCCGGAGGGTGAAGTTGAGAGACACTTAAAGCGGTTCCCCCGACCCGGATTCGCATACTCATCGTGTCGCATGGTATGATAAGTTGTTGGAAAAAGGCGGCTTAAATGAATCAGACCGAGTTTACGAATCTACATGCAGCTTCTGTAAAGTTAATGCGATCCTACTTCGTTGAGGTCGAGAAATCGTCCACGATGCTTGCAGAATGCACGCCGAAGCCGCTGCCCCTGAAAAGGCGCTTGATGCTGACGTCGCAGGGCGTCATCGAGCAGCAGGCCCACTTGACGTACTTGGATAGCAAAAGTCTTCTCCTGGATGCAGTGCGCGTCGGCTGTCCTGAGAAGAACTAGCTGCCTCATCAGATATTGCCGGTTTCCGATAACCCCGCGTTGAGTCCGTTTCGAAGCGGCTGAGATCGGCTCCGCCCGCTGCCGACCGAAGTAGGACATTCGTTGGCCTCCATCATCACTTTAATGTCGGATGAGGGAATCTCCATGGAATTAGTCCAGTCTGTACATTTTTGTCGCGTGGCAGCTCGCCGAGGCCATGAAGAAACAGAAAATCTCTAAGAACAAGATGGCCGCGCTGCTCAAGACCAGCCGTACCCAGGTTGACCGGCTGCTTGATCCGAAAAACGATATCACGCTTTCAGGCCTGCAGCGGGCCGCGGCGATGGTCGGCCGCCGCGTCTCGATCGAATTGGTCTAACGCCAACGGTTGCACCTCATAATGGAACTGGATGGCCCGCGATACGCTCGTCGACTTCTTCCAGGACTTCGCCGGGCAGCCCCAGGAATTCCTGATCTACGATGATGGCTTTCGCAGCCACCACTACCGCTACGACGAAGTCACCGCCAAAGCCCACGCATTCGCCGCTCGCCTCCGCGAGGCCGGCATCCGAAAAGACGACAAAGTAATTCTCTACGGCGAAAACCGGCCGGAATGGATTATCGCCCTCTGGGGATGCCTGCTCGAAGCCGTCATCGCCGTTCCCATCGACTATCGGTCCTCACCCGAGTTCGTCGAGCGCATCGACAGCATCGTCAACGCCCGCGCCATCCTGACCGGCGACGAAGTCTCGCTACCACCGTCATGCAAAATCTGGACACTCGGGTCTCTCAACGACGCCCAATCCGGCGCCCTCACCACGCCGGCGATTCAGAAAGACCAGATCGCCGAGATCATCTTCACCTCCGGGGCCACCGCCGAGCCGAAGGGCGTCGTCATCACCCACCGCAATATCCTCGCTAACATTCTCCCGGTGGAGCGCGAGGTTCAGAAATATCGCAAATACGGCGGTCCGTTTTTTCCGATCCGCTTTCTGAATCTGCTGCCTCTCAGCCATATGTTCGGGCAGGCCATGGCCACCTTCATGCCGCCGATGCTGCCGGGCATTGTCGTCTTCATGCGTGGATATAATCCCAAGGAGATCATCCGCCAGATCCATGCTCGCCGCGTATCGGTCCTGGTCTCCGTCCCGCAGATTCTGGAAATCCTGCGAGCGCACCTGCAGCAGACCTTTCCGCAACTCCAAGATCGGCATCTCTCCAAAGCGCCTTGGCCATTGCGCTGGTGGCGATACCGCAAAGTCCATCGCCTCTTCGGCTGGAAATTCTGGAGCTTCATCGTCGGCGCCGCACCCCTTTCACCCGATCTGGAATCATTCTTCACCGAACTTGGGTTCGTGGTCATCCAAGGCTACGGCCTCACTGAAACCGCTCCCATCATCACCCTCAATCACCCCTTCCACGCTCGCAAAGGAACGGTGGGCACGCCCATCGGTGGCGTCGAGGTGAAGATCGCCGAAGACGGCGAAATCCTGGTGCGCGGCGAAAACGTAACCACCGGCTACTTTCAGCATCCCGAAGAAACCGCGAAGGCGTTCGAAGATGGCTGGTTTCACACGGGCGACATCGGAGAGCGCAAGGAAAATGGTGATCTCGTCATCCTCGGCCGCAAGAAGGAGATGATCGTCACGCCGGAAGGCCTCAATGTGTTTCCGGAAGACGTCGAGGGCGTATTGAACCGACAGTCAGGTGTGCGCGATTGCGCGGTAATCGGAACCGATCGCGTCCACGCCGTGCTGGTTCTGAACCCTGGAACTGATCCCGACGAAGTCGTACGCCGCGCCAACACTGAACTCGCCGATTACCAGCGCATCCGCACCGTTTCTCTCTGGCCGTACCCCGAGTTTCCCCGAACCGAAGGGACCGGCAAGCTAAAGCGTCTCGAGATCGCCAAGGGAACCCCGCCGCCGGCCAAGTCAGCCAAGTTCGATGACACCATTCCCCTAGAAAACTTGACCTCGCTGGAGCGGGTAGAACGAATGGTAGCTCTCGGCCTCGACGAATCCGAGATTGTTGGCGCTCCCCAGCCCGAAGCCTCGTCAACGGCCTCGGATTTTCCATCCTGGAACCGGCGTGCCTTCGCCCGAGCCGCCCGCCGGGTGGTGCTGCCGGGATTCCTGCTGCCGCTCACCAGAATCTTCGCCCGCATTCGAACCGAAGGTCTGGCGAATCTCGATGGCTTGGAGCCTCCTGTGATCTTCGCCTCCAACCACCAAAGTTATATGGACGTCCCGGCGATCCTTGCCGCGCTGCCCCCGAAGTGGCGCTACCGGGTCGCTCCGGCGATGCGTAAAGAGTTTTTCCATGAGCATTTTCACGGCAAAAGCTTCACTAATAGCTTGAATTACTACCTGTCGACAGCCTTTTTCAATGCCTTTCCGATCCCACAGCGTGAGCCAGGCGCTCTGGCTACGCTGCGCTACATCGGCGATCTGGCGAATGAGCGCTGGTGCCTCCTCATTTTCCCCGAGGGAAGGATGACCCGGCAGGGCGAAATTGCTCCCTTTCAGCCCGGAGTCGGCATGATCGCTTCGAAGTTGGAGATACCCGTGATTCCGGTGCGTATTGACGGTCTCCATCAGGTCCTGCATGAATCTTGGAGGATGGCCCATCCCGGCCCTGTACGCATCGCATTCGGTCCACCGCTTCATCTGACGGGCGACAAGTACCTGGAGCTGGCAAAAGAGGTTGAGGAATCCGTTCGGAAACTTTGACGCCGTGATATGGTTGAGCCATGCGGCTCATCATGTTCGGCTTGGTGGCTTCGTTTTTGCTGCTTGCCGCGGACCTGGGCGGAACCTACAAAGGAAGTTACTCCGGTTCCGCCGGCGCCAGCGGCGACTTTGTTATCTCCCTTACGAAGGCCGATGGCGGCGAGTGGAAATCGGAAGTGACGTTCACGCTCGCCGGGGCAGACGTCAAAACCAAGATTACCTCGCTCGCGATTGACGGCTCCAAGGTCAAGATCGTCTACGAATTCGATTTGCAAGGGACCGCGCTCGAATCGACCGTCACGGGGGAGCTTAACGGCGCGACATTGGCCGGCGATTACCATACCAAAGTGGTGGCGGATGGCTCGGCCGTCGACGAGGGAACCTGGAAAACAACAGCAAGCCAGTAACTACTCTGGCCTTTCGAATAGATCGATCTGCTCTTTGGGCGCTGGCTTCGTTTTGCGAGTTCGCAGCGGGCTGCCGATTACCCCCATGACCTGGACCTCGGTCACAGCCGCCCGGGGGATAAATACACGCTGGTTCTGAAACCCCGGGTCGGGCGGGATTACCGAGAATCCATAAGGTTCGAGCTGCAGTAGATTGTTGCTCAACAGACCGTCCATCGCATCGCCATCGCGGAAGCGCATTCGAATCCAAAGCCCTTCCATCTTGGGGCGGGTCGTGAACAGACGCAGTTCTTTGCGGGGCTCGCCCTGCTGGAAATCTCGAACAAAACAAACCAGTTTCACGTCACCGTAAGGTACGATGGTGACCGCGCCCTCCTGGCTCAGCAGCTCCAACCCGTCCTGGAGCAGGTAGTTTTGCGGGTTGACGAAGCCGGAGAGAGGCTCGCGGTCAAAACGGGAAACCAGTACCTTTTTGTTAGTCGATCCCCCCAAATGGCTCCTTTAAGGTCTGCACCGGCTACTTTTCTTCCAAACAATTTCGCGAATATTGTATCATTGGCACAATGCGATCCGGTGCGTCGATTTCGGCCCACGTGGCTTCGTTTCTCGATTTCTGCCGGATCGAGAAGGGGCTAGCGAGGACAACATTGGAGTCCTATCGCCTTGATTTAGAACGATTTGCCAGTTCTCTAGCAGCCGCCGATCAATGGGCCGAGCCGGAATGCGTGCGCCGTCATGTAGACTCACTCTACCAAGCCGGCTTGGCCAGCCGATCCATCTCCCGGCATCTGACCACGCTCCGGAACCTCTACCGACACCTTTTGGAGAGGGGCATCGTCGATACCGACCCGACCGCCAATCTGGCCGCTCCAAAGCAGTGGCACAGTCTTCCTAAATACCTAAATAAGAAGCAGATAGACGATTTGATGGCCGCGCCCGACCCCGCCAAACCGCAGGGACTCAGGGACCGCGCGATGCTCGAATTCCTTTACGCTACCGGATTGCGCGTTTCCGAACTCTGCAAGGCTAGAGTGTCCGATCTCGATGCGAATATGGGCTTTGTCCGTGTCGTCGGGAAAGGCAACAAGCACCGGCTAGTCCCGGTTGGCAAAGCAGCCCTTCAGGCGATCGAGCATTATCTGACCAGCGGACGGCCGCGCCTGCTAAAGAATCGGCCCAGCCCGTATTTGTTCGTCACCAATCGCGGCGGCGGCATGACTCGCCAGGCCTTCTGGAAACTCCTCGCCCGCTATGGAAAAAAGGCAGGAATGTTCCACGACCTCACGCCTCACGTGTTGCGCCATACCTTCGCCACCCACTTGCTGGAGGGCGGGGCAGACCTGCGGAGCGTGCAAACCATGCTAGGGCACGCCGATATTTCGACGACGCAAATTTACACGCATGTTATGCGGTCCCGGCTGCGGAAAACCGTAGACGAGCATCATCCGAGGGCCTGAAGAGAGCGAATCGATGAGCGATTACATGTATATGCTCGAGAGCCACCTGAGCTCTGATCAGAGCCGTGTGGTTTCCGAAGTCCAGGCAGCCGCAACCCATGCCAACGTGAACGTTTTTCTCACGGGCGGGGCCATGCGCGACATGCTGGGTGGGTTCACGATCCTGGAGATCGACTTCACGGTCGAAGGAAACGCCATCAAGCTGGCCGAGACCATCGCGAAGAAAGCGGGGGCCAAAGTGATTTCGGCCGACGAAAACCGCAAGGTGGCGCAAATCGTTTTCCCTGGCGGCGTTCACGCCACTATTGGGATGGCGCGTCAGGAGAAATTT
>Ga0210406_10004022_pt1 | contig 15924 bp, 15 predicted proteins | sample IncBWC30MmetaG_FD_155454 | JGI IMG/M metagenome (GOLD analysis project Ga0210406, IMG submission 155454) | Forest soil microbial communities from Barre Woods Harvard Forest LTER site, Petersham, Massachusetts, United States - Inc-BW-C-30-M | ecosystem: Environmental > Terrestrial > Soil >... | reverse complement strand
TTGAGCTTCGCCGTTCTAATTATCGTTTCGCAACAAACCGGCGACGAGATCTCCGGCTTCGACGGACTTGGCAAACGGCAACCGTTTCTTGCCTTCGCCATGCTGATTGCGATGGTGTCGCTCGCAGGGCTGCCCTTCACCGCGGGGTTTTTCGGAAAGTTCTTTATCTTCGCGGCCGCGATCGCGCAAAAGCAATTTTTGCTCGTTGCGGTTGGGATCGTCACCGTCGCCTGCGGATTTTATTATTATCTCAAAGTGGTCCGCGCGATGTACTGGCCTAAAGGGGAGCAACTTTCTGTTAAGAACGAGACGATCGCAGTCAGTCCGTTGTCCCGCCTGATAATGACCGCATTGATGGTCGGGACGATTGTCCTCGGCGTCTATCCGCAACCGATCCTGAATGCTATCAAGCCGCCCCGCGACAACGTCGCGCTAAGATCCTCGGTCAATCATTGACCACGGATTACACGGATATCACTGATCAGAAAAACAAAGCAGGATTCTAATAAGGAAAGCAGGAACTCAGGAATTTTGGGGTCAATCTTTTCCTTCTTTCCTGTTTTCCTGATTCATCCGTTCCTGGCTTGCAGATTCTTCTGATCCGTCTAAACCCGTGGTCAAGTCTCTGGTCTCTTGATCCGCGGTTCCGGTCAGAATTCCTGCGTTCCTGCTTTAATAAGGAAAGGATTCCGGTCAGTCGCTCAGTTCGACGTTCCAGTAAGCGAGATCGACAAAGTGCCGCCAGCTTTCGTGCTGTGGCGCGTTGAAAGTGACGTGCAAGAACGGCCGCCATTTCGGCCGCTTCGGCTTGCGGATCAAAGTCATCTGCGCTTCCTGCGGAAGCCGATTGCCTTTGACCGTGTTACACGGGATGCACGAGCAGACGACATTTTCCCACGTCGTCGTCCCGCCGCGATCGCGCGGGATCACGTGATCGAGATTCAAATCGTTGCGGTCAAAAGTCGTGCCGCAGTATTGACAGGTGTTCTTGTCGCGCTCGAACACGTTGTGCCGGGTAAACTTCACTTCCTTCTTCGGCAACCGATCAAAGAACAGGAGCACGATCACGCGGGGCACGCGGATCTTCCACGAGATGGTTTGGACGAGCTCGTGGTCGGGTGCGTCGGTCGAAAAATCGCGCCAGCTCTCGAAATCGTGGGTCAGGAAATTATTGGCGTCATCCGACGAAACAACGTGGGCATGACCGGCGTAGACGAGCGAGAACGCCCGTCGGGCGCTGCAGATGTTCACCGCCTGCCAGAGGCGGTTGAGCACCAAAACCTGACTGTTTAACAACGAGTGCAAGGCTTCCCTCCTGCCGTTTTACCACCTTTTCAGTGGAAAGTGGCGCGAAACTATCATTGCCGGTTTTAGGTGTCAACGCGCCGGGACTGACCCCTCCGCAGCTTGAAATGAAATCCAATACCTGACATCATCGTAGTCGAATGCAGTGTTTCTCCCCTTGCCACCCCGCAGAGTTCCGAATTAGACCCAAAAAATGCGTCTTTAAAGGCGCAATTTTTGGGCACAATTCTCGTTAGGTCTTGTGCGCACTCTCCGAATCATCGTTTTTGCGGCTGCCTTGTTGGGATGCTCCAGCAAGGAGGCTGTGTATCGCCGCAGCTTGGCGGCACGACACTTATCGGCGTTCGCCCGCAATCTGCCGCGCTCTGATTTCGAACAGATTTCGGAGATTCTGTCGCATCGCACGCGTCAGTCCATCATCGACATTCAGCCTTATGCGCGTGATGAGGTTATCGTCTTTACCTCATTTCGCGGTGGAGAAGGCGAGGGCTTGTCCAGTCAGTTCACCCTAGCGAAGCGCGACGGTCGATGGCACGTCGTTGAAACCAGAGATGCCGTCATAACCGAGTGAGGCTTAAGAGACCTAACCAGCCGATGAAGCCAACCCCGCCACTTGTGATGCGCCCGAGAAGAAATGCCAGCGTTTGTTTCAAGTGGCGGGGTGGCTTATCTCTTTCTCGTTAGACCGCATCGTTCGCTATGCCGTATTTCTTCATCATACCGGCTTATCTGGCGCTCCTGACGGGATTAGTTGTCGCGGCTATCACCACTCGTTTCATCCCGCGTTTTCGGCCGGCGAGTCGCTACATTCTGGCAGGTGCGATTGGCACGTTAGCCGGCTTCCTCATCATCAACTTAATTGTGTTTTTCGCAGGCATGTCTCACGTGTGGCTGGCGGGGAAGATAACCCTTCCAGATTGGTTGCATGAGGTGAGTAAATATTTTGTCGCAGCCACCCTTTTGATTGGGCCATTCGTCGGTTCCGCGGTTGGCGTTTTGGTCGGATTCGTCGCCGGGCTTTATTTTGTTCGCAGGCGAAGCAGGCATGCGCTCTAACCAGTCGATGAAGCCGACGGATGACACGCCGCGCGCAACTGGGGCAAATTTCTAAGCGGTGGCGAGGACTGAGGGTTTTTTGTCGAGAACGGCCATGGCCAGTTGCAACTCTTCAAAGTCGAACGGCTTGGACATCATCATGTCCACCCCCAGGTCTTCGTAGGCCTGAATATCCTCGTCCGAGAGATGAGCCGACAGCACGAGGATCTTACCGCCAAAGTTTTTCGCCCGCAGCTGGCGTACGAATTCGAGACCAGTCATACGCGGCATTCGGTGGTCAGTGATAACGACGTCAAAAGGTTTGGCGGTAGCGCCGATCTTAATGAGTGCTTCCCATCCGCTATTCGCGCGGACCACCTTGGAGGCCGGGCCTCCCAGCACCATTGCAATCATATGCCCGACGACTTTTTCATCCTCGACAACCAGGATCTGCATGATTGTGGCGATAATTAGCAGGACTCGCGCCTCGGCCGAAACGGAATAATTGACCACGGATTACACGGATAAAACGGATGCGAAATATGCCGGACACCGCACCGCACGATACGTCGAGTGATCTGACTATCGCCGGGCCGGGCGGCTCGCCGCCTTTTTCATAAAGTTGCCCGGCAACTTCTTTTCGTCGTCCGGGGCCGCGCCCGCCGAGTCGGCAAGGCTTTGTTCTTCAGCCGGCAGGAATTGTTTAAACCGGTTCTTGTCGATCGCTTTCATGAACGCTTCGTGCGCCGTCACCGTTCCATTTTTCAGCAGCGCGAAAATTGCGTCATCCATGAATTGCATGCCCTGCCCTCTGCCGGAGACAATCACGTCCTGAAGTTTTTGGGTCGCGCCTTCGCGAATGATGGCCGAGACCGCGGCGTTTGCGACCAGGATTTCGTTTACCGCCACGCGACCCGAGCCGTCGGCTTTCTTCAAAAGCAATTGCGCAAGCACACCGCGCAATGAGTTGGCGAGCATCGCGCGGGCTTGTGGTTGTTTCGGCGCTGGGAAAACGTCGACCATTCGGTCGACCGTTTTGCGCGCGTTGTTGGTGTGGAGGGTTCCAAAAACGAACAAACCAGTTTCGGCCGCAGTCAGCGCGAGCGAAACGGTTTCCAAATCGCGCATTTCGCCGACCAGGACGATGTCGGCGTCTTCGCGCAACGCGGCCTTCAGCGCAATGGGAAAGGATTCAGAGTCGCCGGGAATTTCGCGTTGCGTGATGATACTGCGCTTGTTGTCGTGCACGAACTCGATCGGTTCCTCGATCGTCACGATGTGGCGCGAGAAGTTCTCATTAATGTAATCCATCAACGCGGCCAGGGTCGTCGATTTTCCAGAACCGGTCGGACCTGTGACCAAAACCAGGCCGCCGTGAAGATCAGTGAATTCCTTTGCCACCGGCGGAATTCCAAGCTGCTCCAACGAAGCGATCTTTGTCGGAATCAATCGAAACACAGCTCCGTAGCCGTGCGTCTGTTTCAAGTAGTTACAGCGAAACCGCGACGCCGCGTCCATTTCGTAGGCAAAATCGAGGTCGCCGCGCTCATCGAAAACTTGCCAATTCCGGTCGCCGCAAACTTCCCGCAGCATCGCCACCGTTTCATCGCGCTCGAGCGGTGCTTCGCGAATCGGCGCGACGTCGCCATGCTTGCGCATCTTTGGTGGCTGCCCTTCGCCAATATGCAAATCGGAACCGCGCTCTGCGACAACGACGCGGAGAAATTCGTCTAGTGCAGCCATAGTCGCAGAGAAATCCCAAATCCCAAGTTCCAAAACCCAAACAAGATCCAAATTCCAAACTCCAAAAACACAGCGTAGCGTGCCGCTCTTTTGGGATTTGACGATTGGAATTTCCCTGGGATTTGGGGTTTGGGATTTGGCGCTTTCACGTCTTCAAGCGTGTCTTCACTTCTGCCTTTTGTTCTGCTCGCGCCAGCGCTTCTTCCGCACTAATCAGCCCACGAGCGTGCAGCTCCGCCAGCGCATCGTCCATCAGCTGCATTCCCTGTTTTTTCCCGGTCTGAATGATTCCTGGCAGCATGAAAGTCCGCGCTCCGCGGATCACGTTGGCGACGGCCGGAGTATTGGTGAGAATTTCCAGCGCGAGAACGCGGCCTTTGCCGTCAGCGCGCGGAATCAGTTGCTGGCTGATCACGCCGCGCAACGATTCGCTCACCATGATGCGGATTTGTTCCTGTTGATCGGGCGGAAAAACGTCGAGCAATCGATCGAGTGTGCGCGAAGCATTTCCCGTATGGAGCGTTCCCAAAACCAAATGGCCGGTCTCCGCGGCGGTGATCGCGAGCGAGATTGTTTCCAAATCGCGCATTTCGCCAACCATGATCACGTCCGGATCTTCGCGAAGCGCTCCGCGCAACGCCGCCGCGAACGAACGGGTGTGCGTGTGGACTTCGCGCTGGGTGATATGGCAGCCTTTCGGTTCGAGCACATATTCGATCGGGTCCTCGAGGCTGATAATGTGCTCGCGCCGCTCGATGTTCACCTGCTCGACTAACGCGGCGAGGGTGGTTGATTTTCCACTACCAACTGAGCCGGTCGCGAGGATTAGTCCGTTTTGATAGCGGGTCAGCAACTTCAGATGCTCGGGCAAACCGAGCTCGTCCATGGTGCGGACCTTCGTGTTGATGATGCGAAACACGAGATCGACCCCGAGTCGCTGACGAACCACGCTGGTGCGATAGCGACCGAACGAATTTGCGTAGGCGAAATCCGCGTCCCCGCGTTCGTTCAACTGCGTTTTTTGCTGGTTCGAAAGAAAACCTTCCGCCAAAGCAAGTGTTTGCTTGGATGTTAGACGCGGCGCATCCGGCCAGATCGGTTGGAGCGTGCCGTGCAATCGCCAGATCGGCGGCGCATTTACGCCAAGGTGAACATCCGACGCCTCGGCGCCCTGGCCAACCGCGAGATAATCGTCGACGTGCCGAAGTGGATGCGTTCTGGGGGGCATAACGCGCCACCCGTTTTACGCCAGACCACGCCGGGGAGTAAACTCAAAAGCCCTTCTTGTCGGAGCTTCCGCGTGACGTGTAGCTACCGAGTTGCTTCTCGAGAAAGCTGACGACGACTGGTTTGGCGAAGCCGGCGAGAATCCGCGCCACACCTAAAAGAAAACCTGCTTCCAGCAAACTGCTTTTCGATTTGGTTATGCCTCTAGGAGTGACGTAAACTTTTCTCCTTCGAGTCACCACGGCCGTCACCAGCAAACCGACCGCAATCGCGCCGACAATCCAGGGAACGGGTTCGCGACGGACGGAGCGGCGGATCTTTTTTGGAATGTCTGATTCTTCGCGAACGCGTACGAGCCTGCGTTCGACGTCTTCACGAGAACGCGCAACCTGTTCTCTCAATTCCGCGGCTGATTTGCTTCCAGATTTTTTAGCCATTCTCGATCCTTCTGTAACTCCGCTCTGGTTGCACTAAACAGCGGACGCCTAATCCCAGTTCCGGCGACCAATAGAAAAACGAGCGCGATGACAAAGTGCACACCGGCTGCCCCCAAGGCGACCCACAACCATGATGCGTCCGCAGCGTGTGCGATCGCCACCACCACGGTCGCCAGTAAAAAAATGTAGCCGAAGGCAAAAAAGAGAACTCCCGCCACCAGACAAAGCGAAACGACCAAAAATTGCACCAGCGCGGCTCTTGACTCCGTCGCGAGCAAAGCCGCACGGCTCTCGAAGAAATCGGCCAGCGCACTCGCAAGCGCGACCAAACTACCGATGAAACCTGTCTGGCGCGGTCGACTTCGCGACGGCACAGTTTCGTCAGCCATTCAGCAAATCGCGGTCAGCGCCGGAAGATCAGTCCGAGGACGAATCCCACGCCGAGCGCGGTAAAGATCGCCCTGGTCGGATTTTCGCGAACGTACTGTTCGGCGTCGTCCTGAAACGTACGCGCGCGCGTGCGAGCGTCATCAAAGGCGTCCTCAGCACGGCCTCGCGTATCGGTCCAAACCTTCTCGGCTTTGCCCCGGGCGTCGTTCCAAACTTGTTCGGCCTTGCCGCGATATTCCCCCGCAACCGCTTCGGCGGCGCCTCGTAAATCCTCGGCCGCTTTGCGTGCGTGTATTTTGCTGCTCTCGAATTTGTTCTGCGCATCACTCGCGCTTGACGATCGATGTGATTTGTTTTCTTCAGCCATGGTGTTCTCCAATTGGTTTCGTTACCGGAACTATCCGCGCGCTTCCGATTCTGAGCAAATCCCACGCCGAATGCCAGCTCGCCGTCGACCAATTAACGATTTAACGACTTAGCTGATTCAACAGCAGCGCCCGACGCCTTTTCCGCCGTAGCCTAGGCGAATTACGGGTCGATCTTAGGATCCTCCTCAACAGCTCAACGACTCAACGGCGCGCATTTGCGCGAATTCATTGTTCCCGGAAAATAATGCGCGCCTTGGTCAGGTCGTAGGGCGAAAGCTCCACCGAAACTTTGTCACCCGGCACGATTCGAATGAAGTGCTTCCGCATTTTGCCGGAGATGTGGGCGAGCACGTTCCGCTGACCGGCGAGATCGACCCGGAACATGGTGCCCGGGAGGACCTGCGTCACCGTGCCCTCCATCACGATTTGCTCTTCCTTCGGCATCGCGCCGAAATATATCCTCGAACAAGGCTCGCTCAACTGTAGCGGCGGTCTCCGACTGCCGACGACGATCAGAGATCGCCGCTACAACCTACCGGATGTCTTCGCGGGAAACGCTCGGAAGATATTCGCCAAGCTCTTCGCGTTTCCACCACGCGCCGGTCTGGCGATGTTCTTCGGCTGTCGTGAATCGGTATCGATAAATTGTCGCACGCACATAATGCGGCGGACTTTCGGCAAACGGGTTCTTTTCGAACAACGCTGTAACTGGCGCTTTGTCGCGCAACAAAGCTATGATCAGCTGGCTAAACCAAACTCTTTCTCGTGGATTGCCGAGCGCGGCGAACCACATTTGCCAATCCAGTCGTGGCTGATGCGGCTGACACCAGCCCGGCGCTCGCATTACATCGCCCGGTTTCCATTTGAATTCGTATGGCTTCCATTCCAATCCGTCCGCGCTGCCTTCGACCACGATTTCCTTTCGGTCCTTCGTCATCACGCGGAACAATCCATACCCGTTCACCACTCGAAATGGCTCGAGTCGCGCATTAATCCCGCCCAGAAGCGGCGACCACTCTTCTTCCGGCTCGAACGCGCCGTAAATCAGACGCAGGTTGATCGGCAACGTGAAGACGATGACGACGACCACGGCGTAGGTGGAGATTCGGTCTGGTAGGGACAGCGCGCTGCGCTGTCCGCGGACGGTCCGAGCCGGACTGGCGTTTCGGCGCGACGTCCCTACCGAATCATCGATCAGCAACAAGCAGAGCGCGATGGTGAGCAGATTGAAAAAATTATAGTTGCCGGTCAGGCCGATGACGACCTGAAGAAAGATCAGCAACGCGCACGCGAGCAATCGCAATCGGCGCGGCGCCCAAATGAAGAACGGCACGACGATCTCGACCACGAGACAAAAAACGACCGAGAAATGTTTGAATGATTCCGGGCTTTGATCGGCCCACCAACCGATCACCGTCGGCAACGGCTGCGACCAGTAGTGATAATTGAGGGCGGTGAGATTCCACCAAGTGTCTTCGGCCGGATCCTGGAGCAACTGATAGCTGGTCAACTTCACCACGCCCGACATGAGCATGAGCTTGAAAAGCAAAAGCTTGAGCAGAAACATTGCCGCGCGCGAAACGGGCGGTTCTGTAGTGGCAGGCGTGTCGCCAGCTTGAAGCCCGGGATTTGCAGCCGAGACAATGCCAGTCCGGCTCGGACCTGCCTCCACAGAAGATGACCTCCACCAAAGTCGCCATGGCGCGAGGAAAATCGACAGAAACCCGACTTCGATAAGAAGAGTATCCCACTGATAACTGAGAAAAGGGTTGAGAACGCCATCACTGGTTGCCGCGAACGAAAGATAAAAGATGACGAGTCCAACGAGTGATAACGCCGGGGCGATTCCGAAAATCAAGAACAGCGAAAGCACAATTCCACCGCCGCACAAAAAATGGAGAAAGGCATCGCTCGAATTGAACCAGCATAATGTGGGCAGGACCCAGAAGGCGCGATCGCCCAGTTGGGTGTGAGCCGCCGGAAGAAGCTGCGACACCGACGTGATTCCGTTCGAGCCAATCAAGCCGTGGATCTGAATCCAGAGCGAGACGAACGCGATCAGGAAAATCAAACCGAGCGCGCGTAGAAACCAGCGGCGCGCGGCAAAATAAGTTGGTGGCCGAACATCTTTGCCCCAAAGCAAACTGGTAATTCGGGAAGCAAATCTTCGATTGGCCGCGATGATTCTATAAAAAGCTTCAGACAACGCGGCGAAACCCGGAACGTGCTCGTAACTCCAGGCAAGCCACTTCTTCGAACGTCGAGATCGCAGCGAGCGAAACACTGCCTTGGCCCCGGACGAAACGGCGCCATCGGGTTCGATCAAAATTACCGAGCGCCCACATTCTTCGCGCGGAACTTCTGGAAACCTCTCGCCGAGATCCCGTGACGTTTCATAATCAAGATCGGCACCGGTGATTTCTTTCCACCGCTCGATCCAGCGCCGGCAAAAAAGACATTCGCCATCCCAAATCAAGACGGGCTTCGGCGGCGGATTGGAAACGCGAATGCCCGGTTGCGCGGTCATTGCTTCTTCTGTAGCGGCGGTCTGTGACCGTCGCACTCTTATTTTGAAATTAATGCGGCGCTCATAGAGCGCCGCTACAGTTTGAACTCTGCCCAAATCGGCGCGTGATCGGAAGGATCTTTGCCTTTGCGCAGCTCGCGATCTACTCCCGCCGCGGTGCATTTTCTGGAAAACCCTTCGCTCGCCAGCACCGCGTCAATACGCAGTCCGCGATTTCTCGGGAAAGCCAGCATCCGATAATCCCACCAGGTAAAGACCCCGGCCGGCTGAGGATGCAATCGAAGCGTGTCGCGCAAGCCAATGGCGCAAAGTTTCTGAAACGCCGCGCGCTCGTCGTCGGAGCACATGATCGCGCCGCGCCACAGGTCAGGATCATGAATGTCCGCATCTTCGGGTGCGACGTTGAAGTCCCCACAAACCGCGAGATCAACATCCTTGTCCTTCGCGAGGCAATTTCGCAGTCGCGCGTACCATTCCAACTTGTATTTGTAAGCCGGCGAACCGACAGCCTGACCATTCGGGGCGTAAACGGAATAGACTCGCATGTTTCCAACGGTCGCCGCAATCACCCGTGCCTGCGGGTCGACAACTTCGTCGCAGAGCGCCGCGCGAACATCACTTAGCTTCGTTTTCGAGAGAATTGCGACGCCGTTGTACGACTTTTCGCCATGGTAGGCCGAATCGTAGCCGGCGGACTGGAGCGCAAGCGCGGGAAATTGTTCGTCCGGACATTTCGTTTCCTGCAGGCAAACAACCTCGGGTTTGGTTTGCTCGAGCCATTCGAACAGCCGGTCCTGGCGTTTCCGCAGCGAGTTGATGTTCCAGGAAACGATTCTCATTTGTCGTAGCGGCGGTCTCCGACCGTCGTTTCCGATATAATCGGCGCTCAGAGAGCGCCGCTACAGTTCAATCTCCACTCCAGGCGTTGGTACAATGATTTGCGTGTTTGGCAGATCGAGCGTTAATCGCGCGCGCATCCATTCGACTGCGAGCGGATCGCCGTGGACAAGTAAAATCTTTTTGGGCGCAAGACGCTTGGCAAACGCAATTAGCGATTCGCGCGATGCGTGGGCGCTGAATTGAAACTGGTCGATGTGACAACGCACCTGCTGCGGCGCTCGATCGGGATCGATTGCCACCTCTTCATTCGGCTGCGCATCTCGCAAAATTCCGGCGGGCGATTCAGGATCGGCATACCCAACAAAGAAAATTGAATGTCGCGGTTGATCGACAATCCGTTGGGCGAAGATGTTGGAAAGCGTTTTCGGCGTCATCATTCCACTCGACAGCGCGTAAACCCGGCCCGCTCTCGTCCCGGCGTCGTGAATGTTTTCCGCATTCAAAACGAACGGCCGTAATTCGTGGAGTAGCTGCAGGCGCGACAATTGCCGGCGGCCCATTTGCGCGCGTTGATCATAAATCTCGGTCATTTTCGAACTGAGACCGCCGATGTAGATCGGAAAATCGAGGACCTTCTCGCGGCGCAATTTGTAGAGGATCGCCAGAATCTCCTGGGTCTTTCCGAGCGCGAAGACCGGAATCATCACACAGCCGCCGCGGGTGAACGCATTCTCGATCGCCTGCATCAACCGCTTTTCTTCGCTGGCGCGCGACCAAGTCGGAGGCACCGGCGTGTCGCCGCGCGTGCATTCCATGATTAGGATGTCGACGTTCTCCTCCGGAAAAACGGCCGCCTGGGCGACCGTTTGATCATCAAAATTCACGTCCCCGGTGTAAAACACCGTTCGTCCTTCCGTTCGGAGCAGGATTCCGGTCGAACCGAGCACGTGACCGGCGTCGAAAAATTCGAATGTCGTTTCGGTCGAATCTACGGGCACGCGTTCGCCGGAAACGGTGTAGGTCTGACGAAGCGCGCACGAATGCCAGCGTTCACTGACGCGATCGGTCTCGCGATGGGTGAACAGCGGATATATTCCCGCGACGGCCGGACCGAGCTCCTCGCGCTGCCGGGTCATAACGTTGACCGAGTTATGAAGAAGCGTGCTTCCGATTTCAGCCGTCGGTTCAGTCATGAAGACGGGTGCCTGCGGTTGACGCCGCATCAACACCGGGAGCGTTCCGATGTGGTCCTGATGCGAATGCGAAATAAGGATGGCGTTTAGCTTCCGGCTGCCGATGGCCTTCATGTTCGGCAGCGCCTCTTCGCCCGCGAACTTTGGATGCATCCCTGAATCCAGAATCAGGCCGCGCCCGGCAATCTCTAGATAGTACGAGTTCGCGCCGATCTCAGTGCGGCGCGTCAGATTAATGAATTTCAATGAACTCTCGCTCTTTCTCTCGCTCTTGCGGTCAGGGCCTCTTGGTAGACGTGCAAATTCTCATGGTCGAACTGGGGTTTTATGGAATCAGAATGAGTAAGAGTAAGAGCACGAGCAAGAGTAAGAACTCTTGTAACCCACGGAGCGCGACTGCCGTCTCATTAAGAGGTTGAATGAACATGTTGACGCCGCTGCCGGATTCGAAGTGGAACAACGCCACTGCCGCGCATCTGTTGACCCGAGCTGGATTTGGAGGCACACCAGATGAAATCGAACGAACCCGGCAAAAAGGCCTTACCGCGGCCGTGGGAGATTTTGTTGAGGTGAAAGCCGACGCGGCCAATGTGCCGCCGCCTGCCTGGGCCCATCCGCGAAACATTCGCGCCCAGCGGATGGAAATTAAGGCCGCCAAGGACCGGGGCGAAAACTTTCAAAGCAAAATTCGAGAAGTCCGGATGATGGAAAGCGACGAGATGATCGATCTCCGCCGCTGGTGGCTCGAGCGGATGTTGAACGGGCCGGCGCCGTTACTCGAAAAAATGACTCTGTTCTGGCATGGCCACTTTGCCACCAGCATTCAAAAAGTGCGCGACGCCTACTGGATGTGGCAGCAAAACGACCTGCTTCGCCGCAACGCACTCGGAAATTTCGGCGCGCTTGTGAAAAAAATATCACGCGACCCGGCGATGATGATCTATCTCGACCTGCAACAGAGCCGGCTGGAGCATCCAAACGAAAACTGGGCGCGCGAATTGATGGAATTGTTCACCGTCGGGATCGGTAATTATACCGAACAGGACATTCGCGAATCGGCGCGTGCGTTCACCGGCTACCGGATCGACTTCACCACGCAGCAGTTTCGTTTTGCGCCGTTTCAACAAGATCACGGTCCAAAAAAATTCATGGGTAAAACCGGAAATCTGAATGGTGACGACATCATCGACATGTTGGTTTCCAAACCGGCGTGCGCTCAATTCATCGGCCGCAAACTCTGGCGATTTTTTGTCGAGGACGAGTCGTCAAACGCGGTTGTCGATTCGGTGGCTGGGACAATACGTAAACACAATTTCGAACTACGGCCAGTCCTGCGGGAAATCCTTAGTTCCGCCGAATTTTATTCCGACCGGGCCATGGGCAACCAAATCAAGAGCCCGGTGCAATACATTGTTCAGACATCGAAACTGCTGAACACATCCGCGCCACCGCCGCTCGCCGCCCAAAACGCGATGCGACAAATGGGACAAATCCTTTTTGCGCCGCCAAATGTGAAGGGCTGGGACGGCGGCAAGCAATGGATCAGCACCTCGACCCTGTTGTTTCGTTACAACTTCGCGAACTATCTAATTAACGGCGACGCGATCCTGCCTGCGAATGTTCGGCAGCCGCGCCAGGGCGCCGATGTCGGTTTTGGACGCGCCGCGCAATATGCCGACCAAATCAAGCGCGACCCAATCAACGTTGGGAAACTTGTGCCGTCCGATCTGCGCACGAAGTCGCGTGACATTGTCGATCTCCTTGCCAAACGATTTTTTCAGACCCAACCCGCGCAAAAAGAACTCGACGCGTTCGCTCAATTTCTCGAATCGCGGGGTTCAGATATCACCGACGCAAATTTGCGGGAGCTGATCCATTTGATGATGAGCACGCCCCAATTCCAACTCGCTTGAAGATGAAAACAACACCGACATTACAAACCCGGCGGAAGTTTCTACGGACATCGATGCTTGGAGCGGCTTCGACCTGGACGCTGCCGGTGTTTCTCGAAAAAACTTTCTTTGCACTCGACGCGCTGGCGGCTGACGCCGCGACCCAGGCGGTTACCGGCAAAGACGGAACGATTCTCGTCGTGTTGCAAATGGCCGGCGGCAACGACGGAATCAACATGGTCATTCCCTACGCCGACGACGCCTACCATGTTGCGCGCCCGCGGCTTCGTCTCGGGCCGGATCAGGTCCTCAAAATCAACAATCACATCGCACTGAATCCCAAACTCACCGCCGTAAAGTCGCTCTACGACGAAGGCCGTCTCGCGATTGTGCAAGGCGTCGGATATCCAAATCCCAATCGTTCGCATTTCCGCTCGACGGAGATCTGGCAAACGGCGTCGGATGCGGATCGCACGCTTGGTGAAGGATGGCTCGGCCGTTATTTTGATAATTGCTGCTCCGGCGCGGATCCGACCGTTGGTGTAGCGATCGGCGACGAAACGCCGCAAGCGTTCGCTGCGAAAAATCCAACCGGTGTGACGTTTTCGCGTCCCGAACAATTTCGGTTCCGTCCGTCGGAACCCACCGGCGGCCAGGTGAGTGCCGAGGAAGCATTGTTTCGTCAACTGAACGAGTCAGGTGGCGGGGAAGAAAGCGGCACCGCTGCGTCGAACGCCGGTGGCTCGATCGGCGCAATTCCTGGCAAAACAAAAAGTGATTTGGGGACGCTCGATTTTCTACGGCGGACTGCGCTCGACGCGCAACTGAGCTCGGACAAGGTCCTGGCAATTGCGCGCAAGTATAAATCGACGGTGCCGTATCCGCAGGGCCAACTCGCAGCCAGCGTGAATATCATCGCGCGAATGATTGCCGGCGGATTGCCGACGCGAGTTTATTACGCGAGCCAGGGCGGCTTCGATACCCACGCCGGACAAATCAATACCCATGACCGGTTGATGGGCGAATTCAACGACGCGGTCAGCGCATTCGTCGCCGACTTGAAACAGCAGGGAAATTTCGAACGCGTGCTACTGATGACGTTCAGCGAGTTTGGGCGGCGCGTTCAAGAAAATGCAAACGGCGGGACCGATCACGGCGCGGCCGCTCCGATGTTCGTGCTCGGCGGTGCGGTCAAAGCCGGGCTGTTTGGAAAATATCCAAGCCTGACCGACCTCGATCGCGGCGATCTGAAATTCAACACTGATTTCCGCAGTGTTTACGGAACGGTGCTCGATAAGTGGTTGAAGGCGCCGAGCCAGACTGTGCTCGGGCGGAAGTTCCCTGGGATCGGGATTGTTTGATTGTAGGACGTCTGTATCAGATGTCGGCGTTTCACAGAAACGCCCTACAACATTTGTTCGAAAATCCGGAGCCAGTTTCCGCGCAGGATTTTCTCAATGTCAGCATCGCTGAGGCCGCGCTCGATTAGTTTGCGCGTCAGATTTCGAGCGTGCCCGTGATTGGTCAGGTCCGGAATGAAATGCGGCGTTGTTAATTTTGCCGCCAGTTCTTTGATTACGTTGTCCGGCAATTGCTCAAAAAGATATTCGCAAAAATCGAAACCGATTCCGACCCCATCGATGCCGATCAAACCAATCACGTGTTCAATATGATCGGCGTAGCGATCGATCGTGCTCTCGTTGGGGGTTGGGCTGACTAGAATTGCGTTTACGCCGACCACCCCGCCTCGTTTGCCAATCATTTTGATCTGCTCGTCACTGATGTTTCTCTCGATGTCGTAAAACTTTCGTGCGTTGGTATGTGAAACGATCAGCGGTCGCTTCGTCAGCTCGACAATCTCTTCAAACCCTTTCGGATTGATGTGCGCAAGATCGATGATGACGCCGAGCCGCTCACATTCCTGAACGACTTCTCGCCCGAAGGCGGTCAATCCGTCCCGCGGCGAGCCGCTCGCAGAGAAAATTCCACCGGCGCCGGCCGCATTTCGGCGCGCATGCGTCAATCCAACCATCCGCAGTCCAAGTTCGTAAAACACGCGCAAGAGATTCAGGTCTTCGCCGAGGGGCTCAACGCCTTCCATCGTAATGATGAGCGCGATTTTGTTTTCCTTCCGGGCTCGCTTGATCTCCCCGCTCGTTTTGCAAATTACGAATCGATCCGTGGCGTCAACTTCCGCGTAGAGCCGAGCCACCTGATCGAGCGCGACGCGCAAACCCATTTCCGGCAGGTAGCGGTCCTCGACATAGAGGGCCGAGCCGACAACCCCGATGTTTCCCGCTTCGAATTCCGGCAGATAATGCGAAACGAGCGCGCCGGGTTGATTGCGCTTTTCGTAAAGATCGAGCGGCAAATCGAAATGCATGTCGACAATTCCGCCAGTGTGCAGTTGGTCGACCCGTTTCTCGATTGATTCTTTGGATTGCATCACGGCACCGGTGGCGGGGCGGCTACAGTGACCGTTCGGGCCGCATCTTTTGTTTTCGGGAGAATGATAGCGGCCATAACCGAAATCCAGACGGCGCCAAGCGGAAGCCACGCGGGAATCCAAATCGCCCATGCGGAAACGATCCCGAGCGCTACCAGGCAATAGGCAGCAGAGAATGCGATCGCACCGATGATCAGATCAATGCGCGAGAATTTGCGAAGCCACCCGCTTAACACCGCAACCGCAACCACGATCACGCAATCAAAGATCCAACTCACGCGACGGACAAAAGTCTTCGCCTGAATCGATGCGATCGCGGCGCCAATGAGATCAGGCCTGTCGGTCGGGGTGCGCGCGAGGACAAGCTGGGTGCGAACATCCTCAAGCCGGATCCCGGTCGCGGCGCCGCTCTCGTGCTGTTGCGCGGCGAGCAGAAGTTCGTCGATCGTGATGCGCCGTGCTCGCTGCGTCATGCGAGGACTGACCAAAAGCGTTCCGTCGGTCCGAACTGGAATTTGAAT